>Ga0180438_10001861_pt1 | contig 36252 bp, 27 predicted proteins | sample SS_ome_12_FD_132455 | JGI IMG/M metagenome (GOLD analysis project Ga0180438, IMG submission 132455) | Hypersaline lake sediment archaeal communities from the Salton Sea, California, USA - SS_3_D_2 metaG | ecosystem: Environmental > Aquatic > Non-marine Saline and Alkaline > Hypersaline >... | reverse complement strand
TTTCACGGATATTTTCAACTGCCTTTCTTGTCTTGAGGCTGACACCCCCCTCGCTCCAGCTAGCGCTGGACCATAGTTCGCGGAGCCTCCCCGCAAAACGGGGGAGGGCGTTGACCTTGCCCCGAGAAGTGGTACAGGCGGGGGATTGGCGAGCTTAGGGTAGCTCCAGCCGCCGATTGCGGCATCCGACGGGATGAGACTAGACTGCTCAATGGACCGGAACGTTTGTAATGGAGAACCAAGATGATACCGCGTCAGGTGACGATTTTGTGCGCCGCCCTGTGCCTGGGCGTCGCCGCTTGCAGCGCGCCCACCGGCGGCGGCAGCGAGGTTGAGCCACCGCCTGCGGCGACGGCAGCGCCTTTGGTGCCGACGCCAACCGAGGTTGAGCCACCGCCTACGGCGACGACAGTGACCTCGGAGCCGACGCCAACCGAGGCTGTTCAGGCCGAGGTGGAAAGCGCACCGGCTGAGGAGGGCCCGGCCTCCGGGGACCCGCTGTTCGGCTTCAAGCAGGCGCTGGTCCTGGCACTCAGCACGCCCCCGCGCGATTACGCGGCGCTGACGACGTACATGGGGGATTCCTTCGACTTCATGATCTGGTACGGCAACGGCGAGCGGATGGCCCCTGCCGAGGCGGCGACCGCACTGGAGAGCACCTTCCTGCCGCCGGGCAGCACCCTTACTTTTGAGGGCGACCCAGACTTTCAAGCCTTGATGGACGAGAATCCGTACCAGTTGTTCGGGAATGCGGCGGATTTTCTTTGGGCGCGGGGCTGGGGCAGCAGCGGTAACGACGAGGCTCTGCTGATTATCTCCGAGGGGGCGGATGGCAGTCCCTATTGGAGTGGTATCCTTTACGCTGTCGACGGCTTTGAAAGACCGCCACTCTTTGATGTGCCGGAGTGGGTGCCGCTGCCTGAGGAGATGTGCGTGGATCTCGCCGATTCGGTGTTCCGCACGTTGGGCGTGACTGCGACGTACGATACGGCAGCGGGCTTCTACGATCACATCGAAGGCACGGCGGGGACCTGCTGCCGGGTTATGGTGACAGGCACGGGGTGGGATTTCGCCGGGCACGTCGAGGTTTTCGACCAACTGGCAAACATGCTGACGACGATGGGCTGGACGCACGACATGTATTACGACGGCGGCGGGCCAACCGGCACGATGGGCGGTTTCCGGCGTGACAGCGGGTTGATCCTGGTGTTGGTTGGCTGGGAGCCCGCGCCTGAGGCTGAGTGCCCGCCCGATCAGCCGATCTATGCCTGCGAGTTGACCCCGGAGCAGATGCTGTACACGATCACGCTGTCGGCAGCGATGCAGTGAGGGGGGTCAGCTATCGCCGAACTGTAGCGGCTGGTGTGATCTGTTCGCTGTCGCCAGCTAACGCTGGACTGCAGCCCCCTCTGGAGAAGGGGGACGGCGAGGCTGTTACGACGTGACTGGGTGCAGCGATGCTGCGCTCTTGCTGTTTACTGTGGCGCTGACAGGAAACAAGGCTTCGACCCGCTCTTCGTTTGTGGGAAGAGGTCTTTCTCGCCTCAGGGATGGCCTGTCAAAGGGGGTCTGTACCATGCCACTATACGCCTATTCCAATTGACTTGCGTTTAATAGTGGGTGTATAGTGACAAGATAAGCGTCACCGTCCTCGCCCTCATCGCAGCCGACGTTTCTCGTGCCCGTTCGCGTCGTGGGGATTTGGAGAATGCGCATGAGCCACAAGCGAGGTGACAAGCCAGATCAGAAGACGGACAGGATCGCAAGCGAGGCGGTCAAGCCATCCATTGCCAAGGAGGACGTGACCTACCGGGCGGTTCCAGATGGCAAGGTTCCCTGGGGCAGCAGCCCGGCACCGGTCTGGCGCGTGCTGTTCACATTGGCCGCCAATCCGAAGGTCCGCTTTGGGCTGGACATCAACGGCGAGGTGGTGCTGGGCCGGGGAAAGGAAGGCTCCGGCCTGGTAGACCTGAGCCAATATGAGGCGGAGGACCTGGGCGTCTCCAGACACCACATCAGCCTGAGACCGGAGGGTACCAAGCTGTTCGTGCTCGACCTGGACAGCACGAATGGCACGCTGCGCAACGGTCGCTCGATCGGGGTTAAGACGCCCTACTTGATCAGCGACGGGGATATTTTGACCCTGGGGCGGCTGGACCTGATCGTCAACGTGATGAAAAGGCCCCTGGGGCAGACGGCGCTGTTGGTCGGTAAGGCCGATCTGGCCGACGCGCTGGCCGAACTGGCAAAGGCTATCACGTCTGAGTTGAAGCTGGACGAGGTGCTGCGCCAATCGCTGGACATGGCGATGTCGCTGACAGAGGCGGGTGAGGCGGCGATCTGGCTGGTGGATGACCAAACCGGCGAGTTGTTCCTGGAGGCGGAGCACGGGATCGAGGACGAGGAGATCAAACGGCTGCGGCTGCCGGTGACCGATTCGCTGGCGGGCGAGGTGATCAGGACGGGCAAGCCGGTGCGGGCCAGCCGCGAAAAAGATGGCGAGCCGATCAAGATTAAGACGGGCTATCTGGTGGAGGCGCTGCTGTACGCGCCGCTGACCCTGGGCGGGGTGACGTTTGGCGTGCTGGCGGCGGCGCACCGCGTGCCTGACCTTCAGTTCACCGATCACGACGAACGGCTGCTGACGGGTATCGCGGATTTTGCGGCCATCGCCGTGCAGAACGCGCGGCTGTACGAGGCCACGGACAAGGCGCTGGCCCGGCGTGTGGAGGAGTTGGCGGCGCTGAACGAGTTGTCGCACGCGGTGACGGCGACACTGAACCTGGATACCGTGCACAAGGTGCTCATCGAGCAGGTGCGCAAGCGGTGGGAGGTGGAAGCCGCCGCGCTGTGGCTGGTCGACGAGGGGACGCAGGCCATCACGCCTTACGCGGGTGCTGAGGAGGGCAGCGAGGACATCACGCGGCAGGTGTTCAAGCCCGGCGAGGGCATCATCGGGGAGGTCGTCCTGAGCGGGGAGGCGATCGCGCACCACGCGGTGGAGAGCGAGGCAGCACCCAGCGGGCAAACACCGATGGTTACGCGGGCCAAGTCGATGGCCTGCGTGCCGCTCAAGATCTCGAACCAGGTGATTGGGGTGTTGGCGCTGATCAACCGGCGCAAGGGGTTTTTCTCGGACGCGGACCTGGCAAAACTGCAAGGTTTCGCCCACCCAATGGCGGTCGCCATCGAGAATGCGCGGCTGTACGCACAATCGGAGTTCGAGCGGGCGATCATCCACGCCACCGCCGATACGCTGCCCCAGCCCTTGATGATCGTCGGGCACCGGGGCGAACACGTTCTTTCCAACGACGCCGCCGCCGCCTTGCTGGAAGCCGTGCAGCGTGCCGGCGGCGGGGAAGGCACCGACCAGTCCAGCGAACTGGACCAGTTGCTGGAGGGCCTGAGCCACGGGCTGGGCCGCACGACTGAGATCGCCGTCGGCGACGAGCACTACCTGGCTACGGTGAGCCACGCGCCGAAGGTGGGGACGATTACCGTGATGCAGAACATCACGCACAAGCGCCAGCTCGAACAGGCTCAGTCCGAGTTTGTGGACGCGCTGTCGCACGACCTGCGAACGCCGCTGGCATCGATCAAGGGCTTTGCGCAGATGGTGGAGATGTCGCAATCATTGGACGAGGCGGGCGCGCAGTTCTTGAAGCGAATCGTGCAGACGACTGAGAGAATGCTTGGCATGGTCGACCAACTGCTGAACATCGCGCTGCTGACCCGTTCCCCGCAGACCAAGCGGAAGCCGTGCGAACTGGGCCTGGAGGTGGCCACGGCGGTCAGCGACCTGGAGGGGGCGGCGCTGGCCCGGTCGGTCGAGCTGGACGTGGAGCTGACGGGCGAGCCGTACAAGATCATGGGCGACGCGCAGCGCCTGTACCGCAGCGTGCTGAACCTGGTCTCCAACGCGATCAAGTTCTCACCGGAGAATACGACGGTGTTGACGACGATCGCTTTTTGCGACAAGGGGGTGCGCATCCAGGTGCGCGACCAGGGGCCGGGTATCCCCGAAGATGAGCTGCCGTACGTCTTTGACAAGTTCTACCGGGGCAAGAAGGAGCCCGGCTCGGAGTTGGGGCTGGGGCTGGGGCTGGCGATGGTGCGGGCGACGGTGGAGGCACACGACGGCGAGGTGAGCGCGCAGAATGCCAAAGACGGGGGCGCGGAGTTTACGATATTGCTGCCCGCGAGCCTGCGCGTGCAGTGAGGGGCGGCCCTTATTGATTTTGGAATACGACTCTCGCGCCAAGTAAGCACTTTAGAAGCGCGTAGGAGTGAGAGACGACGCCCAGATTTGGCGTCGTCTCTTTCGTTTTTGCGCAGGAGTCGAATGGGACTTAGAATTCATCCGCCAATTCCCGACAAGGGGCTTGCGCCCCTGGTCAAACCAAGGCGAGAACCGATTTTTTCGGACAGATTCTTGCGACCACAGGGAGTGTTGATGAAGTGGGATGGTCTTTTCGCGAGCCGCATGGGCCACATGAAGCGGTCGACTATTCGGGAAATCCTGAAGCTGACGGCGCAACCGGACGTGATCTCTTTTGCGGGGGGGTTGCCTGCGCCTGAGTTGTTTCCCACCGAGCGGGTGGAAGAGGCGACCTCGACCGCTCTGGCCGAGCGCGGCCAGGAGGCACTGCAATACAGCACGACGGAGGGCATGCCGGAATTGAGGGAGTTGATCGCCCAGCGGATGTCGGACGGCGACTTGCAGATCGGTCCTGACAATATCGTCCTAGTCAGTGGATCGCAGCAGGCACTGGACCTGGTGTGCCGGGTCTTTCTGGACGAGGACGATGCGATGGTTATCGAGAACCCCTCATACCTGGGGATGCTGATGGCAGCACGGCCCTATGGGGTGCGGTTCGTGCCCATTCGGACCGATCAGGATGGCGTCGTCGTGGACGACCTGGAGCCGTTGTTAGAAGAGAATCCGAAGATGGTGTACGTGGTTCCCGATTTTCAGAATCCACAGGGGACCACGTTGAGCCTGGAAAGACGGAGACAGTTGGTCGAGGCGACGAGCGGCAGGCCACTCGTCATCGTGGAGGACAATCCTTACGGCGAACTCAGGTATAGTGGAGAGGCTCACCCGCCGCTGCTGCACCTGGAGGCCAGACATCGAGGCTCGACAGCAGTGGACGGGAACGTGGTTTACATCAGCACTTTCTCGAAAACACTTGCGCCCGGCATGCGGCTGGGCTGGATCGTGGCTCACGAGGAGATCATCGACAAGATCGTTCAGGCGAAGCAGTCTGCTGATCTTCATACCAGTACGTTCGCCCAATTCGTGACCTACGAGACGGCAAGGGATTCATTTCTGGACGAACACGTCGCTCGACTGCGGGAGGTTTACAGGCAGCGACGGGACATCATGCTGGAGGCCATGGGCGAGTATTTTCCCCCGGAGGTCCGGTGGCAGAAGCCGGACGGCGGGCTTTTCTTGATGGTGTATATGCCGGAGCACATCGATTCTCACGAGCTGCTGAAGAAGGCGCTGGAGCGGAAAGTGGCTTTCGTGCCCGGGACAGACTTTCACCTCGACGGCAGCGGGCGGAACACTTTCCGACTGAATTTCTCGAATGCAAGACCAGAAATGATTACCGAGGGGATCCGGCGGCTGGGCGAGTTGCTGCAGGAGGAGGTCAGACGCGAATGAGGCCAGCGATTGCCTGAAGGGGAGTGTCCAATCTGGTGGAGATGAGGGGCGAACCCTCACGCTGTCGCTCAGGACAGGCGCCGTTCGCCCCTACGGCAGAACAGGCATGTTGGTGGGAACGGGGAGCTTGCTAACGACCGGTATAACCACGAACTTGGACACTCCCCCCGAAGAAAGAGGCGGCTGGAAGGTGGATAGTGGATTATAATGGGACCAGTTGAATGAGGGGATTTCTAACATGACGGTTGTACCCGTACCCACATACGACGAGGTCCTTGAGTTTCTGCTGACTTCTCCTTCCCCGGCAGAGATCATCGCCTTTCACCCCTCAGCAGAGGTGCAGGCCAGGGTTCGCTATCTGCTGGAGGCTAACCGGGAGCACCTGACCGCCGAAGAGCAGGCCGAACTGGAGGAGTACGCCCAGGTCGAGCACCTGATGCGCATGCTGAAGATCAAGGCGCGGGAGAAGCTCGACGGCGAATGACCACTATCCCGGAGGACCTGCGCCGACTGGTCGTCGAGCGGGCCGGGGGTCGCTGTGAGTACTGCCTGCTGCACAGCGACGATGCCTTTTTTTCTCACGAAATTGACCACATCCACGCGCGGAAGCATGGCGGCGAGACTGAGGAAGCTAACCTGTGCCTCAGTTGTTTTGACTGCAACCGCCATAAGGGAAGCGACATCGCGTCTCTGGACCCGGAGACAGGCGAGCTTGCCGCACTTTTTCATCCCCGCCGGGATACCTGGCAAGAGCACTTCCGGCTGGAAGGCGCGCGGATCGAAGGGCTGACAGCCCAGGGGCGAGCGACGGTGCGGCTTTTGCAGATGAACTCCCGCGAGCGACTTCTGGAACGCGCCGGGCTCCTCACGCTGGGCCGGTACCCGTAGTTCTTCTCGAAGCTGCTCGTTTCTCAGCACATCAATAGGCTGCCAAGCCTGAGCCGCTCACGAAGGCCCAGCGGCGACCCCATACAGCCCGGTAAGAACACAGGCGGCCAGCGCACACTCCGGCGGTCTGGTTTCTACATGGCCCTGGCAGGGCAGAGAGGATAAGGAAATGGGAGATTTTGCAGGAAAGGTGGCCCTGGTCACGGGCGCGGCGTCGGGCATTGGCCGGTCGGCGGCGCAGTTGTACGCGGGCGAGGGCGCTGCGGTGGTCGTCTCGGACGTGGTGGAGAAAGGCGGGCGCGAGACGGTTGCCTCGATCAAGGAGGCAGGCGGCGATGCGATATTCGTGAAGGCCGACGTATCGGAGCCAGCCGACTGTGAGGCGATGGTCAAGGCCACGCTCGACGCTTATGGGCGTCTGGACATTGCCTGCAACAACGCGGGCATCGGCGGCGAAGTGAACCTGACCGCCGACCACAGCATAGAAGGCTGGCAGGAGCTGATAGACACCAACCTGTCGAGCGTCTTCTACTGCATGAAGTACGAGATCCCGGCCATGTTGGAAAACGGCGGCGGCGCAATCGTGAACCTGGCGTCGATCCTGGGCCAGGTGGGATTTGCAACGACCCCCGCTTACGTGGCCGCCAAGCACGGCGTGGTCGGGTTGACCAAGAACGCAGCACTTGAGTACGCGCAGCAGGGTATCCGAATCAACGCCATTGGCCCGGGGTTCATCAAAACACCGATGATCGACGACCTGGAAGAAGACCCCGAAATGGCGCAGACGTTGATCGACCTGCACCCGATGGGACGGCTGGGCAGGCCGGAGGAGGTGGCCGGGTTGGTCATCTGGCTAAGCTCGGATAAAGCCTCGTTCGTGACAGGGGCTTACTATCCTGTCGACGGCGGCTACCTGGCCTGTTAGCAGCGTCATTCACGGAGCGGGAGGCTGGACGGCTGCCGTCGTCTCGCGCTTCAAGTTTGGGGAGGGTGTCTCTTATCGTTCACCCGCCCTGGGAGCACCTTTCGTCCGCCCCATCCAGGACAAGTTGTCCAGTTCCCCAAACTGGTCCCTGAAGACCCGGTAGTACATCAGCTCTTCCTTGGTGTTGAGCGACCAGCCGTTGTCCAGCGTGCGCTCACGCCTGAAGTCGGCGTCGGTGATGTTTTCACCGGCATACTCTGCCAGCAAATCCCCCACGCCACTGCCCTGCCAGAATTTGGATTTTCGCCGCCAGAGCACGTCGTCAGGAAGCGTGTCATCCAGCGCACGGCGCAGGATCCATTTCTCGACGACCTTACCATTGCGGTACAGTTTGAGGTGGGCGGGGATGCGCAGGGCAAAGCGGACGACATCCATATCAAGAAAGGCGACGTGCGCAACCAGGCCATGCGCATTGGCACTACGGTCTACACGCTGGAGAGCGGTGTTGTGCAGCCGACGGGTGATGTCTACCAACTCGCCGGGAAGATGCTCAGGATCGAGTTCCTTCAGGTAGGCATATCCTCCGAATAGTTCGTCCGCGCCCTCACCGGAGAAGACGGCCCCAACATGCCCGGCGGCGTGCTTTGCGACCAGATAGTTGGTGATCGAGGAGCGCACCAGGAGCGCGTCGAACGACTCAAGGTGATAGATCACCTCCGGCAGCGCGGCCAACAGATCATCCAGCGTGAGGATAATCTCGTGATGTTCTGTGTCCAGGAATGCGGACACCTTGCCAGCGTATTCCAGGTCGGGAGCACCGTCCAGACCACCGCCAAAGGTATGGAGTTTTTCCACGTGCGGGCGCACCAGCGCGGCCATGGCACTCGAATCTAGCCCGCCGGAGAGCCAGCAGCCCATCTCCCGGTCATTGATACGCCGAGCTACCGACTGTTCGAGCAGCAGGCGCAGGCTAGAGGCAACCTGCTCGGAGTCCTGGCTCAGCGGTGAATTCAGTTCCACTTCAGCAAATACGGTGAAACCTTCTTCACCATCGTACCAGGTCCCAGGAGGGACCTCCTTGACAGTCTCCGTCACCTCCAGCAACGCTTTGACCTCAGAGGCAAAACACAGCTCTCCTCCGGGCATCCAACCGTAGTAGAGGGGGCACACTCCCAGGGGATCACGGGCTAAGAACAGACCATCCGGCAGGGCTGCGGTCAGCGCGAAAGGCTCTTGTTCTTGACCGAGACCTGTCGGGTCGGGCAGCGGGGGGCGACTGCCATCCCAGGCCGCCTGCTTCTGCAACGTCGGAGGGGTTGGTGCAACCTGGGCTTCCGGCCAGACCGCCCCCAGAGTCGTGCCGTGGCTTTCGATGATCTTGAAACCGTCTTCGCCACGGTGTGATAGCTTCTGCAACATCTGATCTACCAGTTCCTGCCTGCCATCTCGGTCAACTCCCGCTATTCCAGCCAACGTATCATCTCCTTTTCCGGTTCCGGGCGACTATAGCGGGCCATTGGGGTTATGACAAGTGACCATGGTCACAAGAAAGGATAGGGCCCCTCATGAAGCGGGAAGCTGGACGGCTGCCGTTTATCGATTTTGGGCGCGGGGTGGTGATGGTGCTGATGGCGTGGGATCACGTCTCGGCGTTTTGGAACCCCGGCAGGCGGGGCAACGAGGGGTTGATGGGGATGCGGCCCGCTTTCCCGGACCAGACGCAGTTTTTGCTGCGGTTCGTGACGCATTTCGCCGCGCCGACGTTTATCTTCCTGGCGGGCACGTCGCTGGCGCTGTCGACGGGCAAGCGGCTGGCGCGGGGACAGTCGCAGGGGAGCGTTTCGCTGCGCATGGTGGTGCGGGGGGTGGTGCTGCTGGGGCTCGAGGCGCTGCTGGTGGCCCCGGCTTTCGATTTGCCGCCGACTTACTTCGGGGTGATCGCCTGCATCGGCGTCTGCCTGATCTTGTTCAGCGCGCTGCGGTTCGCGCCGCCGCCTGCCATCCTGGTCTTGTCGGCGGTTATCATCCTGGGGCACCCGTTCCTCAACCTCGATTTCATACCGGGTGGCCCCGGCGCGCCGTTGGGCCATTACTTGCGGGTCATCCTTCACGAGCCGGGCTTCGAGGTGCGGCATTGGGTGGGGCTTTATCCGGTGATTCCGTGGCTGGGGGTGATGGGGTTGGGGTGGTGTTTTGGCGTGAGCCTGGGCAACTTCGACCGGGCGCGGGCGACGCGGCTGGCGGTCTCGCTGGCGCTGGCGGGGGTGGCGTCGTGGTGCGGGTGGTTCGTGGTGCGGCTGGCGAACGGTTACGGGAACTTGCTGCCGCGCGTGGATAACTCGCTGCAGGGGTGGCTGACCATGTCGAAGTACCCGCCCAGCCTGGCTTTTCTGCTGTTCACGCTGGGGGGAACGGCCTTGTTCCTGGCGCTGGGGATCGTGCTGCAAGAGCGGTCCGCGCTCAGCCGGGGGTTGGGCGGCGCGATCACGGCGCTGGGGCGGGTGCCGCTTTTCTTTTACGTGACGCACCTGTGGGTTTACCAGCTGCTGCCGCTCCCGTTCGTGCTGCTGCTCGACGCGCCGCTGCTGGCGACGGCGGCGGCGTGGGCGGTGGGGTTGGTCACGCTGTGGGTGTTGTGCGTGCAATACGCGAGGCTGAAACGGCGCTATCCGCGTTCGGTTTTGCAGTACGTTTAGCCTCAATACCGTTCGGTTAAGGGCTGGTCGCGTCGCCCCCCTACCCCAGATCAGTCGGGTCACTACGAGGAGTTGACGATGAGCCATCTGGGCAAGCACAAACCCTTCGTGCGCAAAGCGCTAATACTGGCCGAGCAGGCTGTGGAGCACGGTAACCACCCGTTCGGGGCGCTGCTGGTCAAAGGGGAGGAGGTGATCCTGACGGCAGAAAACGCGGTGAACACGGAGAATGACGTGACCCGCCACGCCGAGTTGGTCCTGGTCAGCCGGGCTTCGAAGACGCTCGCGCCGGAGGTGCTGGCGGAGTGCACGCTCTATACGAGCACGGAGCCGTGCGCGATGTGCGCTGGCGCTATTTACTGGGCGGGTATTCCGCGCGTGGTGTACGGGTGCCCCGCCGAGACGGTGGCAGAGATTGCCGACAGCACCTTTGTCGTGCCCTGCAGAGAGCTTTTTGCCAGGGGACTGCCTGCGGTCGAGGTGGTCGGGCCGGTCCTCGAAGATGAAGCCGTGCGGCTTCACCGGGCATTCTGGCAGGGGCATTGAGACGAGCGTCTCTGGCAAGAGGCGTTCGAGGGTGGCCTTAACCGCCACAGTTGGCGAAAGCGGACAGGTTGGCGGGGAACGGGGTTAGCGGGGCTGCGGCGGTGATTTCTGAGTATACGTCAAGCTCGGCGGGGCGCACCGGGCGCGAGAGGTCGTAGAAGACGCGGTAGGGGCCGATCTGCCGCTGGCGGTACGTGACGTCCAGCGCGTCGAACTCGCGCACGAGCACGCTGTCGAGGAGGGGGTGGTTGGCGGTGACGTAAATGACCTCCGGGCTGGCGTCGACGGCCTGCGTGTAGGCCGGGATGCGATCATCGCGCGGGGAGTAGCGGAGGTCACTGTGGAAGGGCAGGCGCGGCGAGAAGCAGACTTGCTCGCCGGTGAGGAAGGCGAAGCGATAGGCCACCCAGTAGTGGGTGTAGGCACTGTGCACGCCGATCTCATCGAGGAAGGCGAGCAACTCGCCGTTGTGGTCTTCGGGGATGGCGGCGATGGGGTTGAACTGGGCGCTGAGACCGGGCGGATTGTCGCGCACCGCGCGGAGCGTTCCCCACAGATTGTAGGCCAGCAGCACCCCCACCAGGGCCAGCGACAGGCGGCGCAGCCTGGGCAGGCGGATGAGCCAATCGGCGAGGAGGGTGACGAGCAACGGATAGAGGGGCAGGAGGTAGCGCCCGGAGGGATCGAAGCCCAAGGGACCGAGCATCACGAGGGCCAACAACCACCAACTTGCGGCCAGCGTGAGGCGGCGGGCGCGCGTGGGGGGGTCGATGGGCTGGCGCAGCGCTGCCCACAGGGCGGCGAGATAGACCATCGCCAGGGGGATGCCGAGGGGCAGGGCTATCCAGTCCAGGTTCCAGGGCGGGCGCAGACCGAGGAGCGCGGGCAGGCCGAAGGTGAACAGGCTGACCACGCGGGTCGGCCATTCTGCGAACAATCTGGCGAGCACCTCGCCCGGACCGCCTCCCGACACCGCGCCCAGGGTGGCGGCGAGGCCGACGTGGAAGGCGGCGGCCAGCCAGGGGGCGGCACCCAGGGCAGCGCCGAGCGCGGCGACGAGTATGCGCCCCCAGGGCAGGTGCGAGCGATGCTGGCGCAGAATGTAGATGGCTGCCGGGACGGCGGTGACGACGACGAGGGACATGCTCCACCAGCCGAGGCCCGCCAGGAAGCCCCACACCCCCCACAGCCAGAACGGGCCGCCGTCCGGGGATTCGGCCATGCGCCAGCCCGCCAGCAGCAGCAGGTTGCCGAGCAGCAGGATTTCGACGTAGTCGCCCAGGGTGGCGGTGGTGTAGACGCCGACCATCACCGGGGGGAGGGCCACGAGCAGGGCGGCGGCGGTGGCGGCGAGCCGGTTCTGGCTGAGGCGCGACGACAGCGCGTAGGTGGTCCCGACGACGCCCATGAAGAGGACGAGCTGCACCAGCCGGACGACGAGCACGCTCTGGCCGAGCAGGAGGAAGGCAAGGGAAATGAGGTAGGCGTCGAGGGCACCCATGTAGTGCTGGCCGTAGAAGAAGATGGGGCGGGCACCCTGGGTGATGTGGCGGGCCATGAGGGCCACGATGGCTTCGTCGCTGTCGAAGGTGACGCTGCCGGTGGCTAAGATCAAGGTTTTTAGCGCCAGCCCAAGGAGCAGCGCCAGCCACAGGCCGGGTGCGCCTGCAGATGTTTCATCCCCAGCCGCCCGGCGGGCACCCCCCAGCTGGCGCTGGACTGTAACGTCTGGTGTGAGTTGAGTCATCCGGGTTGGCCCGGCAGGTTCACCCGCTTCGGCCCACCCCCACCCCAGCCCTCCCCCTCAAAGGGGGAGGGAGCGCGCAAGCGGGGCGAGAGGGTGGCACACGCAGGTTGAATGGCAAAGGAACAATTCACACCAAGCGTTGCAGTCCCCCTTAAAGGGGGAGGTTTGAGGAGGGGGTGGCCCTGGAGTTTCAGCGGTTGCACCATAACGGCGAGTTAGGATAACGTAGCACACACCAGACGTTGGTGCGCCTCTAGACTGCAGTGACCTGAGGATACATCAGGCGGCGGCGTTTTGCCTTAGGATTCTGGTCATTCAGATTCCAGCAGCGCCGCCACCTGATGGACGCCATCGTGCCCCGGGGAGAGGGTCAGGCTTCAAGCGGCGGCTTCGGCCTGCGAATCATCTCGTGCAGGCTGGCGCCGCTGGGCACCATGGGATAGACGTTGTCTTCTCGTTCGACGATGAAGTCGACGAGGACCGGGCCTTCTGTGGAGCGCGCCCACTCGACTGCTTCTGCCGCCTGGGCGCGGCTGGTGACGCGCATGGCCGGGATGCCGTTGGCTTTGGCCAGCATGCAGAAGTCAGGGTTGCGCAGGGGCGTCGCCACGTAGCGCTCCTCGTAGAAGAATTCCTGCCACTGGCGTACCATGCCCAGGTAGCCGTTGTTGATGATGGCGATGTTGACCTTTGCCGCCTCCTGCGCGGCGGTGGCGAGTTCGGCCTGTGTCATCTGGAAGCCGCCATCGCCGACGATGGCCCACACTTCGTCATCTGGCCGCCCCAGCTTGGCGCCAATGGCCGCCGGGAGACCAAAACCCATCGTTCCTAAACCGCCGGAGGTGATGACGGATTCGGGGCGTTGGTTTGGATAGTACTGGGCCGCCAGCATCTGGTGCTGGCCCACGTCGGTGACGATCAGTGCCTGGCCGTTCGTGGCCTCCCATATGTCGTGAATGACGTGCGCGCCCGATAGCTGACCGTTGTCTTCCCCGTTGAGGAAGTCGTGGTTGCGGTCGTCCTGCATCCACTCCCCGATCTGGGCCAGCCACGCGTCGTGGCGCTGTGGCTCTACCAGGGACAGCAGCTGCCCCAGGACGGCCCGCAGGTCCCCGACGATGCCAACGTCAACCGGCACGATCTTGCCCAGTTCGGAGGGGTCGATGTCGACGTGGATCTTGCTGGCGCGCGGTGCGTAGGTCTTCAGGTTGCCGGTTACGCGGTCGCTGAAGCGCATGCCGAAGGCCAGCAACAGGTCGGCGTGCTGGATGGCGGTGTTGACGTGAGCGGCCCCATGCATGCCCATCACGCCCAGACACAGGGGATGGTTCTGGGGCATGCCGCCTCTGCCCAGGAGTGTCAGGGCGATGGGCGTCTGGGTCCGCTCGGCGAAGGCAACCAACTCGCGGGTAGCGCCTGAAAGCACCACGCCATTTCCAGCCAGGATCAGCGGGCGCTCGGCCCGATGGATCAGGTTCAGGGCAACCTGCAGCTGCTCGTCGCTGGCCTGGGAAGGCACCACGTAGCCCGGCAGGACCAGGTCGTCTTCGGGGAATACGAATTCGGTGCTTTGGTTCTGCACGTCTTTGGGCAGGTCTATGACGATGGGACCGGGGCGTCCGGTGCGGGCGATGTGGAATGCTTCTCGAATGGTGAGAGCCAATTCGTCGATCTCGGTGACCAGATAGTTGTGCTTGGTGATGGGTAGTGTGACGCCAACGATGTCGGTTTCCTGGAAGGCGTCCAGGCCAAGCACCGAGGTTGGGGCCTGACCGGCGATGCAGACGATGGGTGACGAATCGATCATGGCTGTCGCCAGGCCAGTGACGGTGTTGGTCGCGCCGGGGCCGGAGGTGACCATGACCACGCCGACCTTGCCGGTGGCGCGCGCGTAGCCATCGGCCATGTGGGTGGCCCCTTGCTCGTGGCGGACGTGGATGTGACGCACCTGTGGGTATTTGAGTATGGCATCATAGGTGGGCATGATTGCGCCACCGGTAATGCCAAATACGAGGTCCACACCCTCGCGTACCAAGCATTCCCAGACGATCTCCGCACCGCTCAGTTTCATGATGTCCCCCTCGGGTTTCGGAAATGAAAAGAACCTCCCGGTTGGGAGGTTTTTGCGCGCATCAGGCAAATGGGTGCAGCTAGCTCATCCCAACCGGAATATGGTCCGTGGTAATCATGATGCTATGGACAATGATGAGATTGAGCTGATGGTTCACTTCAGGTTCCCCAAGATGGCTGCAAATAAAGTGTACGTACGGTTTGAACGTTTGTCAATACAGAGGAGTCAGATCCAGGGTCGTCTCATTCCTCCAGGCGGATATTGGAGGTCCACAGATTGCACAAATTTGTGCTGTGAATTTGGGGGCGTCTACGGGTTTTTCAACTGCCCTTCTTGAGACTTTGGGACTGAAACCAAGAAACCTCCCCCTGAAAGAGGGTCGGGGTGGGAGTGCGATGGCTGTTCAGAGGCCAAGGGCGACGGCCATCTGGCGGACGCCACGGCGGATGGTGGCGGCGTCGAAGGCAGCATAGCCCAGCACCAGCCCGGCGCGGGGGAGTGGCTCGATGCTGTAGAGCGAGAGCGGCGGGGCTTCGACGCCAGCGACGCGAAGTTGGGCGAACACGGCTTTGTCGCCGACGCCTTCTGGCAGCCAGCCGACCAGATGCATGCCAGCTTCCGCCGGGACGATTTCCAGGTAGCCGCCAAGTTCGCGCCGGATTTCGTCTATGAGGATGGCCTGGCGTTCCTGGTAGAGCGCGCGCATGCGGCGGATGTGGCGGAGGAAATGCCCTTCTTCAATGAAGGCAGCCAGGATGGCCTGGGGCACGATTGGCGGGTGGCGGTCTACGAGTCCTCGCCCCGTCGCGAAGGCATCGACGAGATCGGGGGGGACGATCAGATAGCCGAGGCGGAGGGAGGGGAAGATGACTTTGCTGAAGGTGCCGACGTAGATCACGCGGTCCCCGACATCCAGGCCCTGTAGGGCGGCGAGGGGCTGGCTGCTGTAGCGGTATTCGCTGTCGTAGTCGTCTTCGAGGATCCACATGCCCGCACGGTTGGCCCATTCGAGGAGCTGCAACCGCCGGGCCAGGCTCATGGTCACGCCGAGGGGGTATTGGTGGGAGGGGGAGATGTAGGCCAGGCGGGCGCCGGGGGCGCGCGCTATCCCGGCGACCAGGTCCAACCCTTGCTCGTCGACGGGCACGGGGGCCAATTCTGCCCCGGCGCTGAGGAGGATGGAGCGGGCGGCCAGATAGCCGGGGTCCTCGAGCCAGACCTGATCGCCGGCGTCGAGCAGCAAGCGCGCCGCCAGGTCGAGCGCCTGCTGCGCGCCTGTGACCATGACGACTTGTTCGGCCTGGCAGCGCACGCCACGCGTGACACGCAGATAGTCGGCGATGGCCCGGCGAAGGGGAAGGTACCCGGCGGCCTGACCATAGCCGAGGTGCTCTGGCGGTGGGTTTCGCCAGGCGCGCGCTGCCAGACGGCCCCAGACGTTGAAGGGAAAAGCGTCTAGAGCGGGGACACCCGCCGAGAAGGCGCGGGGGGGTCCCTCGTCGCGAGAGACGCCTATCCGGGCCGAGGCCAGGCGCTGCCCTCGGCGCGAGAGCACGTCTCTGGGCTGATGGGCCTCGGATACGTCTTCACCGACGACGCGGGCGCGGAGCAGGTCGTCGGGCAGGGTGGAGGTGACGTAGGTGCCCGCGCCAACCCGCGCCTCCAGATAGCCCTCGGCCAGAAGCTGGTCGAAGGCGTTCATGACGGTATTGCGCGAGACGCCCAGATCGTCGGCCAGGGTGCGCGTAGAGGGCAAGCGGGTCCCGGCGGGGAGTTGGCCGTCCAGGATCGCTTCGCGCAGCCCATCGTAGAGCTGGCGATAGAGTGAGGAGCCTGCGGTGCGGTCTAGCTGGACGGCTGCCAGGTTGGGTGCTGAGGCGCGTTTGGGCACGTTTTCCTCCAGGCCAACTCGTCAAAATGGCACCATCATTTTATCGGAAAATGGCTCTTGTGCCATACCACTTTTGGGGTAGTATGAGGGTAGATTGACAAGGAAGACTTCTTGTTGGAGGCTAACGTGTTAGGGAAGAAGTTGAACAGGAACGCAGTCAAGACACTCACTCTGGCCGAGGGCGAGGTCCGCTGCCTGACCCACCTGCCCGCTTACGTGCGCGTGCGCTCAGGCTATGCCTGGATCACCTATAAGGGCAAGGACATCGTGCTCTCGCCGGGCGAGATGGCGGAGTTCGAGCCGACCCGCAACATGACGATCGTCACCCCAGTTCTGACGCGCCGCGCGGGGCCGCTCGAAATCGAGATCCACGAGAACTAGTGCAGGACTGAAGCCCACGCCTTGTCCAGGCGTGCGACAGGCAAGGTAGCTGGTGCATTTGTGCACCAGGAACTCAAGTGGAGGGGGGAGCGGGGCTCCCCCCGTTTTTGTTTGGGGGCAGGCCGGTCTCAGTCCTCTTTCTCGTACCACTGCGGGAAGGTGCGGGAACTCCACTCGTAGGGCAGCCCCTCCAACGCGGTGGGCTGGCCGGTGCCGTCGGCATTCACCAGCCAGGCGTCGCAGGCGCCATCCTCGTAAGCGACCTGCGTCCCGTCGGGGCTGAAGAAGGCGAACGGCCAGCCGCACTCCTGCCCTTCTTCGATGGTGACAGACGCCACCGACGCGATCTCGCCGTCGCCCTCAAGGGGGATGATCCAGAATTCGACGGTGCGGGGATAGGTGTCCTGCCCGCATCCCTGTGAGGGCCACACGGGGGCCAGAATCGACTGGCTGTCGGGCGACCATTGGGGGTCACTGTAGCAGGGCCCCTGGTCGGAGGTCTCCTGCACCAGGCGCTCATCGGTGCCGTCGGGCCGCATCACGGCCAGGTTGCCGCTGCTGTGGAAGGCCAGCCACTCGCCGTCCGGGCTCCAGGCAGGCTGGATATCGTTGTCCAACTGTGGGAGTTCCACCAACCCGCTGCCGTCCACATCGACGAGGTAGAGCCTGCTTCCCTCCTCACCGGCTGGCGTGGCCGAGAACACAATTTGCTTGCCGTCCGGGCTGACCGCCACGCCTTCCCATCTTTCGAAACCGGCATCCGCGAGGATCTGGGTCGGTTCCTCTTTGACCGGATCGAAGAGGCACAGGCCCGCGCCGCGCCCGCTCCACTCGCATATCTCCGCGCGGCCACCGGGGGGCAGCGGCCCGCACTCCGGGGCGCCGGGCGTGACGGTGCCGTCGTCGCAGACGAGGGTGTCGCCCTCGCACCGGCATTGCGGATGGAAGGTGAGCGTGTCTCCGCTCTTGGTGAAGGTCAGGCGTTCGTCGTTGTCAACGATCCAACACTCGGCCCCCTGGCCGCGTGAAGGCCTGCCACCGGCTTCAACCGTGACGTCGTAGTCGCCGTCGGGCAACTCGCCGAGGCCAAATCTGTCGTCGTCGGTGGCCTCCCAGGGCATGACCCGGCTGGTCCCGCGGTACGTATCGTAGATGTGGATGTGATACCTGGGGCCGGGATGTTCCTCCAGGCGAACGCTGTAGCCCTGGACTGCCGCTGAGATCGCGTTCCAAGAGACTTCGACGTCGTTCTCCGGCGTGACCTCCGCCTGAAGATCGCCGGGAGCCTCTTCCAGAGGGCATTCCACCCAGACATCCGTCCCGACCCGGTCCGGGATGGGCTCGCCTGCCGCGTCGAGCAGCGTGAAGGTGTAGGTCTCGCCGCTGACCGGCTCGCCAGGTTCCCCGGTATCGAACTGACGGGCCCCTTCGCCCTCGCCTGAAAGCTGGGCGACAACCTGCGTGCCGTCTGGCCGCTCGACGCGCATGGCGGACGCGCCGGGAATGTTGGTGTAGCCGTAGTAGCTCACATCGACCGTCACTTCGCCTCTCACCACGTGCACAGAGGTGCTGAGGTCGAACTCGAAGAATTCGCCGCAGCCGACGTAGTTGGGGATCTCGACGCCATCTTTGCAGACCAGGTCGCCCCGGTCTGGAGAGTCTCCCTCACACCGGCACAATTCGCCAAAGCCGCCGCCAACTCCGGCCTGCTGGGCCTTGTCAATGGCGGTATCCCAGCGTTTCAACTGATCCTCGCTCAGCGGTTCCGGGTCGCTGACGTCCCCCGTCTGGGCGACTTCGATGGCTTCGTTGCCGGTCAATGGCTGCTCTTCCATGCCGGTCTGCACCGCGCAGGTGCCGGTCAGGCAGGTGGCTTCGCCTTCGCCGGTGTCCGGGTCGTAGGCGGCGCTCATGCCCGACCCGCGAATGCTCATGGTGCCGACGGCGGTCTCGATCTGGTAGCTGCCGTCTGGGGGCAATTCCTGCTCGCGGACGGTGAAGACCTCGCCCGCGTTGAGCACGATGCGGGTAACGGGGACTTCGGGTGTGCCTTCCATCTCCTCGACGTAGCACGACGAGTTGGGCGCGATAATGACGACGGTGCCGTCGTCCATCTGGAGCACGCTGTGCCCGTCCTCGCCTGTCTTCATTTCGTCGCCGGTTTCGAGGAGCGTGTCGACGAGCGCGGCCACGAAATCGGTCGCTTTTCCGATGCGGACTTCCACCAGGCCTTCGACGAGCATGATGACTGCCGTCCGAACTTCGGTCCGGTTGACGGCGAAAAAGACTCCCCCTGCGACGACGACCACCAGGAGGAGCGCCAGGAGAATATTGCGGTAGCGCTTGCTCATGATCGGCTCCTAGACAGCGTATCTTCTGTTGGCTGGCAATGACGTTTTCCAGCTCCCGGCCAGTGGAGAGCCTTCACCTTTCAGCGCGGTGATTGCTGCCCCTTACCTTAGCATAGGAGGAACGGTATGTGAAGGGGGCTGACGCAGCCACCGATTCACACCCCCGATTGACAGGCCCCCAGTCCGCCATTACACTAGGAGCGTGGAAGCATGCACCGGTTCCCAGTCGAGATTTTCAACCCCCCATGGGCTTCACACTTTCAACCATCACCAGCAACGTCTCAGGCAAAACAGGGGCGCTGCCAGATTTTCAGGTGCGTGAATTGAACTCGTCTACCTCAGTCATCAGGAGGATTTCCTGTGTCTAAGAAAGCATGGAACGTCGCCGTGGTCGGTGCCCTGGGTTTGGTGGGGCGCGAAATGACGAAGACGCTCGAACAGCGCGATTTCCCGGTGGCCGATTTTCGCCCGCTGGACATCGCCGAGAATGAAGGCACCGACGTTACATTCAAGGGCAAGAGCTACAAGTCACTGACGGCCAACAAGGCAAACTTCGAGGATATCGACATCGCCATCTTTTCTGCCGGGGCCGGGGCCAGCCTGGAGCTGGCTCCGCAGGCGGTGGAGATGGGGGCGGTGGTCGTGGATAACAGTTCGGCGTGGCGGATGAACCCGGAGTGCCCGCTGGTGGTGCCGGAGGTGAACCCGCACGACTTGAACTGGCACAGCGGGATCATCGCCAATCCGAACTGCTCGACGATCCAGATGGTGGTGGCGCTAAAGCCGCTGCACGATTTTTCGCGCATCAAGCGGATCGTGGTGTCGACTTACCAGTCGGCGTCGGGCGCCGGCAAGTTTGGCATCGACGACCTGATCGACCAGACGAAGGCGTTCGCCGAGGGCAGCGACCCGCCCCCGGCCCGGAAGTTTCACCACGGGCTGGCGGGCAACCTGATCCCCCACATCGACGTTTTCCAGGACGGGGACTACACGAAAGAAGAATGGAAGATGGTCCACGAGACGCAGAAGATTATGGGGGACGAAGACATCCGCGTGACGGCGACGTGCGTGCGCGTGCCGGTGCCGGTGAGCCACTCCGAGTCGGTCAATATCGAAACGGAGAAGAAGATCACGGTGGAGAAGGCGCGGGAATTACTGGAGGGCGCGCCGGGTGTGGTGGTGATCGACGACCCGGCTAACGAGAAGTACCCGATGCCGAGGGAGGCCGCCGACACCGACCCGGTTTTCGTGGGGCGCATTCGCGAGGATTTTTCGATTGAGAATGGCCTCAACCTGTGGATCGTGGCCGACAACGTGCGGAAGGGCGCGGCGCTGAACGCGGTGCAGATCGCCGAGCAGTTGGTCGTGGACGAGTTGGTCCGGGTGCCATGAGCGACAAGCCGGTTCTGGCTCAGAAGTTCGGCGGGACCTCTGTCTCGACGGTGGAGCGGCGCGGGCAGGTCATCGACCACGTGCGGCGCGCGCAGGGTGAGGGGTATCAGGTGGCGATCGTGGTGTCGGCGATGGGCCGCCGGGGGGACCCGTACGCGACGGATACGCTGCTGGATATCTTGCGGGCGGATGGCGGGCCGGTGGATGGCCGCGACTACGACATGATGTTCACCACCGGCGAGATCATCTCTACGGCGTTCATGGCGCACCTGCTCAAGCGCGAGGGGGTGCCTGCGGTGGGGCTGACGGGGGCGCAGGCCGGCGTCTACACGGACGGGCACCACCGCGAGGCGGAGGTGGTGGAGGTGGACCCGGCGCGGATGCGGCGTCACCTGGAGCGGGGCGAGGTGCCGGTGGTCACGGGCGGGCAGGGGTATCACCGCGAGACGGGGGACTTTACCTCGCTGGGCCGGGGGGGCAGCGACACTTCTGGGGTGGCGGTGGGGGTGGCGCTTGAGGCGGAGAAGGTGGAGATTTTCTCGGACGTGGAGGGGGTGCTGACCGCCGACCCGCGCATCATCCCGGGGGCGCGCATCCTGGAGCGGATCAGCTACGAGAAGACGATGGAGATGGCCCGTTACGGGGCGAAGGTGGTGCATCCACGCGCGGTGCGCACCGGGCAGGAGGCGAGCGTACCACTGGTGGTGCGGTCCACGTTTTCGATGGCGGCAGGCACGGTGGTGGACGACTCGGAGGACGACCTGCCCGTGGTGGGGATCGCGACGCTCGGCCCGCTGGAGACGTATGCTCTGGACGGCGACGCGCTCGGCCCGGAGAAGCGGGTGGAGTGGGAGAACCGGCGGGGCATCATGAGCCTGCTGGACGAGGAGGGCGGGGCGCTGCTGCTGGGAGCCACTGCGGAGAAGGCGCACGATCTGCGGGCTGCCGTCGAGGAGTTGGGCGGGGAGGCGGGGCAGATCGTCGGGGGGCAGTGCTGGGTGTCGCTGATCGGGGATGGAGAGGCTTTGCAGGCGGGCCGTGGCGGTCACCGGGACGCGCTCAAAAGCGCGGGTATCGCGGTGGGGCAGCAGGAGATCGCGGGGCTGCACAGCACGACGGCGATCCCCGCCGACGACCAGGGAGCGGCGGTGAAGGCGCTGTACCTGGATGTTTTCGGGGAGGGGTGAGGCGCTACCGGTAGGGTTGGCGATACAGATAGAATTGGGACACGGATTTACACGGATTCACACGGATAGCTTGCAGCTAACACGGAATCTTCAGAAGATGATGTTGAATTAGGGCACAGCGGTGCTCTAAACAACCCTTGCAACTGCGCTCCTATGGCAGAGTGGGCGTGTTTGGGTGCGTATGGTTACGCTGTCGAAGAAGCAGACGATTCACGCGCACGGGCAGCGCGTGGTGCTGGTCTATAACACTGCCGAGCGCCCGGCGCACTCGCTGATGAAGGGCTTGCTGTGGGCGCTGTACCTGCCGGATTACCCCGACATGAAGATCGAGTGCCGGGTCGGGGACCGCTACAAGCCGGACGTGGTTTCGCTGGACGCGGGCGGCGCTCCACTTTTTTGGGGCGAGGCGGGTAAGGTGGGCAGGAAGAAGATCCACTCGCTGGCGCGGCGGTTTCCGCAGACGCATTTTGCCATCGCCAAGTGGGACACGAGCCTGCGGCCTTTCGCGAAGATCGTCGGCGATGCGCTGGCCGGTGTGAAGCGTAGCGCGCCGTTCGACTTGATCGCTTTTCCCGCCGACAGTGGGGAGCGGTTTTTCGACGGGGAGGGCAACGTCAGGGTCGGTTTTGACTCGTTGAATTGGCAGCGTTTCAACCCAAGGTAGAGGTCTGTCATGATGTCGAGCATGCCCCCCGCCGAGTTGACCTTGCGGGACGTTTACGCCGCGCGACAGCGGATCGCGTCCGTGGCGGCGCGCACGCCGCTGGCCCCCTCCCCTACCCTATCGGGGCTGGCCGGGGCGCGGGTGCGTCTGAAGCTGGAATGCGTACAACACACCGGTTCGTTCAAGGTGCGGGGGGCGGCTAACAAACTCAGCAGCCTGTCTGACGAGGAGAGGGCGCGCGGGGTCATCACGTTCTCGACGGGCAATCACGGGCGCGCGGTGGCTTTCGTGGCGCGGCAGGCGGGTGTGAAGGCGGTGATCTGCCTGTCGGAGATGGTGCCCGCCAATAAGGTGGAGGGCGTCCGGCAGTTCGGTGCGGAGGTGGTGCGGCACGGCCAGAGCCAGGACGAGGCGATGGCGCGCGCGTACGAGCTGGTGGAGGAGCGCGGCCTGACGCTGGTGCACCCTTTCGACGACCCGCAGGTTATTGCGGGACAGGGCACGATTGGGCTGGAAATCCTGGAAGAGCTGCCCGGCGTGGATACCGTGTTGGTGCCGCTGTCGGGGGGCGGGTTGATCGGCGGGGTGGCGCTGGCGCTGAAAGCGGCCAATCCGGGCACGCGCGTGATCGGCGTGTCGATGGCACGCGGCGCGGCGATGTATCACAGCCTGCAAGCGGGAAAGCCGGTGCAAGTGGCCGAAAAGGAAACGCTGGCCGATTCGCTGTCGGGAGGGGTGGGCCTGGACAACCGGTACACTTTCGAGATGGTGCGGCGCTTTGTCGACGAGGTGATACTGCTGGCAGAGGAGGAGATTGCCGAGGGGATGGCTTTCACCCTGGAAGAGCACCGCCTGATCGTGGAGGGGGCGGGGGCGGTGGGTATCGCGGCGCTGCTACGTGGCAAAGTGACCGACCTGGGGCGAGAGGTGGCCGTCGTGGTCAGCGGGGGCAACGTGGACATCGCCCAGGTGTTGGGATTGGTGCAGGAGTATCGACCCACGCCTTGAACTGCGCTATTATGGACGCAATGCGCTCTGGGGGGCACGGCGCCGCCGTGCCCTACTGTATCGACAGGTGTGGGTTGAACCTAGACCAGGGAAAGCTGCATGGCAAATGACGTCAAACAAAGCGGTTTGAAGCGGCGCGGTTTCTTGCGCGGCCTGCTGGCGGCGCTGGGGGGCGCGCTGGCCCTGGGCGGTGGGGGTTATTTCTGGCTGAAACGACGATCCAGGCGGCGGCCTAACATCATCTTGATCATGGCCGACGACCTGGGCTACGGCGATCTGGGTTCGTATGGACAAGAGCGAATCCTGACGCCGAATCTGGACTTGCTCGCAGCCAAGGGGATGCGCTTCACCCAGTACTACGCAGGCAGCGCAATATGCGCTCCGTCACGGTGCTGCCTGATGACCGGCCTGCACACCGGCCACGCCCGGATTCGGCACAACAGGACACCCATTGCCAGGGAACGGGTGGGCCTGCGCCCGGATGACCTCACGGTAGCCGAGCTGCTCAAGGGTGAGGGCTACGCCACCGCCGTGTTCGGCAAGTGGGGCATGGGTGACGGCAACACACCAGGAACACCGAATCATCAGGGCTTTGACGAGTTCCTTGGGCGGATCAACGATGATGCCAGCCATTACTATCCTGAGTTCCTCTGGCGCAACGAGGAAAAGGAGGTGTTCGAGGAGAACCTGAACGGCGAAACCGGCACTTACTCCCAGGACCTCTTCACCGACGAAGCCTTGAGCTTCATCGAGGCTCATCAAGATGAGCCGTTCTTTCTATACCTGCCATACAATTATCCTCACGCGAACGACGACATACGCGGAGACGTGATCATAAAGAATATGGCGGTTCCCAGCAGCGAGCCCTATACCTCCAAGTCCTGGCCGCAGGTGGAGAAGAACTTCGCGGCGATGATCACCAGAATGGATCGAGATGTTGGCGAAATCATATCACGCCTACGAGACCTCGGCATAGACCGAGACACGTGTGTTTTCTTCACCAGCGACAACGGCCCGCACAATGAGGGTGACCACGATAGCGCTTTTTTCGAGAGCGCTGGCCCGCTGCGCGGCATCAAGCGCGATTTGCTCGAAGGTGGTATCCGAGTGCCGATGATCGCCTGGTGGCCGGGGACTATCAAGGCAGGAGTGGTGAGCGACCAGGTCTGGGCCTCGTGGGACTTGCTGCCCACCGCCGCCGACATGGCAGAGGCGGAGCTGCCGCCAGACCGCGCGTTCGACGGTCGCTCGACGCTGCCTGCCCTTCTCGGCAGACCGCAGCAAGATCACGAGTTTCTCTACTGGGAGATTCCTGCAAAAGGGGTATTTTACCAAGCCGTGCGGATGGGTGAGTGGAAAGGACATCGGAGAGGATACAACGAGAGAATCAAGCTTTACGATCTCGCGCAGGACCTCAGGGAAGAGGACGATATGGCCGACAGGCATCCTGAGATCGTGGCCGAGATCGCGCGCATCATGGAGAACGAGCACACTGAATCGGAGGACTTCCCAATCACGGACGGCGAAAGGGTCATTGTTCCTGAAGCCAGCTAGTCGGGCCGGACTGGCTTCGCCGGACCATTCGCTCCTGGGATGTTTGCGCTTATGAACTGCAGAGAGAGCATGCCTGCTGACAGCACAGCCGAATCTACCAACGACAACTTGAAGCGACGCGGTTTCTTGCGCGGCCTGCTGGCGGCGCTGGGGGGCGCGCTGGCCCTGGGCGGCGGGGGTTTTTTCTGGCTGAAACGACGATCCAGGCGGCGGCCTAACATCGTCTTTATCATGGCCGACGACCTGGGGTACGGCGACCTGGGCGCATATGGCCAGGAGGTGATTCAGACGCCGAGCCTGGACGCGCTGGCCGCGGAAGGGATGCGCTTCACCCAGTACTACGCCGGCAGCGCCGTCTGCGCCCCTTCGCGCTGCTGCCTGATGACCGGCCTGCACACCGGCCACGCTCGGATTCGGCACAACAAAACTCCCGATGACCAATACGTTGCTTTGCTACCCGAAGACTTCACGGTAGCCGAATTGCTCAAGAGCATTGGTTACACCACAGCCATCTTCGGCAAGTGGGGTATGGGCAAGGATGGCACAGTCGATGGGCCAACCCGGCAGGGCTTTGACGAGTTCCTTGGCCGGATCGATGATCCTACAAGCCAATACTACCCTGAGTTCCTGTGGCGCAACGAGGAAAAGGAAGTGTTCGAGGAGAACCTCGACGGCGGCAGAGGCACCTACTCCCAGGATCTATTCACCCAGGAAGCCTTGAACTTCATCGAGGCCCATCAAGACGACCCATTCTTTCTATACCTATCATACAGTTATCCTCACGCGAAAAAAGACATTGGCGAGAACGGGAAAGAGGTGAACAGGGCTGTACCCAGCGATGAGCCGTACACCTCCGAGCCCTGGCCGCAGGTGGAGAGGAACTTCGCGGCGATGATCACCCGAATGGATCGGGATGTTGGCAAAGTCATATCACGCCTGCGAGAACTCAATATGGACCAAAACACGTGCGTTTTCTTCACCAGTGACAACGGTCCCCACCAAGAGGGCGGCCACAGCCCGGGGTTCTTCAAGAGCAAAGGCCCGTTGCGCGGCATCAAGCGCGAGTTGTTCGAAGGTGGTATCCGAGTGCCGATGATCGCCTGGTGGCCGGGGACTATCGAGGCAGGAGTGGTGAGCGACCAGGTCTGGGCCTCGTGGGACTTCCTGCCCACCGCCGCCGACATGGCAGAGGCGGAGCTGCCGCCAGACCGCGCGTTCGACGGTCGCTCGATGCTACCTGCCCTTCTCGGCAGACCGCAGCAAGGTCACGAGTTTCTCTACTGGGAGATCCCAGGAGCAAAGGTATTCTTCCAAGCCGTGCGGATGGATGATTGGAAAGGATATCGGAGAGGATACAACGAGAGAATCAAGCTTTACGATCTCGCGGAGGACCTCAAGGAAAAGAACGACATTGCCGACAGGCATCCTGAGATCGTGGCCGAGATCGCGCGCATCATGGAGAACGAGCACACTGCTTCGGAGGACTTCCCAATCACGGACGGCGAAGGGGTCGTTGTTCCTGAAGCCAGCTAGTCGGGGCGGACCGGCTTCGCCGGACCATTCGCTCCTGGGATGTTTGCGCCTATGAACTGCAGAGGAAGAGCATGCCTGCTGACAGCATAGCCGAATCTACCAGCCACAACTTGAAGCGGCGCGGTTTCTTGCGCGGCCTGCTGGCGGCGCTGGGGGGCGCGCTGGCGCTGGGCGGCGGGGGTTATTTCTGGCTGAAACGACGATCCAGGCGGCGGCCTAACATCGTCTTTATCATGGCCGACGACCTGGGGTACGGCGACCTGGGCGCATACGGCCAGGAGGTGATCCAGACGCCGAACCTGGACGCGCTGGCCGCGCAGGGCATGCGCTTCACGCAGGCGTACGCGGCCAGTCCGACCTGCTCCCCCTCGCGCGCCTGCCTGATGACCGGCCTGCACACCGGCCACGTCCGCATCCGTAACACGAAAACCAACAAGGGCGAACGCCTCCCTCTGAAACCCGAAGATTTCACGGTGGCCGAGTTGCTCAAGAGCGCCGGATATACCACGGCCATCTTCGGCAAGTGGGGCATCGGCAAGGATGGGACCGTCGACGGGCCGACCGGGCAGGGCTTCGACACGTTCTTTGGCCGGGTGAACGATTACACCGACATCTATTATCCCGAAATGCTGTGGAACAACACGGAGAAGGTGAAGTTCGAGGAGAACCAAGACGGACAGAAGGGCACTTATTCGCAAGACCTCCTGACGGAACGGGCGTTGGACTTCATCCAGGATCACCGCCACGAGCCGTTTTTCCTGTACCTGGCCTACAACATCCCGCACGCGGGCAAGACGCTGGAGACTGCAACCGACAATACCATGCACGTGCCCAGCGACGAACCTTACAGCGACCAACCCTGGCCGCAGGCTGAGAAGAACTACGCGGCGATGATCACGCGATTGGACGGCGAGGCAGGCAAGATCGTGTCGCGCCTGGAGGAGCTGGGGCTGGACAGGAACACGATCGTCTTTTTTTCGAGCGATAACGGCCCCACCACCGAGGGGGGGCACGACTCCGGGTTCTTCGACAGCAGCGGCCCGCTGAGAGGCGGGAAGCGGGAGTTGTACGAGGGCGGCGTTCGCGTGCCAATGATCGCCTGGTGGCCGGGGACTATCGAGGCAGGGGTGGTCAGCGACCAGGCCCTGGCGTTCTGGGACTTTCTGCCCACCGCCGCCGAACTGGCAGGGGCGGAGCTGCCGCCTGACCGCGCGTTCGACGGTCTGTCGATGCTGCCCACGCTGCTGGGCGAGCCGCAACAGGGTCACGAGTTCCTGTACTGGGAGTATCCCGACAAGGACCGCCTGACGCAGGCGGTCAGGATGGGGGATTGGAAGGGCCACCGGAGGGATACTCATAAGGACATCCACCTATTCGATCTCGAAGGGGACATCGAGGAGGCGGTCGACGTGGCCGCCGACCACCCTGAGATCGTGGCGGAGATCGCCCGTATCATGGAGACTGAACACATTCACTCTGAGGATTTTCCGGCTACATAGTCCTTGCTTTTCCGGCAACTGCTGCGAGAGGAGAGAGCATGCCAACTGACGACGTGACCTTGAGCGACGTGTACGCCGCCCGGCAGCGGATCGCGGGGGTCGCCCTCCGCACGCCGCTGATGCACTCCCCGGCCCTGAGCGAGCGCGCCGGGGCCGAGGTGCACCTCAAGCTGGAGAGCCTGCAAAACACTGGCTCGTTCAAGCTGCGCGGGGCGACGAATAAGCTGTTGAGCCTGTCGGAGGAGGAGAAGGCGCGGGGGGTGATTACGGTTTCTTCCGGCAATCACGGGCGGGCGGTGGCCTACGCAGCGCGCTCGCTGGGGATCAAGGCGACGGTGTGCCTGGCGGAAACGGTGGCGCGCAACAAGCTGGAGAATATCAAGAAGCTGGGGCCGGAAGTGGTGGTGCAGGGCAAGGGCTACGACGAGGCGGTCGAGCACTCGATGAAAATCCAGGAGAAGAGCGGCCTGACCTATCTGCACCCGTTCGACGACCCGGTCGTCATCGCCGGGCAGGGCACGGTTGGCCTGGAAATCGTGGAGTCGTTACCGGAGGTGGACAGCGTATTGGTGCCGCTGTCGGGGGGCGGGTTGATTTCTGGGGTGGCGCTGGCGATGAAGGCGGCCAATCCGGGCATCCGCGTGATCGGCGTGACGATGGAGGCCGCGCCGGTGATGTACCACAGCCTGAAGGCAGGCGAGATCGTGGAGATGGAGGAGGAACCGACCATCGCCGACGCGCTGCCGGGCGGTCTCGGCCCGGAGAATTTCTACACCTTCCGCATGTGCCAGGAGTTGCTGGACGACGCGGTGCTGGTCTCGGAGGAGGAGATTGCCGCGGCTATGGCTTTTGCCTTGCAGGAGCACCGGCTGGTGGTGGAGGGTGGCGCGGCGGTGGGCATCGCGGCGGCGATGCAACAGCGGGCGGGCGACCTGGGCGAGCGCGCTGCCGTGGTGGTGAGCGGCAGTAACGTGGACCTGCCTTTACTGCTGAAGATTGCCCAGGAACACGGCGCGGCGAATTGAACCCCAGATAGGGAGGCGAGATGGCTATCATTGTGGTGTCGGAGAGCGAACTGCGAGAACTGGTCCACCTGGACGAGGCCGCGCTGCAGGCGGTGGAAGACGGTTTCAGCGCGCTGGCGACGAAGGACGTGGCGGTGCCGCCTATCATGCGCATCGACGTGCACGACCAGAACGGCGAAGTGGACGTGAAGAGCGCTTACATCCCGGGCGGGGACCGTTTTGCGGTCAAGATCGCGTCGGGTTTCTGGGAGAATCCGAGGAAGTACAACCTGCCGAGCGGCAGCGGGCAGATGGTGGTGATCAGCGCGAAGACCGGGCGCTGTGAGGCGGTGCTGCTGGACAACGGTTACCTGACGGACGTGCGGACGGCGCTGGCGGGCGCGCTGGCGGCGCGTCACCTGGCGCGCGAGAATGTCGAGACGGCAGGGCAGATCGGCGCGGGGGCGCAGGGACGCTACCAGATGGAGGCTTTGAAATTGGTGCGCGATTATCAGCGCGTGCTGATCTACGACCTGGACGAGGAGCGGCTGGACGCTTACGTGGCGGAGATGCCAGCGGTGCTGGGTGTGGAGGTGGTCAAGGCCAGCAGCGCCGAGCAGGTGGTGCGGGAGAGCGACATGGTGACGACGAGCACGCCGTCGCACGAGCCTTTCGTCAAGGCCGAGTGGCTGCGGCCCGGCCTGCACATCACGGCGATGGGGTCGGACGCGGAGCACAAGCAGGAGCTTTTCCCGGAGGTGTTGGGCGCGGCGAACCTGCTGGTGTGCGACCGGAAGGCGCAGGTTTTCCGGCTGGGCGAGTTCCATCACGCCAAGGACGCGGGGATCGTGTCGGAGGACGACGAGGTTTACGAGCTGGGCGAACTGACGGCGGGGCAGCACCCTGGCCGCGAGGACGACGAGCAGATCACGGTGTGCGACCTGACGGGCGTGGGCGTGCAGGATACGGCGATCTCGGTGTTTGCGTATGACCGGGCGGTGGCGGAGGGGGTCGGCGTGGAGATTGAGGGGTAGCGCAGCCGCCCAGCAGTTGCAGCGAAACAGGCACAAGTGAAATGGTCCCACGACTCAGAATGGGGCCATTTTTTTCCTTCAAGCAGGATAGTGAATCGCCGCCGGGCACCCTCCAGTGAGCGCCGGGGGGCACGGCAGGCCGTGCCCCTACCGACATAAAGGTGATTTGCCGGACGAAGCAGGAAGGGAGGATGGAGAGGGCGGGACAATTGGCGGGTGAGGTCGCGCTGGTGACGGGGCATAACCTGACGGTGGATGGGGGTTGATCGCGCAGGGTTCGAGGAGCCGACGGTCTTAGCAGCAGTCAGCATTCAGCGACCAGCGGTCAGCAGACAGTTTTGAGACCCCTGGCAGGCCAGGTGTCGGTCAGAAACAGTAGAACAGTACGGGGCCGAACTCTATGTAGGGGTGCCCACATGGGCCTAGCAGCGTTATACCTGCCACAATCATAGCCCCAAGCAATACAGTCAGTGCCACCGCCACGACTGTAACCAACGTAATGGCCCGTCGTGCACCATCCGTGCCTGTCCGCTTTATCAGGTAAGTCACGCCCACGAGGGCAGGGACTACGTTCAACGTCGCAGCGATGAAGGTGACGCCTACGAAACCCAATAAGGGATAGTCTCCGACAAAACCAACGGATGTCCAGAAAACCGGCGCAAATCCAAGTGCCACGGCAAGTTCAAACCTCAATAGGTAGAGCTGCTTCCGGGCATACTCTCTCACCAATAACCCTTGAGCCAGAGGTGTAACACGTATGAGTTGGTGGACATCGCTCCTGCTCGTTCTGAGCAGCAACTCTCGACTCCTGAGCGCAATGGCAATGGGTGCGATCACCATTACTACTGCAGCGAACATTTGTAGGTAGCCATATTCGTGCCTGAACAGAACAAATACGGACCACGGAGCTAACAGTGCAATTGCAGCAAAGAACCACTGCGCAGGGGTTTCTTTCCTGAGGAGCATGGTGTCTCCTGATCACGGCATTAGACTTTCCTGCCTTTCAGTATAGCTTGCTTTAGGCAGGAGAGCTTGTGAAAGGCTTGACAATGCCTGCGGGCTATACTATACTCCCCCACAGTATAGGTGTCTTTTAGCCGGAGAGTGTGACCGTGCCGATTTACGAGTACGTTTGCCCGGAGTGCGGGCACCCTTTTGAGAAGCGGGTAACTTTCAGCCAGGCGGACGAGCCGCAGCCCTGCCCGGCGTGCGGACACGAGCGGGCGGACAAGCAGATTTCGCTGGTGGCGCACCAGTCCACGGGGACAGGCAGCGCGAGTTATAGCAGCGGGGCCGCGTGCGGCCCAGTGGGTTGACGGGTCGGATAACTCGCAGCGCCGTGTGCGCTGCAGCAGCAGTCAGCCGCCTTCGGCGAGCCGCCAGCAGGCAGCTTCGATTACTGGCAGAATGGGAGGGGCGATGCACGTGCAATCGGGTGAGGCGCGGGAGCGGATCGGCAAGCGATTGAACCGGATCGAGGGGCAGGTGCGCGGGGTGAATCGCATGCTGGACGAGGACCGCGACTGCCGCGAGATCGTGCAGCAGCTTGCGGCGGTGCGCTCGGCAGTGCACCAGGTGGGCCTGGAGGTGATGCGCGTCTATGCAGCGCAATGCCTGAACGACCCGGAAAGCCCCAGCTCCAACGAGGATTTGCTGGATTATCTGGTGGGGACGTTGGGTAAGTGGGCCTAGCGCTACGGCGAAGCCCCCTACCCCACCCCTGACAGGTCGGGATTGCAGATGGATGGCCTCCGCTTCGGCGGGGGCTTTTTGTTTGGGCGCAATCTGGGTCACGCGTGTGGCCGTCAGGCCGGAGGTAAGAGGGACGAGGCCGGGTAAGCGCCACGCCGGGCTAACGTTTTTATCAAAAGAACGTTGGTTTGGGGTTTGACTCCGGTGAGATTCTGTGCTATTCTGAGAACGTTATGAGGAAAGGACCTTACCTGGCAAAATAAAAAGCCCCGATGAAGGGGCTAATTATCGCGGCCACCAAGTGACGGGCTTGGCGGCGCTGGATGCCAGATAGGTGGGGTCTATCCAGCACAGGCTAATTTTAGCCGAAATACCCGGAAAAAGTCAACCCCGTCAAGAACGGGGTTTTTTGATCAGCGAGCATAGGAAGCAGATGAAACCAGAGAAATCACTTTAAACAATTACAACCCGCTGGCGGCGGGCTGTAACTGTTTCCTGGGCACCAGGAACACTCAGTACTAAAACTTCAGTACTCAAACTAGTGACCACCCTGAGTGTATCCTAACCCAAGAAACCTGTCAATCCCAAAACAACCCTCTAAAAGTCCTATTCGGGACTGAGGTGTTTGGGACCAGTCCGCCGCCCCCTGAGAGGTGTGGCGGATGTCTTTTGGGATAGGATACGCCCGGCAAACCGCATACGCGAGGCTTAGCAGGCCCAAGAGGATTGTCTCTTGCTGATGCAGTAACGGTCAGCAGTTGCCAACAATCCCCCTGGGCCTGGTGTGGGCCTGGGGGGAGAGATACCAGCCAGCCGGATAGCAATCGTTCCGGCGGGAGCGCGTACTGAGTCAGGCCCTCGCTCCCGTACCAACCAGGGCCAGAACAGCCCGTGACGCCCCGGGTTGACACAGTTGCCACCACAACCTGCAAGGCCACCGCCGCACGGCGGTGGCCTAGGGAGCACGTTGGCCCGTGTTCCCCGGTGGAGGTTTGCTCCCTCCCCGTGCCAGGAGGCCCGGCCCATGCAGACGATGACCGGGCACGCCCAGAAGGGCGACTGGCATTGGCACCAGGCGCTTGCCGCAGTGGCGAGCAGGCGGCTGGTCGATCCCAGATAACGCTTAAGAGACCCCCGTCCGTGTCCGGTGAGGCTCGTCCAAACCGGAGGGGACGCTGGTGGAGCGCCCCGGCGAACAGGCGTCAGCCGGGGCAAAGCAGGTAAAGCACGACCTGGGCTGCACCCCCACCACCAAAACGGACGTGTTGGTCCGGCGCACGCTGAGGAGCCGGTCCGCAGGATGGCTTCGAGAAACCTCTTTGCCGTCTGTGGATGGCAGGCCGGCGGCGCGCGGGGCCGGACGTTCGGGTGGGGACCACCAGTTCACAGACGCGACCGAGGACCCGACGGTGTACGGTCCGGGAGGCTCGTCTGGATTCGGGGGGCCGCAAGGGATAAAGTCATTGCGGCCCTTTGAAGTCCGCCCCCTTTCCGCTGAGGAAAGGGGGCAGTCCGCTCCCTCGGTGCCCTCTGGTCCCGGTCCAAGGGCTATGCGAATTGACTGGTGTGAGGCGAGTGAAGCTCCTGTAGCCGTTCTCCCGCGCTGTCTGGGCTGGGCTATCCAAGATACCGGGGGAGCTATTCTGAGGCTGGTGGGGGCTTCTGGGGCTTGCTCAAGCAATGTTCTCCAGGTAGAGGTAGTCTGGCGACCTGGTGCTACTGTCCTCTATGCTCTCTCGACCCCCTACCCTGACAGTCTGCCAGTGCCTGACCTGACAGTTGTCGACCAGTCCGGCCTGGTCATCTCTGCCCTGACCACCCCGACCACCTACGGTGTGCGGTTCTCCCTCGTCACCATCCTGGCCTGGGTGATTCTCACCAGCACGCGACCAACACCGCAGCCCGCCCCGCCTCAATCGCCTTCAGCACCACCAGACTCGCCGCCGCCGCTGCCTTCGCCGCCCAAGGCACCTCTGTGCCTGGACGTCGTCGCCAGCAGTGCGCTCCTCACCGCCGTCGTTTCTCCCGCAAGTGAAAGACCACCAGAGCAGCCCGACGAGAGGCTGCCCTGGTGGTGCGTAAGCGCTATCTCACTTGCTTACTTGTCAATGGAGGGACTGTCAGACGCTAATGGCGTCCGCGACCCAGGCGAGGCCGAGTCCTTCCAGGGTCTCGCGGGTGGGGTTGCCAGTCTGAGTGTCCCAGCCAGCCTGGGCGTAGTACTCGTCCAGCGCGGCTTCCCACTCGGCGCGGTCCACGAAGACACCGTCGCTCTTGCCACCCTTGAGCGGCTCGTCGAAGAAGCGCTTGGGCAGGGTGTCCTCTTCGCGGGTGAATCCCTCGCGGGCATTGAAGGCGCGCAGCATGTTCAGGCGTCGCGCGCCGACAGTTTGCAGCTCGTCGACGGTCACATCCCAACCGGTGACGGCGCTGACCATCTCGGCCAGATCACCCATGCTGAAGAGGGTCCAGGCGGGCGCGTAGACGAACTGGCAGACATTGGCCGTGTCGAGCGCGGAGTACGAGTATTGGGTGGTCAGCGCGTAGTTGACCTTCTCCTTGTTGAGCACGTCGGCGGGCTGGGGATTGGCCAGGCCGAGCTGGCCGAGTTTTTCGCCGTAGTATTCCCAATACTCCTCCATGTACATGGGGTCGTGCTCGCTCGACTGGTGGTCCGCGCCGAAGGGGTTGACGGCGTAGATGAGGGCAAGCGAGCGCTTGACGTGCGGCATGTGGGCGGGGGCTTCTTGCTTTTTGACGGCCATGACGTAGTTCTCGGCACCGTTGCCGATCTTCTCGGCGGCGCGGGCCGAGCCTTCGGCCAACACGTCGCCGAAGCCCTCGCGCTTGAGCGTCTGTTCGAGCATGACGACCATGGCTTCGGCGTCGCCCCAGCGCAGCGCCAGCCCCCCGGTGTCCTCGGCACTGATCAACTCATTCTCGAAGCACTCGATGGCAAAGGCTATCGTCGCGCCTGCGGAGATGGTGTCGACGCCGTACTCGTTGCAGAGTTGGTTGGCGTAGGAGATGGCGGCCAGATCGTCGACATCGCAGTAGGAGCCAAGGGCGGAGAGGGATTCGTACTCCGGGCCGCCGGAGTCCGGATGAATGGGCTTTCCCTGCCACTCGGCCTCGACGACGCGCTTGCAGCGGACCACGCAGGCGTAGCAGGTGTCGCGGCCCAGCTTGTCCTGCTTGCCCTCGGCTGCGCCGCGCAGGAGCTCGGCGTAGAGCGTCTCACCGGAGATCATTGCGGCGCGCTTTTCGCCCATGCTGCCGCTCTGCCAGTTGCGGGTGATGAGTCCACCGCCGCCGTTCTGGCCCTGGACGATGCCCGCGGTGCCGTGTTTGGCGAGATCGACCATATCGTCGTTGTCCGGCATTTCCTTGACGCCGCGCTTGGCGAGGGCGACCAGGGACTTCGTGTCGGCAACGCTGACCTTTTGGGTGCCGCGCACGACGATGGCCTTGAGCTTTTTGCTGCCCATGACCGCGCCCATGCCGGTGCGCCCGTGGGCGCGGTTGGCCATGTTCATGATGGCGGCGAAGCGGACCCGCTTTTCGCCTGCCGGGCCGACCTGGGCGATCTCGATCTTCTTGTCATTCAGCTCTTCTTGCAGGATGGCGTCGACTTGGCGCGTGGTTTTGCCCCACAGGTGAGAGGCGTCGCGGAGTTCGTATTCGCCGTCGTGAATCCAGAGGTAGACCGGCTTTGACGAGGCGCCGTAGACCACGATGGCGTCGAATCCGGCGAACTTGAGTTCGGCGGGCCAGAAGCCGCCCGCCTGGCTGTCGCCAACGGCACCGGTGAGCGGGGATTTGGCGGTGACGGTGCAGCGGCTCTGCCCGGAGATGGCCGCGCCGGTAGCCCCGGCCAGGGCGAAGACGAGGGTGTTTTCCGGGCCGAAGGGGTCCGCGCCTGCCGGGGTGTTCTTGAGGAGGTAGTAGAGGCCGAGGGCGCTGCCGCCCATATAGGTGCGGTAGAACTCTTCGGTGGGTTCCTCGACTTCGAGCGTCCCGTCGGCGAGGTTGACGTGGAGGATTTTGCCAGCGTATCCGTGTAGCATGTTTCTCTCCTTTGACCTGCCAAGCGTTTGAGTGAGGCAAGTCCTGTTGGGTTATTAGACAAGGTCAGAGGTGAGGCTGTGCTTCTTCTGACCTGCCCATTATACTCAATCTGGTGGGTGTTTGGAGGGGTGTCGGTTCAGTTGCAGGGGCGTCTCGTTCTTTTCGTTCGACGAAACCAGCGTCGCGTGTGGGCTGCCCGGCCTTCAGAATGTGAGTTGCACGAGACTATGGTCATGCCGGGCACAGCACGCTGTGCCCCTACCCCACCCCACCAGACCCAAGCGATTTGTCCGTCAAGGCATCTGGTTCAGTTGACGATGCCGAGGTCCCTGCCGACTTTGGCAAAGGTGGTGATGGCGGTCTCCAGGTCGTCGGGGCTGTGGCTGGCGCTGATCATGACGCGGATGCGGGCCTTGCCCCTGGGGACGGTTGGGTAGCCGATGGCCATGGCGA
>Ga0180438_10001859_pt1 | contig 36272 bp, 25 predicted proteins | sample SS_ome_12_FD_132455 | JGI IMG/M metagenome (GOLD analysis project Ga0180438, IMG submission 132455) | Hypersaline lake sediment archaeal communities from the Salton Sea, California, USA - SS_3_D_2 metaG | ecosystem: Environmental > Aquatic > Non-marine Saline and Alkaline > Hypersaline >... | reverse complement strand
TCCGTAACCAAATAAAAAAAATCCAGGGCGTAGAACTTCTTACTAACGCGTTTCTTATTTGCATAGCAAAAAAATAAAAAAAAATCGTCTACACTCTTGACAAATACTTTCTAATGAGTGTCCTCTCTTTCTCAGCAATAAAAATAGTTTTTGATAGCAAATCTGCCAGCAGCCTGTTTCGTGGCCAGCTCCAGTTCCCCAGTTCCCAGCGCCCAGCGTTAGGCGTTTGGCGCCTGTCCCTTATTTCCGCTTATAATCAGAGAATGGAAAGAATTATCTCTTTGGAATTTTTTTAGTGAGAGTATTTGCCTTATGTGGATGTATATAGATAGTTCCAATAACACTTTCAGTTATATCCATGCATGTTGATAGGTCATCTTCTGATGGTGAATAAGAGCGATGTATTGTTGCATGACCTGCTTCTAGCACTGTCTTGAGGATATCTTTTTGTCCTCTAGAGATATGACCTTGATTTTGGAATTCATCAAGATTCTTTGTGAATGAACCATTGTCACCAACTTTTTGGATCATAATAAACTCAAGAAGTGTTCTGATACCCATTGTGGCAAGTTTTATTGCGCTATTTTGGAGACCAATATAGATTTCATTAAGAAGGTTTTTTATATAATCTGTATCTTTAAAATTTGATAATTCTGCGAACCAATTTGGTTGCCGACGAAAAATTGATGGCGGATAATAACTGATTGAAGTATTGGGATTACCCCATTGATCCTCATCTCCATCATACCACCATGTATGTCGGAGGGTAACTGTGTTACATCCACAACACTTCAATAATTCATATCGTTGATGAATTAATAACGGAAAACCTGCATCAGTTTCCCTTTCATCTTCTACATATTCATAACAATGTAGTATCTCGTGGTTGCGCTTTCCAAGACATATATTACAGTGCGCCTGAGTTATCCTAGTTTTGTCTGATTCCATTTTATTTTTTTGTTCTTCTACTTTTTCATCTTAGTTAGATATAAAAAATTTTTGTTATTAGTTTAATTATATCACAATTAAAGTTTTTTTAAAATGGTATTTTATATAAATAATATAAATAGAGTCCGCAAACCTCATTGAAGCGTTTGGCGCCTGTCCCTTATTTCCGCTCCTCAAACGAGATGTTGCGAGAAGAGTGTCGAAAAAGTTGGAGAAAAATTATCTCTGTCCCACCGCTGCCTTTAAATCTATAATATTCGATTCGCTTTCCGGCATTTCAAAACTGTTTACCAGCCTTTGATGACCTTCCATCAAGGCGTTGGCATACCTTCCAGTGGTGAAGATGTTTGCATGGCCCAATGTGGCCTTCAATGAGACCAAATTTCCACCTTTTCTCAAAAGCGCATACGTGGCAAACGAATGGCGTAAGCCATGAAACCGCGCCCCTTTGATGCCCAGGCGCTTTAAAAGGCTCTGTCATCTTCGTTTGAAATCCACGATGGGCTTACCGGTTTTCGGATTTTCAAACACGTATTGATTGCCGTTCCGGGAGAGATTCAGTTTGTAAAGTAATTCAAACATTGAATAGTTAAGGGGAATTCGCCTGATTCTCCGGTTTTGCTTTTCTGGGCCACAACTGTGATAAATCCACCTTCCAGGTTCACCTGGTCACAGCCCGGACAAACCGGAACCAAAAAGGGCTGGCTTGTCCGGGAAATTACAAATTACAAATTCCTTCCTTCCCCGTAGCAGTAATTACTACTGCGAAGGATGAACCCAAATTACATAACAAAAAAAGTCGAGAAAAAAAATGTCTGTAAACATTCTATATTAAACTTTTTACAGACTTGTCAAAAAATATCTTACCAGAAAATGGTAAAACTTTGCGATTAGGAAACTTTTTTCTCCCCGAAGAGCACAGGGCCGGCGACAAATGTTTCACAAAACGTTTGTAACAAAAAAGAAGTTGAACTTTCCTCCGTTTTTGTGTATATTATATAAGGAACACAAAAAAAGGAGTTGTTAAAGATGAAACTGGATATTGTATTCTGGGACCTGCCAAAATTCACCGATGAAAACTATTTGCTGAAATTTCTTAAGGAACAAAAAGATAAAGTTCCTTATTATTGGGCAATGACCCGGTTTTTAAAGTATGGAAGAGTAGTAGATACTTTAAAGCTTTTTAATATAGAGGAGATTACAGAAAATCTCGATAAGTTGCAGTTACCGGATTACGCGTTAAGAAAGTGGAAACGAATGGGAGAAGTTTTTGGATAGATTGATCGAAAATACAGGCTGCTATGCAAAAGAAGAGCAAAGAAGTATTTTGCTTCAACTCTTTAAACATGAAGCCGTCAAAGAGAATTTTTTCCTGACAGGAGGAACTGCCCTTTCCGTCTTTTACTTGCATCACAGGTACTCGAAAGATATCGATTTATTCAGCGTTATTCAGCCCCAATTCGATCGAATTGAAGCTTGGGTAAAAAATGAATGGCCTAAAGGATTTACCACGCTGGTTAAGGAACCTTATATTTTATCGGTATCTTTGAATGGGATTAAGGTAGATTTTGTCCATGACAGCCTATCATTTAATGACAGAAAAATAAAGTATCAACTAAATAACGATAGTTACATTATTATCGATACGTTAAGAAACATAGCCTCGAACAAATTTTGTACGCTTACCAGTCGTCGTGAGCCGAAAGATTTTATCGATTTTTATTTTATTAATAAAATGAAATTGCTGGATATTGATTCGATTTATAAAGATGCCCGACAAAAAGAAGGAATGTTTGATGATCCACCGATGGTTTCATATCAGATGGAGAATAATTTAAAAATGATAAAGCAGAATCCATATGCTTTTCCTGATATTCTGGCAGATTTTGATATCGACGAATTTTATCGTTTTTATGAAGATTTAATTTATAAAACCTACCATAGGAAAGAAGAGTAAATTAAGGAAAATTCAGGAAGTCTTGATATTATAAGGGTTGATACACATCCCAGGGTGGATTCGGGCCTGCGCCTTTTGTTTGATGAGAACAAAGGGCATACTTTGACGTTTTGACCCACCATCCCCTCGTTCCCCTCGGTCCGGTGTAATTCGGAAATGGAAACTGCAATTGTAATGGATTGACTTTCTTTACACCAAGTGCTATAAAGATGTGTTGAACGTCTGAACCGTTGCCAGGCTCGTACGAAGAACAGTGTGATACCAGGATGAAATCTACAAAAGGTTAAAAAGTTAATACGAAAAAATCCGGGAGTATAAATATGAGACATATGGATTCAAGGTCCGGTTGCCAACCTTGGGCTTTTGCCCCAAAGGTATCGTTTTTTTCGACTATTTTTTTACTTCTACTATTCCTTCTGATGTTTTCCACCCTACTATCCGGCGCTTTATCAACAGATACTGTTTCCCAGCCGGTTTATGACTTCCGGATCAGTTCCGATTGGCTCACCATGAAAGATGGTGTTAAACTTTCGGTAACCTATTTTACGCCTGTTTCCCAAAAAAAAGGGGAGCAGTTCCCGGTGCTTTTGGAAATGCTCCCTTATCGTAAGGATGATTATTTTTATATGCGCGATTACCCGCTGTTCAGCTATTTTGCCAGGCGGGGGTATGTGGTGGCCAAGGTGGATATCCGGGGAACCGGTTCTTCTGAGGGAAAGGTTCCCCGGCGGGAGTACTCCGAAGCAGAGTTGACCGATGCGGTGGAAATTATCGATCAACTCTCCAAAGCCACCTGGTCCAACGGTAACATCGGCATGTGGGGGATTTCCTGGGGCGGGTTTAACGCTATCCAGGTGGCCATGAGGCAACCACCCGCACTTAAAGCCATTATGTCCAGCTGCAGCAGCGATGACCTCTACCACGACGACGTCCATTACATTGACGGTGCCTTTCATATCGATTGGTACGAGTTATCCATCGACTGCGATCTGGGATTGCCCCGCTCACCCGATTATATCCTGGATGACGCCTATTTTGAAAACCGCTTCAACGCCTACCCCTGGTTTCTAACCTACCTTAAACAACAAAAAGACGGCGATTTCTGGCGGAAACACTCTCTCCGGTGGAATTATGGCGCCATCCGGGTACCCACATTTCTATTGGGCGGCTTGTTGGACGGTTACCGGGATAGTATCCCCAGGATGCTGGAGAATATGAATGTGCCCATTAAAGCCGAGATTGGCCCTTACAACCATGCCTGGCCCGATAACGGGGTGCCGGGGCCCAACTATGAGTGGCGATACCAGTTAGTCCGCTGGTGGGACTACTGGTTAAAAGGGTTGGACAGTGGGATTATGAACGAACCGCGGTTCACGGTTTTTGTGCGGGAGGGCCATGCGCCGGATGCCGTCCTGAAAACCACACCCGGCCAGTTCCGCTGTGAAGAATGGCCCATCCCACGTGCCCGGCGCCGGTCCTATTATCCTGCCAAAAACAACCGTTTGTTGGAACAGAAGGGCGAACGTCACCGGGACAGCTTAAACTATATTCCCGACAGCGGTTATCCGTTGGGTTTTTGGTGGGGCGAAACCACTGGTGATATGCGGCCTGCTGATGCCGAAAGCCTTGTATATGACAGCGATATTCTCAGGAAGAAAATAGAAATTATCGGTTTTCCTAAGGTTCGTTTGACGGTTTCCGCTGATGCACCTTTGGCCCATTGGGTCGTCCGCCTTGAGGATGTATTTCCCGATGGCCGGGTGTCATTGATAACCGGTGCACTGAAAAATGGTTCACAGCGGAACTCCAGGTTAAAGCCCCAATACCTCGAGCCGGGGGAAAAACATTACCTGGAATTTGATCTTCACTTTACCACCTGGACATTTTTGCCGGGGCATCGCATTCGTGTGACGGTGAACAATTCCCTTTTCCCTATGATCTGGCCGACACCCTATGCCATGACGACCCATCTTTATTTGGGTGAAGAGTCCACGTGTGTTGAATTGCCTGTCATCCCATACAAAACGCCTGTTTTGCCAAATTTTCAGGCCCCAGAGCCCCGTGAGCACCGGCCCGATGCCGGTGAAGTCAAGAGCAAAGGATGGCCCCATAAATATCGGGTAATCCACGATTTACTCAACGAGACTACCACCGTGGAGTGGAAGGGGGAAGAGCGCTTCTTCATACGTAAAAACCAATACCTGATTGCCGACAGCACCATTTACCGAACCAATAAAAAAGATCCTGCCGATTCCAGGTTTGTGGGAGAAAGTGAACGAGATATTCGCTTAAAAGACCGGACACTCCGATTAAAAACCCTCGTCACGGTTCAATCGGATGAGAAAAACTTTTTCGTGGTATTCACACGTCGCTTATGGGAAAATGGGTCGTTAATAAGGGAGAAAGAATGGAAAGAAACAATCCCCCGCCAATTCCAATAAAAGACCAAAAAGGTGTCAGACGAATAAAACAGGACAGAATGTCATTCCAATTTTATAAATTTCTCTACATATATGTAACCAATTGAAGACATAGGCAAGCGCCAAAATATATTTTCTTAAAATTTATATTACCAAAACCATATATACCAACACCAAAACTTCCAAAAGGCCTAAAAAACAATTGTACTTCAAGGGGAATTCCAATTGTTTTGATTTCTCCAGCAAATTCATTTGAGTAAACGTAACCAAGTCCAATTCCATAGGAAATTATGGTTAATCGACCATGATTGATTCGGCCGTACAATATACTGTAATCACCTATCCCCTCACTATCAATCCCACCGCATCCAGCACGACGGAAAGTAAAGGTATTTTTTCCACTTTGGTATGTAAGATTTAGACATGCGGCAAGGGATAATGCTTTATTAATGCCTCCAAGTCCAAAACCTATGTTTATCCAAACTGATTTGTTTTTTTGAGATTTCAAATCTTGTGCAAAAATAGAACCAATACCTATTAGTAACACAAAAATCATAAATAAACATATTTTTTCTCTCATAGTATACTCCTTTTTTGTAAATTGGAATATTCTAATAGAATAGTATTTTGTATCATAATTAAAAAAAAATGGCAAGAATGTGTTAACTCGAACACTTAGGTAACATTTTTTTTTGCGAAAAGGAGGTGAGGCCAGAGAGGGGCAGTGGCTAAAAGGTGCGACATCGACATCAGGAGCCAAAAATTCCAGCCTCGCATCCGGCGGCAATGAGCTGGCCCAATTCATAACACTTTTCCAGGTCTTCCTGGGTTACATCGCCCCTGGAAATCACTGGTTCACTGACCTTCTTAAAGGTGTATCCCTTGCATATTCTCTCAATCTGGGAAGATGCCCCGGTTCCATCATTACCCGCACTGATGAAAACCACATAAGGTTTTTTAAATATCTCTTTTTTTTCACGTGCATTCTCATAGGTGCGGTCAAAGAAATCCTTTATCATACCCGACATATATCCAAAGTATTCAGGGGAGCCGATTGCCAAACCGTCGCAGCTTAAAAGATCCTCCAGTGTGGCGTCAACTGCTTTCTTCAATATCACCTTCACATTTTTTATCGAACCAGCACCTTGTGCCACGGCTTCAGCCATTTTTCTGGTATGACCGGTTTGAGAATGGTAAATCACAAGAATCTTGATGATTGAGTGGCCCGGTTTATTTGATGGCATGATCTGTATTCCTTATCACATGATAGTATTGTATAGCATAGTGTAGAAATAAAAGCAATATTACCCCGATTCACCATCAAAAAAATGGTGAATCGGTGTTCAAGGTTCTATGTTCAAGGTTCAACGTTGATGAGCTTAAAAGAATAAAAAACTTTTTTAAGTACTTTGAAACAAACATTGAACTTTAAACATTGAACATTGAACACCAAATCCACCATCTTCTAAAAGTCAGGTGGTGGATTTGGAAGTATTTTATACCTTGCTATTTTTAAAGATAATGTTATAATTAATTTTTATATTCATTTACATTCAATGTTAGAAATGTTAGGAAAAAAATTCCGGATGATGAGGTATAAATGGCATTAACGCATGTGAATACAGCAGGTGAAGCCAACATGGTGGATATCAGCACGAAAAAAATCCTGCATCGTGAAGCCATTGCTTCGGGCGCTATTTTTTTGCAAAAAGAAACCATTGAATTAATTAAAAATAACCTGGTGAAAAAAGGCGATGTGCTGGCGGTTGCCCGCATCGCTGCCATCAGCGGCGCAAAAAAAACCTTTGACCTCATCCCCCTCTGCCATAACATCCCTATCAATAAAATCGATGTCTCCTTCGATATCAAAGCAGACCGCATCCTGATTCGATCAAGAGCTGTTTGCGAAGCCAAAACCGGAATTGAAATGGAGGCTTTAACCGCAGTCTCAATCGCTGCATTGACCATCTATGATATGTGTAAAGCTATGGATAAAACCATGAAGATTACAGAAATCAAATTGGAAGAGAAGCGAAAAGGAGAAAGATGAAATTTATAATAGAGTCCGTAAACATATCGGAGAAGAAAGGGGTTCAAAAACAGCCGGTGGCGGTGGTGGAATGTATTGAAAGTTACGGCATCAAAGGGGATGCACACGCCGGGGATTGGCACCGCCAGGTATCCTTTCTGGCTGGCGAAGCAGTGGATACCATGAGAACCGAAGCCGGAACATTTGAAATTAAAAACGGTGATTTCGGTGAAAATATAGTGACCCGCGGAATCGATTGGGCACAGGTAAATGTGGGGGGAACGATTGTCGTGGGTGAAGTGGAACTGGAGATAACGCAAATCGGGAAAGAGTGCCATGACCGGTGCGCCATATTTGATGCGGTGGGCGACTGTATCATGCCCAGGCAAGGAATTTTTGCAAAAGTTATAAAAGGAGGAATGATCCATGCTGGAGATAGCGGTTATTACAATATCGGATAGAGCTTTCAGGAGAGAGTACCAGGATATCTCTGGACCCACCATCGTGGAAATGATCACTGAAAGTTTGGTGGAAGCGGATGTGACATTAACCATTGTACCGGATGATCGCGTACAGATTAAAAAAGCCATCCAGGATAATCTTGGTAAGGATTATATCTTTACTACTGGTGGTACAGGCATTTCTCCGCGGGATTTCACGCCTGAGGTGACGGAGGAAATTTGTGAGAGGGAATTGCCTGGTATCTCCGAGATGCTGCGCCGAGAATCGTATAAAGAAACCAAATTCGCGGTTTTTTCAAGAGGTTTCAGCGGCATCAGGAACGAAACCATTATTGTCAATTTCCCCGGCTCTGTTGAAGCGGTAATCCTCTGTACCAAATTGATGCTGCCGCTTTTGGAGCACGGAAAAGAAACGCTTCATGGTGGAAAACACTGAATTGGACCTTTATAATATACAATATAAAGATGAGAACGATCAAAATTATAGCCGTTCCTTTATGTATCCTGTTGTTGGCAGTTTCGTTGGCCGCATCCACCCCAAAAAAACCAGATCCCTGGAAACAGTGGCTTAAAGAAGTCGAGCCCATTATAACACCTTTGGAGCGCTCCGTAGCCAAACTGCTGCAAACCGTGGAAGAGAGAAAACGATTTCAAGAACTATTCTGGAAAGCCCGTAATCCCAATCCCCACAATCCTCGAAATGAATATAAATTGGAGTACTATCGACGCCGAGATTATGCAGAAAGAAAGTTAGGCGGCGTTCATTCAGATAGGGGAAGAATCTATATTCTCCTGGGAGAACCCTTCCGGAAAGAGAACTTTTCCGGGCAAGAGAGGGTGGTGGAATGCGAGTTGTGGGAATACAGAACCGGCGGCAGGAACGGTCTTTTCCCTTTTATGAATATCGTGTTCTTTAGACCCAGGGATATGGGAGATTTCCAATTATATCACCCGGGGATTCACAGACCCCGAGATCTCTTATCTCCTTATTATGAACATAGTATTCGATCCCAAAGTCAGGCATTTCGAGAATTAAAGGTGAGTTCAGCCGAGCTGGCTCAAGCTTCCTTATCCATTATTCCGGGCGAAGGGGATCCCGATATGAATATATCCCTTAGTTCTTCGAATTTTGCGCTTAACAAGGTCTATACTTTACCAGAGCGGGAAGCGGAAGCCGGCTACATTAGAAGCTTCAAATCCCCCACTGGAACGGTACAGGTTACTCACACCACGAACGCCATACGGGGATATGGATACGTTGCTGTTAGTCGCAACAAAGGCGTGACTTTTATCCACTATGCCATTATGCCTGATGTGTTAAAAATGAAACACACTTCCATAGATTTGTATACTGCCGATATCAACCTCCATATCAATATCGAAGATGAGAACGGCAAATTCATCTATCAAAATCTTCGCAAAATCGACTTAAAAGTTGACCCGGTTAAGAAACAGAATATCGATAAACGAAAAATTATATTCATGAATTTTGAACCCATCATCGAAGGGAATTTTAATGTCACCATCATGTTTATAAATAAAACCACGCAGGAGTTTTTTACCTATAAAAAAAAGATTTCAGTCAATGGGAATGAACCATTCGCTGTGGTGGGATTTAAATTAAAGCCCATTGATACCGGGAATTATATGCCTTTTGCTGCAGATAATTTCCTGGTCTTAACCGATCCCCGTTCCACCTTCAATCAGAAAGAGGCCCTGGAAGGAATCGTTCAGGTATCAACATCCGAATCAGAACCACCTGATATCTACCTGGAAAACCTGGAGAATAAAAATCATCAGGTTAAAATTGAAAACCTGGTAAAAGGTGGAGATCTTTATAAATTTCGTCAGCCTCTATCAGAAGTAAAAGACGACAATTACTGGTTATTCATCAAAGCCCCTGGCAGTCAAATAGTGTCTCGAAAAATACATGTTCTCCCTTTTTATATCGATATAAAAAAGCCCCTTACCATAGCAAAACCTGAACCCGACTCTGCCGTTCACAATTATAGGTTTTTACAGGCGCAGCAGTACCTGAATGCAGGAAAGGTGGATCGGTCCATTGAATATTTTGATAAAATTCCCCGAAACTTCTGGAACGCTAATTCCCTTCCCATCATTGCCCGGGCATATTATGCGAAAAAGGATTACGCAAGGGTAATCCAACTGCTTGAAAAAGAGGAAGTAAAAAAAGTATATGCTACACTGATTTTACTGGCTAATGCTTCAATCGAATTGAAAATGTATAACCGGGCCATTGAATACCTGGAAAAATTGCGGAAATATGGAGATTCCATAGAAGTTAATCACTTGCTGGCTGCTACCTATCTGAGCATCGGGGAGCAGGAAAAGGCGAAACAATATTATGAAAAAGCAAGACAATTGATGAAACATTGAAATAATATGAATCATTTTAAGGAGGTGAGGTAATAATGAATAAACGCTGCAAGATATATTTGTTTGTTTTTGTTATCATTTCTATGTTTTATTTGTCGCTCCAATCTTCTATACTGAACAGTGTTAGAGGTACCATAACGGATAAAAACACGGGTGAGCCGATCCCAGGAGTCAAAATAATTATTGAGATCGAAGCCATTAAATATGAGCTGGTTACGGATAAAAAAGGCTATTTTTACAAATCAGGACTAAAAAATGGCACGTACCATGTGAAATATGAAAAAGATGGTTATATCCCCTCAATGAGTAGTTTCCATTTAGGTATATCGGAAACAATGGATATCAGTGTTCAACTCCAGGTGCTAAAGACGGTCAAGCCTGTGAAAAAGAGTTTAATGAGAAAAGGGGTTGATCTCCTCAATGCCGGGAAATACACGGATGCTGTTGAGGCATTAACAAAAGCCATTGAAGAAACCCCGGAAAATCCGGTCCTCTATTATTACCGGGGATTCTGCTATGACAAGAGCGGTGACGCGGAAAAAGCGCTAGCGGATCACAAAAAGGCCCTTGATCTGGACCCGGAATTTCTCCTCTCACTCTCTGAGGCCGGGAAAATATTCGCTAAAAAAAGGGATCTTAATAACGCTGTAGACTATTATAAGAAAGCCTACGACCTGGGTACGAAAGATGTCCTTGCCCTTCATAACTATGGGGTTTGTCTCATAAACCTGGGGAATAACTCCGAAGCCCTTAAGGTTTTTGAGAAACTGATCTCCCTGGCCCCCAATTATGCAGATGCCTATTACCAATTGGGAATTATATATCTCGGGCTCAACGATAATGCGAAAGCAAAAGAATATCTCCAAAAATTTATTGATATGGACCCTGAAAATTCCAATGCCTCGGTTGCACAGGAAATATTAAAAACGCTGAACTAAAAAATAGGACGAATTGGTGGAATGATGGGGCAAAAATAGGCAGGCAAATGAATACTTATTCCAGGAAAAGTAACAATCTGCTTCATCGTTCATCGAACCAATTCAACATTCATCATTTAACTCTTTAATACCCATCTCTTGATCATTTCAAAAACAACTTCTCGCTTGATGGGTTTTGATATAAAATCATTCATACCGGCCTCAAGACATTTTTCATCATCCCCCTTCATACTTTCCGCTGTCATGGCGATGATCGGTACACTGTTAAATCCTCTATCTCTAATCATACTGGCGGCTTCTCTTCCGTCCATTTCAGGCATCTGGATATCCATCAAGATCAGGTCATACCTATCGGGATCCGAGGTATATTTTTCAACCGCTTCCTTTCCATTTTCCACGACATCCAATTGATAGCCGGCTTTGGTTAACATGGACATGGCCAATTTCCGGTTTAATGGATTATCTTCTGCCAATAATATATAGACAGAGTGCTTGGCATCCTCGATAAGAGAGTGCTGCGTTATCATCCCCCCCTCTTTTTCTTTATTTTCCATGACTCTGGTTTTGTTCAGAAGCAGTAAACGTTCGATCATTCTCAAAAGTTTCTGTGCTTGAACCGGTTTGGGTAAAAAACCATCAAACCCGGATTCCTGGTATTTCTGGGATTGTTTCGTGGTGGAGGAGGAGAGAGCAAGTAATGGAAGGTTTGAAATAGGGGGATCGAGTGTGCGGATTTGATTGGCCACGTCATAACCGCTCATGCCGGGCATCCGGATATCCAGGATACAAAGATCAAAGGGTGTTTCGCCCTCCAGGTTTTCCTGGATTGTCGGGATCGCCCCTTCCCCTCCATTTCGTTTAACAACACACATGCCGTGTCTTTTTAAAATATATTCCAGAATATTCAGGTGGTTGATATTATCATCGACGATAAGAACTCGTTTCCCTGTCAAGTGTGTCATGGCAGGTTTTTTCCCGGGAGTTTTTTTTGATTTTTCCACCCAGGCGGTGAAATGAAACGTACTCCCTTTCCCTGGTGTACTCTCTACCCAGATATCACCGCCCATATGTTTCGCTATCTGCTTGCATATGGCTAATCCAAGACCGGTTCCTCCGAATTTCCTGGTGACGGAACCGTCTGCCTGCTGGAAAACTTCAAATATGGAATCCAGTTTATCCGGTGGGATGCCAATGCCTGTATCACGAACACAGGAATGCAGTTTTAACCGGTTTTGGTCTTCTTCGTCAACATCAATGGTGAGTTCGATCTCCCCTTTTTTTGTAAATTTGGCAGCATTTCCCATTAGGTTTGTCAGCACCTGTCGAAACCTTCCGGGATCGTGTTTTACAAAGGCCGGCACCTCATCGCCAATCCGACAGAGAACTTCAATATCCTGGTCCATAATCCTGGGGACAATGATCCCACATACATCAAATGCAGTCACTTCAGGGTCAAAATCAATGGGGTCAAACGATAGTATCCCGGCCTCAATCTTTGAAAAATCGAGAATATCGTCGATAATCGAAAGCAGGGCCTCACCACTTCGGTTTATGGTATTGGTATAATCCAACTGTTCCTCACTCAAATGGGTATCCACCAGCATTTCGGAAAATCCGATAACGCTGTTCAGGGGAGTGCGGATTTCGTGGCTCATACGGGCCAAAAACTCGCTTTTGGATTGGTTGGCAGCCTCTGCAATTTCCCGTTCCTTCCGGGCAATTTCATTGGCCATCTGGAGTTCCTGGGTGCGTTGGGCCACCAGTGTTTCCAGTTCCTCCTTCCGTCTTTTTAGCCACCTTACCCGTAAACGATACGCCCCGATTCCCAGGAAAATTACCCCAAGCACACTTAGCATATAAAACCACCAGGTCTGGTAAAAATAGGGCTTCAATGTAAAAGAGAAAGAAGAACCGATATCGTTCCATAACCCATCATTATTGCACGCTTTTACTCGGAAACGGTAAGAACCCGGGGAGAGGTTCATGTAAAAGGCGGTCCGACGGGTATTGGCATCGATCCATCTATTTTCGTAACCTTCTAGTTTATAACGGTATTTAACCTTTGCGGGTTCGATATAGCTGAGACCTGCATAATGAATCTCAATGCTTCTACTTCCCGCTTCCAATTGAGAGCTCTGGAGGAAATTAAAAGGCTGCATATCAACAAAAATCTTTTCGATCACCACCGGGGGAGGCAGGGTATTCGTTCTGATATTATCAGGGTCAATGACCACCGCTCCCTTTTGAGTAGGAAACCACAGTTTCCCGTCTCGTGTTTTACATCCCGGCGGTTGGCACACGCCGTTGCACTCAACAGTCTTCATGCCATCGGATTTCCCGTAAGCCACACAGGTGACCTTTTGAATCTTCCCATCGCAAAAATCTCTCAACTCTTTCCCAGGGACTCGAAAAATTCCCTTATTGCAGCTCATCCAGAAGTGACCATGATTGTCTTCCAGGATTTGAAATATAAGGTTGTCGAACAGACCGTCTTCCTTCATACAATGGGTAAAGGTTCCATCTTTGCAGCGGTTCAAACCGGCGTCTGTCCCTATCCAAAGGACACCTGTTTCATCTTCGTAGATGGACATTACAAAGTTGTTGGAGAGCCCTTTTCCCGTGTCAAATACTGTTATCTCACCATTCCTGATGAGGTTCAATCCGCCACCGTAGGTGCCCACCCAAAGATTTTTCCTGGAATCTTCAAAGATAACAGCGATCCTGTCGTGTGACAAACCATTTTTCGTATTAAAAAGAGTAAATTTGCCGTTTTTAAACCGATTGACCCCGCTGCCGTCCGTACCGATCCAGATAGCTCCATCGCTGTCGCCGGTCATGGACCATATGAAATTATTGGAAAGGCCATCCTTTGTTGTAAAAACGTTAACAACACCATCTTTAAATACGTTTAAACCACCGCCGTAGGTTCCCAGCCATAGACCACCCTCCCTATCTTTGTAAATAGCAAAAACTTTATTATTGGAAAGGCCGTGGGTGGTATTGGTTACGGTTATATTTCCCTGGCTTAATCGATTCACGCCGCCCCCCTGGGTGCCGATATAGATATCCCCAGCAGAGTCCTCAAAGATAGGAAACACCAGGTCATGGGACAAACCTGAATTGGTATCCAAAATAGTAAAACTTTTATCCTTCAAACGCCCTACCCCCCCACCTTCCGTACCGATCCAGAGGCAGCCCTCTCGGCCCTCAAAAAGTGAAGCGACAATATCGCTTGGCAGGCCGGTTTTGGTGTTGTAGATTGAAAAGGTTCCATCACGGAAACGGTTGACCCCCTTACCATGAGTACCGATCCAGAGGTTGCCTTGCCTGTCTTCACAAAATGCGGTGATATTATTACCGGAAAGCCCATGGGAAACGTTAAAGGTTTTAAAGGTTCCCTCTTTATAAAGGGATAATCCCCCGGTTGCTGTTCCAATCCAGAGGTTTTGTCGGCGGTCTTCGAAAATAGCCTTGATCTGGTTGCAAGGCAGTCCGTTGCTCAGGGTATAAACGGTGAATTCACTGTTTCCCACGTTTTTCTTTATAAGTCCCGCTCCGTTAGTTCCGATCCATATATTTCCTTCATGATCCTGGCGTATGGATAGGATATTATTGCCAGGGAGTCCCTCGGGCAGTTCGAAAGGTGATATAACACCATCTTTGGCAATGTAGCCCCCACTTTCCCTGGTGCCGATCAGGATAGAGCCATCTCGAAGCTGGCAAAGTGTACTGATTTGATTTCTTGACAAATCAGTACCTTTATTCAATGGGATGAACGTCCCGTTTTTCAGACAGACCACACCCCCGCCCTCCGTACCTATCCAGAGTGTTCCCTCATGATCTTCCAGTAAGGTTCTGATATAATTGTTTGATATTTCTTTTGTATTATACCGATCGAATACAGTAAACTCTTTTCCATTAAACCGGACGAGCCCCTCCTGGGTGCCCAGCCAGAGATATCCGTCGCTGGTTTGTTGGATTGCCATAACGGCGTTTTGCGGCAAGCCGTCTTCTATTTCCCATGCATCAAGCAGGTAAGAGTCAATCGGCTGCCTCGGGTCCAGGGCATAATGAAATAAAGCCTGGAGCATAAGAAAGATACTGACTAACATGGTCAGGATAAATCGCTTTTTCAAAGGTTTGCCTCCATTTACCTCCTCACCTCTTACCATTTATTCAACACCCATCTCTTAATTATTTCAAAAACAACTTCTCGTTTAATGGGTTTTGGTATATAATCATTCATGCCGGCTTCAAGACATTTTTCGTCATCTCCCTTCATGTTTTCCGCTGTCATGGCGATTATCGGTACATCCTTAAAGCCTTTATCTCTAATTATTTTCGCTGCTTCTCTCCCGTCCATCTCAGGCATCTGGATATCCATCAAGATCAGGTCATACCTATCTGGATCCGAGGTATATTTTTCAACCGCTTCTTTTCCATTTTCCACAACATCCAATTGATAGCCGGCTTTGGTTAACATGGACATGGCCAATTTCCGGTTTACTGGATTATCTTCTGCCAATAATATATAGACAGAGTGCTTGGCATCCTCGATAAGAGAGTGCTGCGTTATCATCTCCCCTTCTTTTTCTTTATCTTCTATGCCTCTGGTTTTGTTCAGAAGCAGTAAACGTTCGATCATTCTCAAAAGTTTCTGTGCCTGAACAGGTTTTGGTAAAAAACCGTCAAACCCGGATTCCCGGTATTTCTGGGATTGTTTTGTAGTGGAGGAGGAGAGAGCAAGTAACGGAAGGTTTGAAATAGGGGGATCGAGTGTGCGGATTTGATTGGCCACGTCATAACCGCTCATGCCGGGCATCCGGATATCCAGGATACAAAGATCAAAGGGTGTTTCGCTCTCCAGGTTTTCCTGGATTGTCGGAATCACCCATTCCCCTCCATTTCGTTTAACAACACGCATGCCGTGCCTTTTTAAAATATATTCCAAAATATTCAGGTGGTTGATATTATCATCCACAATAAGAACTCGTTCCCCTGTCAGGTGTGTCATGACAGGCTTTTTCCCGGGAGTTTTTTTTGATTTTTCCACCCAGGCGGTGAAATGAAAGGTGCTCCCTTTCCCTGGTGTACTCTCTACCCAGATATCACCGCCCATATATTTTGCTATCTGCTTGCATATGGCTAATCCAAGACCGGTTCCTCCGAATTTCCTGGTGACGGAACCATCTGCCTGTTGGAAAACTTTAAATATAGAATCCAGTTTATCCGAAGGGATGCCAATGCCTGTATCACGAACACAGGAATGCAGTTTTAACCGGTTTTGGTCTTCTTCTTCAACATCAATGGTGAGTTCGATCTCCCCTTTTTCAGTAAATTTGGCAGCATTTCCCATTAGGTTTGTCAGCACCTGTCGAAATCTTCCGGGATCATGTTTCACAAAGGCTGGCACCTCATCGCCAATCTGGCAGAGAACCTCAATATCCTGGTCCAGAATCTTGGGAACAATGAGTTCACATACATCGAATGCGGTTACTTCAGGGTCAAAATCAATGGGATCAAACGATAATATCCCGGCCTCAATCTTTGAAAAATCGAGGATATCGTCAATAATCAAAAGCAGGGCCTCACCACTTCGGCTTATGGTATTGGCATAATCCAACTGTTCCTCATTCAAATCGGTATCCACCAGCATTTCGGAAAATCCGATAACGCTGTTCAGGGGAGTGCGGATTTCATGGCTCATACGGGCCAGGAATTCGCTTTTGGATTGGTTGGCAGCTTCCGCGATTTCCCGTTCCTTCCGGGCAATTTCATTGGCCATCTGGAGTTCGTGAGTGCGTTGGGCCACCAGTGTTTCCAGTTCCTCCTTCCGGCTTTTTAACCACCTTACCCTCCAGCGGTATGCGCCGAAGACCAGGAAAATTATACCCAAACCGCAAACCAGGTAAAACCACCAGGTCTGGTAAAAATAGGGTTTGAGATAAACAGAAATGGAAGCACCGGTTTCATTCCAGACCTGGTCATTGTTGCAGGCTTTCACCCGGAAAGTGTATCTACCCGGGGGGATTTTGGTATAATAGGCAGTTCTCCTCGTGCCAACCTCGTTCCACTCCTTATCAAATCCCTCCAATTTGTATTTGAATCGTACCCTTTCGGGTACCAGGAGACTCAAACCTGTATATAGAATTTCAAACCGCTCGTTACCTGGAGACAAAACCAGTTTTTCTTCTTTAGGTGATAAGGGAAGCTGAATTTTTTTGTTATCCACAATAATTTCCTCGATCTTTACTGGCGGTGGCTGCTGGTTGAGTTTGATATTGTTAGGATCGATCAAAACCACCCCTTTGATAGTGGGAAACCAGAGTTTCCCATCACGGCTTTTCCATCCGGACGGCTGACTAATTCCATTACATTCCCTGCTCTTCATACCATCCTTCTCATCGTAAGAAACGGAGTGAACGGAACCAGTATCCCTTTTCCCTTCGCAAAAATCGTTGAGTTCCTTTTTACTCACCCGGAAAATTCCTTTATTGCACCCCATCCAAAAGTTCCCTCTGTCATCTTCGAGTATCTGATGGACAGTGTCGTCAAAAAGGCCATCTTTGGAGGTAATACTTGTGAATTTCCCATCTTTCAAGCGGCTCAACCCCCCACCCCCTGTTCCAATCCAGAGGATTCCTTCTTGGTCTTCGTAGATGTACCTTATATCATTGGAAAAACCCTCCCTGATTGTATATACGGTGAATTTCCCATCCTTGAAAAGGTTCAGCTCCCCGGTGACTGTTCCAATCCAAAGGTTTCCCTTTTGATCTTCATAGATAGGCCTTATCCTGTTATCAGACAAACCATCTTCGGTTGTATACGTGGTAAAGGTGAATCTTCCATCCTTTTTTTGAAACGCCTGGGGGGTTAATCGGTTTAACCCTCCTCCATCCGTTCCCACCCAAAGGTTTCCTTTTTGATCTTCACAGATGGACCTTAACACGTTGTGTGACAATCCCTCCCTGGTTGTATATATGGTGAATTTTCCATCCTTAAAGCGGTTCAGTCCCCCTCCGTATGTTCCGAGCCACAGAATCCCTTCTCGATCTTTATAGACGCACGTTACTATGTCATTGGATAAACCCTTTTTGGAGGTATATGCAGTGAATTTTCCATTCTTTTTATGGAGGTCCAGGCGGTTTAGCCCTCCGCCAGCCGTTCCAATCCACAGGCTCCCCTCTCGATTTTCATAAATAGAGCATACCATATCATTGGATAACCCCTCTTCTGTTGTATATGCGATGCATTTTCCCTCCTTTAAACGGTTCAGCCCTCCACCGTTTGTCCCGATCCACAGGCTCCCTTCCGAGTCTTCGTAAATGGAACTTACCATGTTATAAGAAAAGCCTTGTTTTGTTGTGTATGCAGTGAAAGTGAATTTTCCATCCTTCGATGCTGGATGATTCAGGCGATTCAGCCCCCCACCGTCTGTTCCAATCCATAGGCTCCCCTCTCGATCTTTATAGATGACGTATATCATGTCATTGGATAAGCCATCTTTTGATGTATACCTGGTGAATGTGCCAGCTTTCATGCGGATCAGTCCCCCACCGTATGTTCCGATCCACAGACTTCCCTCTTGATCTTCACAAATGGATCTTATCACATGATTGGGTAAGCCTTCTTTTGTTGTATACCTGGTGAATGTGCCAGTTTTCAAGTGATTCAGTCCCGCGCTTGTTCCAATCCACAGGCTTCCCTCTCGACCCTCATATAGTGATAATACAATGTTATGGGATAACCCCTGGATTGTTGTATATGTGGTAATTTTTCCATCCTTCGGACTAAGGCGATTTAAACCTTTATCTGTCCCGATCCACAGGCTCCCTTCTCGATCTTCACATATCGCATTTATTCGGTTATTGGATAACCCCTCTCTTTTCGTAAAGGTGGTGAATTTACCATCCTTCATGCAAGTTAAACCGCCGTCATCGGTACCGATCCAGAGATTTCCCTCCTGGTCCTCATAAAGTGCCTGGATACAATTATCCAATAGTTGTTCGACGTTCCTTTTATCGAAGGTCTTGAAACGAACCCCATCAAAGCGGACCAGTCCTTCTTGCGTGCCCAACCACAGGTAACCCTCTCTTGTCTGGATAATGGCATATACAGTATTTTGCGGCAACCCATCTTCGATTCCCCAAACGTTGTGGATATATTGGGTTATTTCCTTATTTGGATCCAGGGCATACTGAAGTAGTGCCTGACACATAAAAAATATAGCAGCAAACATACGTAGGATAAATTGTTTTTTCAAAGGGTTGCCTCCATTTATCGTACGTATAAAAAGGGACAAAAGTTAAAAATATTATCTTTTTTCATGGCAAAGGATAGAAAAAATTGTTTTCTATTGAAATACTATTTTAAAGGAAATTGGTGTGTATTTCAATAGACATGTCAATTTTTTTGCCCATTTTTCCATAAAATGCCAACGGGCAATTTTATCCGGTTGTTGAGTCTTTTGTTCGTTTAATCATTTTTCTTATTATTGACAATTACCTCTGTTTTGGGTATAGTTTGATATTCAATTCGGTTAAGGAAAGACCATGAGAAAAAAAAATTTCCGTTATTCTTATTTAAAGTCAACGCTTGTAGGTGGTGAATCTTGTTAGATTATTTAAGAGTCGAAAATTTCGCAGTGGTTGAAAAAGTGGAGGTGGAGTTCTCTGATGGGTTTAATGTATTAACCGGTGAGACCGGGGCGGGGAAATCCATTTTAATCGGCTCGGTCAATCACTTCTTTAAAAAAAAAGTGACTGAAAGTACAATCCGGGGTGAAAACAAAAAATTGATCGTTGAAGCCATGTTTTCAGAAGGCGATGAAGAGTTTGTGCTGCGTCGGGAAGTCAGTCGGAATAAATCTCACGCCTTTATAAACGATAAACTGGTACCTTTTGCGCAATTGAAAGAAAAAGCAGAAGGTCTTTTTAATATCTACGGCCAAAATGAACATGTATTCCTGCTGAATCCCTCCAACCATAGACTTTTCCTGGATGAGTTTTGCCAGAATCAGAATATCCTGGATCGTCTTTCGGAAAGCTACGGCCGCCTAAAAAAAGTAGTCGACCAACTGGAAAAGTTAAAAAGAACCAACGAAAGAGCCGCTGAAGAACTCGATTATATCAACTTCCAGATATCAGAAATTGAAAGCCTGAAGATGCAGCCAGGGGATGATGTTGAACTGGAACAACGCTTAAAAATTTTATCCTCAGCAGAAGAAATACTTTCAAAATCCAATGCTCTGATCAGCGATTTTTATCAAAGTGACGATTCCCTTTATAATACCCTTGCGGAGAACCTGAAAAATCTCAACTATTTGCAGGAAATATACCCTGAACTGGGCTCTATGAACGAAGAAGTGAACCGGTTTTACAACCTCTTGCCTGAACTCTCCTCAATGCTTTCCAATATCCTCGGCCATGTGGAGTACAACGAAGAAGAGTTAAACCAGTGCGAAGAGAAACTTTTAAAGTTGAATCGTCTTAAATCGAAATATAAAGTAAATTTTGAGCAATTACTTCAAAAATTGGAGGGGTTGAAGGAAGAGAGAGAACGGCTGTCAAATATGGATTTTTCCATAAAAGATAAGCAAATAGAAGTGGATAAGCTATTTGAGGAATATAAAAAACTTAATCAGCAGTTAAGGGAGAATCGTAAGAAAAGAGCCGGGGAATTAGGCACCATTATCAAAAAAGAGTTAGCAAAACTGGAGATGAAAAAGGCCCGGTTCCTGGTCCAGGTGGAAGAGAATGAGCCAGATCTCACCAATATCACGGAAAAGGGGACCGATAACCTGGAATTTTATTTTTCCTCCAACCCCGGTCAGAAACCCGGACGTATAAGAGATATCGCTTCTGGCGGCGAATTATCACGGTTAATGCTGGTATTAAAATCAATCCTCGATACCGATCTAAATGCCACTTATATTTTTGATGAAATCGATTCCGGGATCGGTGGAAAAACAGCAGAGTTCGTGGGCGAGAAATTGAAACGGATTTCAAAAAACAATCAGGTGATTTGTATCTCTCACCTCCCACAGATTGCATCCTTTGCCGATACTCATTTTTTAATAACTAAAACGTTTAAAAAGGGAGAAACCTTTAGTTATGTGAAGGAATTATCAGATGAAGAAAGGACCGAAGAGATCGGGCGTTTGATGGTGGGAAGTGTCGTCAATGGGGATGTGTTAAAAGCAGCTCACAGCTTGCTGGAGAAAAACCGTAGATGAAATTTTTTATCAAAACCTACGGTTGCCAGATGAATGTCAACGATTCTGAAAAGATGAGGCATATCCTTGGAAAAAAAGGATTTTCTTTCACACCGGATGAAACAGCAGCAGAGATCATTATCATCAATAGCTGCGCGGTCAGGGAAAAGCCCCAGGATAAGGTCTTCTCCTATGCCGGACGCATGCCATCAGGTAAGATAATCATCGTTGCCGGATGCGTGGCCCAGTCGGAAAAGGAGAAGATATTAAAACGAAACCCCAACATCGATTACATCGTTGGTACCCACCAGTATTACAAAATCGATCAAATTGTAGATGAAATCCTGGAAAAGAAATCCCCTGGAGTCAAAGCCCAGCTTTCAAAGCAATGGCAGGAGACAGTACCGGGTCCAGCTACCCGCGTCAGCCGTGTTTCGGCTTATATCTCCATCATGGAAGGATGTGATAATTTTTGTTCTTACTGCATCGTCCCCTTTACCAGGGGAAGAGAAAAACACCGGCCCTTTGAAAACATAAAAAAAGAGGCAGAAGAATTGGCAGCCAATGGTTACAAGGAAATTATCCTGTTGGGGCAGAATGTCAATCGCTGGGAAGAGAAATCGAAAAACAAAAAATTCACTGATCTGCTGGACCACATAGCAGCCAATATAGATGTCAAATGGATCCGGTTTATTACTTCCTATCCTGGTTATTATGATGATGAGCTCATCCAGGTGATGGCAAAGCATCAAAAAATTGCACGCAATATTCATTTCCCTGCGCAGTCTGGTTCCACCCGGATACTGAAAAAAATGAACCGCATTTACAGCCGTTCCCAATATTTAAAAATAATTAGCCGTTTCAAGAAGAAAGTACCTGGTATCACATTTAGTTCCGACTTTATCGTGGGGTATCCCGGTGAGACCTGGAACGATTTTAAGTTAACACTCTCCCTGGTGGAAAAAGTTGAATATGAAAATATCTTCTCCTTTATGTACTCTTCTCGAAAATATACCAGGGCCTATAAAATGGAAGATACTGTAAACCTGGAGGTAAAAAAGCAGCGACTCTATGAATTGCAGGAAATCCAGAAAAAAATACAATTGAAGAATAACAAAACCTTAATCGGGAAGACTGTTGAAGTATTGGTTACCGGTTCCAATCCTAAAAAACCAGGTGAAGTCATTGGCAGGACCGTTAATTACAGGGTAGTGAATTTCAAATCCAGCACACCTGCCGGTCAATTCACAAATGTTCTGGTCGAAAATGTTGGTCCTTATTCTCTCAGGGGAACAGAAGTCGCTTAAACGTTTGAACCATGAAAAAATTGAACAAAAATTTTACATTCATATTGGTAGAAACCGAAGGTCAGTTGAACCGGTTATATGCTGAGAATATGCACATCGGGTGGTTGGCCTTTGATACTGAATTTATACCGGAAAAATATTACAAGTATCGATTATGTTTACTCTCCGCATCTACAGGAAGAGGCAATTTTATCATCGATGTATTAAAACTTAAGAATATTGCCCCTTTTGTAAAACTCGTTGAAGACCCGCACATATTAAAAATTACCCATGCGGGTGAGAATGATTATCGACTGTTGGTCAATGATTATGGAGCAAGACCCAGGAATATCTTCGATACCCAGTTGGCCTATGGTTTTTTACAGTACGATTATCCCGTGGGATTGCAAACTCTCCTTAACAGGCAGTTGAATATCAAGCTGGATAAAGGGGCACTTCGATCGGATTGGGAAAAACGACCCTTAACCGATGAACAATGCCGATATGCTGTTCAGGATGTGATTTATCTTCATCCATTAATGCTTTCATTAAAACGACAGTTGAAAAAAACCGGCAAGCTGCTTTGGGCAGAGCAGGAGAATCGACAGATGGAAGATCCGGATTATTTTAAACGCGATCCCCTGCATTTTTTAAATACAGAACAAGTGAATCAAATGACCCGGCAGCAACAAGTTTTTTTATTAAGAATGCACCTGTGGCGGCACCTGGAGGCAGAGAAAGAAGATCGGCCGGTCACCCAGTTTTTAAAGACCGGGGTACTCAATACTATCGTGCAAAAAATATCATTTGGGGAATCGGCATTACTAAAGGACCGCACCCTGCCCAGACGTTTTATACGTCAGCACCTGGAAACCTTCAAGCGGTTCTATCGGGAAGCAATTTCCACGCATGAGCAAGAACTGCTGAACCGGGGTTCCGGAGCCGCTGGAATTTCTTCCAAAATCGGGATAGTAACAGATATGCTCCATCAATTGGTAAAATACAAAGGGTTTCTCCACCGCGTATCACCGAAGCTCATCCTTTCCAGCAAAGAGTTACACCGGATGAAAACCGATAAAAATTATTTGCCGACAGCGTTGACTCACGGGTGGCGCAAGGAATTACTGGGAAAAGACCTGCTAAAACTCCTGGGGAGTCGAAAGAATTTTGATATTGCGATTAAGAAAGATAAGTTTACCGTAACCGTGAAGCCCAAACGCTTTATGTTTTTAAAAAATCTTTTCAGTAAAATTAAAGACCCCTATCATCCGAACACACGCAACATACGAAGAACACAGAACAGTAAATAAGAGAGCAGGAATAAATGGAATTATTACTCAAAGATCTCGATTTTTTGTTTTTTTCTTGACATACCTGAAAGGCTTTCATAAAATAGGACCATGAATACAAATAAAAAAAAACCTACTAAAACGAAAGAAAGGAAAGATGAAAATATTATTTTAAAGACGATACGGGAAGGCTATAATTTACCCGAGGCCTACTTTGCTGTGGAAGTAGAAAAAGCCACAGCTAAAAAGAATATAGCCACGGTCTTAAATTTGGAACAGTTGACCGGTAACAGGTTTAAGGATTTTTACGTGGAGACCGATAAGGTCAGGGACGCCAATACCATATCCTCTTTGGAACAATTGCTGAATGATCCTCTTAATCCCTATATCAAACGGCTTTTCTCAGGCTTTACAGGTTCGGGAAAGACCACGGAACTGATTAAATTGTGTTTTAAATTGCAGAAAGATTTTAATGTCATTATCTTTTCCGCCTGGAACCGACTAAAAATCGGGGAAATCACCATTGAATCCCTACTCTTTGAAATCGTGGAAGATGTGCTGCATTATTTATACTCCAATGAACTGGTAGATGAGAATGATGCACTGTTGAAAAAAATTATCGAGAATATTACCAATTGGTGTTCCGAGACGAAGATATATAAAGAAGAAGGCAAAAAACGTGAGAAATCGGTGGGAGCAGGGATAGATTTTCTAAAAGGCGTTTTTTTCAATGCCAAAACTGAAAGCAGGTCTTATGGTACGGATAAAACCGAATCCACTTATATTGAAGAACGCAAGCTCAATGACTTGATTTTTGATTGCAATAAAATTTTCGATTATTTAAAGAATAGAACAGGAAAGGAAACCCTTATCATTATCGATGACCTGGAAAAAATGTCTTTTATAAAAGCCCGCGAATTTTATGTGAGAAATTCGTCCTTTATTCGTGATTTTCACTGCAAAATGGTTTTAACGATACCCATGGAATTGATTTTTCATCCGGATTTTGCCATTATTCAAAATGTGTTCGGGGAGGCTGAAGTACTACCTATGATAAAGATAAAAAATATAGAGGGGAAAGTATACAAGCCTGGGGTCGAAAGTTTAATCGAAATCCTGGAGCGGCGGTTGGATCTTTCGCTTTTTGAAAAGCAGTGCTATAAAGAAGCTGTTAAATATTCCGGGGGCGCAATAAGGGAATTATTCCGTATCATTCAGCGGGCAGCCCTTCTCGAAGAGTCAGAAATGATCACGGAAGAATCCATGAAGAAATCCATCAATTATCATAAAGATATCTTTGCCTCACGGATTCAAGAGCGGGATGATGAGATCAAGATAGAGTTTCAAGAGTACCTGGACGTATTATTCGATATCTATGATGGGAATAAGATCGCCCCGGAAAAGAATTTCGCGCTGCTGGATCTACTCAGGACACGGGCTGTGATGAAGTACGATGGAGAGGGATTCTATGACACCCATCCGTTACTGGATAATTTTATAAAGGCATACAAAGATAAAAAACTGAAAAATGGAAAACAAGCACCAGGCAAAGCAGACGCTTCATAGTCTGTTCAATCTTCCGGAGAACCGCCATAATTTTGAACTCTTTTATAAAGTTCTATCCCAATCCATGCAGGGACTTTGTCTTTGCCAGGTAATGCCGGAAGAACGGTTAAGGATTTTCGGTTTTTTCAACAGCGATCCTTTAATTGAGCGTATCCATGTTATCGATATGGTAAAACCTTTGTGCGGGCCCATGGAACTGCAAATGACCATCATCGATGTTCAAGAAAAATATGGAGAAAAAAAGAATATATTTTTTATTTACAATTTTGAGAGCTGTATTTATTTATCAAAAACCTCTGCCAAAGATTTTTTTCAAAAGATGAATCTCATCCGGGATTTTTTTATGGGGTTTAATGCCACCTTTGTCTTTTTTGTGACGGAATCCTCATTAAAAAAAATGATCCAGAATGCCTTTGATTTTTATGACTGGATTAAATTCACCTTTACTTTTGTTCCGGAGAGTAGATATTCTATCATACAGCCGTTAGAATTAAGAAAAGATGAAGAGGCAAAATATACCAATATCCGGCAAAAAATCCAATACCTTGAAAATTCCATAAAAAAAGCAACAAATGAGAGAGAAAAAGCTATAAAGTTAAACGATTTGGCCACCCTCTACCATCAGGCAGGCGATTATGATGCCGCATTGGAACGGCTTCTTGAAGCCTTTGAAATAGATGAGAAAAATAATGACCTTGTAAGTATGGCAACAAGATATAATAATATTGGCCAGATTTATCAAGCTAAAGGAGAATTGGATAAGGCGTTGGAATTTAGTTTTAAGGCCTTGAAGATTGATGAGAAGAATAATAACATTGTAAATATGGCAATACGGTATAATAATATTGGGCAGATTTATCAAGCTAAAGGAGAATTGGATAAGGCGTTGGAATTTAGTTTTATGGCATTGAAGATTGATGAGAAGAATAAAAACCTTGTAAATATGGCAATATGGTATAATAATATTGGGGCAATTTATCAAGCTAAAGGAGAATTGGATAAGGCGTTGGAATTTAGTTTTAAGGCATTAGAGATTTTAAAAAAGAATAATGAACAGGTAAAAATGGCTGTAACATATAGTAATATTGGCCAGATTTATCAAGCTAAAGGAGAATTGGATAAGGCGTTGGAATTTAGTTTTAATGCATTAGAGATTTTAAAAAAGAATAATGAACAGGTAAAAATGGCTGTAACATATAGTAATATTGGGCAGATCTATCAAGCGAAAGGAGACTTGGATAAAGCGTTGGAATTTATTTTTAAGGCATTGGAAATTTTTAAAAATAATAATGACCGGGTAAAAATGGCTCTATCGTATGGTTATATCGGAAATATTTACAAAGCAAAGGGCGAAAATAAAAATGCGGAAAAACATTTTAAACGGACCGAAGAAATTGAGAAGGAGATAAGAGGTAAGAGGTAAGAGAAGGAGTTTTAATTCTCTACGGGTAGATGTGTTTCACATCTGCCAGTTAAACGTTGAACGGTGAACATTGAACTTTGAACGCTAAATTCACCCACCTTTAGGTTGGTGAATTTGGAAGTACATCTTTGGTTGTACGTTTGGTATTACAATTTAAAAAAAAAATGTACAACTAAAGTTGTATATTTTTTATTTTGGTTGTATTTTTACTATTTTTGGTTTATAATTTTTTTTGGATACCTTAAATTAAACCATGTATTTAAATAAGAGGTTCATTGTATTGGTATTAGCGGCCGCACTTACTAAAAACCCTCATTTTTATTTTTTTAAGCGCTCCGCCCTCTATGACGCATTGGTATTACCGTTATCGGAAGATAAGAGGTGGGGTGATGAAAGATAAAACAAAATCCACAATTCTCATCGTGGACGATGATAAACAAGTACTCAGAAGCTTAAAAATCTGGTTCACTAATGAAGGATTTAATACAATCATTGTTTCCAAAGGAAGTGAAGCGTTGGAAGTGGTGAAAAAGATGCCCATCGATGCTGCACTGGTGGACCTTCGTATGAGTAAAGAGGATGGGATCGATATCTCTGAAAAATTAAAAAAAATAGATGAACATTTAAAAATAATCATAATGACGGGATTCCCTTCCTATGAAACCGCTGTGAGTGCAATGAAAGCGGGGGTGTCTGATTATATTTCAAAAGGTTCCTCCAATGAAAAGATTATGACGATTGTTAAACGAGCCGTGGAGGAACGGAAGAAAGAGAGATTCTCCAATGAAGAAAAACAGCTCGTGAATGACAGGATTACCTTTATTTTGCTTTGTAATCATTCCCTGATTAAAGAAAGGCTGGAAAACTTTTCAGCGGCCAACCCAAAGTTTAAACTGGTCAAATCATTTCCTTTCGTGGATTATATTAAAACCAAAAGTGTGTCCCAGCAGATCGATATTGCCCTGGTGTGTGCCAATTGCAATATAAAAAACTTTAATGATGCCTACAATATTTTTCCGAGACTCTACCGCAGTTATCCGGGAATCAGGCCTGTGATTATTAATGAATCCTTTACAAACGAAGAAAAGGTTGAATTATTAAAGCTGGGAGTTCGGGGATTCTCCTCCCGGGATTTAAGTTCTGAAAAACTGGAAAAAGCCTTGCGACAGGTGAAAAAAGGGGAAATCTGGGTCAGCCGAACCGTTGCCAATTTGTCCCTTAAAGATATGGTCAACTTTCAATCATCGTCTCTGCTGTCAGAGAAAAATATGTTCGGGTTGACCGAACGGGAAAAAGAGATATTGAGGACTATGATACTGGGTCTTAAAAATAAAACCATCGCGGAGAAGTTGTTTATTAGTGAAAAGACCGTAAAAACTCATATTAACCGCATCTTTAAAAAATTGGGAGTTGCCAACAGAACCCAGGCCATCCTGTGTGCCATTGAGAAAAAGATATTATAGTTGGGCACGAAGGATTAAGGATAAAGATGAGCCTGAAAACAAAATTAATTCTCCTGTTACTGGTTTCTGGTATTATACTGGCACTTATTTTTATATTAGGGTTTAGAACCACCATGATTCCTTCTCTAAGGAATCAAAAGGTCGTTTTTATTGAAAAAATAAAGAAAAAAATTCAGGCAGCACTGGCCATTGAGGAAGAGAATATCGCCATCCTTTGCAATGAGTGGTGTGATTGGGATAATCTGATAAAGTGTTTGAAACGCCCTCATAAGGAATTTGAACGGAATGCCCTGCCAGATGCGATGTTTACGGATGGATTGATAGACCTGGTGGTGATATTTAACATGGGTAAGAAATTTTTGTTTTATAAAAATTTCCGTCCAGACAAAGGATTCATCGATTTAATTGGGATGGATATCAGCAGGGAATTGAACCATATAGATCGAATAACAAGAGGGAAGATGGAGCCTGTAAAGGGCGTTGTATATACCCCGGAAAGTCCCCTTATGTTCGTTGCAAATCCCATGTTGGATAGGGGAAATTTAAATCGCCTGGAAGGAGTGCTGGTAATGGGACGGTATGTGGATGAACGCATGCTCAGGCGGTTCTCCTCATATACCATTGAGAAAATACAAACCTTAGCCTTTAATCGCCATCAGTTGCAGTCCTTTTTTTTAAAACAAATGCAGGGGGAAAATTTGCATTACACTGAAAAGGGAGACGAAATTACCATTTTTTACATATTAAAGGATATCTATCAAAGACCCGCTATGGTATTGTTTACTAAAACGGATAACCGCTTATTCAGGGTGGTCAACTACCATATCGCTACCTTTCTGATCTTAACATCTGTTTTAGTTGTATTCCTTGGACTCATATTTTATTTTGCTATTGGAAAATATTTCGTCAAGCGGTTACTCAGTATATCTGATCGAATGAGTCAGATCGAAGGATTTAACCACCTTTCCATCCGAATCGACAGCGACAATAAAAATGATGAGGTTTCCTATCTTATTTCGAACATAAATCGGACCCTTGACAGGCTTGAACAGGAAAAGGTAAACCGAGAAAAAGCCGAAAAATCCATGATATCACATGGAAAACTGGCATCCATCGGAAGGTTGACCTCCAGTATTGCCCATGAGATTAATAATCCTTTGATGGCCATTGGAAACAGTATCCAGGTGATTAAGAGCATCTCTCAGAAGAAAACAGGCAAAAACGGCAAAAAGGCGTCACTGCTTAATGAGGCAGTGGGCATTTCCGAATCCGAGATAGAGCGAATCAAGGTCATTATTTCAGGACTCCTGGACTTCCACCGGCTGGATAAAGAAGAGTTTTCAAAGGTAAACTTAAAAAATATTATCCTCCAGTCATTGTCCATCATTATTTGGAGTGAAGAACCGAAATGTATTGAAATTATTACAAAATTGGAAGAGGATTGTTTTATATTGGGTGCTCCGGTAAAACTGAAGCAGGTGTTTATTAATTTCCTGTTGAATGCGATTGAAGCCATGGGAAGCAAGGGAGGAAAACTTCGTGTAGAGATGTCAAACTCCTCAGATGGGATGTTTGCCAGGATTCATTTTAAAGATAGTGGTCCGGGATTGTCGGCTGAGGTCAAAGACTCCCTGTTTGAGCCCTTTGTTACCACCAAGGAAGATAAAGGCGTGGGTCTTGGGTTATATGTCTCCTTAAAAATAATCGAAAATCATGGGGGGGAAATTATTTATGATGAGGACTACAAAGAAGGAACCCATTTTATTATCAAATTGCCGCTGCTTAAAGAGTAAAAGATAATGAGGAAATAATGATAAAAAAAATCGACCATATTGCTATTGCCGTCAATGACCTGGATGCAGAGATTAAAAAGTATAAAGATGTACTGGGTCTGGAATTTCACGGAACCGAAGTGGTAGACGATCAAATGGTTAAAGTGGCATTCTTCACGGTGGGAGACGTACATATCGAACTGACAGCTCCTACCAAAGAAGACTCCCCTGTAAGAAAATTCCTGGATAAAAAAGGCAGTGGCATTCACCACATCGCCTATGAAGTGGATGATATTGAAGCACAGATCAAGGATTTCCAGGAAAAAGAGATCCACATGATAAACAAAGAACCCCGCATCGGTGCTGGTAACGCCAAAATCGCCTTTGCACATCCTAAAAGCTTCTCCGGCGTATTAATCGAACTGACAGAAAAAGGAGAATAAACAAGAAACGTTTAACATTGAACGTTGAACATTGAACATTGAACATTGAACATAATTAACCATGCCTTCTAAACTAAACATCGCACTTTTATGGCATATGCACCAACCCTTCTACCTGAATCCCTATACCAATAAACTGGAATTACCCTGGGTCCGTATGCATGCCTTAAAAGATTATTACGGCATGGTAAGAATTTTAAAGGATTTTCCTCAAATCAAAGCCACCTATAACCTGGTACCGTCATTACTGGTTCAATTGGAGGGTTACTTAAAGGGACAGCGGGATGTGTTCCAGGATATCTTTATAAAAGATGCCGAATCGTTGACCGCGGGAGAGGTTGAGTTTTTAATCCGCCATTTTTTTTCTGCTAATTATGATAACCTGATAAAACCTTTTCCACGCTATGAATACCTCTATAATAAACGACAGGCTCACAACGATTCAAATAATAAAAAGAATTGGGAAAAAATATTTAATCCAGGTGAAATCCGGGATATCCAGGTATGGTTTTCCCTCTGTTATTTTGATGAGGAATACAAGGCGAATGATGACCGAATCAGGGGATTGATAGAAAAAGGGAACGATTTTACAGAAAAAGATAAAAGGATTATTGAAAAGACGGAGTTGGAATTGCTGGGAAACATTATCCCGGAATATAAGAAGTACCTCAATGCCGGACAGATTGAGATTTCCACCTCCCCCTTTTATCATCCCATCCTCCCCCTTTTATTGGACCCCCAACAGGGCCGGATCGCCAATCCCGATTTACCCCAATATCCGCTCTATTTTAACTGGCAAGGGGATGCCATCGCCCAGGTGGAATCAGCATTGGCTTATATGGAAAAAACCTTTGGGCAGAGACCTTTGGGCATCTGGCCGTCAGAGGGAAGCCTCTCCACAGAGGTAATTGACATTTTTGAAGATCTGGGTATAAAGTGGACAGCCACGGATGAGATAAATCTAAGTCACTCCCTCTCGGTTCCTATTGAAAGAGACCCCCAGTTTACGGTTAAGAATCCTGGCTTTTTGTATAAATCCTATGGGCTGAACGATAGGAATATTAAGATTTTTTTCAGGGATCACCATCTATCAGATTTGATTGGATTTCACTACCGGAAAATGCCATATAAAAGAGCTGCTGGAGATTTGATTCATCGCATTAAAGCCATTGGTGTTTCCGCTCATAAGGAAAAAGAAAATATAAAAAATAAGGAACGGGTGGTGCCCATCATACTGGATGGTGAAAATGCATGGGAGTATTATCATAAAAGCGGGCGTGATTTTTTAAAGGAGTTTTTCCGGATGGTGGAAGAGGATGATACCCTTCAAACGGTTACTTTTTCAGAATGCCTGGATATGGAAACCGGTGTCATCACGCATTTTCATCCCGGTTCCTGGATTAATGGGAATTTTGATATATGGATCGGCAGCCAGGAAGATCAAAAAGCCTGGCAAATGATCGAGGCTGCCAGGAACGCCTTTGAGCTTCAAAAACCAAGATTGTCGGAAGAAAAGAAACAAGAAATCCTGGAATATATCTATATCGCAGAGGGGAGTGATTGGTTCTGGTGGTTCGGGACGGAGAATGATACCCCTGACCTCTATATTTTTGACCGTTTATTGAGGAAAAACCTTCAAAAGGTGTATGACCTCCTGGCACTCCCCCCTTCTGCTAACTTATTCTCTCCTATTTCCGATACTTTAAATAAAACAGACATAAGGGCGGTTAGTCCCAAAGCCTATATACACCCGGAAATAGACGGAAAAGAGAGTCATTATTTTGAATGGCTGAATGCTGGTAGTGTAGAGGTATCAGTTGTGGGCGGAGCCATGACCGTTTCAAACCCTATGGTCTGCGGTCTTTTTTACGGTTTTGATAAGCAGAACCTTTACTTGAGAATCGATACCCCTCAACATGCCCGTTTTTACTTTGAACAAGGGTATACCCTTGATATTGTGATGATGAGCATGAGTGATAATGATAAGGATATGAATAAGGATAGAGATAAAAAAAAGAGAGTGTTAAGTCTGAAAGATTTAAATAAAAATGAAAATAGTGCGATTGATGTTTTCATTGAGTGCAAGGTGCCATTAACATCTATTCCCCTTAAGGAAGGGGAGCGTTTTTATTTATACCTGGAATGGAAGTCCAACGGTGAATCTTTTCAAACCATCCCGACTCATGGTTATTTCACATTGACCGTTCCCACACCCAGAGATTATGCCCATTTCTGGTTTGTATAAAATTGTTTCTTTTCATAAATAAAAAAAATGGTACAACACATCGTTCATCCCACATTTTTTGCTGATAAAATCAGGTATAGAGAAGATACCGGATCGGTGATTTATAAGTCCCGGATGCATCTGGGAAAGAAACGTAATTTTGAGGTATTGGATGCAATAGAGTTTCTCCATAGGTCTGTCTGCACATTCCCGATTCCTATGAGTCGCTCATTTGCTATTACGGCTTTTACTCTAACGCAGCCCGGGGGAAGAGAAAGAAGTGTGGAATAGTGAATGGCAATAAGGATAATATTGAGATAAAGATATTGGATGATGCTCCTTCGCCAAAGACATGCAGGAAATCCTGGCGACAGTTGATCTATAAAATTTATGAGGTTGATCCGCTTCAATGTCCAAAATGTGGATCTGAGATGAAAATTATTGCATTCATTCAAGATAGAGAGGAAATCATAAAGATTCTGAAACATATAGGCTTTTGGTCTGTCCAATATCCTAAACCTCCTCTAAAAACTTCTTCTATCTATCGAGAGCTGCTTTCTAAACTGGCTGCTTCAAAACATTTAAATTAAGAAACTAAGAAATTAAAAAGTTCCTGATTCATCTGATAAACAGCATGACCTATAGGAAGACTTTATGCCCTTTTTCGTGCTTCTGATGTTTACTTCTCTTTTTTTTATGAATGGGCTCATCATTTTTCATAAAATTCTTTACGATTTATACCATAACATAAATAATTTAATAATTAGTCCAAAAATCTATTGACAATGAACAATCATTCCTTTAATATTTCATTATGATTAAAAAAGGATTTTCCTATGTTTCTTTGTTTCATCCGATGGCATATTTTTATTTTTTACCCGTCCACAGACCGGGGTGTTTGACTATTGTTGGGTATCCACAAAAATCATAGAGGACTTAAAGCCAAAAGAATTAAAATGAATGATAGAGGTTATGATGAGGCTTAGAGAAAAATTCTTTTATCTGGTTTTATTACCAGCTTTGATTTTTTTTATGTCATCATTTTCCCTGTTTTCCCAGAAGGATGGTGAGGAAGTGGTAATCGGAAAGTATCGGGTGATTCATTCGAATATTTTGAATGAGGACCGGACGCTGCTGGTGCACCTTCCCCGGGGATACGAAGACGGGGTCAATAAATTCAGGGAATTGAAGGCAAATCCCCAACCCCCAATCTATCTTGATGAAAAGGAGTTCAACGAACTGGGGTACCGTTTCATGCAAACCGGAAAAATGGGGGAGGCCCTGGAAATTTTCAAACTGAACGTGGAATTGTATCCGAAATCAGCCAATGTCTACGACAGCCTGGGTGAAGCCTATTTTAAAAAAGGGGAAAAAGAAAAAGCCATCGAAAATTACAGAAAGTCCCTAGAACTCAATCCCAAAAACTAAAATGCCCTGGAGATGGTGAAAAAACTTGAAAAAGAATAACATCCTTTATTTACCCAAGGAGGATCACTTGAGATTTGAAAAATTATTATTGTCTGCATTGATGATATTATTTCTAGGCAGTGCATTATTGACAGATCTGGTAGAAACGAGAGAATTCCCGGTTCTCAAAGGTCCTTACCTGGGCCAGAAGCCGCCGGGGATGACACCCGAAATTTTCGCACCGGGGATCATTTCTACGGAAGGCAGCAGCGAATTTTGTGCAAACTTTTCACCAGATGGAAGAGAATTTTATTTTAATCGCGGAATGACGATAATGGTTTGCCGCCTGCAGAAAGATGGCTGGACGGCCCCGGAACCTGCCACCTTCAACGAGAAATATAGAGGCCATGAAGCCCACCTGGCATTTGATAACAAGCGGATGTTTTTCGGAGGCTCGCGGCCACCTCAGGCGTATGGAATCTGGCTGACCGAAAGGACCTCGACCGGATGGTCAGATCCCCGCAGAATGTGGGATGGCATGTATGTCACCTCAGCAAAAAACGGAAATATTTATTTCGGTGTAGAATTCCCGTCACCCGCGCATATTGTTATGACAAAATTCGTCGGCACCGGTTATGTCAGGCATGTAAAACAAGAGATAAAATTTTCCGATTCTCGTCTTGAAAACCTGTCAATTTTTCATCCGGCAATTGCTCCAGACGAAAGCTTCATCGTATTCGACGATAACAAAGGATTATATGTTTGTTTCAGAGAAGCTGACGATTCGTGGGGTAATGCAATTTCTCTTAGCAATATTCTAAATAAACAAAATGCAACATTACCGGCTGTTTCCCCGGACGGCAGGTATTTATTTTATACCTCAAAAAGTGATTTGTATTGGGTTAGCACCAGGATACTCGAGAAATTGAGGCCGATGATGAAGTCTCCTGACTCTTCGACATCAATCAAGGGTAATTCAAAGAAGGCGAATAAAAGCGATGCCAACGTTGTTTTGACAATCCTGTACGATAATAAATCGTTGGATAGCGCCATCCTTTCTGATCATGGATTTTCTTGCCTGGTGGAATCTGGTGGCAATGCCTGTTTATTCGATGCCGGAAGAATCGCGGATAAATTCATGACAAATGTAAGCAAATTGGGGATTGATTGCACCAGGATCGATCACGTGTTTGTCTCGCATATCCATGGTGATCACATAGGCGGATTGTTCGATATCCTGGCCCAGTGCGACAAGCCGACATTGTACCTGAGTTTCTCATACCCACAAATGCGAGGTGAACCGCTGGGTGAGCAAGCGGACAGAGATTTTAAGGCGCTGCTGGATCGTTTTAAACCGTTAGTCTCTAAGATAATTAGAAAAAAAGAATCGGTTAAAATCGATGAAACATTCTATACCAGCGGTATGTTTGAAGATGAGACCTATGAACAGGCATTAATTGTGCCGATGTCAAAAGGATTGATTGTCATAATCGGCTGCGCTCACCCCGGGATTCTCGAGATTGTCAGTCGTGTGAAAGAGCTGATGAAACAGGATATATATTTTGTGATGGGCGGGTTTCATCTTCTTCGGACTGATTCAGCGCAGGTAGAAGAGATTTCACGGGAACTGCGGAAGGTAACGAAATATGTCGGTCCCTGTCATTGTACAGGAGAGCAAGCTCAGGGGATATTGAAAGATATTTTTAAAGAAGATTACATCGATATACAAGCGGGATTGAAGTTAACATTGGGAGAGGGTAAATTAAAATGAAAAGACCATTTTTTTTGGTTGAGCGTTTTAAGGTAATAAGTCTATTTTCACAAGAAAACAGCTTCCCCAAACTCACCGGCCCCTACCTGGGCCAGACGTTTGCCTGTTCTTAAAACGCTAAAATTAGAATAACTGTTAGATTCCCCCGATTCACCATCAAAAAAATGGTGAATCGGTGTTCAAGGTTCTATGTTCAAGGTTCAACGTTGATGAGCTTAAAAGAATCATTAACTTTTTTAAGTACTTTGAAACAAACATTGAACTT
>Ga0180438_10001856_pt1 | contig 36292 bp, 54 predicted proteins | sample SS_ome_12_FD_132455 | JGI IMG/M metagenome (GOLD analysis project Ga0180438, IMG submission 132455) | Hypersaline lake sediment archaeal communities from the Salton Sea, California, USA - SS_3_D_2 metaG | ecosystem: Environmental > Aquatic > Non-marine Saline and Alkaline > Hypersaline >... | reverse complement strand
CGGTATCTGCATGGCTGCCTATGCCCGAATGGGCATGAGTGAAAAGAATATGAAACATATAGAAAATGAATTTGTGGAGGATCAATGCAATGAATCGCACGAGGGCAGAAGATAGAAGAATTGCAAGATGCAAATTAAAGCTATTTCAGGCTCTATCGGCTTGCGAAGATAGCGAATTGTCGCCTTTAGAGAAGAATTTCAGGGATGTCTTGAGGTTTGATAACGATGTCCTGACTGAAATAGAAAAGCTGGAAGGGGATCGCAGTGACTAAATGGAAAAGGCTGGTAGGAAGATTTTGGTATCATATCAGACTCTTGTCCTGGGGCCTGGGCATGGGCGTAGCAAATCATCGCGTCTCCATAAATTTTCAGATTAGTTTAAAGAAATGGAAACCCATATTTTTGCTGCGCTCCTGGTGGAGATGGATCTTTGACGATGATCAATTCAAGTTTGAATTTCACTATGGATGCGCTAAAGTGACTTTTGTCATTATGAGACCGTATCTTTGGAATCGTGATTTAGATAGATACATAGTAGTTTATATGGCTGGCGAAAATATGATCGCCTATATAAACGATGACAAAATAGTCACATATCTTAGTGAGCCAAAGATTTTGGAATGTGGGAGATCGTGGTGCTTGCATCATGCCCATGATATGGCCATGTCTTTCGTGACATACGCTAGTGTTCCGGGCATAGTGTCCATCTATGCAAATCCGGTTCCACAAGAAAATGCAGATGTAAAAGAGATTTTCAATAGTGGAGTTGCGAAAAAGCTCATATATGCGAAGTATTTTGGGGAAGGAACTTATTTTCATAGAGGTAGAATATGGCGATCGTGAATCAGAGAAAAGAAATTCTTTGGCAATTGGCGGCCGAATTTGCGGAAAGCGGAAAAGATGAATACCCGGCATATTGGGATAGGCTTGCAAGGCAGATTAAAAATGATGCGGCCTGGAAATGCGAAATCTGCGGACATCCTCATGATCCGAAAAATGGTTATACTCTTACAGTTCATCACCTTATCGAGACGAAATCACTTTGCCTTAGATGGAATCTTGCCGCGCTTTGTCAGAGATGCCATCTCAGGATACAGGGACGGCTTGATCTCTATCGTGAGGTAAGTCAATTTCAGTTTTTGCCTCTTCCAGGATGGCTAGTTCCGCATCTGGAAGGTTTCAAGGAATGGAGAAAGGGGAAGAAATGAAGGAAGATAACGAAGATTCAGAAATATATAATCAAGAAAGTTGGGATGAAAAGCTAAATGAAGCTTTAAGGAATATGGATTTAGATAATATGCCCTGGAGCGCGGCCTTAATTGAATTGGGAAAACCAATGGCCGGCTGCATAGCAATAGCAATTCGCTTATATATGGATTTGATCAATAACGATTGTATTCCTATGCAATGCAAGCATGAAAAGATAATTGATATAGCCATAAGTCTCTATAACAAACTGGTCATAGGTATTGGCCATGCTCCTCAATCGGAAATATCAATTCCTAGTCCTGTAATCAAGCTGGATCCAAGTAGGGGAGGTTTTCGCTCATGATTTATCTGGATTACAATGCCACTTGCCCGATAAGGCTTGAGGCTATCCGTTCTATGCGTATGTATTATCAAGCTTTAGAGCGCGGAAATGCCTCCAGCGTTCATAAAGCTGGAATTTATGCCAGGGATGACCTGGAACAGGCCCGCGCTGACCTGGCGGATATAATAGGCGCGGAGCCGGAGGAGATAGTATTTACCAGCGGAGGCACGGAGTCCAACAATATGGCCATATTCGGATATATGAGGGCGAACAGTCCAGGAAAAGCAATTGCCCTATCTGATATAGAGCATAAATCTGTCCTAATGCCTGCGGCTGCCTGGGGAACGGAAGATAGGGCCAGGCATCCAGAAGGAGGGCAAATAAGGAAAATATCCTTGACACCCAAAGGGTTTATATCGGCCAATGGTCTCCGCAAAATAGCTCCCGATATTATGTATGCCGCCGTTATGCACGCGAATAATGAAACCGGAGCCATTCAGAAAATGCAAGATATAAAAAAAGTTTGCCAGGAGCATGGTATTGATATCCATGTGGACGCTTGTCAGACACTTGGAAAGATAGAAGTCAACGTCCAGGAGCTAGGCGCGGCTACAATGTCCATGTCTGCTCACAAAATAGGCGGCCCTATTGGGGTTGGCGCGCTGTATACTCGGAACGGCATACAGCTTAAGCCCATGATCCTGGGAGGGCATCAGGAAGCGGATCGGCGAGGAGGGACCGAGAATGTGGCCGGGATCGTCGGCTTTATTTCTGCGCTCCTGGCTGCCAAAAACAAGCATGAAGAGGAGACCGAAACGCTTTGGGCTTTACATGAACAGTTGCAGTTAGGGATAACGCGCATATCGGACGTGGTGGCAAATTATCCGGCCCGTATAGAAAATAGACTTCCCAATACGCTAAACTATAGCTTTTTGGGAACGGATAGCGAGGTAGTGGTGACTCTTTTAAGTGAGCGAGGTATATATGTATCTACCGGCTCCGCGTGTGAAGCCGGTTCCCTGGCTGAAAGCTATGTGCTTATGGCTATGGGCAAGGATAAGGAGATCGCCGGCTCAGCCATCCGGTTTAGTATGGGATGGAAAACAAGAGAGAAAGATATTGACCAGGCTATGGAAATCCTCCCTGACGTTATAGAGGAGGCCCGTAAGGTGGAAGCATATTGAGGAGATCCGATATGAAAAAGTTGGTGCCCGGGCATTGCCCGTTGATAAAATCCTCATGCGTTGAGGATCAATGTCCTTTCTGGCTGAAGCTGGATGACTGGCAGGGCTGTTCTATTGCTGGCGCGCAAGGCTGGCTATATGACATGATTAAAGACGGAGCTAAGACGCTGGACAAGCTCCTGGGAACCGGGAAAAGATCTCCTCCCGAAGATAAGAAATAGGCAAAAGCGAAACGCCCCTGGTAAGGTTTGGAAACAAAGCCAGGGGCGTTTCTTTGGCCGCATATTCTGTGTGGCTTTGGGAGGTGGAATAGCGCGGCCAATTTTACTGGGGAGGTCGCCAAAGCGGAACGCGCGGGAAATGACGACCTCCGACTGTCTGTTTCGGAGGCACAGACAGTTTATGTGTTATTTTTTCAAAAGTGCTGCGCGTACCTGTTGCGCTCTGGTTCTATAGCTCTCTGCCCTCTGTTTTTGTATTTTCGCCTGGATTTTTTGCTGCGCGAGCTTTCTGGCGGCATAGGCGCTGCCCGGCTTGGTAACTACAGGATCAACAGTTCTGCCTCGAATATCCTTTACTTTTATGTATTTGCCCGGCTCCATTTCGCGATAATAATATCTCCCCTTTTGAATGATTTTTACATTTGGGGATATTTTAACTTCCCTATCTGCCTGCCGCTGCGTCTCCTGCACAGCAGGCTGTTTGATCTGGGAATATGGAGCGACATATACCAGGCCTTGCCTTTTTTCTCTCCATAAATGCCTATTTTCCATAGCGGAATGGATATAACCTTTTTTTATGGCTTCGGTCATAAGATCAAGATATTGAGATCTTGATATGGGTGGCTTTAGTCCCTGATTGATATAAGAGGCGAAGTGTCTCAATTTTTGGTCAGTAATCCATCCTCTGCTAAAGATTTGCCGCGTTTTTCGACCTATCTCCTGGCGAGGCAAGACCGGAATTCTATGCACAATTACTGGATCAGCTTGCCCTAATCTGGATTGATACTGACTTAATCCGGTTACCTGCCGCATGTTTGTCAAGGGCGGGCTGCTATCGCTAGGCTCATTTATGCCTCTGTATGTGATTGTATCGTTTCTTACCCTTGCCTTTGCTCCTGCAAAAGCTGGAAATCTGGGGAAAGATGCCGTCGTCACCGTTTGCGCTTGTTGTGGGGCTGTTAAAGGTGTGATAGATGGAAAGCTTGGCAGATTAACAGCGCTATGTGACGTAACCGGCAGTTGTGTCGTAGCAGGCGCGTAAGGAACAGAAGGAAACGACGGCAATTTTGTGATCCGGGTTGTATAAACTGGAAGATTTGGCGAAAAAATGGCTTCTTGCTGTTCTGTCGGAGTTGTAGTCAATGGCGTCTTGGGCACAGATGGTATGCTTGGAATCACCGGAGTTGTCGGCGTTGTCGGCGTTGTCTCAATCGGTAACTCCCTTGATAATCTAAATCTATATGGATTGTCCTTGCCATGCCCGGAGCCAATGTATATGTCGGCTTCCAACGGCATATATCCAGATATTACCAGGGTAATTTTGTGCCAACCGGTCAAAAATGCTTTAGCTGACGTATCATCTCTGTCCCGCGCCACATATACAAGATCGGGAGTTGATCTGTTGGTATCCGTATCGTCGATCCATATCCGCGCTCCTGACGGACTGGATTCTATATAAACTCTCTCCCTCTCAGGCTGCACGTCATATTGGATATGATACCAGTCGCTATACCATGGATCTACACATCCCCGACAAAGTATTTGCATGATAGCATTAAGACCTTGATAGACGGCTATATGAAAGCGATCCATTTCCGTCTTGCCCTGCAAGTCTCGCCAGACGCGGGCGCGCTTCTCATAATCTATCATCTCCTCTCTTGTCCACGTTTTGACCTTATTCATTAGCTTTACGTAGGAATCAGCGTATCTTTCAACGTAAGGCTTCATAGGCGGAATTCCGGCTATCATCAATCCCATTTTGCGCCCTTCTTTCACCGGTGGGACAAGAGGCGCGAATTTTGCTATGGCATAGGCAGATAGGGGGATATCATCGCGCCCCTTGCGTGTAATATATTGCTCAATAGCCAGTCTTTTATATCTTGATCACTTGCGCACCCGCCGCCGGATTCAGAGCCATCTCCATAGCCTTTGGCTCAATAATCCAATCAGGGAAGCTCTGGAAAAGCTTTTTCCATCCCATGAGACCGCTTTTTTCTGCCGTGTCCCGCAATCTTTCCAAAATTTCCTCATCGGAAATATTCTCATCACACAGAACATCAGCAAATAAGTAGCAAAATTGATCTAAAGGCATATTATGACTTATTCTAGTGCCGTCTGGCGCGCTGCATCTCCCGGCTATTCTATGCTTCATAGACTGTATGTAATTGATCCAATACAATCGAGGGTTGTTTGTAACCCTATCGGGATATATAAAATCCGCGAATATTTTATTAGCGCGCTTCATCATGAAATCAAGCGAATCTTCGTATAATTTCTTATTCTCCGCTATTCTCTCATAAGCGCGCTTGTGCCTTCCTTGCTCCGAATTCATTTTTCCCTCCCGCGCTAGGCGAATTTAGTCTGTGAATTCACGGAACACATAGCCCAGGTAGCCAACCTCGTTGTTGGCTGTGCTTATCTCCGTGATTCTCAGATAATGCGCGTTATCGATCATCAAGGCAATGGTTCTGGTGCTTGACAGAGAATCAGACACGGAGCCCGGTTCCATAATGTCCGATAAGTTTGCCCCGTCAAAAAAACTGACGGTAATGTCGGGACTTCCGACTGGCGCGATTCCTGCCCATGTCTCCGCCGAAATTTCCGTTATAATTACCTGTTGGCCTGCGGCTGGTTGAATGTCCATTGTTCCCGAACCAGCTACATCCTGAACGTCGGCGAAATGCTCAACTGCAACTCTCTCCGCGCAGAAACCAAGATCGTTGTCTGCCCCTGACAAATCTGTAGCTCTAACCCAAATCCCATTTCCGACGTACCAGTCTAACAACTTGTCTTGTTTCAAGTTATGGGTTTCGTCCATGATGGCCGAGGCAACCAAAACGCCGTCAGTTATGAAAAACGTCATATCCGGGCGGTTATTCGCGCCCATAGTCTCCGCGCCGATCTCCGTTATTCGCCAGACCTCGCCCAGCGGCGGCCTAATATCGTAGTCTGCGGCATTGGGAACGGTAACAACGTCAGTTCTAACATTATTGACATTGACACGAATTCCACACCAGCCGATATTAGCCGCTCCAGCGGCCGTGTTTGTCACTGTCAGATAATTCGCGTTGCTGATTATGATTTCCTTGGCCCGCGCGCCCTTCTGGACTGCGGTCGTGGGATCGATAATGATTACGGCGGCGGCGTGAACACCATCATTGAGCGCGACTGACACGTCAGGGACATCTCCGACGAAAGCCACGTCCGAAGAAATCTCCGTGATCTTGTAAGCCTGTCCCGGCGGTGGCTGAATATCGAATGTAGCCGCTCCAACGACACCGACTTGTATATCTCCAATAAAATTACTCGGCATAGCTAAACTCCTTATGGTTGGTAAATTCCAGAAAATTCCAACGCTTTACCAACGGTTCGCCAACGGATCAGCTATTACGCGTATCGCTGGCTCATTTCCCCGATTATACCCACGTCCATCCCGGCGCCAGAGATGTCAGTGATACGGATATAATTGCTATTGTCAATATGCAATTCAATCAGAGAGCCTTGAGCTTTCCAGTCCACCTCGTCTATAAGCTGGCCCGCAATTACGCCATTAAACAGATTGACTGTTATATCCGGGAAGGCAAGCGGCGGAACGCCCGCCCAGGTAGCTCCCGCAAAGCCCGTGATTCTCCACTCCACGCCCCCCGCTGGTTGGAAATCAACATTTCCGCCGGCCGCGCAAGCCTGGAGGTCGCTTATCACCACTGACTGACCGGCTCCATAATAGCGATATATCTCCGCGCTGTAGGATATATCAGCATTGCCGGCCGCCGTGTTGGTGATAGTGATGTAATTGCCATTGTTGACGAATAGCTCAAGCTCCGGCTCCCACTGACGGGCATCGGTGGACTGCATGATGGTCGCCACCAGCGTCCCATCCGTCAGGTCTACCTGAACGTCAGGCAAACCGGCCGGAGCCGCGCCTACCCAGGTATCAGAGCCAATATCATGGACTTTATAGTCATATCCCGCCGGCGGCTGGATTGTGAGAACACCTGCGGCAGCCACCGTCTGAATATCGGTAACGCAAACGCTAAAGCCGACGCCATATTCCTGCTTTAACTGCGCGGAATGGCTGATATTCTCGCCGGCCAATCCTGGATTATTGAGCCGGAGATAGTTTGCGTTATCTATCATGATATGCTGCTTACGATACCAGCCGCGCAGATCGGTTGACCTGAGTATATGTGATGGCCCTAGCGCGCCGTCGAATAGGCCTACATCTACCTGCGGAACTTCGCCAGGCGGAACACCTACCCAATTCGATCCGCCCACGTCCGTAACCTCATACACCATTCCGGCGGCCGGTTGCACGTCCAAATTTGCGCCGGCCACTACTGCCTGAACATCCGAATAAACTGTCTGTCTGGCCATTTTAGACCTCCTCTTTAATTTGCGAGGAGCATTTTATCAAGGCGATCGCATCTTGCCATGATTTCCCTGCGAAGAGAAGCTATCCGCTCCTCGATCCTGATTGCTCTCTCTTGATTTTTGGCCTCTAACACCCTTATAGTTCCCGATAATTCTCTTTGCTCTTGCTCCCAGGACAACATTCTGACATTCATTCTGTCGATAGAAGCAAAAGCATAGGCCACGATACCAATGGCCAAGGCTATAAAGAGGCCCACTGTCATCTTTGCGCCCCATGATTCCATAATGGCTCTCTCTTTTTTTTGGTCTTTTCAAGCCGACATGAAATGGCTATGTAAAGACCACTATCTGGCATCTGGACTGCCTGCCAGGGAGAAAATTGCGAACCTTGAAGCCCTTAATGGCTTCAATGCCTATGTAACCAGCCTCAAAAAATCGCTGGCTTAAAGGCGTTGTCCCGTCGTATGTCATGATTATATCGACGGGATTATCAAAAACTGAGATCATGACCTGCCTGGAGGTCATATCTCCCAGATAGCTGTCAATCATGGTGAAATCAGCCGGATAATCGTCCTCTGCTGTGACCATTGTAGCCTTGTATCTAGCGGAAGAATATGATTGCTGATTAAACATCCAAAATTCAAAATGCGGCCCCTGTATGGGCATCATAGGAGGCGGCATGTATACCATTCCGACTCTGACTATGAGCTTTTCCCGGTATCCAAAAAATTTACCTTCGTAATGTGCCATCTTAATGCCCTGGAATATAGTCTATGCGCTTTGAATGCCCTCTGGTCACGATGTTATAATCTTCGTTTATGTTTCCCCTTTCAAGGCCCGTCGGTGGGGTCTTGGTAATCTCTCCGGCGTCTATCATAGGACTCATGGATACATTTCCGTCATTGGGATATAATCTTCGTCCTGGAAAATTTGCTCCTGGGCCAGGAGCATCCGTCCTCATGCACCAATACCTCGCCGCAGCGGCATAAAAGCATGTAAATATCATGAATATTTGCGCGCCGTCGGTAATCGTGTCTAATGCAGCTATGCCGCCGCCGTGTGTGGAGTAGAAGTATTTCATGATGCCTATAAGCTCATGCCTGTTCCCTAACGCGCACGTCAGAAATTCTGCGGAACACTGGGGCCAAACCATATAGCTAACACCATCATAAGCGTTAGGATTGGAATTTTGAGAAGAATTGCCATCGGCATAATAATTATAAGTTATGCCAGCATCCCAACCGCCGTTATGATCCAGGAGGATTCTGCGCCTTGTCACGCCTACGCCGTCCATGTTCTGACATACATGATTCATAAATAGTGATGATAAGCCTTGTGGCGCTGAATATACCTTCCCTGCCCAACAGGGCACATGCCACAAACCATCATCGGCGGTCATAAGCAGACAGTCCCTATCTCCGGCGAAATAGTAGTTGGCCGGGAAAATTCCTACCACCCAGGACGTCATCTCTGTAATAAATGTCTCCTGGCGTCCGGGAGTAAGATAGTGGGAATCTGCGACTGCGGCAATTACGTGAGGTGTACCAGCAAAATAGACTCGAATCCAGATGTCATCTGTCCCGGATTCACCGGCCGAATTGAACTCCCAATCATGGGCAAAGCCCGTCCAGGGAGTAATGTTCGTCGCGGACCAACCGTTGCCCACCATGAAATTGACCAGGCTGGCAAACCAGCCGGCTATATTTGGGGCCAATCCTGTCTGATATGTAAAATGTGTCTCTGGAGGCCCTGGAGGTAACGTTCCTCCCGTCCTCAGAGCGAATGTCCGCTGCCCGGAATCTGATAGAACTACCCACGTAGATGAGCCTCCCTGATGCGCGCTTGTTATCACATCCTCCGGGTATACAGATTTCGTGTTAAAATTGCAACTGATATGCTTAAACTGGCCTGCTATCTCATTCTGATCTCCGTGATAGCATCCGCCCAGGACTGCATGGCCATTATCTCTATCAGGCCCCATTTCGTGCATAAAATCGTTATAGTAGATAGTGTCATCCTGATCCCAGAGATTTAGATGGTTTCTGAGAATTGTAGATTGATTAAGCCCATTTGTGCTAACCGAATAGTATGTCTCATCGACTGGATTCAGAGCAAAGGGCATTATCAAACCTATATATCGTGTATAATACTCGTCTCTTGCTTTCCAGACTATTACTATGGAATCCAAATCCGCCGACATCCAGTATTGAAATCTTGCCCCATGAGAATCCAGGTCTTGACCGCCCCTGGTCGTCTCATGGGTCGGTATCGCGTCATCGGAGACCTCAGTCCTCACGGTCTCGGTTCCAGGCATTCTCCAAACATGGGCGAATAGCATGGTCATCAGGCCGCTTTTCCCTGGACTTGATATTCTCAGATTATCCGTCCCTGCTCCTGCTACCACCGTCCAGCCGACAACTCCCGTTATCCATGCCTCAAACGTGGTGAACCAGTCGGCTACCGCGTTAGCAGCTCCTAACGTTGTCGCGCCTGATATATGATGAAAAGCCATCTGAATCTTTCCCTATTTAAAGTGAATTATGCGACTCTCATACCCCAACATACCATATTTGCGCCGTCGGAGAACCAGAACATTTTGTATATCTGATCTGCGACTCTGACAATATCGCAGAAAGAGATCTCCTCTCCATCCGCAAAATACATATACTTGACTTGACCGACGTTCTCATAGCTGTTGAGGCCCATCGGTTGAGCCGTATTTATGGCCCATAGCACGGTCGTATGACCGTCATAGTTATTCGGGGAACTGTCGGTCGTATGCAACTCCTCAGCTCCTCTCTGCCACTCAATAGCCTGATCCCATAATCCTGCATGATCTTCCAGAATTCGCATTTCCATAATGGCAAGACCACCTAAACTGATTGCTGACATATAAGATGAAGAAAGACCCGGAGCCGTCGGCATGACAAGGCCGGCATAGCACGGCTCATATCTGCCCTCGATATTGAGCGTAAGGAGCAAACAATCTTTATCCCCAGAAATATAAAACTGCGTCGGTAATACCCAATCATCCCACGTGGCCATATTCGCGGCCGTCGTCTCATGCCTTCCAGGAGTTCCATACGCAGCGTCCGCGACATAAGCCTGAAATGTCTCGACTGGCGCTCCGCTCCAGGATGTTCTAATCCATACGTCATCTGTCCCGGATTCTCCTACGGAATTGAACTCCCAATCGTGTGTCCTGCCTGATGCCGCTGATATATCGTTAGCAGTAAAGCCGTTGGATTGCATCAACGATACAACGGCATCGAACAACTGCGCGGCAGTATAAGCGACTCCCTCGACATGCTGAAATGTGCCCATGTCGTCGCCGATGGGATCAATCCCACCAGTGCGCAGGGCGTATCTATATCCGCTCTCATCTCTCAGGATGATCCATTCCGTATCTCCCGACTCCTGATGAGTTGTGATGGTATCCAAAGGCTGAATAGCTGCGTCTCTGATACGACATGACAGATGCTTCAACTGCCCAGCTACGTCGGCATGGTCTCCGAAATAAAGGCCGCCTAAAGGGAAACTTCCGTCATCCCGATCAATCGCTGCCTCCTCCATGTATTCATTCCAGTAAAGGTTATCCGCCTGATCCCATGCTCCGTCATATCTACGAAGAACCCTCGCCGCTGCTGTCATCCTATAGGCAGTGACCATGTAATAGGTCTCATCTGGAGGATTCAGGGCGAAAGGCATAACCAGGCCGCAATATCTCAGATAATAGTCGGCTGGCTGATTCCAGACGATTGCTATGGCATCCATATCCGCTGACATCCAATACTCTATATCCACGCCGCCAGAATTAAGGCCCTGTCCCAATGTGGTCTCATGTGTCCCTGCCAGGTTATTCCTGGCCTCCAATCTAACCACATTGCTGGCTGGTACTCTCCAAACGTGAATATAAAGGCTGGTCTTGTCATTGTCCTCTCCCAAAGAGCGGATCACCAGGTCGTCGGTTCCGGTTCCTGATTCGACTGTCCAACCAACCAATCTAATCCATGCCTCAAAAATCGTGAACCATTGATCTATCTCATTGGGAGCAGTTATGTTTCCATACGTGTGATGAAAAGGCATTTTTACCAATAACCCTCGACGCTATAATTGCAGTTATTCCCTGCCGTCTCATTTCGGATCTGAAACTTCTGAGCCGAATACCATAACCAGATAGGCGGATGATCTGGATCAAAGAGAATGCCATCTCCATAATTTACGCCATCATAGCTGAAGCGGACGTATCCCTTCTGATCCCATGTTTTAATCATTATCATGCGCGTTGTCCCGGCAACTCCGGTCGCGCCGTCTATGAAAGAATGCTCCGCCAATCCCGCCCAGGGGTCTGCTCCGCCGGCAGGATCGGGCGCGACTCCCTCGGTCACGCTATATCTCGATGTGGAAAATACAGCCAATTTATGCCTCCTCTCTACCCTGGGCAACTAGCACATGCAAGCCTCGACCTCTGCTTTGCATACGCTCCCAGACGGTCTATATCAATAGCGATGTTTCGGCGTCCAGGATATGTGACCATATTAAGGCCGGCTGGCACTTTCCAGACCAGCCAGGTATAGTTTATCGTGGGATGACCATATAATCCCCAGGTTTCCTCTAAGCGGATACAATAAGCTCCGACTGGAAGCGCATCTTTTAACTTTATGCCTTTGGGGATCAACTGGGCCATCAGTCATACCATATCTTTCCCAGGCTCAGGGGCCAGGATGCCGATGGAAAATATATGTTGTAATAATCGGCATATTCGGGCAAAAGACGGAATAAAGACCTATATCTCGCTGCCTTTTGCAGCACGTCAGCCACGTATCCGGCTGTAGACTTGGGCATCTTAAATCCGCCCTGGACTGGATAAACCGCGCCTGTACCAGCATTGTAAGCAGCGATCATACCGACAACTGCCTGCTCCTGGCTCATGCAATATTGGAGATATTGGGCCGCGCAGCTTATATTAGAGCTGGGTTGCCGAATGCTGCCGGCCAATAACGGACACATCCATTCAATTGTACCTGGTAGCATTTGCATCAGGCCAATTTCTCCATCGGCCCCTTTTGCATCTGCGCGGCCCTTGCTCTCCCTATCCATGATCGCCGCCATTATCGCTGGCTCTATGGTGAAAGAATAGCCCGCGTCCCATAGCTCCGGCGCGAAGGATAACACCCTCGCCTCGGTCTGCGTGATAACTACAGAATCATTGCCTTTGCTTTTGGCCAGAACCCAGATAACTGCACCGACTCCGAAGGACACCAGGAGCATTTTCTTTGCATCCATGCCTATGAGCCTCCTGTCACGAAATTGGCAAAAATGTTTGATCCCTCGATAACTGAGACGTCCACTGTGGCAAAGGCACATCTAGCGTATATCTCATCGCCTTTTCCCAGTACATAACGCGCCGTATCGAGGGGGAGGATGATCCTTCCGGCCGTCGTCAAAACACCTTTGGGGCCTACCCAGATCCATTGGGCTACGTCCTCGTTTGTGATCTCCACCGGGACATAACTATCGCTTTCATTTCTAATCAAAAGCGTTTCCGCAGGAAATACAACTATCTGCTGACAGTTTATGGGCGCGGCAGGTATGCAGGCACAGATAGACATAGCTATCAGGGCCTGCCAGTCGGATACTACCTGCCCATATATCTCTGGTGAGGCCTGCTCCGGTGGAGGCACGCTGACAGCTAATAGGCTTTCTATTCTCTGCAACTGCTCAAGTATCTGCCTCGCCATATCCGCCGGGCTTCCTGTGATCTGTCTCAACATGGCAATAACCTCCTTACATGGTTATTACCGCAGGAGGTACATCCAGGTATCCCGCCAGAAGCAAGCGAGGTGTGGCGGCCAGACCTCCCAGATTTTCAAATACCACGCGAATTGTCGTTTTTTCCTTGAAAACCCAGGGATAAGGCAAAGGTTGAGCGGCTACGTTGATATTTCCGGTAAATGTCGAAACATCCCATCTATGCGGTTGCCAATTTCGCTGTGCGGATATATCCTCGACAGAGACCTCAAAAGGCATGTTTGAGGCAGGAAAGCCCACAAGCTCACTGTTAAAACCGACGTGAGTACATACCAAATCCCGCCAGGAGATAGTATGCTCATCTTGTCCAGTTCCGCCGGCGGCCACTTGCGCGTCAGGCTCAAACTGGATGAAATAAGGCACGCGCTCTGTAACTACCTGCCTCTCATCGGCTATAGGCTGAAGAATTCCATTGTTATAATTTACTGACATTATCGTTGCCCCCTCTCATAAAGCTTATGAACGTTTCGGAGGCATTATCGGACAGGCTTTGCGATCCAGCAGTCCATCAGGCATTGAAGATATGTGTTATTATCCAGAATTACGGCTTCAGGAAATACCACATTTGCCTGAAAGTTCAATTCATCCAGCAGATTGATCACTATGTCCATGTACGGAGTCGCGCCCATCGACGGGACGCCGTTATTGATAAACTGCCATTGAGTGAACGCGCCGCCAGTTCTTACCAGGCTGGCATTGACGCCGTATGGACAGGGCCATGTCAATAAGGGGCCTTCCCTCTCGGTTTTCTGGTTGCCGATAATGAATGACGCCACGCCTTTTGTGAGAATTCTTTGCGCGTCCTCAGCGGTCGTAAATAAACCGGTTCCCGCCGCCGTTTCCACGTTCAGGATAGCAAAGCTTATGCGATAAGTTACGGCCTGCCATCCAGACGGCAATTGGGCCGACTGGTTCATATTGGTATAGAGCCTGGTCTTTCTAGCGCCGGCAGGAAAAGCCAGGTTTCTGAAGAATATATACTCATCACCAGCGGCGACCGGAGTCGTTATAAGCTCTGTGTCATATATGGGATACTGAGACCAGCTCTCCGCCTTAACCCATCCTATTGTCGGGATATTGATCATTCCCGCCTCTGCTCCTGCCACAATCCCTCCAGGGCCTGCCTGGGCCGCAGATGGAAGCTCTGACTGTGGGTTGTAAACTGTAGTCATCTTATTTCTCCTTTTTTGCGCGTTCCTAATATTTCTATACGAGAGATTTATACAATGAAATTACGCAGCGAGGGTATAAGTCGGCAGACGACCATTTGGATTCTGCATCCATGCCGGAGTCGCCCCAGGAGTATTGCTTATTTGTGTCAATTGTCCCAAACTCGGCGCAGGCACACGCTTAAGCGATACAAGGCCGAGGCCGCTGGTCGTGCCCAACACATTGGCGAAAATCTGCATGGCTGCCGCGACTACAGGGCCGATGGCAAAGGCCGCACCCAACGCCGGCTTCTTTAGAACTTTGCTGATCACAATACCCAGGGCGATCCCTGTTGCCGCCTTCGCCAATTCTTTAGCATAGCCGTCAAGCTGCAATTGGCCTGCAACTTTGTCAAACAAGGCATTTGTGGCAATCGCGCCGCCAGCGGCAATCGCGCCGGTCACTAATACTCCCTGGACGCTCTTCAGATTCCCCTTAAGGGTTGTTGCCTGTCCCAGATTTCCAAGACCTGAAAGACCTTTACTCTTTCTGCTTCGCCTACGACGGGCCTTATAAGTTCCCGTCCGCGAATCCCAATAATAGGTAGCCATCTTGCTGCCTCCCTTTTGCGCTCCCTGTAGGAGCATTAGTTCATCGATCATACCCGTTCTCCAAATTTGTCCCTTACTCATTTCTATCTGGGACTGTATGACATTTTACGGAATCTTACCTGACCTCTGCTATTCTTGCAGAGCTTCCTCTTGCCCTTCCCTGGCACTGATATAATTTTGCAAGTATTTTTCCTCATTCCATTTGAGGAGCTTGCCCTCTTCTTTTTCCTTCTGGCCATTTTTTGATCTCCTTTATTAGCGCGCCATGCCCAAACGTTTCGCCGCTGCTATAGCGAAATTACAGGCATTTTGTTTGTCGCCAGGATCAGCCACGTGCAGGACGCGCTCGATAAGCTGCAAGCGGCGTTTTTTAAGCTGATTGCGATATGCTGCCGGATACTCCTTCTTGCTTATTTGCTGAGATAACCGGCTATACGCGGCTTTAGCAAGCGAACAATCAAAACATCCCTGCTTATCTACTACTGGATAGGCAGGAATGCCGGGATTAGCCGGAGTTCCTTCCGGCATTACAAATGCGTCTTTTCCGTATATCTGAAGCCTCTGAAATCTCTGTGACTGCGTTCTGGGCACCGTACGGAAAACCTTATGTTTTTCTGTTCTTACGCATTTCATTTCATGATTTTTAGGAGCGCGTAAGCTCCCACTCCCAAAACGCTTAAGACCGTGATTTTATCAAGCATATCGGATACAGATGATTTTTGACCGAGGATCAAACTTGCTGCGCGCTCAGGATCGACGCCCTCATTGCGCATACTATGATATAAGCTCGTTTTGGCCTCCAAATCTTCCGCCTGTGCCCTGTTTTTCCAAATCCAGCCGGTCAATGCCACCAGCCCAGTCGCGGCGGCCCCGATGCCGAAGGCAAGCAAAAAGCCTAGATTTCCGCTTCCGGTTCCTGTCCTGGATTGATATTCTGCCAGTTTCATGGCTAGGAAGGCATTTTCCCGCTTGACGACATTGAGATCGTTAAATAATCCCTCTGGTACGCCCTGAGGCATAAGCCCCATCCGCCATTCTGCCTGATCTGCCAAAGACCTGGCCTGCTTTAGGGTCTGCTGTAGCTGCGAAAATTCCTCAAACATGGCAAACCCTCCTATAAAATAATCTTGCCGATTATAAAGCCAGCCAGAAGCCAAACGTACCAGGGCAAATCTGTTTTATACGTTGGCGGCAACCAAATCGGCTGCTCCGGGAGGAACGCAGCGCACACATCCTCTCCCAACCTCGCCGCACATTCGCTCTGTAACCATCGGTATGCATCCATCAGGCTCATATCGGCGGGAAATCCATTTCCTAAACTGCCTAGGCCGTTGGTCCGAGTCTGCACACCTGATATTTGTCTGTATGGCAAAGGCATTTATCATTCCTCCTCTTCGTATGCCGTCAATCCCAAGAGAACCAAACCCAGGCCTAGGGCCAGAATAGCCTTTCCCCTATCTGATGGCATTTCTTGAGGTACATGGTGATGATGAACTATTGGCCCATGTTCGTCAACCGGGAGCTGAACTTCGGGATGGTGGATCACCGCCGGCTTATAGTTCCGTTTGTAAAATTCGTTTATGACGTCGGTCTGATATACTAAGGCAGCCGGCACAAGACCACCTCCTATTTCCTCATCATCATCATGACGACAAGGACGCCCGCGCCGATCATAACCGGGATAAGCCACGAGGGGGAGGTCGCCTGAATCGCTCCCTGTGCTACGGTATCGGTTTTCCCTGCCGGAATCTGGCCTTGATTCTGAAGCTCTGCGACTAGCGCGGCTACATTTTCTTTAGTCAGGAGATCCTTCGGGACATTCTGCTTAATCGCTTCCCTCGCTTCTTTCGCGGTCAGATATTGGCCATAAGTGGCAAGCGCGGCTCCTATGGCTGTCACAACCCACGAATTCTCTTGAAGCCAATCAGAAAAGCCTCCTAGACCGTAAGTTCCGGCCAGACCATGCAGGCCCATCATTTCCTTGAACCACGCGGGCATGGCATATCTGCCTTGCAACAATCCATTAGCAATATCCACGCACCAGGGGATCAAGGCATTCCATACATTTGCTGCGACTTCACACGTCCCACTTGGACAGGTATAGGGATGTGTGTAAGCGCGAGGAAGGTTGGCCTGCTCTATGCCCTCGTCAACCGCGATCATGATCGCCTGCGCCCGCGATAGAGCAAATACGTGGACTGGCTCATGTACCTCATGGACTACTTGTAATTTATAGCCGCGATTGTTTAGCTCCTGTATGATGTCATTTTGTGTAACTGTTGCATGTACCGTGCTGTGGGTTGTAGTATGCGTCTGTCCTAACGCGAATCCATTATACCCCATATACGGCGTCACTCTTGCGCTCATGACTCTCCTCCTGCTGTTATCAGCGCGGCATCTGATCCGGGACTTCATAATCCCTTTTCAGGCCGCGCTGAGATGACGGTAACTCCCATCCTGCCGCCTCAGGCCGGGAGGAATCAAGCGGCATCCACGCGGTCGGATTCTCTGGCGGCAGTCCGACAAGCAAATAAACGTGACTAAAAACATTCTGGCCTTTCAATCCTATAACTCTTATGCGGATCGGCAGGCCCACGATCTGAAGCAGAGAACCCAGGAGAATGGTCATATCGTCGCAATCTCCGATCCCTAATTCCAGTGTCCGATTTGCTGTCTGATATAGCTCAACTCCATACGTGTCAAGCGTATATCTGACGTTATTTCGGACATAATCAAAAATTGCAACTGCTTCGGCCTTGTGATCCCGAATAGGGACAGTCCAATCATGGCCGCTTTTGCCGGCCAAAACCTGACTGGCGATCTTCCTCACGTTGCCATCACGTTTCCCATGATTGATCTGCGATATAATCAGATCAATTCGGTCGTCTATGTTATCCACCTGGTACGTGATCGCCTGCAAGGGCGGATTCGAGTTCTCCGCCAATCTCTTCGCCAAGTTCCCGATCCTCGTCTGGCCATTCCCCATCCTGATCGGGTTCAGTTTTAGCATTTTGATCCTCCCTGGTCTCCTGATCTATGTAATCATCGCCTTGAGTTAAAAGCATGGTCGCAATGGCGATCTTCATTTGCTGCTGAAGTTCTGCATTTTGGGCAAGCTCTGGTATAGCCCCGCAGAATTTGTCAAATGCTTCGGCCAGTTTGTCCCAATCGGTTTCATCTATGAAATCGGCAAACAGTTCGTGGCCCGGTTCCCAGGCTCTGGCCAATCCTACCATCCCCAGAAACATTGGCGTCAATTTTTCCGCCGTCGCGCCTCCCCTTATATGTGCCCTAAAGCTCTCAACTGCTGCATTTACGGGACTGGGCGGCGTTGATTCGCCCTGCGGATCAGGTTTTTGCATCTGCTCTCCTGGCTCCGATAATTGTGGAGCATCCTGCTCTCCTGGCTCCGGTAATTGTGGAGTCGCTTGCTCTCCGCCGGCAAGCTGCGCCTGCATGGCCTGTGCTATCTGTGGATTCTGCATTAGCTGTTGCAACACTGGATTTGCCCCTCCTCCCTGCCTGGCCGCGATCATCTGGGTAAGAAGAGGAGCGAAAGCCGTTATAATTGCTGTGGTGGGATCCTCTGGTTGGACTGTGGGCTGTAAAGCCTTGACCATTTCCATCGCTTGCTGCAATTTTTCAAACTGATTTTCCTTATCCGTAAACCAGTTATTTAGCATTACGGACATAAGCTCCTTTTGGAAGCTATCTTCACGCGGAGGCTGTAATGCCTGCATAACTTTTGCCAGGCCTTCCAATTGCCCGGCCGGATTCATGGCCGATTTTATGCTTTCTATGCCGATCTCCTGGAGGAACTTGCCATCCGATCCTCGCAACTGCCCGGCTTCGTCAAGCTGTGTAAAATTGCTCTTGCCCATTACGCCTACATTATATGTCCCATATTGGTTGCCTACGGGATCATAAAGCACAAGCCGATAATCCCCGCCGCCGAATTCGTCCTTTATAAGCTCCTCGATTCTGTCTATATGCTCCGCCGCTTGTGAAATTGGAATATAGCCGGCGACTCTCTGCTTTTGCCTGCCCTGAGCGATGACCTTAATCTCGGCATCTGGGTAATGCTGCATGTAATCCGCAACAGCCATCTTTAACGTTTTGGGCTGTCTTGCTGTCAATGCCTTTATAGGATCTCTTTTTCTCCGAAATATCATTTGTTCCCGCGCCTCCTCGCCTCTTCTCTTGCCTCTTCTCTGCGCATCCTGAAAATCTTACCGTCCGTCCCATATTCGATGACATAATCAACGGCAATTTTATAGAGCGTATCCTCTGGAATATCACGAAAGGCGCATCTTATGACATCAACCAGGACAAGCCTTAATCCCCTCTTGGTCTGAATGTGATCGATGTATTGATGCAGACATTCACGGAAACGCGCATCAAATTTGTTTCGAGACCAGCCAAAAAAGGACGCGGCGACGTCCAGAGAAATCGTCGGCTGATCCTGGATACCAATACGGTATCGGACTTCTGAAAGCCTTGTTTTGTCGGAAGCGGCCGAAAGTGGCATTTTTTAGAGCCTCACATTCATCGATTTACTAAAAAGCGAATATCGCAAAATTCTACTCCTAATATAACACGTATTTTATACCTTGTCAATGTTAATGTTGCAAAAATGATACACCTATGGACAGGCGTTATTTATGGCTTTTACAATTTTTGGTATCAATAGTGTTGCAAAAATGATACACTCATGATATAGTAAAGAGGAGGTGATCAAAGTGCCTATATGGGTCATAATTTTGCCAGGGATGCCTCCCTGGGCGCTGGTAAAGGAGATTGGGAAAAATGGAGAAAGCACCAAGACCATGCATCATGCCGATCATAGTCCCGGCCGGAGCCAGGATGAGCAACAGCGATCCGGAAAATCAATGTGTTGTAGAAATAAGCTGGCAATGGATCGTTATCATTGTCTTGGCTGGCTTTGGGCTTTACGCGCTGACAGAAAAAAGAGAGAGGCGGCAAAAGCCAAAGACAAATCTGGGCCTTGCTCCCGAAAAGAGCAAGACAAAACGCCTTTTCTTTATGCAGCGCCGCCCTGTTAAGCATGGTCGCGGCGTTGAGATTGTCAGCATTCCCAGAACCAGAGCGCGAAAGATTATCAGAGAATCGACAAAATCCGGGCAGGAGCCGGAATATGACCTTTTCCCCATATATGCGGAAACAGCCGACGAAGCGCGTGATTTTATAATCAGGGGAAGCTTTTCCAGGTGGGTGCCAAAGTTCAAAAGCGTAAAGCCCAAACAAATGACTTTATTTGGTCTTTCGGCAAATTGCATATCCTGGGATCGATGGTATAGTCCTCATTTCGATAAGGAAGTATGGAAATGCGGCGCGTTTGAGTCTGCCTGCAAACCCAAAGAATGCGCGCCAAAACCAAAGGGATCAAAAGCCAGGCTCCGGGTATGCACCGACTGGACAAGCAATTTCTCATTTCACTATGGAAAAGATGTCAGAAGATGCAGCAAATATGCTCCTATCTGTGAATCCAAAGGCTGCATAACTTCGCCCGCGCCTAAGCCCGAAATAGAGGGAGAGCCATCTGACAAGGATATAAAAGCCCTGGCGAAAGAACTGGCTAAAGAAGAGACCAGCTCTGAGATAGGGAGGCAGATAAAAGCCAGGGGAGGCATAGCTCCATACAAGGGCGGCTATCTCAAAGAGGAGTATAAGGAAATCCCGTTGCATCTGAAAAGAAAGAAAGGACTGCCATTGGATGAAATGGCCTCAGAATTGGGCGTCGATGAGGCAAGTCTAATCCAGGAGATCCAAAAGGCCTATCCGAAGGGAAGAAAGAAGAAAAGGCAGTCCTGGAAAAACTTCGAGGATGACGCTTACAGAATTCTGACAGGTCAATCATCATTCGGCCAGTATAAAGAGCAAGAACTTTTCCCGGGCTTAAAAAGGGAGATGGTTTTAGAATTACAGGACGTCGCCAAAAGCGACGATCCTCTGACGCAATGTCTGGAAAGAAAAGGCTGGAATCTAAAACGCATATCCGACCTGAGAAACAGTATTATAATCAAAAGGCAGCCGGATATTTTCACTGGAAAAACTGGCAAGCTGACTGCTTCAGAGATCGACCTCGAAAAAGACACGGATGATTGCTTTAAGAAAGTGGTAGCCAGACCGACAGGGCCGCCCAAACAGATGACGCTTTTTGGGAGATCGCTATGACACCCTTCTGGGAAGCTGTAAAAATTCACGGCTGGATGACTTTGCCGGAGATGATATGGCTCCGGGAAACGGCCATCAATATGCCTTTTGGGACCAACGTGGTTGAGGTGGGATCATACAAAGGCAGGAGCGCAGCGGCCATATCATGCCCACATATCAACTTGACATGCGTTGACGTGTGGGAAGATAATAGCCATTTCAAGGAATTCCAGAGAAATATGGGGACCCATGGTCTTAATCCGAAGATAATCAGAAAAGATACTATAGAGGCCGCAAAAGAATTCCAGGACGGATCGGTATCCTGGTGGTTTGAGGATAATGGCCATATCAATTTTGCTGAAAGCTTGAGGGCATGGTATCCAAAAATCGCGCCGGATGGTCTGCTTTCCGGCCATGATTTCAGAGATCCCCGGTATCCCATGATCGAGGAAACTCTGAAAGGATGGAACGTTCCATTTTTGGTCGTCCCAAACACAAGGATCTGGTATGCCCGAAAAAATTGGTGAAAAATCTTCTAAGAATTTTGCTACGGTAAAAAATAAGGCGTCCAGGAGGCTGCTGGGGGCGCGTTTACCTCGGCTCTTGAGCCATTATACTATGGATCGCACTACGGGGCAGCTAGACGCCTTGAGAATAGAGAAGAATAGATCCATGGAATCCATAAGACATTGGGAAATAAACTGGAGGCAGCGGCATTCCTCTGTTGAACAGATCAGCGGATTAACTTTTTTTGAGAGGTGATTTCATGAAAGTAACATGCGGTTGTATGATATTAGCCAGGGAAGGCCAGGGACGCCTAATTCAATGCCTGGAATCCGCGTTAAAATCTGGCTGTTTCGAGGAAATAATTATCCTTCTGGATTCCAGAGCAAAGCCCGGGATCCGCAATTTGATAGGAGCATATCTCAGAAATTATCCCCAGATTAAAGTCTATGAGTATGTCTGGTCAAAGCCGGCCGACTTTGCCGACGCCAGAAATCACGCTATTGAAGTGATGACTGCCCAATATGGTTTCTGGCTGGACGGTGATGAGGTGCTCCTGGAGCCAGAAGGGATCCGACAGATTCTTGAGAATCCCAAAGGGTGCGCATATAACATGACAGTCGTTTCCTTATTGCCAGACGGAAGCAGATTTGATATGTACCAGCCGCGCCTTTTCCCTGTCAAACCAGGAGTCTTTTTCGAGTGCGCCGTCTTTGAGCGGCTTGATTGGGCGCTGCAAAGGGCAGGAGTCTGTATCGTTGACACAGTTCTAACCCCAATATGGCATACCGGATATCTATGCCAAACCACGAACAGAGACAAGATGTATAGAAATATATCGGCGGCCCATGGCTGGCTATCAGTCAATAATCAGGCAAGCCCCCAATGGTATCACGTCAGGGTACAATATAGCAAAATGACGGGAGAATAGACATGAATATAGAAAGGGAAAGCAGTGAGGATGCCATTAGAAAGGCATTCGAGGAGTATTCAGATCAGCAGCGCTCAATTATGATCCAGAGCGCAATCGGGACGGCTGCCACATCAATACAGGCCATAGCATCGGCCGGCCCCATAGCTCTTGCAATAACAATTCCTGTTGGGATTCTGACGACATATTGGAAAAAGAAAGCATATAGAGATCAGGCTTATGCTTATTGGGACTCCATGGGCATCATAAAAAAGCCCAAGAGACAATACCGGAGCGTAATGTATGCCTATTTTTCGGACCAGCAGGGATGGAGGTATCCTTATGGAGAGATTTTAGCTGACGTTATAGTTGAAATCCTCGCCGAGGAATATCCTGACCTGACCGAAAGCGAATTGGGGAAAATTGGGCTGGATTCTCTAAAGACTCTTCACGAAGTAAGAAAGGCCTTTCCTGAAGTGCCTGTTGAGATGGCCGCCGAGGTTATCCTGGAAAGCTATGGAATCCATAAGCTGCCCACCGGCGAATACCATTACCAGGAGGGCGAATATTCTCCCTGGGGACACAATTTTCCCGTTCATACCCATACAACGCAGCATCATGTTTCGCCGATAGAGCCTGCGAAGTTTCCCTGGATCTGGGTATTGATGGCTGGGATCATGTTTTTTGTCCTAAAAGATTGTAAATAAAAAGGCAGATATGGCATTATCTCTTACCGTATATGAGAACAGCAATCGGCATGATACCCGTGATACATAGTTCTCTCATCGTGATCCCAGCTTCAAATCCTGCTTGATATCTCCCCAGGCCGCTGCCAGCGCTGTTGTTCCCTGTGGCAACAATCCTGTTTTTGGCGAATCGTCATCGGTCATGTCGATCCTGAACTCCGCATATACTGGATAGTGGTCCGAAACATCCTCCACGAGTTCCCTGCTAGCGATCCCATATTCCTCATCGAAGTAGAACACCTTCGCACTATCAGCCACATACTCAGTGCTGAATGTAGCATCTGTCATGACTATTCTGTCGTATGTCCAATCAGTCTTAGTCATCGTGTCCATGTCATTGGATATAAGCCAGTTGTAGTCTGAAGACATGAATGGACTGGCTCCATCTTCGTCGAAGTATGAACCATCAGCATTGAAATCACCCATAATGATAACGTCTTTTTCTCCCGGATTCTTTGCCAGGATAGAATCATATACCTCAGCCAGTTCGCTGATCTCGGATTCTGCGTCATCAGGCTTAGTGTGGATGCCCGCAAGTGTGAAATCGAAATTTCCGCTCCTGAAGGAAGCTATATACGGCTCACGCTCGAAATCATCCACACCGTCAGCCATGTCATCATACACAAAGTCTGAGTCCTCAATAAATTGCACTGTCTCTGTATTATAAAAGTATGCGTATGCTTCTTTACTGCTGGTTCTTCCCAGACGTTCACTTCTCACATAAGCGTAGTCTGGACCTTCCATCTCGTTTATCCCTGCCAGATAGAAGTCAGCCGTTGTCTCGCTTGCATCCCTGATTTCCTGAACCAGCATAACGTCGAACTCCCTGGCGATCCTCTCCAGTATATCCATCACATCCTGTTTGCCGCGTTTGGCTTTGCCAAATATCTGGATATTGAATGCGGCGATCCTTATGGTCGCTGGCGATACTGTGGTCTCCTCTGCCTCCCGCTGATTTGGCTCCGGGTTCTCTGCTGAGCAATTAGCTATGAGAAATACGCCAGCTAGTAGAATACTGGTCAAAGCTTTTTTCTTCATTCCCTATGCCGCCGATTATCGCTATCGCTAAGACTAAATGCCATATTGGAATTCAACCGCCGCGTCCACAGTCTTACTTGTTATCCATGAAATGCGATTGGAAAAAATCAGATGATACGTCCCCGGGGTAGGGATCGAGACATCTATCTGCGCGGTAACAACTTTCCCGGAAGCATATATAGTTCGCGAGTCGCCACCCGCATCCCAGTTCAGGAAATTGGTTTTATCAAATAGATAGACGTATAGCGCACCACCTGACACAGCCTCAAAGCTTCCCACGATGCGAGGATTCTTCATGTTTGAGGTCACCTCGAACCGATAATCGTGATACAGTCCAGGATTTATGGTGATAGTGCCCTTCACCAACGCCAACTCAGATGACTGTCCACATTTGTATAAGTCTTGCTGGCATTCTGACAGATTTGCCTCCAAGACGGAGATTTTCTGCTCCAACTGCCCAATCTCTTGCTGGTAACCCAAAATCTCATCTTCCGCGTCCTCTTCCGTGTCCTCGCCACATCCAGAGAGCAAAATAGCGGAGCAAAATATGAAAAAACATAGAAAAGCATAACGCATGTTGTTTGCCTCCTTTCTTACTGACATTCTGCACCGTATATCTAGTCGCTCCGAGATAGGGCTATCGGTCAACTCTCGCATCGCACATTAATACAATTGAAGCATACCAGCTTTGTCGCTGGAGCGCAAACGTCACTCCTCAAGCGTCTCAGTCCGCTTGCGAAACCATCGTCTCCAAAATGGCGTCTGCTGATGTTCTATCAATTGCTGTATGCGTTCGTTGTTGCGAGTTAGTTGCATTACTATTGCATTCTGCTGCAACGCTGATTCCTGTAAAGACCTTATCTGTTCGTCTTTTTCCCTTATCTGTTCGTCCTTTTCCTGCAACTGCTGTTTCAGAAGTGAGACAGTTTCCGCAAGAGCTTCAGTCGCCGGGTCTGATTCTTCGATTGAATCTATCACCACATGCAACATGCCCTTTCTCTCTTCTGTCTTGACTTTGCCCGCCTTTATCCAACGATAGACTGTGGCGCGGTTCACCTTCTGCAATTCTGCGAACTCTGCGACTGTGTAGGCCTGTTCTGACATTATTTTCTGCTTTCCTGACGTTTTCTGTCCTCTGGGCGAAAAAGTCCTTGACTTCGGGGCCTGGCTGTGTTATACTTGTGATAGAAAAAATTTGAAAAGCTATGAAATATATAGAATTTTTTCTTATATATGACAAAAAAAAGAGGTGCTGGTGATGAACCAGGCGGAGAACCTTAAACCAAAAATGCTGACAGTTAGGGAAGCAGCGCAGTATGTATCGAAAACAACACGCACAATCCACAACTGGATAGCGGCCGGGAAAATCGTCCCATATCGGATAGGAAAGCGCGGTCACCTATTGATATCGCAAGACGAGCTTCTGCAGGCCATGGGGTACTCACGGGATCGTGAGAAAACAGAATGAAGAAAAGAAATAAGCGGCTATTGATGCCGCTTATTTCTTTTACACGACTTTAATTCTAAAAAAATAGAGCAACAAGCGTTTTAGCGGAACGTTTTTGCTCATAAAGCGGGCATCCTGTGAAGATGCGCACTGTATACAAAGCCAATGCACCAAAAGCCATTTTTGCGTTATAAGTGCATCACCATCAGAAGATAGAGGAATCATCTGATGATAACGGCATTTGCGCTTTTAAGTATACCATAGGCGGCTCTGAGTGTCAAGCGCATTATCATCATGACGGAAGCTGACAGTCAAAAAAAGAGGGTGGAGACAGGGCCGGAGGATAGCTACATGAAATCACCTTTACGGAATCTGCGGGAAAGACTTTCATTGACACAAAGAGAGCTGGCGGCGCTATCCGGCACATCTCAGGGCCATGTGTCCGAGGTGGAGCGCGGGATCGCGGAGCTGGGGGCTAGACTTGAGTTGTTCCTAACGGAGCTAGGAGAAGAGGCATTTGCAGTTGTTCCACAACATCGAGAATATATGGAGAAGCAGAGGCAGATACTGAGAGCAGCAGTAGAAGATAGACATGATCGGGACTAGCTTGACTAGCATATATTGTCTTGATCTGAGGCGGAAATCATAGAGGGGCAGGCGATGGATGAAAGCCGGCGCATGGGCGGACGATTCTATGTGGTAGATTTCGAGGTAGATGCCAAATTTTCGGATCTGCCAAGAGGATGCTGGAATATTTACACAGGCATACTCGTAAACGCTAACATCCGCGCGATCTGGGAAACAAGCGGGGTATGGGTCTGTGGAAATGTCCAGGCTCGCAGAAAGCAGATCATGTCGTGGAGCAAGTTGAGCGATGCACATTTCAGACGGATGTGGCCGAAATTGGTCGAAGCAGGCCTCATCGCCGAAAACGACGACGGATCTTTTTCGCTGCCCATGTATAAGCGGAAATCGGATGCTGCAATCAATGCGAGGCAGGTTGATGAAATGGCACAGACAATTGAGGAGATGAAGCAGCAGATGGCCGGGATGATGATCCTGTTGCAGAACCTCATGGAAAAAAATGGTGTCGCCGCCAAAAAAACTGAAAACGAGGATAATGGGCAGCCAAATGAAAATTCTAGCGCGCCGGAAAAGAGCGGAAAACCGCTCATTAATGAGCGGAAAACCGCTCATTTTGGAGCGTCGTCCTCTATTAATAGAGATCTAGATATAGATATAGATCCCCCCCCTATTAGATCTAGTATAGTTATTAAATCGCAAGAACCGTGCCAACATTCTGATAATGGGGAGGGGGGGATTTCTTTTTCAGAGGATCAGGAAAAACTGGTCAAGGAACTGATAGCCCACCAAATAAAACCCAACAAGGCGCGGGAATTGGTTCAGAAGTATGATAAGGAGCGAATATACCGAAATATCCTGGGCATACGGAAAAGCTATGACAAGCGGGAGAAAATTAACGATCCAGGCGCGCTCCTTGTGTGGCGCATACATAACAACTTCATACCCGATGAACAAAAAGAATCGTCGAAAGAAAGAGAACTGAAACAAAGAGCAGAGGAGGAGTTGGCAGAACAGCAGGCGGAGCGGGAGAGAAAAGAAGCGGAACGGAAGAAGATAGAAGCCTACAAGGACAACCTCAATCCTGAAGAGCGCGAAGAACTTCGGAAACAAGCTCTGGCGGAAATCAAGAAAATGCAAGGGATCAAGGAAGAATTCATCACAGATGTATTAATCAGCACAAGGGAAAATGAGATTGTCCGTTTGCGCTTGCATGTAGATGAAGACGAGGACGCTTGACTTCCTCAAAGCTAAAAAGGTAGGTAAATCATGTATTATTTCGAGTTACGGCCTATTGAAAAATGGCTTTATGAAATTCCTAGGGAGGGATGGGTGTTATTAAGCGAGCTTCATGATGAATACAGTGCTGATACCTATCCGGAGAACTACAGGGCATATCTAAGTAGTCCACACTGGAGGGAATTCCGCGCGGCACAACTGGCCAGCGTATCTTGCTGTGCCGTATGCACAAATAAACCTGCGAGCAAATCCACGGATAGGAACGGGTTGGTGGTGCATCATAGGCACTATGACTCCATAGGGGACGAGCAGCCGAAGGATGTAATCGTGTTGTGTTCTTTGTGTCATCGTATAGTTCACAGCGATATAGTCACGGCATTTATGAACCTTGCTAAGCATAGCAGGCGCGAAGCTGTCATATATGCGGAGAAATTCATGATGTATGCGGAGAAGGCTAATCGAATGGAACATAGACCATGGGGGGAGTACGAAGGAAGCTATCGGCCTGCGCTGTTGGACAGACCAGAATGCCAGGATCTCATTGGAGCACTATCAATGCTGTCGCAGTACAGTGCGAGGCTGGCACGTGGCCCTAGCGGCGATGGTGATACCTACATCGAGGGAGCTATGCTTGCTGAGGCGGTGCGTATTACGGCCCTTAGGATTTCAGCAGCATTAGGTCTGGAATTGGGAGGCTGGTCGATATCGGAGTCATACCCAACGCCAGAATTGGAGGATTTGGGAAGCATTGAGATGGCCGAAGATATACCAGGCCTATCTGGGGGCTTTTTGTGGAGCACCGATCCTAGGAAGAACAATTGAGAGGCTTATGCAAGTGACCGGTGACCCTATAACTATCAGCGGAGAGAGCAAACGCCGCGCCGTCGATGGGAGGGAGAATAGGCATCTGAAATCAATTTAAGGAAAGCGTGGACGTGGCATCGGCCCACATATCGCTATGATAATAGCGATACTCCGCCAAGAGATTGTGACCGATGCCGAGGCATTATACCTCGACAAGCCACAGCCGCGCAACCCAAAAGCGCGAGGTGGCTTTTTCCCACCTTGCAGGACAATCACAATTAAAATTCAGGGATAAGTTTGTCATGTTTGACGCATTTATATGGGTCGTTTTCACAGTGCTGGATGCCATTGTGAGGGCGGCGAACTGGGCGCTTGAAAGAATCCAACGGAGGTGGATATCATGACTAGCTGGCTGCACTGGATCGGCAAGAGCTATTATACTCTTGCTGGATTTGCTTCAGAGGCGCAAAAGTTTGGGATAAGCAGGCGCGTCAGCTTACAGAATCTAAAGAAAATGTCCTGGGGAGATTGGGTGTGCTGCCTTTATGATACAGCCAGGGATAAGGGCGGAACTTATTTTCTCGAATTCAGGATCGAAAAGATCACGGGCTTGAGCGCAGAGGCAACGCGAATGCTTCAGGATGAATTTGCATTGAGGCCTATTGATTTCGGCGGAACCGCGATAATTCGGGGCTGTGGGGATTATATGACCGGCGTAACATTCTATTGTGACGCTGATATGTCCCAGGTCGTGGATCGGCTTGATAAGGCCAAAGATGAAGGCATGGACATCGGCAAGCCCATGATTGGCTGCGAGCCGCCTGCTGTCAAGACAACATGGCTTCCCATGCCAGTGTTTTCGGACATTCCTTTTAGGCAAGGGTTCAGGTCTTTTGACAGGAGAAAAGCCAGGATAGATATAGCGATGTGCCGGAAGGAAAGCAAATCTAAGACTCCCAGACTAGAAGGGCAATACTACACAGATGATAAGTGGAACATCCAGGATGCGGATATCGAGATTAAAACTGATAAGGCTATCCAGGCGGTTCATAATTACAAAAGGTCTTAGGAGGAGGCCCTGGATATGGAAACAGAAATTCAAATTGCGCAAAAAAGCATTGATACGGGAAAGCGGCAGGATAAGAAGCATCCGCCGCCACTAAAGGCTATCAGGACGTATTGCCTGTGGTGCTGCAATGACCAGTGGAGGGAGGTAGAATTATGTCCTGCCGAGGATTGTCCTATGTGGCCCTATAGGTTCGGGCGCAAGCCGAAAGACCAGCCATCGCGTTCCAGGCTCAAGGTCATAAGGGAAAGGTATCTGGACTGCGTAGGATATAGCCAAAAGGCCGTGAGGGACTGCTGGGACACAAGCTGCCCACTCTATGAATATCGTATGGGCAAAAATCCGAAACTGTTGGGCAAAAGGGGCAAAGGCGACCCAGATACCCTCCGCAAATGGCGCGAGAATCAAAAAAACTAGCTTTCACGGTGCGATCTGGAGACGCGGGGAGGGTCTCTAGGGGGATCCTAGCCGGGCTGGATTGTCCCTCAGAAAATCGCTCGTCTGCCTTAGGAATCGCGAATGGGAACATAAAGGAGGTTTAAGCTATGAATATTTGGAGACTTTGCATTTTCGCATTTATTTGGATCATAGCTTTAGTGGCAGCCATACTCATATTTGACTATGCCGCTGACAAGCTGATGGCCGATAAGGAATTCGGGAAGGGAAAAGAAACGATCCTGGATGACAGATTTTCCAGAATAAGCCTGCAGAGCATGACAGAGCTATGCCGCCTATACGTGCCTGAATCATGCCAAGAAAATGGGCGTTTTTGGCTCGCTGAACGGCATGGCTATGGCACATAATTTTTTGATAAGTTTCGGGCGGCCTCAGGTATTGGGCCTGGATGTAGAGCCTATGGGGATGAATTGGGACTGAGGCCGCTCTATAAATCATTACAATTGGTGTGCATAATATTGATTATGAGGCGTTCAATTTGGCGGAAAGTCAGCAAATATGGTTCAGCGTTTCTTGTATTTTATTTGACAAATGGGGAAAGGATATTATTTTTGGACACGATTTATTCTGTCTCTTCAATACGAACCTTCTCCAGATATTGGATACCACGATGCAGAGCAGAAAAGCCGATAGAAAAACCATCGAGAGTGCGAAAGATGTGCCTAGATTCCATAACAGACTGTATATCTGTCCACTTATTTTCAGCAGGAGAGGAAGACCCAACGAAACTGCAAGAATAAGAAAGCAAGAAAGGGTAATTATCCAGGATTTTGACCACCATTTGCGCTTTGGCAAATGTGGCCTAAGCAATACGGCGACATACACTGCAAGAAAATATAAAAGCTCACATAAAAACAACGGATACACAACGCGAACTATGAAGGTATCGAAGTACTTGCTCATCTTGCTGAACATGTCATTCGTCAAGGAATACGCATGTGCTGAATGACACAGAAAGGTAACGAAGCAAGCGAACCAAAAAGCAATTAGGAAAATCGCCATATACTCTTCGATATTCATCAGGCCGATTTTCACTTTGCTTCCGTGGTAGGGAAAATGCTTTTGATCATCTCGAAAGCGTACATATTTCTGTTTGCATTTGAAGGAAGGACGATAGAATATCATTGCTTCATACGTGAAATACGCCAACGGTACCTCAAGTTCTAAGAGCCGGGCCTCAATACCTCTTAGGTAGCATCTGCAGAGCTCCAGAGCGTTGCGTTGCCGAGTTATGAGAAGCGCCCAAGAGTACGCTGACAGCAAACCTATGAGCGGTATCAGCGCGAGTGATATGGCCGATAATGATTTCCCTGGGCTGCTATAATTCAAGATCAATCTGCTGAACGCAACAAATAGTCCTGATTGGATCACGATCATAAGTATTTGCGTCCGCTTGAAGTAGTTGTCATTACTCATCTGGAAAAGCCTTAAAACGTGATCATAAGCCTGGATGCAATTGTCTATCTCCTTATGGTTCATCGTTTGATTTGCTCTCTCGTGATCCGTCATAGTCTGCACTCTCCTTTGGAGGCCGGTATATGATATATAACCTATGATCTGACCGATCAGACTCGATAACTCCCTGTGCACTGATTCCGTCAGAGGAAATTATAAGCGATCGAGACAGACAGATCAAGTCGCTATTCATAACACACATTATTAGGCGTTGTATTTGGCGGGAAGTCAAGAAGAGGCGTAGAAATGAATAAAGAAAGAAATATGCAAATTTTATCCCTGGGTATGAAAGGCTTTAGACCTAAATACATTGCTCAACAAGTAAATCTTTCGGAGGTATGGGTCGGGCAGATTCTAAGCAGTTTCGGTCTTAATGGAAAAGAAAGGACGTTGATCAGAAGGCGCGAAATTCTTAGGTTATGGGAAGAGGAAGGCATGACACCCAAAGAAATAGCCGATCTATATGATCTAAGTATTAATTATACGCGTGCAATTATAACGTCGCAAGGAGGCAAATTGAATCTTCAAAGCCGACAAAGAATCAGGAACTTGCATGAGAGATTTGACCGCCTTGATAAGGCAACTCTCGCAAAAGCTAATGGCGTGAGTTTGGCAACCGTAATCAGAGCCATAGGAACTCATAAACTTATAGGCTCAAAAGCGATTTGCCAAAATTGCGGGAAACAATATAAGGTATCTTCATATTCACAGAAATATTGTTCTAAAGAGTGCCGAATTGCGAAAGGAAATAGCCGAAGAAAGTTTTCTTTTGTGTGCGGATATTGCGGCAAAAAAATGGTAGGGGATCGGAAAAAAGGCAAGAATAATAATTTTTGCTCCTATGACCATTATCAAAAGCTAAAGGCATGGCAAAATAATTCCAGAAACAACAACATTATAAGGCGCGCAAGAGCCGGCGAATTATTTGATACTATTGCTGAGGATTATGGCCTTTCTGTAAAGCGCTGCAGAGATATTGCGCGAAAGAACATAACGCGCGTAGAATTGCCTCCAGCAATAGCGATGAAAAGAACCGGGTCAATAAGGTCTCGAACAAATGCGCTCTTGTATGAAAAAAAAGGAAAAAATCAAATAAATATTGAGGGAAGCTGATCCACAAAATCGGTGCGCTGGGCACCGATTCCCTCCGCCTATCTTTATGGAGGCAGATTCCCTCTGCTTAATCTTTATGGAGGCAAACGATGGATCAGATGATTTTAACCGAGAAAGGTTATGGGATTATTCCATTATTTGATGCAACCGATCTGGTCAATTTTGGGAAAAAGACCGGGTTGGTCCGAAAAGTAGACTATACAGTCCATTATGTGAAAGATTATAACGACATCCACGATTTTCTGGCGGATCACAGCATGGCCGCCGATGCGCTGGAAAAAGAATTGATTGCGGAAGAATTTCTCTTTCTATATGCGGTAGTGACAGTATTTCCGGGATCTGTTCCCAAGATCACTGGAAGATCGGAAAAAGAGGAGGCTATGGAATGCTAGAGAAAAAGAATGCCATTAAGGAAACATTAGAGTCATTGGGGATAAAAGCATCCCGTCCAGTAAGACCAAGTGACATAAGACGAAAGTATCAGCGGAAAGCGGCGGCCCTTTCTCAAGAAATTAGACAGTCTGTCCTTGACGATTTTCGAGGCGGCCTTAGCATCGGCGAAGTTAAAGAAAAGCATGATCTGGAATTGATGGTGGTGTGTGAAATAATCAGCCAGAATATCGAGGCAGTAGACGTTTTGAGAACAGTGGCCAAATAAGAGCAGATGCAGATATACCAGAAAGAATATTGATATGCTAAAAAGCCCATTGACATGGACAGGTGGCAAGTCTCACATGGCGACCATGATCGCATCATTGTTGCCGGAGCATGACCATTATATTGAGGTCTTTGGCGGCGCGCTTAATGTGTTATTTGCAAAGCCTGTCTCTAAAATAGAAACCGTCAACGACATAAATGGAGACCTGGTGAATTTCTGGATGGTATGCAGAGACAATTATAAGGAATTGATGTGTCTACTGGATTTCACACCATATTCTAGGGAACTGTTTGAGAGATGGAAAAAACAGGATCTGAAATCCGTAGATGATACTATAGAGCGCGCCGCCAGGTTTTTCTTCCTGAATAACTCCAGTTTTGCTGCGGTGTATCACGGCGGATGGTCGTATATGAAAGCGGCCAATTCCGTTGGCAAGTCACCTGCGGAATCATTCAGGGCCAAAATAGAAAGAATCCTGGACGCCAGGGATCGCCTCAAGTATGTTCATATTGAGAAGAAAGATTTTGAGGATATGATACAGACATACGGGGGATATGAGAAAAATGTCCTATATCTGGATCCGCCATACGTGGGCAAAAATCATTATCGCTTTTCCATGTCAGAAGCGGATCATGGGAGATTGGCGGCCAGTTTGCGGCATATCAAGGCAAAGGTTATTATAAGCTATTATAAGCATCCATTGGTCGAGGAATTGTACCTGGGAGATGATTCTCCCTGGTCTGTGATTTATAGGGAGTCAAAGGTTAAGAGCGCGGCCAAAGTTAAGGCTGAAAATGGACAGATGAGGCCCCGAGGTCATGAATTGCTTATCAGCAATTATCCTATCCAGCTTGCTTTGTTTCCTAAAGAGGTTAGGAAATTAGAGGAATTCAAGTTGATGACATAGGGCCGGAGAGGTTCGGTTATCATGATTCGATTCCACGCGCTTCCAGCGGAGCGGCCGGTTTTGCCGGCAGGAATTTCCGAATTTCAATTCTTGCCCTTTGTCATTTCAGCCTAGAAGGGAGGTGATAAAAGTCTAAATTTCTTGCATTTCAATGATCCGATATTTGGCATGGAGATCCCGACTGGTCATCGGGATCTCCCATATTCTAGGAGGCGTTAAATGTCAGAAGGTACGAATCTTTATTGTCCCGTTTGCGGCAATATCTCGAAAAAAAAGAATCTCGATGACTTCCAAAAAGGTCATAATATGGGATATGACATTGGATACAAAAATGGAAAGGAGGAAGGCAGGCAAGTTGCGTTGACGCGAATAGCTGATACAAGCGATATAACTGCTGATTCGCTTACCATGTTGGCTTACATGCAAGCCATTTCCAGTCGCGATGAGATGATCGATAAGCGCAATGAAAACGTCGATGATGGCAATGCCTATGCGTTTTATAATAAATCTCTGGAAAGGATTGAAAATATCATAGGCTGGCTTGATTATCTTCTTGACTGTCGGGCAAAAACTTCAATTTCGAGATTGAAATCTGGAGGCGGTAAATGATAACGGAAACAAAAAGCATTCTGATTTTCGATTGGACGGCTTTTCTCGAAAATGCCGTTGAGAAGCTATCTCCGGTTGATCTTAAAATTGTGGCCTATGTTGCGATTGAAAGCATAGGATTAGGCCAGATATGGGCAATGCTCAAGCTAAAGGATTTTGAGGAAAAAACGGAGTTATCGCGTCCCACATTGCTGAAGCATATAGGGGAATTGCAGAAGGCCAAATGGCTTGATATAGGCGGGGCGCTTATAGGCCGTAAGTATGCTCTGGGCGAAAAGGCCTATGAGAGCATGGAATACAAATCATCTGATGACCAGGATGATTGGGAATATAACTTTTCGGAGGCACAGTGAAGGTAAAGCAAATTTACCTCGATAGATCCAGCTTAATTTTCTTAATTCTAAAAAAGGTAAAGGAAATTTACCTAATATGCTTCGATGACGTAACCAGGCTCCAGGATAAAAAAGCGCATAAATGCTCATTTTCATGTTTTTGGTAGCAATGTAAAGCAAATTTACAAAAACCTCCAGGAAGCAGCTCAGCCTGAAGCCCCAGATTTTGTAAAATTGCTTTACCTAACGCGGACATGATCAGAGATATTGCCGAAATACATGCCAGAATAGAACATATAAGAGAAATTGGCGGCAAAAGGAGACTATCGAAAATGACCAAAGAACTCGATAACGCGCTGGAGACAGCGTCTTGGATAATGGCTATAGAGACTATTCGAGGCAAAGACGATCCTCGTTTGATCCAGAAGCGAGAAAAGCTAGAATTGTCCCTGAGCAAAATGGATAAAGACGACGCGGCTATATTCAGGGCTTCAATGGATCGTGTTAAGGTGGGAGGCATGGCTTATGGAAGAGCAGGAATTTGACGGAGAAGAATTTAAAGTCATGCTCCGGGAGCATAAGGATGATTATGTTAAACTAGGCTTTCCGGGAATAGCGGTCGGAATGATTTTCAGCGCAATTAGACTTTTGAGGATTCATCCCGACTATGACAAATCATGCGCTGGCATGAAAAGCTATGTTGAGTCTATAAGGGCATGGTGCAAGGAAAGTTTAGAGCAAACAGGCTTGAGCATTGAGACTATAGAATATCTGGATGCTGACGAGAAAGGGGAAAATCTGGCCGCGCTCGAGGAAATGAAGCGAATATTCCCGAAGGATAATGAGAAAAAACGGGTATATGTGCTTAATGCCTGCCCTGTAACTGTCTGCATAATACATGGGGCTGTTACGGTGATGATTCAGCATCCAAAAACTAAACAGGATATGTCGCCAGATGGCCTGGAGATAATATCTCGGATTCGCGGTATCTGCATGGCTGCCTATGCCCGAATGGGCATGAGTGAAAAGAATATGAAACATATAGAAAATGAATTTGTGGAGGATCAATGCAATGAATCGCACGAGGGCATTGGATAATCTTCACGAGGAATAACGTTAATATAGGCAATATAGGTATCAATATAGGTGGTCTAAAATGCTGAAATTAGCGAATCTACATAGATTGACCTATACTACTGAGAGTAAGATCGGGAAAATCTCATCAGATCCTGGAGGTAATATCCCGGATTCCGGTATCTGCATGGCTGCCTATGCCCGAATGGGCATGAGTGAAAAGAATATGAAACATATAGAAAATGAATTTGTGGAGGATCAATGCAATGAATCGCACGAGGGCAGAAGATAGAAGAATTG
>Ga0180438_10001855_pt1 | contig 36323 bp, 31 predicted proteins | sample SS_ome_12_FD_132455 | JGI IMG/M metagenome (GOLD analysis project Ga0180438, IMG submission 132455) | Hypersaline lake sediment archaeal communities from the Salton Sea, California, USA - SS_3_D_2 metaG | ecosystem: Environmental > Aquatic > Non-marine Saline and Alkaline > Hypersaline >... | reverse complement strand
GCCCGAGATCACCCGCTCCTTCGGCACCGATATATCGATAGCCCAGTGGGTGCCCACCGTTTATCTGCTGACGCTCAGTTGTCTCATACTGCTCTACGGACGTCTGGGCGACATCATCGGCTACAGGCGCGTCTTCCTCATCGGCCTTTCGTGCTTCACCGTCGCCTCTATGTTGTGCGGCCTCTCGCAGAGTATATGGATGCTGATCGGTTTCAGGGCGCTGCAGGGGCTGGCGGCGGGGATGACGACGGCGGTGGGCATCGCCATAATCACCGCCGCTTTCCCGCCGCGCGAGCGGGGCAAAGCCCTGGGCATCTACGCTATCAGCATCGCTGCCGCACTGGGTCTGGGGCCCACGCTCGGCGGACTGATCGCCGAATACCTCAGCTGGCGCTACGTTTTCTTCGTTAACGTGCCGATAGGATTGGCCTCGCTGTTCTGGTGCTATCGCGTCGTCCCGCCGAGCGTCACCAATCCAGACCAGCACCTCGACTGGCGCGGGGCCTCCGCCGCATTCGTTTTCCTGACCAGCCTGCTGCTGTTCGCCAACCGGGGGCAGGACTGGGGGTGGACCTCCGCGGCGATAATCAGCCTGCTGGCTGTCGCCGTGATATCGGCAGCCGCGTTTCTATGGGTCGAGCGCAGGCAGGGGCAGCCGATGCTCGATCTGGGGCTGTTCCAGAGCCGCGTGTTCAGCTTCGCCAGCCTGAGCGCCCTGTTCAACTTCATGTCGCTCTACGCCCTGATCTTCATCACGCCTTTCTATCTGGCATACGTGCTGGGGTTCAGTATACTGAAAGTGGGACTGGTGATGGCTGCGTCTCCAATCGCGACGCTGTTCGTTGCGCCCCTCAGCGGCGCGCTGTCGGACCGCATCGGCACCCGCCCCTTCGCTGTCGGGGGTATGTGCATCTGCGCCGCAGGTCTTTTCCTGATGAGCGGACTGGAAGCCTCCTCCAGCGTGACGGATGTGGTCTGGCGTTTAGTCGTTTGTGGCATCGGCGGCGGCATGTTCCAGAGCCCCAACAACAGCGCCATAATGGGCAGCGTTCCCGTGGTGCGCCTGGGCGTCGCTTCGGGGATGATATCCACCATGCGCACCGTGGGCATGGTTCTGGGAATAGCTGTCGTAGGCGCGGTGCTGTACAACCTGGCGCCGGTGGCGGCTTCGGGAAAGCTGGGGCAAATCACTAACTCCGAGGCTGAGGAGTTCATGAGCGGACTGCGATGGGCTTATATTTCGGGGGCGGTGATAGCTGCCATCGCAGCAGTAACATCGCTGGCTGCGGTGAATCGCCAGAGCGACGGTTAGCTTGTGCCGCGCCCGATTGTCCCCGTCATTGCCCGACTTGATCGGGCAATCCAGAATCACGCTTGGATCATCCGGTCAAGGCGGATGATGACATGTGGTGTTGAGTGTAAGCCACTATCGCATCCGCCGCAGTCATGGCTTGCTCCGCTGCTGTCATTGGCCGACTTGATCGGGTAATCGAGGGAGGCGTCTGGATCATCCGGTCCAGCCGGATGATGACATGTGGTGTTGAGTGTAAGCCACTATCGCATCCGCCGCAGTCATGGCTTGCTCCGCTGCCGTCGTTGCCCGACTTGATCGGGCAATCCAGAGAGATGCGTATGGATCATCCGGTCCAGCCGGATGATGACATGTGGTGTTGAGTGTAAGCCACTATCGCATCCGCCGCAGTCATGGCTTGCTCCGCTGCTGTCATTGGCCGACTTGATCGGGCAATCCAGAGAGATGCCTGGATCATCCGGTCAAGCCGGATGATGACGCGTTTCATATCGTTGCTTCAGCTGTTAGCCTGTGCCGCGCCGGGTCTTCTGAAGCTCGTCTCGGAACTCGGGGTGGGAGATGGATATCAGCGCCTCGGCCCGCTGAGAAAGCGTTTTGCCCTTCAGCTCGGCGATGCCGTACTCCGTGGCCACCATGTCCACGTCGTAGCGGGAGACGCTGGTGATGGTACCCTCACCCAGCCGGGGTATGATGCGGGAGATATGCGATGTCCTGCCCCGTATCGATGAGGTGAAGGCGATGATCGAGCGCCCGTTGGGGGCTGCCGCCGCCCCGCGGAGCCACTCCCCCTGGCCGCCGACGGCGCTTATCTGCACCCCCTTCACCGTCTCGGCGTTCACCTGCCCGCTGAGGTCCACCTCTATCGCCGATACAACTGTTACAAAGTTGTCGAATTTGCTGATGATGTTGGCATCGTGGGTATATGTGTAGGGATACAGTTCAAGTTTCGGATGCCTGTGTATGAACTTGAACAGTTTGTCACTGCCCACCGCCGCGCCGCTCACGGTCAGGCCCCTCTGGTGCGCCTTGCGCTCGTTGGTGACCACGCCGCTCTCCATCAGGTCGATGATGCTGTCGCTGATCATGCCGGTGTGGATGCCCAGGTGCCTGCGGTCCTTCAACGTCTTTATCAGCGCCTCGGGGATGGCGCCAACCCCTATGCATACAGTGTCACCGTCGTTGATGCGCTCGCTGACGACCCTGGCCACAGCCTCCTCGTCGGGACCTATGGTCGGGTCCGGCCATGCTTGAACGGGGCGGTCCACCTCGACGATGTAGTCGAAGTCGCTTATATGCATCAGGGTGTCGCCGTAGGTATAGGGCATCTGCTCGTTCATCTGCGCGATGACCATTTTGGCGCAGTGGGCGGCGTCTCGGTTGAAGCCGGGAACGCATCCAAAGCTGACGTTGCCCTTTTCATCCGGCGGAGATACGTGCACCAGCGCCACATCCAGCGGCACCGTCGTCGTGAACAATTTCGGCGTCTGGGTCAGTGCCACCGGCAGGAAGTCTACAGTGCCTTTCTTCACGGCGTCGCGGTAATCGGGGTTCACGTGCATGGTTATGATATGGAAATAGTCGGTCAGCTTGGCGTAGGGCGAGTTTGGTATGACGCGGCTGTCAAGGAGATGCGTCCCCTTGAGCCGCTCATGATCGGCGACCAGGGCGTCAACGAGCGTGCGGGGCTCACCGCTGGTGCCCTCTATGAAGACCATGTCGCCGGGCTTAATGTCCCGTATCGCTTCCTCCGCGCTGACTCTGCGCTGTGCCCTATTCCCCACTTCCCTCTTCCCTCCACACGCCGTCCTGGTACACCTTCTTCCGCTTCTTCTCCCAGTGGCCGCCGAAAACGGTGGTCTTGTATTCATCGGGCAGCACAATCCCCTGCTCGGTGGCGTATTTGATCATCCGGGTTATCTCCACCACCCGCACCCCGGCCTGCTGTGCCATAATCATCCCGCGCTTGTCGTCGAGGACGCCGTGCTCCAGGTAACGGGGGCGGTCACCCTGATACACGGTGCTGGTCACCGCCCAGCCGCGGGCCACCGGCAGCATCATGCGCTTCATCAGGTTCTCCATCTGGTCCAGGCAGGCGTCGAAACCGAGGCCGAAGAAGCCCACGGTTAGGTAGCCGGCCACCTTGTTCTTGAGCGCCTGGGTGAATATGGCGTAGTAACGCACGCGCGACCACAGGATGGTAAGCGGGGGAGACAATGTCAGCCCCCACGCCGGGGCGCCGAATATGAGCCCGTCGGCGGCGATGATGCGCTCGAATATCTCCTGGGCATCGTCCTTCACCTTGCACGGCTTCTTGTTCTGGATGCACCACTGGCAGTTGGTGCACATGGCGATGTCCTTGCCCGCCAGCGTTATGAATTCGGTCTCCACCTTGCCCAGCTCGCCGGACATCTCTGCGGCGGCCTTGAGGCACTCCTGAACGTAGGTGTCGCAATTGCCGTCCTTGACCGGCGACGCCGACAGCCCCAGGATCCTAATGTCCACCTTTCCCATATCGTATTTCCCCTTTCGGCAGGTTGTTTCGCTACGCAGAATTATATTTGCGTTCGGCCGCCCGTGTCAAACCGGATAAATTATTGGATGCTCCTTGTCGGGATAAAATTGTATACTGAAGATTAATATTACACACTGGATAGCGAAATTGACATATCTGGATGAAGTCGGTAAGATAGAATGAGCGCGTTCGGCAGGAGACGTTATGGATAATAGAGTGCAGATAATCGCCAGCGACGCCGGAGGCACCATGACCGACATGATCGTGGTGGATACCGAGGGCAACTTCTCTATCGGCAAGGCGGCTACTACCCCTCACGATCAGTCGCTGGGTTTCTACGAATCCCTGGGTGATGCTTTCGAATACTGGGGCGTCGATTTCAACCAAGAGGCTAAGGACATCCTCCCCGGCGTGGATGCCATTGTTTACAGCGGCACGGCGATGCTCAATGCGCTCCTCACCTCCACTGGAGGCAGGGTCGGCGTCATCACCCAGCGTGGGGACGAGGACGTTTTCCTTCACGAGAGGAGCAAGCAGACCTGGGCCGGTTATGCCTACCAGGACATATTGCACCATGTCACCCATCATCACAACCGGCCGCTGGTGCCGCGACGTCTGGTCAAGGGGGTTACCGGCAGGATCAATATGTTCGGCATGGAGGCCATACCCCTGTACGAGGATGAGGTGCGGCAGGCGGTAACCGAGCTGCTGGATGAAGGGGTGGAATCGTTCGCCGTCTGCCTGTGGTTCTCATACATGAACCCGGCACACGAGCTGAGGGCCGGCGAGATCATCGCCGAGCTGATGAGCGAAAGGGGCATCGATGTCCCGGTCTATCTGTCGCATAAAGTGGCCCCCATCATGCGGGAGCAGGGCCGGGCGAATACGGTGGCGCTGCATGCCCTCGCCGTGGGGCCGGGGCGGGAGCAGTTGTTCGGGATAGAGGAAAAGCTGCACAGCGAGGGTTATAAATACCCGCTCCAGATCGTTCTATCCCACGGAGGGGTGGCCAACATACGATACCCCCGGCTGCACGAGGGCTGTTTCTCCGGACCCATCGGAGGCTTGCTGGGGGCCCGCTATCTGGCGCATCTGCTGGGGGAGGAGAACTGGGTGTGCTCCGACATGGGCGGCACCAGCTTCGATGTGGGGCTTATTCGCCGCGGGGAATTCATGATGGACCGCGAGGTGGTTATCACCCGCCGCCTGTTCAATATCCCCACGCTGGTGATGGATACCATCGGCGCCGGCACCGGCATGTACGTAACCATCGATCCGATAACTGACCGCATCACGCTGGGCCCGGAGAGCGCGGGGGCGGATCCCGGGCCGGTATGCTACAACATGGGCAACGAGGTGCCCACGGTGATGGATTGCTCCCTCATCATGGGCATACTTAATCCGGACAACTACCTGGGGGGCAAGATCAAGCTGGACAGGGAGCATGCACTGAACAATATCAAGCAGCAGTGCTCCGACAAGCTGGGTGTAGATCCGTACTACTTCGCAGAGGGCGTGTACAAGCTGATCAACAGCACCATGAGGGAGCACATTCGCATGGTGCTGCTCACCAGGGGATACTCCCCGGCGGAGTACTGCCTGCTGAACTACGGCGGAGCCGGCCCGATGCACCTCGCCGGTTATATCCAGGGGCTGCCGTTCAAGGGTGTGGCCACCGTGCCTTGGGCCGCGGCATTCTCATCTTTCGGCTGTGCCGCTGTGGATTTGAGCCACCGTTACCAGAAGTCCACCGGGGCCCTCATCCCGTACCAGGCCGACGACAGCTGGAAGATGATGATGGCGGGGATAATCAATGCCGGATGGGAAGAGCTGGAGAAGCTGGCAGCCGCCGACTTCGTCGCCGAGGGACTCGACTGGAAAGGGGCAGAGCTGCAGTCCATCGCCTACGTGCGCTACGGCGGGCAGATGGAGGACTTGGAGGTGCCGTCTCCGGCGGCCAGGCTGAATACGCCTCAGGATGTCGACTCTTTGGTCGCAGTTTTCGAGGATGTGTACGAGAAAGTATACGCCGGTGTTGCCAAGCACCAGCGGGCGGGTTACCAGATAACCGAGCTGGGACTAAGCGCCACCGTGCCCAAGGTCAAGCCCAGGATAGTAAAGCGTCCGCTGGAGGGGAAACAGCCGCCGAAGGAGGCTTTCAAGGACGAGCGCCAGGTGTATATCGACGGCAAGTGGCAGCGGGCTGCCATCCTCGATATGGATCGAATCAGGCCCGGCAACGAGATCGAGGGGCTGGCGGTAATAGAGGCGCCGGCGACAACCTTCTTCCTTCCCCCGGGCAGGCGTGTCAGGATGGACGAGTGGTCGCTGATGTGGCTAACTTGATTGTGATCAGGAGTTACAAATGCAGGACGTTAAAGGGATAGGCGAGGAAGGCAAGACCCTCAAACGGATGATCCAAGAGGGCGACCGCCTGTATGGCGAGACGGGCTGCTACCACGGGATTACCGACCCGAGTCTGCTGCACGATGACCCGGTCAAGCTGGAGCTGTTCCACTCTCGGATGATGGCCGCGCTGATCTCGGGCAGGGAGACGACGCGGATGATATCCGGCTCGCCATTCGTGCGAGAGGTGGCTGAGCTGTGCATCGGCCTTTTTACGCCCGAAGGTGACAACATCACCCAGTCGACCGGCATCCAGGTGCATATCCGCTGCATGGGCGAGAATATCAAGTGGATGATAAACAACGACTGGGAGAGTGAGGTGGGGATCGATGACGGGGACATGTTCATCTGCAACGAGAGCGTTATGGGCAGCATGCACCCCGCCGATGTCTACGACATTATGCCCATCTTCTGGGAGGGCGAGCTGGTGGCGTGGGTGGGGACGGTGATCATGGAGGTCGATATCGGGGCGGTGAGCCCTGGCTGCATGCCGACGGCCAACGTCGAGCGGTCCACCGACGGCCTGAGATGGTGCGGTGAGAAGATTGGGATTGCCGATAAGCTGAGGCGTGATTTCGAGGTCAAGATCGAACTCAGCATGGACATGCCGGACATGTTCCTCCTCGACCGCAAGGGGGCCATCGCGGCAAACATCCGGGTACGTGAGGAGATTAAGAGCCTGATCAGGGAGTTCGGGCTGGGCTATTTCAAGAGGGCCGGACGCGAGCTGATAGAGGAGGAGCGGCGAAATCAGATCGCCCGCATAAAGCAGCGGACGGTTCCCGGGCGCTACCGCGATTTCGTGCCGCTGGAGTATTACATGTCGGAGCAGCCGGTAACCTGGGTGCCGGCACGCAAGGACTCAATACGACTCGTTCCTCTGGAGATGGTGATAACTGCCGACGGCGGGATATTGCTCGACTTCGAGGGCGCGGGCGAGTGGGGATGGCACCCGTTCAACGCATATCCGGCGGCCATATGGGGCGGGCTGTCCATCGCCACGGTTCAGACCCTGAGCTACGACGGGCGTGCCAACCTGGGTTCGCTGCTACCCTTCGAGATAAAGGCGCCGGTGGACTCGGTGTTGAACCCCAGTGAGCTGCGGCGGCTGGCCACCTCCACGGTCTGGTCACCGCTGCTGGATATATTCGGGCTGTGGTTCGGGAAGCTGGGGGAGGCGTACTTCCTGCGCGGGTTCCGCGAGGAGATATTCAACATGCGCTCCTCCGCCGGTTGGCAGATGTACGGCTACGATCAGTACGGGATGAAGCGCCCGCTGATGCTCTCCCCGCTGGGCAACTTCGGCCCGGGGGCTACGGGGGTATGCGACGGGGTGGATAACGCCGGCTGGATAGCCACCCCCGAGACCGACATGGGCAACGTGGAGATATGGGAGATGTTCGTGCCCTATCTGGATTTCACCCGCCGCTTCGAGCCGTCCTCCTGCGGATTCGGCATGTTCCGCTCCGGTCTGGCGATATCGGGGTGCTACATGATGCACGGCAGCAGGCAGGCCATCGCCAGCGGTGCTATCGGCTGCGCCCACGATCGGATCATCCCCAACCTGGGCATGTTCGGCGGGTACCCCGGAGGCAAGCGCAACACCATCCTGGTACGCTACCGTGACCTGCAGGGCGTTATGCAGCAGCGGAAGCCGCTGATCCACCGTATCGGCGACCCCTCGCAGTTCGGCAAGGACATCGAGGGAGAGGTGACAGTGGTCAACTACATGCTGCCGCCGATCGAGGTCAAGGACGGCGATATGCTGGTCACCGACAACTGTTCTGCTGGCGGACTGGGGGACCCCATAGACCGCGATCCGTCATGGGTTAAAGCGGACCTGGATCAGGGATTCACTACCGAGGAGATAGCGTCGAGGATGTATTGCGTGTCGGTCACCTATGATGAGAATGCCAAGGAGTGGAAGGTGGATGAGGCTGAGACTGAGAGCTTGCGCCAGGCCAGGCGCAAGCAACGGCTGTCCTGCGCCGTCCCGGTTAAGGATTGGTGGAAAGGGAACCGCGAGAGGATAATCTCGCGGGACATGCACCCCCTGCTGCTGGAGATGTACCAGAGCAGCATGAAGATGAGCCAGTCGTTCGCCGAGGAGTACCGGGATTTCTGGTCCCTGCCCGACGATTTCGCCCTGTAAGGAGCCGTGATGTCGATTTCATACGATAAGGAAGACCTCAAAGACCTGTATGCCGGCAGGCTGCCCTGGGACAAGATAAAGGAGATCATGAGCAGTCCCAAGGACGATGACCGCTTCGATAAGTATATCGAGATACTTCAGGAGCGGGTCTCGTGGCCAGAGCGTATCCTGATGCCGCTGGGGATGCACCTGTATATCGTGCAGAAGGACGGCGAGCGCATCGTAAAATGCGACTGCGGACATGAGTTCGGCGACTGGCGCCGCAACTGGAAGCTGGGGGCGGTCATCTTCGTCCGCGACGATGCGGAGAAGCTGGAGGAGGTCTATCCCGGCCTGCGCTGCCCCGATCCGCAGTTGAGCGAGATACGCGAGTATTACTGTCCCGGGTGCGCCGCCCTGCTCAAGGTGGAGAGCCTGCCCAAGGGGTGCCCGGTGGTCTTCGATGCCCTGCCCGATCTGGACACGTTCTACCGCGACTGGCTGGGGCGGCCCCTGCCGCAGGAGAAGGATTTCAAGGACATGACATATGAGGTTACGCGGAAGTGGGGCCTCGACTCGAAGTAGGGCTCAGTAGAGCTATTGGAACTATTTTTATACCAACTCCCGGCATGCACCGCTGGGTCGTTGCCGTGATCTTGAGCTGGATTGAGTTGAGCCGGATGCTGTGGTGGGGCTAGTGTTCCTCTTTGTGCCCCCCCTGATCCTTTAAGAACCGCTCTATATCCCGGTGCAACTCCTCAGCGCGGTATTCCTGATGGATGTCGTCGCTGCCGGTCTGCTCTGCAAGCTGATCGAAGTACTCGATAAGCCCGTGGGCTTCCTCTCCGAACGACTCCTTGAGCTGGCTTATCTTCTCCTCGATCTGGGTATCCGTCTGCTCGGCCCACTTCTCGATATCGGCCATGTCGATCTCCAGACCGGTCATCTGGGACAGCACGCGGATGACCGCTGCCGATGAGCGCGGGTTGGCGACGTTGGTGGTGTAGATGGGTATCTCCCCCAGCAGGCACATGCCCTCGACATGCCTCTGCTTGGCAACTCCGAGCATGAGGCCGTTGAGTCCGCTGATGCTCCCCTCACGCAGGGGGGTTATATCGTACACCGATGGCTCCGGCAGCAGCTCCTGGCTGGTGACCGCCCCGAGGACCCGCGGCTGCTTGGTGTGGTAGATGTGGGTGGGGGCCGCGGCGAAGGTGTACAGACGCTGCACCTTGAATCTCTGGGCCAGGTCCAGCAAGACATTCGCCATCCTGTAGGCGTTGGACGTCGGCTGCGCCTCGCCGATGAAGATTATCCAGTCCCTCTCTGCCTTGTCCCGCGCCAGGTACAGGCTGTTCTCCGGGAAGCTGATGTCCTGCACCACGTTGTTCTCGATAAGCACCCCGCCGATATCGAAGAACCCCTGCGGCGAGATGCTGCCGAGCTCCTCCGCATCCAGCTTCTCGGCGAGATAGCGGGCGGCGATGATGGCAACGCCTCCCATGCCGGGCCAGGCCGCCACCATATAGGGGTTCTTCAGTTCAGGCTCTTTGTTCAGTATTATCTCTTCCATAATCGCTCCAAGGTCAGCCTCATCATTATAGCATGGGGAAGTAATTTAATCTCACCGCGGCGAAGTTTCGACTGACCGCATCTTTGCCCTTGATGATGGCGCCGAGCTCGGTGCTGTGCCCCGGGAGCACATACTCCACATCCAGCTGTGACAGCCTTTCGATGCTCTGCTTGAGCTGCTTGCCGTCGCCGCCGAAATCGGTGCGGCCCACGCCGCCGTAGAACAGCAGGTCGCCGGTGATCAGCACTTTATTATCGGGCCAGTACAGGCTTATGGAGCCGGGCGTATGGCCCGGGGTGAGTATGACCTGAAGGTTAACCCTGGTTTTCTCCTTGCCCAGATTGAGCTCCCCTTCCTTGAGGTAGAAGTTGGGCTCGAACCACGCCTGCTGCACCGGCATGCCCGGGACCTTGGACATATATTCCGTGGCCATCTTCAGGTAGTCCGCCTCCGCTTCGTGGATGGCCAGCAGGGTCTGTTTCGGCTGTCCGCCCTTGGACCTGCTCCTGGCCACCAGCGTCTGGCTGGCGCCGAAGTGATCGTAATGGGCATGGGTGCTTATTATCAGGCCGATGTCCTCGGGCCTGATACCGTCCGCATCCAGTCCCCGCAGCAGGATATCGAGGCAGGGCTCCTTGAACTCGTTCAGCACCTGCCCGGGGTCGACCATCACGTGGGGCCGGTCGCCACGGAGCACGTCGGCGAAAAGGTAGCTGTTGCTGTTGTTGCCTTTCCCCTGCCAGATATAGCAGTACAGGTTCTCGATCAGTCTCATCGTTCAACGCGATACGATTGTCTTTGCCAGTGACGCCGGGTAATAGTATAATTTATATGCTTTGATTTAGCCACCCTCAATGGGGCGGTCGTATCATTTAAGGTTCAGGCAGGGAGAGAAATGGATGAATTGAAGAGCGCCTTCGATCGGGCGATGGAGCGTGCCGAGCGGGTGGGGGAGCTCTCCCCCGAGGAGATGCGTGAGCGGAAGGAAGCGGAGTTCACACCCGTCGGCAGGGCCGTCGCCGAGCGCTACCTGGAGCACGGTCACGAGAGCCTGTTCGTAGAGGATGTCAATAAGCATGCCGGCGACGAAGGTGACATAATCAAGCGGGCGGCGCTGGTCAGGCTGGTGGAATCGATAGCCCTGTCCGACTACGAGATGGCGGAGTGGGCGATGAAGGGTGTGCTTGCCCTGTCCGGCGAGGGCGGTGCCGGCGAGGTCGGCGGGATAATCGAAAGCATGCTGGGGCTGTTCCAGGATTTCGGCGAGGAGGTTCAACGTAAGTACAGCAGCGAGCGGGGAAAGCTCGACGCTGAGGAGAGGGAGCTGCTGCACCAGATGAGGATATCGGGGAGCGCCGTGGGGCAGATTAATCTGGCAGCCAGCGAATCGTGGGGCAGGATCTACCGCGAGTTCTCCGCCCCGTTCGTGGAGAGGCTGGAGGCGCTCAAAGCGGAACTGGTTCGTAAGGCCGTTGACAATGGTTAACACGCCCCATTAAGATTCAAGGGATTGCGTGTAAAAGCGCGCATCATAGAAGGAGGAAATCGATATGACGATGGCACTGGAGGGGATCAAGGTTATCGACCTTACCCGTTTGGGCCCTGGCCCCTACTGCACCATGCTGCTGGCGGACATGGGCGCCGAGGTGATCAAGATCGAGGCCGGCGGAGGCCGCGCCTCACAGACGATAGAGTCGATGGAGGACGAGGTGGCGGAGCGCAGGCGAGCGTTCAACCCCGAGGGGCGCAACAAGCGCAGCATCGTGCTGAACCTGAAGATGGATGCGGCGCGCGAGGTGTTCTACAAACTGGTCAAGGATGCAGATGTGGTGGTCGAGGAGTTCCGACCCGGGGTGCTGAAGCGCTTGGGGGTGGACTACGATAACATCAGCAAGATAAACCCCAAGGTGATCCTGTGTTCCATCACCGGCTACGGCCAGGACGGCCCCTACGCCCAGCTCCCCGGCCATGACATCAATTACATGTCGGTCGCCGGTGCCCAGAGCATGATCGGGCCCCGCAACGGGCCGCCGGTGATGACCTTCAACCTGATCGGCGATTATTCCGGGGGCAGCATGCAGGCGGCGCTGGGGATCACGCTGGCGCTGCTGGCGCGGGAGAGGACCGGGAGGGGGCAGCACGTCGATATCTCGATGACAGACGGCGTGGTCTCGCTGATGCATGCCGAGGCCGCCGGCTATTTCGATACCGGGCGTATCCCCACCCGCGGCGACCTGCTGGTGATCGGCGGGGCGCCGTTCTACGGGGTGTACGAGACCAGGGACGGCAAGTACGTGACCATCGGCGCGCTTGAGCCCTGGTTCTATTCCAACCTGTGCGAGTTGCTCCAGCGCCCCGACCTGCTGCCCTACGAGTGGGATATCAACAAGTGGGACGAATTGAGCGAGGAGTTCCGCAAGATATTCAAGACCAGGGACCGGGACGAGTGGGTCGAGTTGCTGCGCACCAAGGACGTGTGCGTGGCCCCGGTCTACACCGTGGATGAGGTATTCGAGGACCCGCAGGTGCTGCACCGTAAGATGCTGGTGGAGATGGAGCACCCCACGCTGGGCAAGGTCAAGCAGGTGGGCATCGGCATCAAGATGTCGGACACACCGGGGGCGGTGCGAAGCATCGCCCCGCGGCCGGGTGAGCATACCGAGGAACTCCTCGGCAGCCTGGGCTACGATGACAACGCCATAGCCGGGCTGCGCGAATCGGGCGCTGTGGCTTAGCTCATTTAGAGGTCAGCACCAGGGCTATTGCCCCCATCGCCTCGGCGTCGACCCCCAGCCGGGCGACCTCGATGCGGGCCGCCCTTACCGACAGCTCAAAGGCGCGCTCACGGACCACGTTCATCGCCGGCCCGATGAGCAGCTTCCCCATCCGCGACAGTCCGCCGCCGATGACGATGAGCCGGGGGTTGAAGATGTTCACCAGATTGACCAGGCCTATCCCCAGGTAATACCCGGTCTGCGCTATCAGCTCGTTGGCCAGAACGTCGCCCTTCTGCGCTGCCAGGTGCACCCGCTGGGCGCTGACCTGCTCCAGCTTCCCGTCGGCATATCTCAGGATATTCGTCTTCCGGCCTTCCTTGATCCGCTCCACTGCCAGCCGTGCCAGGGCCGTCCCCGAGGCAAAGGTCTCCCAGCAGCCGCTGTTGCCGCAGGGGCACGGCGGGCCGTTGATATCGATGGTCATGTGGCCGAACTCGGCGGCGCTGCCGGAGACACCACTGTATAGCCGACCATCGATGATGATGCCGCCGCCGATGCCGGTGCCTACGCCGACGTAGATCATATTGTCGATGCCCATGCCTCCGCCGAAGCGGTGCTCCCCGAGGGCGGCAAGGGTGGCATCGTTCTGCAGGTAGACGGGGCAGTCGAACACCCGCTGGATGATGTCCCTGAGGGGGATGTTCTCCCACTGCGGCAGGTTCGGCGAGCTGGTGATGACCCCGTTGACAGTGTCGCAGGCGCCGGCGGCGCCGATGCCGATGCCCTCGATGGTGTCCCCCGGCATCACCTGCCTGATGGATTCGATGATGCGCTCGATGACGGCGTCGGGCCCCACTCTGGCGAGGGTCTCCCTCAGGTCTCTGGCCTTGATGTTGCCCTCGGCGTCGGCGAGGACGGAGTTGATCTTGGTGCCCCCGATATCGACGCCGACAATCCTTCGTCCCGACATATCTCTTATTCTCTGAAGCGTAGCAAAAGGGCTATTGCAACTGTTTGGCTATGGCCTTGTGCAGGGCTATCTGGGCCTCGCTGAGCTTCCTGTACTTCTCCTCGATCTTGTTGAGGTTCCTGGACACCACCGCCTTGAGCAGGTCGCCCTCCAGCTCGGCTACCTCGAGGAGCTTATAATAATCGAGCGACTCCTTGAGGTGGGCGAGGACGATCAGCCCGGTCAGGATGGGGTGGTTGTTGGTCACGTTGGCATCGCCGAACTGCGTGCCGTGCTCCATCTCCACCTCGAGGCCGCGGCGGAACTCCTCGGGGTCGATGCTCATCTTCTTGACATTGACTTCGGCCAGTATCGCCTTCGCTTCTTTGCTCATCACCTTGGAGCTCTTCATCTTGGACCAGTCGCGGAAGCCCAGCTCCTTGCACACCCTCTTGACCTCGGTTGCGGTAACGTACTGTGGCAGTTTCATCGCTTATCTCCTTTCCGGTCGATTGAAATGTTCGAGCCAGACCTCAGGGGGCCATATCCTGCTCACTGAGCTCGATGGCGTGCTCTATCTGGGCGCTGAGCTCGGGCGGCAGTCCCTCGATGTCGACGCTGAGGAACCCCCTCACGATTACCGATACCGCATCGTCACGGCTCAGCCCCCGGGCCATGAAGTACTCGATCTCCTCCTCGGCGATCTTGCCCACCGCCGCCTCGTGGGACAGGTCCACGCCGGCCACCGTGCCCTCCAGCTCGGGGATGGCCAGTATATTCCCTTTGTCCCCCAGTATCAGTCCGCGGCACTCCAGGTGGCCCTTGGCGTCGGCCACCTGGCCCGACAGGTAACCCCGGGCGATGATGTCGCCGCCGGTGGCGATAGAACGCGAGATTATCTCGGCGCTGGCCCTGGCCTCCAGCAGCACCCGTGAGCCGACGTCCATGTGTGCCCCGTGGGAGGCTACCAGCACGCTGTTGAAGCGCACCCGGGCGCCGTCGCCCACGCACCGCGCGGTGGGGTAGGTCTGCAGGGTTCTCACCGGCTTGAGGCAGATGTAGTTGTTCATGAACACGGCGCCCTCCTCGACGATGATGCCGGTGCGGGGGCGGACCGCCATCTTGGGCGCCCAGCTGTGTATCATGGTGAAGGTCAGCTTGGCCCCCTTCTTTACATAGAACTCGGAGATGCCCACGTGGAGGCCATCCTCCTTCACCGGGGCCACGGCGCAGCCGGTTATGATGTGCAGCTCCGCGCCCTCCTCTACTATTACCAGGTTGTGGACGTTCTGCGCCAGCCCGTGCTTGGCTAGATACAGGCAGGACTGCACCGGCTGCGAGGCTTTGGCTCCGGGTAGGGCGCGTATGAAGTAGCCCTGGAACGGGTGGCTGTGGGAGTAAGCGGTGAACTTGTCGGCCTCAGGGGATACCAGCTTCCACCAGTATTCGGACAGCTCGGGGTGTTTCTCCAGCGCCTCGGGGGTACCCATCACCTCCACGCCCTCCTGATCGGTCTTGCGGTGGACCACCGACTGGTCTATCTGGAGGAAGGTGCCGGAGCGCTGGGAGCGGTCGTCCAGGGTTACCCCCACCTCCCGGATGCGCTCTTTATCCGAAGCCGACAGCCGCGACGGGTCCTCCTGATAGGGGTGCTCCTCGGCGACGTGCGTATAGGCATCGAGGTCTACGTCGATGCCTTGAGCAGCGGCTGTCTCGGAAGGTTGCTTCATCTCGTTTTTCATTTCTTTTCGCATACTGCACACCCCTCGTAGCCATGTGATTTTATGCTGGCCAGTATCTCGCGCGGGTTGCCGCGGCACCAAATGCCCCCGTTGAGCAGTACACAGGCGCGGTCGGCCTCCACGTAATCCAGTATGTGCCCGGTGTGAGTGATGATCAGGCCGGAATGGGTCCGGCTGCGCCTCTTGTCCCGTTGCAGTATCTCGTTGATCATGTCACCGACCAGCTGGATGTTGACCAGGTCCACCCCGGAATCCGGCTCGTCCAGCAGGACGAACTCGGGGCCCTGGGCGATCAGCTGCATCAGTTCCGAGCGCTTGACCTCGCCGCCGGAGAAGCCGTAGTTCACCTCGCGGTCGAGCATATCTTGCATGTTGGCCCTCTGCGCCAGATGGTCGACGGTGGAGCCGTTCGGCTTATCGCCGATGCAGGCCTTCACCATGTCCCTCATCTTCACGCCACGTACTACGGGAGGGCGCTGGAACAGGATGCCGAGTCCCCTGCGCGAGCGCTCGTCCACCGGCAGGCGGGTTATGTCCTCCCCGTTGAACAGGATGCGCCCATTGGTCACCTGATATCGGGGGAAGCCCATGATGGTCATCAGCAGCGTGCTCTTGCCGCCGCCGTTGGGACCGAACAGCACCAGCGTCTCCCCGATGTCCACATTGAAGCTGATGTCGCGGATTATCTGCCTGCCATCGACCGCTATCGATAGCTCTTCTACTTCTAGCATGGTGCACCTCCGATTATCAAACGTCATTTTACGCCTATTCTGCTATTGGTGCAATGACGAAAGTTACATGCAGCGCTGATGCGATATGCTTGCTACTATACGGCATATGGGATAAAATTATAACCTAACTCTGTAGAGGTTTATCATGTCGAAGATCGCTAAAGACGTCACCCGTCTGGTGGGCAATACCCCTCTGGTAAGGCTGAACGCGGTAAGCCGGGGCTCGCATGCGGAGGTGGTGGCCAAGCTGGAGTGTTGCAACCCGATGGCCAGCATCAAGGACCGGATCGGCGTGGCGATGATCGATGCCGCTGAGAAGCAGGGCAGGCTCAGGGAGGGCGGCGTTGTTATCGAGCCCACCAGCGGTAATACCGGGATCGGACTGGCCTTCGTGTGCGCCGCCAGGGGATACCGCCTGATTCTGACCATGCCCGATACCATGTCGCTCGAGCGCAGGGGGCTGTTGCAGGCGCTGGGGGCGGAGGTGGTGCTGACCCCGGGTGCGGACGGGATGCGGGGGGCTATCGAGAAGGCAGAGCGGCTGGCGGACAATACACCGGGCGCCTTCATGCCGCAGCAGTTCAAGAACCCCGCTAACCCGGATATCCATCGGCAGACCACGGCGGAGGAGATATGGGAGGATACAGAGGCCAAGGTGGATATAGTTGTGGCTGGCGTGGGCACCGGTGGAACCATCACCGGGGTAGCGGGATTGTTGAAGGAGAGGAAGCCCGGAGTCCGCGCCGTGGCCGTAGAGCCGAAGGGGTCGCCGGTGCTGTCCGGCGGCAAGCCGGGACCGCATAAGATACAGGGCATCGGGGCCGGTTTCGTTCCCGATATACTGGACATGGGTCTTATCGATGAGGTGATCGCGGTCGCCGATGAGGATGCGGTTGAGATGACGCGACGGCTGGTGCTGGAGGAGGGCATCCTGGCGGGCATCTCTTCCGGGGCGGCGACATGGGCGGCGGTGGCGGTGGCCTGCAGGGAGGACAACGAGGGCAAGCTCATCGTGGTGATACTGCCCGACAGCGGGGAGAGGTACCTCAGCACCGGGATATTCGGGGTGAAGTGATTTGTTGCATCTGGCCGGAATGTTGAGAGAGGATATGCGCACCGTGTTCGCCGGGGACCCGGCGGCGAGGAACATGCTGGAGGTGCTGTTCTGCTATCCCGGGCTGCATGCCCTGTGGAATCACCGCATCGCACATTACCTGTGGTGTCACCGGCTGCGGCTGGTCGGTCGCCTGCTGTCGCATGCCAACCGTTTCGCTACCGGCATAGAGATCCATCCCGGCGCTGTCATCGGGAGGAGGTTCTTCATCGATCACGGCATGGGTGTGGTTATCGGCGAGTCCTCAGAGATCGGCGATGACGTGCTGATGTATCAGGGAGTGGTGCTGGGCGGCACCACTCACGAAAAGGGCAAGCGCCATCCAACGATAGCTGATCATGTGGTGCTGGGTGCCGGGGCCACGCTGCTGGGGGCGATAACCATCGGCCAGCGGGCACGCATCGGCGCCGGGTCGGTGGTGGTGCAGGACGTGGGGCCGGGGGCTACGGTGGTGGGGGTTCCCGGCCGCGTGGTGACCGGGCGCACGCCGTCGGAGGCGCTGGAGCACGGGCGGCTGCCCGACCCGGTGAGCGAGGCCATCGGCCACCTAGTGGACGACCAGTCAGGGCTGACGGAGCGCCTGCGCCGTATCGAAAAGTATCTCGATATCGATACCGCGGAGAAGAAACCGCGGAAGGTAGACCATAAAGGCATGGCTCAGGGGTAAGTAAGGAGTGAGAAATGGCAAAGACCATCGCTGAGATCAATGAGAAGATCGCCAAGGGCAAGGCGGTGGTGGTCACCGCTGAGGAGGTCATCGGCCTGGCAGCGAAGAAGGGCATAGAGAAGGCTGCCAGGGAGGTGGACGTGGTGACCACCGGCACCTTCGGGCCGATGTGTTCGTCGGGGGCCTATTTCAACCTGGGGCATACCAAGCCGAGGATCAAGATGGGAGGAGGGAAGGCATTCTTGAACGACGTTCCGGTGTACACCGGCATCGCCGCGGTTGATGTCTTCCTCGGCGCCACTGCCGTGCCCGATGATGACCCGTTGAACCGGGTCCACCCCGGGCCGTTCAACTACGGCGGCGGACACGTCATCGAGGAGCTGGTGGCGGGCAACGATGTAAGGCTGGTGGTGTCGGCCTACGGTACCGACTGCTACCCGCGGAAGAAGCTGGAGACGTGGATCAATATCAGGGACATGAACGAGGCGGTGCTGTTCGACATGCGGAACGCCTACCAGAACTACAACGTGGCGGTGAACCTCTCCGATAAAACCATCTACACCTACATGGGGGTGCTGAAGCCGAAGATGGGCAACGCCAACTACAGCTCGGCGGGGCAGATCTCCCCCCTGCTCAACGACCCGTACTATAAGACCATCGGCATCGGCACCAGGATCTTCCTCGGCGGCGGCATCGGTTACATCGCATGGCAGGGCACACAGCACAACCCCGAGGCGCTGCGCTCCGACAACGGCGTGCCGCGGAGGGGGGCGGGCACGCTGGCGGTGATCGGTGACATGAAGCGGATGAGCCCACGCTGGCTGGTGGGCACCAGCATGCTGGGCTACGGCGTGTCGCTCACCGTCGGCATCGGCGTGCCTATCCCAATACTCTCGGAGGAGATACTGCGCTTCACCATGGTGAAGGACGAAGATATATTCGCCCCGGTCGTCGATTACAGCGAGGTTTACCCCAAGCGCGAGCCCGACATTGTGGGGGAGGTCAGCTACGGCGAGCTGCGCAGCGGGAGGGTCAAGATAAAGGGCAAGGAGGTGCCCACCGCGTCCCTCTCCAGCTACCCGCGGGCGTTGGAGATAGCGAACACGCTCAAAGAATGGATACTGAAGGGGGAGTTCACGCTTGCCGAGCCGGTGGCGCCGCTCCCCGGTGTGGGGGAAGGGGTCAGTGTCAAGCCGCTCAACGAACGCCCCATAACGGAGTGAGTTCGATACCAATAATATACCGGAGAATGATGCATAAAGTAGGAAGAGGATAACGATGGCGATTTCGAAAAGGGTAGTGCTGCATTTCCCGTCCCGGATGGTGGACCAGCCGATAATATACCGCCTTGTCAAGGACTATGATCTGGTGCTCAATATCCTGAAGGCTTCGGTCACCCCCAAGGAGGAGGGCATCATGGTTCTGGAGCTGTCGGGGGCGCGCCAGGACTACGATAAGGGCATCAAGTACCTGAAAGGGACAGGGGTCAAGATCCAGTCGCTGGGGCAAGATGTGATGCGCAACGACGCGCGGTGTACCCACTGCGGGGCCTGTGTGGCTATCTGTCCCACCGGCGCCCTGTCGCTCGACCTCGCTACCAAGAAGGTGAACTTCGATGAGGAGCGCTGCACTGCCTGCGGCCTGTGCGTGCTGGCCTGCCCCCCGCGGGCTATGGAGGTTCATTTCTAGTGGAGCAGCCCAGGTTCTACCGCCATTGGGTGAAGGACGGCGACCTGGTCTCCTTCCGTGTGGCGGTCGCGGAGACCGACCTCTACCTGCGCGCCCGGTCGAACCTCGAGCAGCAAGCGCGGGAATCGATCGTCAGGCACCGCGCCCTGCTGGAGGGATACATCGCCAGCTACCCCGGATTCGCCGATGCGCTCGAGCCGGTACCGGTCGAGGCTGACGCTCCGGCGATAGTGAGAGGCATGGCGCGGGCCGCGGGGCTGGCCGGGGTCGGTCCCATGGCGGCGGTGGCCGGCGCCATCGCGGAAGCGGTGGGGCGGGAGCTGCTGGCCTTCTCTCCCGAGGTCATCGTTGAGAACGGCGGGGACATCTTTCTAGCCACTGAAAAGAGCAGGACGGTCGGCATCTACGCCGGCGAGTCACCGTTCAGTGGCAAGCTTGTGCTCCGCATAGAGCCGCAAGAGACCCCGCTGGGGATCTGCACCTCCTCGGGGACGGTGGGCCATTCCCTCAGCTTCGGACGGGCGGATGCGGTCATCGTGTTCTCGCCGTCCACAGCGCTGGCGGATGCCGCCGCCACCGCTATCTGCAACATCGTCAGGGATAGCGATGACGTCCCCCGGGCCGTCGAAGCGGCACAGAACATCGACGGGATCGCGGGGGTGGTGGTCATAAAGGGCGAGCAGATGGGCATGTGGGGCAAGGTGAGGCTGGCCGATGCGGCGGGGGTCGGTTGTGGAGGGTAGCGATAAGGTAGTCGTTTTCATCACCGCGTCCACCATCGATGAAGCCGACAAGATCGCCGAAGTCCTGGTTGAGCAGCGCAAGGCCGCCTGCGTGAACATCGTGCCGCAGGTGCGCTCCAGGTTCTGGTGGCAGGGTAAGATAGAGTCCGCAGAGGAGTCCCTGCTCATCGTAAAGACGAGGGCAGTATTACTCGATGAAGTTATCGGGCTGGTGAAGGCTAATCACAGCTATGAAGTCCCCGAAGTCATCGTCCTGCCCATATCGGGCGGCAACGAGGATTACCTGAGCTGGCTCGATGAGGAAACGAGCCGGGAAACTTAGGCTACGATTTTACCTCTTTTGCTTCCTCCCAACGGGGAAATCCCCCACTCGGCCATGCAAGGCTTGTTTTGATGCGAATTTCGCCCGTTTGAGCGGGTTTCTGGCGATACCGGGACGGGTTTACAGCCCGTGGAGGGGGAACACGGTGCGCTTTACCTCCGCCACCACCTCCGCATCGAAGCGGCGCGCCTGCTCCCTCAATGCATTGCCGATGGCCGGCATGCCCTTATCCCTCAGGTGGTGCAGGCCGTAGCGCTCGCTGAATACGGCGGGGATATCGTCGGGCCATTCGCACTGGGCCATCACCCCGTAGGCCAGGGCCCACATCCGAGGCACCACCCCCATCTCGTAACCCCCGCCGCCGATGGCGACCCACCGCGGGCACAGCCCGCTTATCTCCCTCAACACCGCTGTGTAGCCGTCGGTGGTGAGCATCAGATGGGTCAGCGGGTCGAGGTAGTGGGTGTCGCAGCCGATCTGGGTGACCATGATGTCGGGGCTGAACTTCTTCACCAGCGGGGGAACAACCTGGCGGAATGTTTCGAGATAGGTGACGTCGTCGGTATTGGGGAACAGCGGCACGTTGACCGCGTAGCCCTTGCCCGGCCCCTCGCCGATATCCCCGGCCATGCCGCTGCCGGGGAACAGGAAGCGGCCCCATTCGTGCAACGATACGGTGAGCACCCGGTCGCTGCGGTAGAACGCATCCTGCACCCCGTCGCCGTGGTGGGCATCGATATCGATATAGGCCACCCTGAGCCCGCGCTCGAGCAGGGTCATTATGGCGATGACCGCATCGTTGAAGATGCAGAAGCCTGAAGCGTATCCGGGAGCGGCGTGGTGCAGCCCGCCGGAGATGTTGAATGCGGCATCCGCCTCGCCGTCGGCCACCAGCCTGGCGGCGGTCACCGAGGCGCCCACCGCCAGCGCCGATACCTCATACATCCCCTCAAACGGCGGATTGTCGCCGTGTTCGCTGATGTTGAAGTGGGCGGCGTCCTGCCGTTCGATCCCCTTGCTGAGGTCTTTGACCGCGGCCACATATTCAGGAGTGTGGAAGGAGAGGATGTCGGCCTCGCCGGCGGTGACAGGAGGCACCGGACGGGTTACGTCGAAGGCGCCGTAGGCCTGCAGCAGCTCGTAGGTAAGCTGGAGGCGGTTGGGGCGGAACACGTGGTCCTCGCGGAGGACGTGTCTCGATTGAATCTCCTCGTAAACGAAGGCCGCGCGCCTCATCCGGAGCCCTCCAGCAGGGTGTCCAGCACCTGCGACATGTGCTGCCAGTGGGTCGCCCGCCAGTATATGCGCCGGCAGGCGGGGCACTGGTGGTACTGCGACTGGGTCTCGAACACATAGGGCGGCACCAGCCCCTCCACCTCGTCCCTGCCACGCGGCTCCAGCGGCTGGTTACACTCCAGGCAGCGGGTGAACTTATGTTCCTGATCCAGCTTCACCGCCCGCGCCAACTGACGGAACTGGTCCCCGGGGTCATCGTACTCGATGAGCACGGCCTTGACCCGCCCGCTGGCGACCACCCGCCGCAGAATTATCCGGGTGTCCTTGGTTACGATGACGCGTTTCTCCCTGAGGGCGATGGATACCAGCTCTCCGTCATCGATGTTGTTGATAAACACGGTATCGTACCCCAGCATCCTCAGCCAGCGCGCCAGCTTGCCCACGTTGGCGTCCACGATGAATCTGGTCCTCGCCTCACTAGACGGCAATCCTCATACCCTCGTATGCCGGGGTGATGTCCGCCCCCAGTTCCGCGGCCACCTGCGCTATCTCCCGCCTGATGTCATCCTCGATGTGGGGGCTCATGTGCACGATGGCTACAGGGGGCAGGCTGCCCCTGGCCTTCTGAAAGTCGAGCAGTTCCTGCTTCAGCGATTGCGGGGTGAGATGACCGGTTTCCTCGGCTATGTCGCTATATTTGTTGGGCACAGTCGTCTCGGTTATCAAGAGGTCGGCGGTGACATGCTCCCACAACCGGGCATCGTTCGTGCCAGTGTCGCCGGTATAGAACAGGCTCTTGCTGTCGAGTGCGGTGATCTGATAGCCCACGGTGGGTATGCAGTGGTTCACCGGCAGGGGGAGGACGGCATACCCCTCGATCGACACTTCTTTGTACGGCTCGATGGGACACAGCCGTAGCGAAGGTTTCTCCGTCGACGGCCTGATGCGGAAGTCGGGGTACAGTTTACCGTCGAGCAGGTAGCGGGAGATGACATCGAGCACGCTCTCCAGCGCGTATACGGATACCGGGCCCGAGTTGTAGCGGTTCATGCCCAGGGTGGCCAGGTCCCGGATGTGGTCGAAGTGATGATGGGTTATGAGCACCGCCTTTATCTCCTCCTGCTCCTGCAAGCTGAGGCTCGACGTCAGCCCTCCTACATCAATGGCGATAACACGGTCGAGCAGCAGTGAGGTGAGCCTGGCGTCCCGCGTTTCGCAGTTGTGCGCCCCCAGTATCTGTAGCTCCATCCGTTTGTGCCTTTCCTGTTAGCCGCTGGCTCCGGTCAGGCGCTTCCAGCCCTTGGTGAATACGTTCCAGCGGAAGCCCAGCGGGTTGAAGTTGGTATCGCGATCGTAGATATCGATACCCTCTTTGCGTTTAAGATAGCCGACGATGGCGTACGTGAATGGGGTAGCCACCGCTTCGTAACCGGTCTTCACCAGCCAGTGGTGTAAGATGCTGACGGGCACGAACCAGGGTGTGCCGGCGAAGGCGATCACGATGAACACGGCGGAGTCCAGCCCCTGCCCCACGACGGTGGAGCCGATGGTGCGGGTCCACAGCCAGCGACCGCCGGTCTTGACCTTCATCCGGGACAGGACGTAGGAGTTGGCGAACTCGCCGATGAGGTAGGCGGCGAAGGAGGCGATGAGCAGCCGGGGGGTATAGCCCAGTATCGCCTGATAGGATGATTGTTCCTCCCAGAAATCCGCCGCCGGTAACAGCCCGCCGAGCCAGATGCCGAGCACCGCTATCAGATTGCAGGCGAAGCCCAGCCAGATTACCCGCCTGGCGGCGCGGTAGCCGTAGACCTCAGTGAGGATATCGCCGAAGATGTAGCTCAGGGGGAATATGATGATGGCGGCGGGCAATACCAGGCCGGCGACCGAAATCAGCTTGACGGCGACGATGTTGGCCGTGATGAGGCAGGTGATGAAGACGGCGGCGACGGCGACGAAGCGCCACGAGACCTTAGCGTTCAACAGTGTTCACCATGGAGCGGGCTCGGCTTTCAGATCCACCGCCGCCAGCGGAAATAGGCCAGCATGGCCCCCGAGAGGCACAGCGTCAGCACGATAATGAGCGGGAACGCCCATGCCCTCTCCTGAAAGGGCAGCGGCACGTTCATGCCGTAGAGGCCGGATACCACCAGCAGGGGCAGGATCATCGTGCCTAGCACGGTGAGCATCTTTATCGTCTCGTTGCTGCGGTGGGAGTACAGGGAGTCGCTGGCAATATTGAGCCCTTCCACCACCTCCTTATACTCGTCCAGAGTCTCGTTTATCTTGCCGATATGGTCGCCGATGTCGCCGAAGTATGCCTCGAGGTCCTCCCTGAGGAATGGGTAATCCTTTATCTCCAGCGATTTGATGATGCCGTACTGCGGACGCAGGATGCGGCGACATGACATCACGTCGCGCCGCAGCAGGGATATCCCCCGTATGGTGTCCTTGGCGGGATCGCAGAACAGCTCGTCCTCGGCCTCTTCCACGTTGGCGATGATCTTGTTCATAATGGGGAAGCAGTAGTCCACCAGCCGGTCGAGGATGCGGTACAGCAGGTACCCCGAGCTGCGGGACATGTTTTCCTCGCGTGCCCGCTCGTTCTGCTCGCAGTCGTTGAAGAAATTGGCCAGCGTCCGCAGCTCGCCGGAGTGCACCGTTACCACCAGGCCGTCGGCGATGAAGATGGATACCTGGCTGGGCGTGCTCACCCGTCTCTGCTCGCTGAACACCGGGAAGTGCAGCACGATGAACAGGTAATTCTCGTACTCGTCTATCTTGGGGCGCTCCACGCGCGACAGGCAGTCCTCCAGGTCGAACAGGTTGAACAGGTAGTTCCGTGCGAGGTACTCCATGTCCTGCTTGCTCGGCTGCTCGACGTTAAGCCAGGTGATCCTGCCGTGCTTGACGGTCTCTATATTGAGTTTTTCGTTCCGGTCGCTTGCCGTGGTCATTTTGCTACCCGCCTACTGGGCAATTTTACCACAATCTGCCAAGATAGCAAGTTCCCACATCTGCGGAGGGTTGCAGTTTATGTATCGCTGGATGATAATGTGTGTCTGAGGATATAGAGTTGGCCTTTTTATCGTTTGCTGCACTGACAGGTCGTCATAAGCCAGAACCGATTACTGGCGCTGATTATCAAGATCCGGAGTTGCCCGTCGAAGAGCGGGTGGAAGACCTACTGCGCCGTATGACGCTTGACGAAAAGCTCAATCTGATGGCGGCACCCAAAACGGTCTTGAGCGTGATGCTTGGCATGAAATCACTGTTCGAAACCTCTAAAAACATCCGTCTGGAGATACCACCGTTCAGGGTATATACAATCTCAGGTTCCCGGGGGGCCACCTCACAGGCGACCGCTTTCCCGGTCGCGATGGCGAGAGGGGCGTCCTGGGATCGAGACCTGGAACATCGCGTGCACAGCGCCATCGCATTGGAAGCAGCGGGGTTCGGTATGAATATATTTCTATCGCCTGTGCTTAACATCGTGCGCCATCCCGGCATGGGGCGGGCGCAGGAAACCTACGGCGAGGACACCTACCATATGGGTGAGATGGGCATCAGCGCGGTCACCGGGATTCAAAATCACCTCCCGGCCCAGGTGAAACACTACGCGCTGAACAGCATCGAACAGGATCGCTACCGAATCGATGTACAAGTGGATGAGCGGACCCTGCGGGAGATCTACTTACCGCATTATCGAAAAGCGGTGCAAAAGGCCAAAGTGGCGTCGGTGATGACCTCCTACAACAAGGTAAACGGGGTTTATGCCAGCGAGAACAGGCATTTGTTGCGGGATATACTGAAGGGCGAGTGGGGCTTCGACGGCTTTGTCATGTCCGACTGGATGGACGGCGTCGTAAGCACGGTCGAGGCGGCCAACAATGGGCTGGATGTCGAGATGCCCATCGCGAAGCACTTTCGCAAAGGGAAACTTAAGAAGGCCATCGCCCAAGGCCATATCTCGGAGGCAACGATCGACGATAGCGTTCGACGGATACTGCGCAGGAAGTTCGAATGGGGTCACTTCGATGGAACGGAGGAGGTTCCCGATAGCGTAATTAAATCGCCGGAGCACAGGGCGCTGGCGCTGGAGGCAGCCCGTGAGGGCATGACGCTGCTCAAGAATGCCGGCGATGCCCTGCCGCTGGATCGCTCAGATATCCGTAATCTGGTCGTGCTGGGCCGTTCCGCCGATGACATCCGCCTCGGCGACCTCGGCTCGAGCCGGGTGCAGGATGACGGCGAGGATGCAGTGAGCCCGTTGAAAGGCATCATCGGCGCGGCTGGGACGGTGCATGTAGGCTATTATACTGACCTATCGACCACCAAGGCACGGGAGGCAACCAGCGCCGCCGATGCCGTCGTCGTCGCCGCGGCACTGGGCCCCTATGATGAGGGCGAGTGGATTCGCCAGTTCAAGTATGTGTTCCCCGGCAGGGGAGGTGATCGCCGCAACCTAGCGCTGCACGCTGCAGATGTGGCGTTGATCAAGCGCGCCGCCGCCAGCAACCGGAGGGTGATCGTAGTGATCGAGGGTGGTTCAGCGGTCACCGTTGCGGACTGGGAGCGGGATGTGGCGGCGGTGCTCATGGCATGGTATCCCGGCGTCAAGGGGGGTGTGGCCATCGGGGAGACGCTGTTCGGCGATAACAACCCCAGCGGCAAGACGCCCGTCAGCTGGCCGGTCAGCGAGGGGCAGTTGTACGAGTTCGGATCGCTGAAGCCATCGGTGGTTTACGGCTTCTATCAGGGGTACCGTTACTACGACAAGATGGGCCTCGATCCCCAGTATCCCTTCGGCCACGGCCTGAGCTATACCTCGTTCGATTATAGTAACCTGAGTTTAAGCGTTGATACCTATGATGGTGAGCCAGCGCTCATCGCCTCATTCGATGTGACCAACAGCGGGCCGGTTTCCGGCAAGGAGGTGGCACAGCTTTACATCGGCTACGCTGATTCGGCTGTCGAGCGCGCGGTCAGGGACCTGAAAGGCTTTGTGAAGATCCCACTGGCGCCGGGCGAGACCAAGAGGGTGACGCTCGTGGTCCCGAAGGAGGAGCTGCTTTTCTGGGATACCCGAGCCGGCCAGTGGGTATTCGAGGATATCACCTATCGTATTGAGATAGGATCTTCGTCCCGGGATATACGGCTGAGCGGCGAATGCAGGCTCTTTTAAGTGAAGAAGTATCGTATCGTGTAGCAGCGCACATCGCTGGGTAGACACCTTGTTAAATCAGGAGGTCGCCATGCTTGTAACCGGATTGGAAGAGGTGGAGAAAACGATACCCCAAATGGAGGGAGCAGCGGGCGTATACAAGCAAGTACCCCTATCGACAGAGGATGGTGTTCCCACGTTTTCGTTCAGGGTGTTCACTATCGTTCCGGGAGGGCATACCCCCTTGCATCAGCATCCGTTTGAACACATGAACTACGTGATTCAAGGGAGTGGGGTTTTGGTCGCGGTGGGCCAAGAACATGCATTAAGTGAGGGTGATTTCGCTCTGGTCTTACCCGGTGAAAGTCACCAGTTCAGGAATACAGGGAGCGGCGACCTTGTTATAATCTGTGCCGTCCCCAAAGAATACGAATGATAGTATCCGGAAACGGTTCTCAATCGAGTTGGGGACCGTTTAAGAGTAATCCATATTGGATTTATCCGTGACGTTGGCATAGAGGTATACGCCATTTACCCCATTGAGCCAATCAGAACCCCGCCCCGGTATTTCACGGAGCGGGGTTCTTAAACTTAAAGGATAGGCCTACGGCCCCCCGGGCGTCTCCGTCGGCGTAGCGGTGGGTGTCGGCGTGGGCGGCGGCTCCACCCACTCGTCGCTGAAGGTGAAGCCGACGTTGTTGCCGTCGATGTCGGAGTAGTGCACCACCACCTGCTGCGGCGGGTTGGGCCAGGGTATATTGATAGTCTGCGGATTGCAGAACTGCAACGGGCCTTGAGGCCACCAGCCGTGAGGCAGGTATGTTGTGCACGTGCCGTTCCACACCAGTATCTCATAGTCCCAGATGACGCCGTCCCACGCGGGGTCGAACACATGGGCGGTGACGTTTAGCAGCCCGAAAGCGGGGTTCCACTGCCACCAGCTCTCCACCGCATCATCGATGATGGGCTTGGGGGACACGGCGACGGCGTAGTCGATCTCAACCTGTACCGGCACGCCGGGCATGAAAGCGGACTGGTTCACCAGAAGGGTGCCGGCCCAGTTCTGTCCCAGGGACTGGAGGAACTGGGGTATGGGTTTGCCTGCAGCGTAGTTGGGCAGCACCCAGCCGCCGTTGGGCCTCATGGGGGGCACTACCAGGTAGGCGTCGTGGGACAGCAGGGAGGAGTTGTTGTGGACGCCGGGCAAGTGGGGGAAACCGTGAGGGATCGGCACCCTGCCCGGGCCGGCGCCAGCGCCGGCGTTGTCCCACATCGGGTCGCTGAAGGCCAGCTGGCTGCTGCTGTTGTCGAAGCCGGCGGTGGTGACGTAGTGTCCGCCGATGCGGTTCCACTGCATATAGCTGGGGTCCCATTGCCAGAAGCCGAGGAGCAGGATGACGTCCTCGCAGCGGAAGACCTCGTCCTGTATCCAGCTGAAGTTGGGCCTCTGCACCTTCTTCTCGTAGTAGAAGCCGTAGTAGCCGGTCTGCATCAGGTACTGGCCGATGCCGCAGTACATGTCGGAGACGTTGGTGCCGCTGTGGGGGATGCCGCTGGCGATGCCGTCGGTGTCGAACATCATGGAGAGGTTGTTGACGAAGGGCATGACGTTCATCGGGTCGTGGTCGTCCCACACGCCGGGGTTGTAGGAGTTGAGCAGGTTGTAGTTGTCGTTGATGGCCGGCGGCTTGATAGGGAACGGCTCCTTGTCGGAGTCGAACCACCACAGGGAGTTGGCGGCGGCCACCGGCCCGCAGTGGGACCAGTTGCCGGTCATCGGGTCGGTCCACGCGTCCTGCTTCTGGTCGAAGTCGGGGATGCCGACGGGGGCGTAGTCTATGCTCTGGTTGCCCAGCTTCCAGAACCAGCCCGTTGTTGCTGTCGGCGTGGGCGAAGGCGAAGGCGTGGGTGTGGGCTCGACCACGGTTGCCGTCGGCGTCGGTGTGGCCGTGGCGGTGGCAGTAGCCGTCCCGGTTGCGGTGGCTGTTGCTGTGGCTGTAGCAGTGGCGGTAGCGGTCGTTGTCGCCGTAGCCGAAGGCGTGGGTGTGGGCGTAGGCTGGCCGCACCACATCTGGGGCCCGACCAATGTCACCTGTATGTAGTCGATGCTCAGCGCCCTGTTGTTATCCGCCAGCATCACCATCAGATACATATGCCCGCTGGCATTCATGTAGTCATCGATGTTGGGCGGGCTCCAGCCGCTCACCCTGTAGTAAGAGGCCTCACCGTTGGACATGGTGATGGAGCTGCCCACCTGATCCCACTGGGCCGAGTTGAAGTCCCACGCATGGAACTGCAGGGTCTCGCCCATGTTCTGGGAGGAGGCGGTCACGTTGAGCTCGATATGTGTCAGGTTGGCGGCGCAGGTATGCTCGCAGACGGTGAAGCGGCACTGCACCGCGTTCTTGCCGGTGGCGTTGGCCGCCATCGAGAAATCATTGGCGTCTATCGCCTCCACGTCGGTGTAGTTCCCTGAGCTGAAGGCGGTCCACCCGCTGTCCGCGGGCCAGACGATGGCAGGCATGTTCTTCACCTGCTTGTAGGCCGCCAGGTCAAGGGTGCCGGCCCCGGAGGTGTTGAAATCGTGGCCGGCGGTGTAGCGCGGCTGGGCTGTCTGCGATCCCCCCAAGATGGCTTTAACGCGAGCGAGGTCCAGCACGTCGGTCGCCCCGTCCGCGGTGGCGTCCGACGTGGAGGTAGCCAGCTGCGACCCCCCCAAGATGGCTTTAACGCGTGCGAGGTCTAGCACGTCGGTCGCCCCGTCCGTGTTGGCGTCCCCGTAGTCGTACGACGACTGGTGGTACCTGCACAGCGGTGTGGCCGTCGCGGTTGCGGTAGCCGTCGCGGTTGCTGTAGCCGTTGCCGTCGGTGTGGCCGTCGCCGTCGTGGTCGCGGTTGCAGTTGCTGTTGCCGTCGGCGTGGCCGAAGGCGAAGGCGTGGGCGTGGCCTGCGGCAGGTCCAGGTGGATGTAGGTGACCCCCTTGTGTATCATGCCGCCGTAGGAACCGCCCCAGGCCATGGTGTGGTTCAGGTGGTCCCAGGTGTCGTGGATCCAGATGGTGCTGTTGTAGCTGTTGTAGCCGTAGCCCAGCATGCTGTGGCCCTCCAGCTGGATGAGCACCGGGCGCCCGGCGTCTATCTCCGCGCGGTATTCGGCCAGGGAGAAGCCGCCGGAGACTCTTGCATCTATGAGCCTGTTGCAGCTCATGTTGGGACCGTTCCACCCCCCCATTCCGCTGGGGGACACGTTGTAGCCGCGGGAGCCGGCGAATATGGCCATGCCGTGGGCGCCGTCGCGCTTGCGCCAGGTATTGCCAATGGGCCAGGACTCGTTACCCGAGTAATCGCATAGCGGTGTACCTGAGCCCGTCCACCAGTAAAAGGTGGTGGAGCCGTCGAAGTTGTTCCAGCTCTTGTTCTGGCTGGTGCCCATGTAGTCGGCGGTGCAGTCGGCGTAGGTGTGTTCGGTCCAGTTGCCCCAGTAGGGGTCACAATTGCTGCCGTAGACAAACCAGTAATCGTCCACCGAGCCTTTGGTCGCCAGACCGTCGAACCCCATATGGGTGGCGCTCAGCGGGCTCTCGCCTGCGGCCCAGAACACCGAGTTGTCCAGGGGGCACACCCCGCCGTTGGCGGGGCCGGCGTACATGTTGGGGTAGATGCCCCGGTAGGTGCTGTTGCCGGGGTAGTACATCCCCCGGTCGTAGTAGCCGAACATCATCGCCGCCGAGGTGGCGGAGCAGCCGTAGCACCAGTCGAAGGCAGGCACGCCGGGCAGGATCACGTCGCCGGGGCCGGCTGCCGGCTCCGGATGGGGGCCGGACGCCGATTCTGCGTCCAGCACCCGCGGCCCTGAAGGGTATATCCACTCGTCTATCCACTGTCCGGACTCGGGGTCGCGGAAGGTACTCACCCGGTAGGGGCTGTCTCTAAATGAGCCTTCTTCCACCGGCGGGGGCGTGGGCTCCTCGGACTGGTTCGCGGATTCGCCCAGCGGGTCGGCCTGCATGGCGGTGGCGCCCACCAGGGTGAATACCAGGATCGGTATGCAGAAGATTAAGAGAATAAAAATCGCGGAACCTGCGGATATGCGTGACCTCTTCATCCTTCCCCTCCTTTTAAGCACAGCATCACCCAGATGCCTCTCTTGTACTCCTTTTTTGCCGATTTGTCAATAATAAGTCGGGGCTGCAGCCCGGTTTTAATCAGCTCTTTACACCGCTTTAACCTGGGGTAAATATGCCGTTATCACTCGCCGAGGGCCTTGAGGATGACCCTCTTACTGCGCCGGCCGTCGAACTCGGCGTAATACACCTGCTGCCACGGGCCCAGGTCGAGGCTGCCGCCGGTGATGGGAACGATCACCTCGTGGTGCACCAGCAGGCTCTTGAGGTGGGCGTCGCCGTTGCTCTCGCCGGTGCGGTGGTGGCGGTAGTCGGCGCGGAAGGGCGCCAGCCCCTCCAGCCACTCCTCTATGTCGGCTATCAAACCCGATTCGGCGTCGTTGACGTACACGCCGGCGGTGATGTGAATGGCCGAGACCAATACAAAACCCTCGGCGATGCCGCTGCGCCGCACCATGTCCGCTACACTTTCGGTGATGTTGACGAACTCGCGCTGCCTGGCGGTGTTGAACCACAGGTACTCGGTGGCGGTTTTCATGCTTGCCTCCTCGCTGGTGGATATGTATCGCTGACGGCGTATCGCCGGGCATATCCGGGCATATGCTGTCGCTAGCTGCCGCGGGGGAAGTCCATGTTGTCCACGAAATATTGATTGAAGTCCAGCCGGGTGGACAGCTCTATGTGCTCGATTGATCGGGCCAGCTCGTTGGCCATCTGCCAGTACTCCTCGTTCAGCAGCACCATGATGGCGCCGGTGCTGGCGGCGTTGCCCAGCGATGCCACCCTGTCCGGCGGGAATCGCGGGATCAGGCCGATGTCCATGGCCCGCTCCGGATTGACATAATTGCCCAGCGCCCCGGCGAAATACACCCGGTCGATGTCGCTGGCCGTCAGCCCCATATCATCCATCAGGGCGTGGATGCCCGCCGCTATAGCGGCCTTGGCCAGCTGCACCTCGCGCACGTCCCTCTGGGTGAGGTAGATGGGCTTGCCGTCCCCGCTCTCGTCCGCTGAAGCGATGAGGAAGCGCCTGACGCTGCGGTATCTGGTGACCCGGTGATTGAGTTCCTGTGCCATCTTCCTCTTCGACCGCCGGATGAGGCCGTCGGGACGGATTATTCCGGCGTTGGTCAGCACGGCCACCAGCTCCACCAGTCCGCTGCCGCATATGCCCCGGGGGCTCACGTTGCCGATGACCTTGTAATGGATCTGGCCGTCCTCAAGGGTTACCCCTTCTATGGCGCCGGCGCCGGCTATCATCCCGTAAGAGATGCGTGCCCCCTCTAGGGCAGGGCCGGCGGCGGTGGAGCATGTCATCAGCCTCCTGCGGTTGCCGAGCAGCATCTCGCCGTTGGTGCCCAGGTCCAGCCCCAGGATGATCTCCTCGTCCTGCTCGGCGGCGCCCGAGGCCAGGATGACGCTCACCAGGTCCCCCCCGATGTACCCCGACTTGATGGGCATGGCGTAGAACAGGGCCTCGGGGTGCAGCTCCAGACCCACATCCCTGGCCTTCACCACCAGGCCGTCGGTGAGGATGGGCGCGAACGGGGCCTGCGCGATCCCGGAGGGGTCCAGCCCCAGCATGATGTGCTGCATGGTGCTGTTGCCCGCCGCCACCGCAACGAATATATCATCCGGGGTGACCCGGGCCGTTTTCAGCAGGCTGCGGGTGATGCGGTTGAGGTCGCGCAGGATCAGGCTGTGGAGCCGGGATAACCCCTTGGGGTTGTCCATGATGTAGTTGAGGCGGCTGATGACATCGGGGCCGTGCCGGTACTGGCTGTTGAGGCAGGAGGCCACCGCCACCTCTGTACCATTCTGCATGTTTATCAGCTTGCCCACCACCGTGCTGGTACCGATATCGAATACCAGCCCGTACTGGAGGTCTATACCGTTGCGCGGCTGCCACGCCAGCAGGGTGTTGTCGTGGAATACCGCCGTGCCGCTATATTCGGTCTGCAGCAGCATGTCGTGCAGCTTCAGCAGGCAGCCCAGGGTGGCTTTGAGGCCGTGATGTTCGGGCCCCATCTCCATCCTGATGCGGTCGAGATCGGAGAGCCACTCGTACTGCAGGTCGCTGGAGAATGCCACACCGCGCTTCTCCACCAGAGGCTTGAGGCGCAGCGGCGGGCGGTGGACAGCGGTAGCTTCGTGGCTGGTGGTAAGGATCTGGAAGTACTCCTCCCTGGCCTCGTTCTCGGCGGTGGAGATGACCATATCTTCATTCACCGGGGTGCGGCATGCCAGGCGCACACCCTGTTCCAGCTCCTCCCTGCCCAGCAACCTCTCCTCCTCCACCGACGGCCGCCCGATCCCGGTCGATAGCACCCTCACCCTGCACTTGCCGCATTTGCCCAGCCCGCCGCACTCGCCTTCCAGGTCTATGTTGGTATTGTGCAGCGCTTCCCATATCGTCCTGCCGGGGCGGACCTTGACCCAGATGTCGTCCGGCAGGACATTGAGCCATACATACCGCTGCTGGCGTCTCTTCGATTGCGGCAGCACCTCTGGTTTGGATTTTCTAACGTTCATGCTTCGATCCCGCAGTCGTCTGCATTACTTCGTTAAGACTGGCTTCAAGGTAAGAATAATCGGCATCGCTGATGTCTATGTACAGGTCCAGGAACCCGGCGATATCGCATGCACTGGATTCAAGGTCGGCATCTTTCGGCTGTCTGATGTACAGCAGCCTCTGGTAGTGCTCGAAGCAGCATCGCCGCATTTCCTCGTCCTCTAGCCCCAGCGGGTTCACGCAGTAGTCCTCGAAGTGCTGTATCACGTCTTGCTCCACGAAATAGGTTCCGGCCATCTCATCGAGGTATCTGTTGAAGCGCTCCGGCCCCAGCAGCATCTCATAACAGAGGTGGCCGGGCACTTTCAGCGCCCGGTGCTCCCTGCAAAAGGCATCGATGTCGGGGAAGCAGTCACCGTACAGGCATATTACGCGCTCCCCGCCTTCGGCTGACTTGCTTATCTCCTGCGACAATCGCTGTTTCAACTGCTGCGGTCTCAGATGCAGGTGAGAGGGCAGATAGGTTATTTCGAGGTGCGGGTATCTGCGCTCCACGTTGAGGAAGTCCAGCGCCGGCCTGAATACCTCGCAGCTGATGAGGCGCACTGTTCTCTGTCGCTTTTTCACTGTCTTCATCCAGGGGTCTAGATCATGCGGCTGCCGGGGAAGGCCTCTTGTATCCGCGCGATGGTATCGTGGCCCAGCAGCCCATCACTGGCCTTTCCCAATATCTCCTCGACTCGTTCCTTGGCGCGGCTCAGCATGTCCGGCCTCCCCTTCTCCTCCCAGATGTCGAAGTTGGATCTGACGCTCAGATAGGGGTAGTAGAACTGGTCCATCATGTGCCGTACCGTGTGTTCCTCGGCGACGAAGTTGCCGCCGGGCCCCACTTCCTTGATGACATCGAAGGCCAGGGTGTCCCGGTTTACAGCGATGCCCCTGAGGATGTGCTGCACCATGCCGATGATCTCGTCGTCGATGACGTACTGCTCGTAGGATATGGCTTTGGCGGAGTCCAGCATGCCGGCCGCCAGGTGGATGAAATCCCCGCCCGCCATGCCCACCATCAGGTTGGATGCGGTCTTCTCGAAGCCTGCCTGGATATCGGGCCTCTTGGCCTCGGTGACGCCGCTGGAGGCATATATCGGCAGGGCGTAGCGCTTCGCCAGCTGGACCGCCGCGGCGTTCATCATCGCCATCTCCACCGAGCCCATGCAGAAATCCATGCGCCGCAAATCCATCGTCGTGGGCACCGCTCCATACAATACCTTAGCCCCGGGTGAGAACATCTGCGCTATGCACATACCGGCGAGGGCGCCGGCATGCATCTGGGACAGGGTCCCCGCCAGTGTGGCAGGGGAGGTGGCTCCCGCCATAGGGACCGAGGCGCACGTTACCGGGATGCCCTTAGCGGTGCAGAAATCGAGGATGTCTAGCGTGTAAACCGCTACGGTGAGCGGACACAGGGTATTGGTGATGACCGAAACGAACGGCTTCTCCCTGAGCCTGTCTTCACCGCCGGCGATGATGCTCGCCAGCTTGTGCACCTGCCTGGCGCCCCGCAGGTTGGTGCAGCCCCCCATCACGTGCTTGGCGGTGTGGTTCAGCGAATAGAAGAAGTCCAGCAGATGGTAGTTCACCGGCTTTATATCGTGCGCCTGGCAGGCGATGATGTAGAACTGTATATGGTCCAGGTTGTCCACCAGGGTCGCGGTATTGGCCACGTCCCGCAGCAGGGAGAGGCGGTAGCCGCCGGTGCCCATATCGAGGATGTGGAACACGCGGCCGCCGTTGCCGAAATATATGTTGCCCTGTCCCAGTTGTAGGTCGTTCGTACCGTCCCTGGAATACAGGGTGAAGCTCTCCGGTGCACCGGCCATAAGGCCGTCGATGAGGGCGCCATCGAAGCGCACCAGCTGGTTCTCCTTATCCACCGAGGCGCCCGCCTTCTGCAATCTGTCGAGATATCTGCCACCGTTATCGCCGCGGAGCTGGACCCCCACATGTTTCAGCAGACGGCGGGCGGTATCATCGACCTGCTCGAGATCCTCGTCCGATAGTACTTTGAGCTCGGGTACGCTCGTTCCCACGTTCAATCCCTTCAACGCTGGTGCAGGATGGTGTCGATCTCCTCGAGGACAGAATCGGGCTTGGGATCGCCCCGGTGTTCCGCCAGCACCCGTTTAGCCTCGGCGTTGCACCGCTGGTACATATCCATGTTCCCGGCTTCCTGCCAGGCATCGTAGCGGGAGCGGTCGAGCAGCCGGGGCAGGAACTGGGCCTGCATAAAGTGCTCGAAGGTGTGGTCGTCCATCAGGAACATGGATCCCGGCTCCTTCGCCACCCTCCCGATGGCATCGAAGGCCAGGTTGTCCTCATCGACGGCTATCCCCTGGACGAAGGCTCGGCTCATGGACACCAGCTCGTTGTTCATGACGACCATCTCCAGCGAGGAGGTGTTGCCGTATTCCAGGTACCCCCCGTCGTGGATCAGGTTGCAGCGCGACAGCATGGCGGTGATGATGGAGAACATGGATTCGGCACCCGCCTGAGCGTCCATGACCTTGGAATCGGAGGCGCCGGCGAATGACCATATCGGCAGCCCGTAGAGCTCGTCCCGCATGTCGGCCAGCGCCGCCTGGGTGAGGCTCCACTCCGGGGCGCCGTAGGATACGATGG
>Ga0180438_10001853_pt1 | contig 36347 bp, 36 predicted proteins | sample SS_ome_12_FD_132455 | JGI IMG/M metagenome (GOLD analysis project Ga0180438, IMG submission 132455) | Hypersaline lake sediment archaeal communities from the Salton Sea, California, USA - SS_3_D_2 metaG | ecosystem: Environmental > Aquatic > Non-marine Saline and Alkaline > Hypersaline >... | reverse complement strand
GAACAACTCACCGGTTCAGAATCAGATGCCCCGATGTTCACCGATGACACCATTGACAGATTGATGAGCCTGAAGAACATGCTGGAGAAAAAGTGGCGTGAAGAGGTGTTTGCGGGTGGAACAGAGGGGGAAGGTGAAGAGTGAGTTTGGCGACAGCAGCCACGTTGAGAGCATATGATGGGTTGGTGGCGGTTGAGACAATTATCGCCAAGACCATCAATGTGTCAGAAGTGTCTCAAATTGCCAGGGCTGAGAAGCGGGCAAGAGATTTGATGAATGACGCATGGGATGATGCTCTCAGGGATGCCGTCAACAAGATGATTCCAATGTTGCTGGGCACTTCCACCTTGGAAAAGGTGATGAATGTTGCTGATGCAATCCTGAATCATTGGGCTGATGATGTTGTTGAAAGATACCTCGATGAGATTGAACGTGCTTACTATTTGGCACGCCTAGCAGCGTGGAAGAAAGCAACAGGTCAAATCAAATCCAGCCTTCAATATGACATGCCAGAATTGAAGACCGTCAAGAAGGCTGTCAAGAAGCCACCATTGAAATACGCTACCATGAAACCGAGCTTTGATTTGGCTGATGAGGCGGCAGTGAGTGCCATGAAAGCCAAAGAGGTGTTCTGGATTGGTGACTACTACAAGAAAGGTGTGAAACCGTCAATCAAGAAGGCGGCAAAAGGTGTCATCGAGACAGGCAGAGGCAGAAGTTGGGGCGCAGAGCAGCTGCGCCATCATCTGCGTGAAACAGGCACCAAGGTTGTTGTTCCAAAGGGATTCACAGGCCCATCCAGACAATATTTCAAAGGCGTGGTTGCCAATGCTGTGACTGTTGCTCGTGTTCAGGGCCAGATGCGGAGCTTCATTGACCTGGGTGTCACCAGGTATGAGATTGTCAATCCGCTGGATGAGCGCACCTGCGAGGTGTGTTCTCACATGAATGGAAAAATCTTCACAATTGAGCACGGCATCAAAGTCATGGAGTCAGAGATTGCAGCCAGCAATCCAGCAGATGTCAAAAAGGCACACCCGTGGATGCATGGCAAGGAGTTGAAGCAAATCTCACCCAAGGCAGGCGCTGTTGGGATGAAGGATGCTCAGAAACTGGCTGATGCTGGATTTAGTCTGCCTCCATTCCATTTTTTGTGTCGTTGCACAGCAGATGTATCAGATGAAGCTGGTTCATTCACACCATTGAAAGACATGCCAGTTGGCAAGCCTGTGATGAATATCGGCGGTGTTGCGCTGACACTCGGAAGTGCATTGCTATCCAAAAAACCAACAGCGTCAAATGCACCGCCAGTCATAGAGGTGCCACCCAGAGAATTGCCAGAAAAGGTCCAAACACCTAAGATACCCAAGAAGCCAAAGAAACCGGGTGGCAAGACCGGAGGCAAAAAATGACACAAAAACGACGCAAACGGATGCCAAGGACAGCAATTGTGCCATCTGAGAAAGGCCAGCATGTTGTCAAGACCATCACGTCAGGCGATTTGGATGCTGGGAAAAAGCAACCTGCCAAACTCCCTGGTGGAAGCAGCGTGAAGCCCAAGGAAGAAAAGCCCAAGATGCCACCTGTCAAAGATGAGAGCAAGGAAGAAAAACCCAAGATGCCCAAAACCAAAGCCATCGACTTGATGGAAGTTGATGAGGATACCCTGAAATCCATCCACCTTCAGTTGCACAAGGAATACAGCCAGAAGGCTGAGCACCCAAATGAGGGCAATACAACCGAAGATATCATGAATCAGCATGCAATCATCGTGGACATATTGAAGGCCAAGGGGATATCTCATCCGGTGCCACCGAATGGCCTTGATGAAATCTCCGCAGACTTTGAATCCGACAATTTCCACGTGTCCAAGAATGAGCCTGATACAAGCCATGTGGACACACCAGCGGATGCCGGAGGCGGCACGGATTCAAACGAGACAGGCAAAGTAGAGCACATCACAAAGGTGTCTTTTGACCCGTTTGCATTCCCAAGTGAAGACATCAGAAAGCGGTTCACAATCCACAACCATTGGTGCGGCAAGTCAGCGCAGCGTGATCTGTTGATTGAGACTGAAGGCGAATTGGCATTGCGTTGCAGGACAGATCCTGTAACTGTTGATGATGCCGTGAAGAATCTCGACAGCGCTAAAAAGCACGCCACAGATTTGAGCGATGCGCTGAACAATGACAATGAAAGTGCTGTGCTCATCCCAGTTGCTGTGGAGTTGGATTTGGTGCCTAAGCAGTGGTTGGACATCGAGGGTAAAACCAAGGAACCGAAAGCAGGCACACCACCTCCGGTGGGAGGTGATGAGAACAATCCTGGCGTGTATCACATCCTTGATCATGGACTTGTTGAATATGGTATGCAATTGCCAGGCATGTCAGAATTGTTCATCCATGGCAAAACAGAGACCAAAAGGATTTTGCTGAGTCAGGGTGATGATGGCAAATGGAGTATCATCGAAGCACAGAATCAAGTGCCGTATGTGTTGAGCAAGGACGCAATTGAGAAAAACCAGCACCCACCAAAAGGCGTGTCGGCACTTCCCTGGGCAATCAAGGGACAAATTCCGGCAAAGTACAAATTCTGGACAGCTAAGAATGATGATGATGTTGTTATCATGCAAAATAACCTGTATCGGGCAATTTGTACCAAACACCTGAAGGTGGATTTCAACAAAACGTGTGAGCGAGATGAGCTTTCAATTGTTGAAAAGCACAAAGAACCACGTTTTGTTGTGCAGAAACAATCATATGATGATGCGGACATCTATTGGATCAGGATGGACATGGGAGGAAGTGAACTGAATTCCATCAAATTTGATGGAAATCCGCTGACAAATTCGCACAAAAATGCCTCAATCCACAAGGAATCTCAGAAGGATTCCATGGGAATTACAGGAGAAATCAGACCCAGCCATTTCATGAATTGGGCGAAAAGAGCCAAGAGCAACGTGGAATTGATCGATGAAGGCACCGTGAAAGTGGTCAGCCAAACTGGCAATGCCACGCTGGTTGAATTCTCCGGCAGCAAAGTGGAAGGGTTGTATCAGATAGAAAACCAAGATGGCGTGTGTAATTTCAAGCCTGCCAGCGAAGAGCAGGAGTTGAAGAAATACATGGCAGAGGTGAAATTTGAAGTAGAAATTGCCAAAGTTGCGGATGAGAAACAACTTGTTTATGGTGTGGTTCTGGAACCGAATGAGGTTGATGCCCATAACGATACAATCAAACCAGACGCAATCGAAAAGGCAGCACACAAATTCCTGGCCAAATACAACAAGTCAACAAAGATGGGTATCCAGCATAAACTGTTTGGGAATATTGGCGTTGAGCTGTATCAGAGCTACATCGCACCAACGTCATTCAAGTTGGGCGGGAAAAAGGTCAAGAAGGGATCATGGATAATGGTCACGCACATCACTGACAGCAAGCTATGGAAGAATATCAAGGAAGGCAAGATCACCGGATATTCCATTGGTGGCATTGCGACAGTTGTGTGAAACTTTTACCATTCAATTGGTCTCAGCTAAAATCCAACGGTGTAACCATGACAAAAGCCAAAGCAAAAGACACAGACAAGGCAAGACAAATCGTGGCAGTTGACGTTGAAGAGGTATCACTTGTGGACAAGCCTGCGATCAGGCGTGAATTCTTGATAATCAAGAGACTGGAGGACACAATGAGCGGCGCATTCGATGAGGAAACCCGCACGGACCAGGTCAACAAGCAGGATGGCGACGACAAGAACCAAGCGGCTGCGGAAGAAAACAAGGGCGATTCCACCGAAGCCACCACCGAGGAAAGCGGGGCATCCGAGGATGCGGCCACCGAGGAAGGCGGGCAGGAAGCCAGCACTGAGGAAGGTGCCACCGAGGAATCCGGCAGTGGCGATGACGACAAGACGCCGGTGGAGAAGGACAACAAGCCGGTGCCAGCCGTCCAGATGTTCGAGGATGGAACCATCATCGTCAAGGGCCAGCCCGTCAACAAAGGCCAGGTGTTCACCGAGGAAAAGGCCAACAAGGTGAAGAGTGCCTTGGAGGCTGTCCTCAAGGAACTGACACCCGAGTCCACCACCCAGAAGGGTGTCAAGAAGGATGCGGGCAATCAAGAGCAGCCCAATACGGTCAGCACCAAGCTGGATGAGGTGCTCAAGGCCATCGGTGATGTCAAGAAAGGCCAGCAGAAGCTGGAAAAGCGGGTGGAAGACATCGAGAAAACCCGTGAGCCTTCCCAGTCCGTGGAGGATGAAGGCGTCACCGACACCCAAGAGGTGAAAAAGAGCTTCTGGAACGGTGTGGTGTAACCGCGCACCACTAACTGAAGTTGGATACGAACCATACAAGCCTTGTTAGGCAAGGAGGATCACGATGAGCGGCATTTCCAACGAGGAACTGGTGCGCAAGGCGGTTATCACGGCAGACGCGCTTGCCACCGCTGGCAAACTGAACCCGGCACAGTCGGACAAGTTCATTGACTATGTGGTCGATGAAACCATCCTGAAGAACAACGCCAGGATCGTCAGATTCCGCAACGAGAGTCTGGAGATCGACAAGATTGGCGTTGGCACCAGGGCGGCAGTGCCCAAGGCCGAGGCAACTGATCCCGGCATCCGTCGTGGCATCACGACCGGAAAGGTCACCCTGACTCCCCGTGAGATCATGGTGCCCGTGGAGATCGGTGACACCTTCCGTGAAATCAACATCGAAGGTGAGGATGTTGAGGACGCCATCATGCGTCTGTTCGCCACCAGGCTGGCCAACGATGCGGAGGAACTGTACATCAATGGCGACCTGCTGGGACCGGCCATCACCGAGAATGCCTACAAGGGCGCAGGCTCCACCACCCAGCACATCAAAGACGCCTATCTGGCGTTGCATGATGGCTGGCTGCGGCTGGCGGATGGTGGCCACGTTGTCGATGCCGAGCTTCAGAACATCGGGCTGGGTGTGTTCGGCAAGGCGGTGAGGGCGATGCCCACCAAATTCCGGCGCAACAAAGGCAACCTGCGGTGGTTCTTGTCCCCTGACCTGTATCAGCTGTATGCCGAGAAGTTGGCCACCCGTGCCACCATGCTCGGTGACGATGCGGCAGGTGGTGGGTTGCACAAGCCTTTCGGCATCACCCCGGTCGAAGTGCCGCTGATGGATCTGACCCCACAGGTGGTGGAACACACCAGCCTGGCTGCCAGTGCGACCTTCACCCTGCGGTACAAGAACGTCACCAATGTGGTCGTGCATCCGCAGGCATTGGCGGACACCCCCACGACACCTTTTGTGGCTGGCACCGACTACACCCTGGACGCTGCGGCAGGCACCATCACCAACCTGGATGTCGGCATCGGTGACGGTGACCCCATCAAGATCACCTATGACGCCAGCCCGCAGCTAATGCTGACCCACATGAGCAACCTCATCGTGGGCATCGGGCGTGACGTGCGCATCGAAAAAGACCGTGACATCTTCAAGGGTGTCAACCAGTACGCCATCACGGCCAAGGTGGCGGTCCAGTATGAGGAAGTGGACGCGCTGGTCAAGGTCAAGAACATCGGCAACGGCGTGTAATAGCGCCAACCGGTGAATAACCTCCATGGGATTGGTAGACATTGTGCTACCAATCCCATGTGAATGTTTTGGTCAACAACCGCACACGCGGTATAATAAAGCCATTGTTTGGAGGGCTCAAGATGGCAAAGGCAAGAGTCGAATTGCGGGAAGGCATCTCATACACGTTGAGGGGCCGTGTTTACCGAAAAGGGCAACCACAGCTGCTCACGGACGCCGATGAGATCCATCAGGCCAAGCTGACTGGCTCATTGATGGTGACGATGCTGGATGAAGCGCCACCCAAGAAGCCATCAGCACCCAAGGCGGCACCGCCAAAGGCAGCACCCAAGGAACCTGTCAAGGAACCTGAACAGGAACCAAAGCAGGAATCTGCCAAGGAACCTGAACAGGAACCTGTCAAGGAACCTGAACAGGAATCTGAGCCTGCTCCCAAGGCACCGCCCAAGGGCAAGAAAAAGCCCTTGAAACGCAAGAAGTCATAACGGAGGTGGCGACATGGTGAAAGTGCTTACATATCCAACGTTGTCACCTTGCCAGATTGACGACTTCAAGCCTGGTGCACAGCGATCCGTGAAGGGCGCACTCCATCTCAAGCCATCTGCTGTCAAGGTGTTCACTGATGACGAATGGAATCACATCCAGAAGCATTACAAGCACCTGGCATCCAAGATGAAGGTGGTGAGTGAAGCAAAGTCACAGCCGGCACCTGCGTCAAAAAAGGCAGCTGCCCCGACCACCGAGGAAAAGCCAACAGTGGATGAGACCAAGAAGGATGAGGCAAAAGAAGATGTTGAGGGCAAAAAGCCCAACGGTGGAGGCGGTGGCTTCAAGCGGAAAAAGGTGAAGCCTGGGAACAAGTAGCAAAAAGATAATTGGCCAGCCTTGCTTGGCTTTGTGCTCAATGAGGGGCCAACGTGTTGAAGGTGCACACATCAGATGGATTCACTGCCCGCATTGACTTGGAAGATGAGGAACAAGCCAAAGCATGGTTGGAAAAACTCAAAGACCCAGCATTTCAGCAATCAATATCGGGCATCACGATAGCAGACAAAGGTGTCCAATATTCCTTGCCAAGACCCCATGGCTTTGGTCAAATATTTTTTCACGCCGAGTATGTAGAACCAGACGAAGACAAGAAGGTCAAGGGAGGGGAAAGGTTGTCTTGCGTCTCAGACAACGTGCGCGTGGTCATGATGGTGCATCGTGCCCAACGGGCCGTGCGTGTTTCAGTCATCAAAACCGGCAAACAGAGATTCAATCCACTTTCAAGATAGCAAGGAGGTAAGCCATGGCGGTTCAGTTGACCAGATTGGAGGCGCTGCGCAAATCCAACAACCCGGATGACACCTTGGACGCAGCTGCGGTGGCAGGCATCGAGTCGAGTGCAGTTGATCATCAGGACTTTCTGACAGGTGTTCTCAGTCAGATCAAGAGAATCATCCACGGCGATGATTCCGGCAACTGGCATGATGACGTCGATGATGGAGCGTTTGGTGGGGATGCCTCCCTGAAGGCGTTGTTCAATCGAGCAACGTTGGAAGGCAAAAACATCTTGACCAATCGTCTCAACCTCAATGATGTGACCGTGTCCAATGGGCAAAATTGGCAAGAATTGACAGGCTCCAACAAGCCTGACAAGAACATTGCCATCAGCGTCAGCAATCAAGGCGCGGTCACAGCCCAGTTGGCAGGTGCCATTGGAAGTCACGACCTGGCAGAGATTGCCGGCAGCAACACGTTGCGACCCAAGAACCTGGTTGCCGTGTTTGATGGCGCATCTGGCGATCCCATTCTGTCAAGTGGACGCCGGGTGTGGGGCCTGTTGCAAGTTGGCAGCGCTGCTACCGATGGAAATCCATTCGGGGACAGCGGTAATGACCAAGGCCAGATTTCATTCGTGCGTGCCACTGCGACTTACGATGACTTGGAAGCGTGCCCAGTGGCCGACATCGAAGATGCAGCCATCGTGTATGCATTCAGCAATCGTGATGACTTGGCCGACACACCCGAGGAAGCATTCAGAGGCGACCTGGAAAGTGCTGACCCGCAGGCAGGCGTTGCCGTCAGCCTGGACAGCGCATATGATGGCGGCCACTACATGGAGGTTGACGGCAATGACGTTGACATCCGGTTGGCCGACACCAAAAGCTGGGTGGTGAGGAACGGAGCAGGTGGCACCATCATCTTCCAACTGACCCGGAATGACACCACAGGCGATGAGCTGGAATTGAATCTGGATTCTCTGGATGTCAATGTGCCATCTGGCGGAGTGAGCTTCAGCCAGGGCATCATCGTGGATGACGATGACCAAGACCTGAATCTGGGCGTCAATGCGGCAGGCACCATCGACAGCACCGGAATCACGGTGGAAGCCACCGCAGGCGATGCATTGGTCAAAGCATCCGCAGATGTTGAATTCCAGACCGTCCGTGAAACCAGTCCATTCCCGTTGGATGACGCCACCGCTGGTGCCATCAGCGCTTTGTTTGGTCAGACATTCGCATCTGTCTCAGCGGCCATCAAGTATGCCGGTGAGCACGGTGGTGTGGACCTGACCCTCAAGAAGTTTGTGGCAGGCTCCAACTATGGACAGGATGTCAACATCCCAGCAGCCATCCAGGACATTACCACCTATCCCATTGACATGGAGAACATCTCCACAGTCAAGCAGTTGGTGTACCTCAACGGTCGGTTGCTGGTCGGTGGCAACGTCACCACCCAGAATGACGTGTATGTCGGTGACACGCCGGCAAACGGGGACATCAAGGTTGATTTCCCCAAGGGCATCAAGACTGGTGATGTGATCATCAGCGTGGTGCTTGCTGAATAACCAACCCTCCAAAGCCAAGCGTGATTGGCCTGTGCGGAGGCTCAAGCGTGGAGGCTGTAATGTTCGAGAATAACACACTCAATGAAGTGGACGATCCAAAGACTCGCACCAAGTTAGAGAGCATCCAAGGATACGTCACAGACATCGACAAGGAAATCATCAACGTCAGAAAGATCATGGAAGCCAAGGCAATTGCGGCTGAAGTGACCAAGACCCTTATCAAGCGGTTGGTGACTGAAAATGAGTTTGTTCAAAACCAACTTGACAAGGGCAACATGGACCCAGAGGAAGCAAAGATCAGAATCAGCCAAAACAACAGGATGGTGGGTGTTGTGCGTGAATTTTCCGCAGATGCCCAGGCCACGGCATTGACATTGAAAGGGAAGTTGGTTGGGTTGGAGGATGCTGCCAAGCTGGGAGAAAAACGCTTCAATGCCGAAAAGGGCAAATGGGAGCGTCACAAGCGAATGGCGGCTGAAGATGAAGCAGAGCAGGCTGAGAAACAAACCGAGCAGACACCCAAACCAGCACCCAAGAAAAGGCCTGCAAAGAAAATGGCCAAGAAAAAGCCGTTGAAGAAAAAGAAAGCGGAGGCTGATGCCAACAACGCCGGATAGATTCCCTGGAAGCAGGGAGGAAGATGAAATTGTCTTTGAAGAGCAATCGACTGACCCCACAGAAATTGGAGCAATCAGAAATGTCAGCGGCGCACTCAAGGGCAGGGATTCAACCGGTGTGTTTGACTTGCGCAGCGGTGGAGGCATCAGCGAAGCAGAACACCGTGTGCTTGATCAGCTTGTTCATGAGTTGGATGAAGACTATTATGAGAATTACACATACAGCGGCAGCAAGATCACCAATGTGACTGTGTGGACCGATGTATCAATGACCACCAAGATCAGGGAGTATCAATACACATATACAGGTTCGCACATCACACAAGAAGTCATCATCCAGTATGATGGTTCAGGAGTTGAAGTGGAACGGTTGACATTGTCATACTCATACACAGGCTCCAGAATCTCAAATGTCACATGCGTGAGGACTTGATATGCCTGTTGTCCAAATTGTCATAGATGATTCAACCGACAAAATCATCACCGGTCAACACACATTTGATCGTGACAACGGGGGGATTTTCATTGGCGGTGCAGGATCGTCATTCCCAGCATCCCCACAAGAGGGTGAGTGGTTTTGGAGGATTGATGAAGCCAAACTTTATCGTTACAACGGAAGTACATGGGATGCTGTGGTATCTAGCGTGGGGTTGCATGCATCTACTCATGAAGATGGGGGAAGCGATGAAATCAGCGTTGCTGGCCTTTCTGGAGTCTTGGCAGACAAGCAGGATGCAGACAAGATTCAAGGCCGGGATGTAAACTCAGGCACCCCAACAGACAAGCAAATACTCAAGTGGAATAACGCTGCATCTGAGTGGGAATTGGCGGATTTGTTGTGGACGCTGATGTCTGGCCATCTCAAACCAGCCACTGATGGTGATGCCATTCGGTTGTATCATAGCGATGGTGTGCAATTTGCCGAATTGGGCAGAACTGGAGGGAATTTTTACATCACAGTTGGTGGAGATGATGCACAGGCTGCTTACTTGAATTGTATGAAGCGGCAGGTGCAACTTGGTGGTAGCACGACAGCCGAGAAATGGGCTGTGTCAAATAGTGGCGATGGGGCAATTGCTGAATTCTATGGCGACAAAACCTCCAAATTCTTTGGAGATGTGACGCATGAGGGCGATGTCATCCCAGATTCAAACAACGTCAGAGATTTGGGTGGAAATGGTGCAAGATGGAGATATGTATATGCCCAAACCGGATTCATCGCAACCAATGGAGGGCTGGGTTCAATCAAATACAATTCCACAGGAATTGTCGGACAGAATACAGGCGTTTTGATCAATGGAGGGATGAGCCTTTCATTCAAAATCAGCCAGATATTTGGTGCGCAAGCGATTGCTAAATTCATAGGCTCTAATGCATCCCAACGCCATACCATCAGGGCATACTATGGTACAGGCAGCGGTTCAACCTATGTCCAAATGGATCACGATGGAAGTGATGGCGTTGTGGCGTCTGGTGTTGGTTCATTATTGCTGGATTCAGATGATAGAATTGTGGCAAAAAAGCCTTTTGAGTTGCCATCATACACTGTATCAACCTTGCCATCAGCCAGCCAACCAGGACAGATGATTTATGTGACTGATGAGACTGGTGGTGCTGTGCCTGCTTTTTCTGATGGAACAAACTGGCGACGGGTGACTGACCGCGCCATTGTAAGCTGAGGTGTATCATGCCATTCCAACCAACTACTCCAGAAATAAAGGCGATCCCAATTCCTGAAGAAGTTCAGGAAAATGCATATCACATCCGCGAATTGCACATCTATGTGGATCCCAACGATTCATATGCAACCAGGGTTGCGGTGTATTGGACCAAAGGCCACAAAGACACGGAAGGTGTGTATCACGAGGAAGCAGACAGCCTGTCATACACAGAGCTTCAAGGTGTTGCGTTGTTGACCAAAATGGCAGAGGCTGTGAATGGCATCAGCCGGTATGATGCTGCGAAGGAAGGTGTCTGGGAGTTGTTGCAATCTGTAGAGTCACTTCCAGATGGGAGTATTGTGTGAAAGACGTCAAGTGCGTATTTGAGCGGGATGACACTTTCTTGGGTAGGGCCATACGATGGTTCACAAGTGGCCGTGTCAACCACGTAGCAGTCACCTATCGCAGCGAGGATTGGCAATCTGAATGGGTGGTTGAAGCGCTGCCAAAGGGTGTGACGTGTAGGCCTGTGAGAAACAGGAAATGGGCATATGTTGTGACACCCAAAAAGGATGTATCAAAAAGTCTCAGAGCGGCAAGTGATTATCTTGACAGAAAGTATGATTTCAAAGGGTTTTTCTTGTTTGCAATAATCATACTAGCTTGGCGATGGTTACGCATCAAAATCAGAAAACCAAGTCTGAGCGGGAAAGCTCAAATTTGCTCAGAGTTTGCAACACACGTTATACTGCTTCCAGTGCTTGGTCCAGTTGTTGATGATCCTCAATGGGTACACCCGGAGGAATTGTTGGCAATTTGCGAGCAGCACCCAGATTTTTACACAGTGGAGAAATTCATTGGCTGACAGCTACCACGAAAGCAAGATTGTGACGCTCAGTGGAGTGGCAAACGGGGTGAACAAGACATTTCACACACCCACTGCTTACGTGACTGGAACATTGAGAGTTGTGCATGATGGATTGGTGTATGAACCTGATGATGACAAATGGGGTTGGACTGAAATTGACAACACCACCATCGAATTCACTGAAGCACCGTGGACCGATGACAGGATACAAGCATTTTACCAGGAATCATCTGCCATCCCTTCAATAGACAATGTCCAAGGCAGTCCGTTTCATCCAACGGACGCATTGCCATAGGAGGCAAGTCATGGAACATGTGGAAAAAGCCGAGTGGGATGCAAAATTCATCAACAATCTGCCAGATGCGGCATTCGCATACATCCTTCCGGGTGGCAAGAAGGACAAGGAAGGCAAGACCGTGCCCAGGGGCTTGCGGTTGCTACCGCATCACAACATGAACGTCAAGAGCCCAACCGAGAATACCACCGTGGACAAGCCGCACTTGCGCAACGGTTTGGCCAGGGTCAACCAAATCAAAGCACCGGATGATGTCAAGGCCAAGGCCAAGGCACATCTGATGAAACATGCCAAAGAGCTTCTGCCGTCTCAAGGCGGTGGTAAAAAACCAACCAAAAAACACGAGGAAATCATGGAATCACGCAAAAACATCGAAACGCAGGTGTCTGTAGAAAAATCACAGCTGCCACTCAAGGATGGTGAGACATTGCGGGACTTCTTGAAGTCCATGGGAATGTCTGTGATGGAACATCTCAAGAACAAGGTCAGCATCGGCAAGGATGCTGATGTGTACCCTGTGGACATTTACGGGGACAAGGTCATTGTTGACTTGTATGTCGGCAGTGAGCCCAACCTGGTTGCCGAGGGGGAATCCAGGGTGAAGTATTACCAGATGAGCTACGTGCGCAACGTCAACGGGGAGTTTGAGTTTGGCGATCCCGTGGAGATGGAAAAGCGCATTGTGTTCATCCCCAAGGGTGAGCCTGTCCAAAAGAGCTTCTGGAGCGGAGTGCTGTGATATATGATTTGTGGCGTTTACACAATCGTCAACGAGGTCGCTGGCAAACAATATGTCGGCTCATCTATTGACATTGAACGTCGATGGGCAGAACACATCAGAGAATTAGAAAACGGAGTTCACGAGAATGCCTATCTGCAACGTGCTTGGAATAAGTATGGCGCAATGGCCTTTGTTTTCAAGATTGTGGAATGTTGCGAATCAGAATCACTGTTGGCTTGCGAACAGGCTTGGTTGGATTCATTGAGGTTGGGTATAGGCTTGTACAATATTAGTCCAACAGCAGGGAATTGCTTGGGGGTGAAGCACACAGATGAGACAAGAATGAAAATGTCCCAAGCAAAGAAAGGCAAGCCCAGTTCATTCCTTGGATGTAAACACACAGATGAATCAAATGAAAAAAATCGGTTGGCACATCTTGGAAAAAAATTGTCCAAAGAGCATAAACGCAAAATAGGAAGTGCTCACAGAGGGATGAAACGATCAAAGGAGACATGTGAAAAATTGCGTCAAGCGCAGTTGGGCAAACGACACGATGAAGTTGCAAAGGCCAAGATGCGTAAAGCCAAGTTAGGTAAAAGTTGGTCTTTGGTTGATGGTGTCAGAGTTTGGAGTCAATCATGCCAGCATTAGCACGCGGCCAAGAAAATACACCTAGTATAATCAATTGGTTTATCACAGTAAACAATGTTCTTACGGATGCCTATGAAGTGGGATATCAGATCTGGGACATCACCGGTGGCCTGCCTGGCAGTGTGGTATTCCCAACCCCTGGCGATGACACTGATTGGGAGGATGTCACCAGTGCGCCTGGCAAATTCTCGGTTGGTTCATACTATGCATATGACAACACGGCTGGGAATGGTTACACGCCTGGACTTGCTGAACCGATTGGCACCCATCGCATCAAGTGGCGCTGGAAGATATCTGCCGCAGCGCCATATCAATTGGGCCAAGAGGACTTTGAGGTGTTGGTGCAGTCGGGTGGTTCATCGGCTGATCACTACATCTCTGTCCAGGACGTGCGGGATGCAGGCATTCCAGATCCGCCAGATGACGACACAGTTTTGGCCTACATCGAGACGTGGCAGCAATTCCTTGATCGGGCTTGTCGGCAGTGGTTTGTGCCCAAGCAAGTGATTCTGGAATTGAACGGGAATGACTCAGACACACTGTTCTTTGGCATTCCCATCATCCAAGTGGATTACATCAAGCTCAACGGATCAGCGGATGAGCTTCAGGCGGAATTGTACAAGGTATACAATTCCAGAAGCTATCCTGACGACAGGCGCAACCCGCGCATCAAGTTGGTTGGGCCTGATGAATACAGGGACATCTATGTTGCACCGTTGACATTTGGCCAGTTGAAATTCCGTCGTGGCCAAAAGAACCAAGAAGTCAAATGCATCCTCGGATACACTGAAGAGGATGGAAGTGTGCCCAAGTTGATCAGCCGTGCGCTGTTGAAGTTGGTCATCGAAAAGTTGTCCAATCCCGTGTATCCAGGGGCCAGCAATCCGTTGGTGCCTGTGACGCCTGGTGGCCAGGTCATCAAGGAAAAGACTGATGGCCATGAAATCCAATATTCAGATTCCACCAAATCCAGGAAAGCTGGATTGGATGGAATCACACAAGACCAGGAGATCCTGGACATCATCAAACTGTATCGTGCACCATTGGGTGTGGCTACGCCAGCGGATTGGACATACTACTGATGCCAATACCCAATCTCATACATCCTTGCGATGTGAAGATCAAACAAATCCTCAAATCCAGCACAATCATGGATGAGGATGCAAGGGAACCTGTACAGCAGGCCAAACGTGCGGCAACCAAGACTGTACAGGGCCAGCCGAAATGGGGCCAACAGTATGGACTGGAGGCAGGCAAGGCTGGAGCAGTTGAAGGCTCTGATGGGTATGTGTTGTTCAGGAAGATTGATCTGGATGCAGCTAGTGTGACATTGCAGCCGAATGACAGATTTGTACAAATCGGCCATGTTGTTACTGATGTGTACATCATCAAACTGGAATGGTGTGGACATTACCCGGATCAAAGCGGTCCAACAATGGTCAAAGCTCATTTCGCAGACAGACAACCATCGAAGCAGACAAGAGGCGCATGATGCCGAAAACCCAATTCAAAAAGACATATGGGTGGAAGGCTGCTAAAAAAGCATTTGATCCAAGAATATTTGACAAAAAAACTCGCAAATACATGAAAATCGCATCAGGCAGGATTGGTCTGATGGGCGTGAGAAACACCAGGAAGGTCATACAGAAAGGCGGGTTTGCACCAAATAAACCATTGACTGTGGCAATCAAAAGAAGCAGCAAGCCACTTGTCGATGATGGTGAGCTTTTCCAATCCATAACATATCAGGTTGTGAATGAATACACTGTGTTTGTTGGTGTGTTGAAAACCAGTGGCATATACAACATAGCAGTGATGATTCACGACGGAGGGATCATCCCAGTCACGTGGGAGATGAGAGGTTTGTTCTGGATACTTTGGTTGACAAGCCAAGGCACAGTGAACCCCAACACGTTGTCTGGAAGGGCCAAAGAACTGTGGGACAGGATGCCAGGCGGATGGAAGCCAATTGGCGTTGGAACAAGGGCAATTGTGATTGTTTCAAGGCCATTCATGCGCCAGGCATTTCAAGATCCTGAATTGCACAGAATAGCTTTGAATCATTGGCATGAAGCTATCAATCTGGCAATGCGGGAGTTGGCGGCAGGTAAGTGATGCGGTTGAGAAAACTTGTCAAACACTTTGAATTCCTCAGCAACAATCGTGACAAAATCACCCTTGATGACTACACCAGATTGAATGAGGATGAAAACCGCGCACAGCTCAAGGAAATTCTCTTTGAGATTGAGGAATACCCAACTGACGATGATCTGCATTTGAAGACATGGGTGGCACAACCACAGAGCGTCCAGCAATGGCTGGGATTTGAGGTGGAAGCAACGCACTTTGAAGTGGATGGGCAAGTTGCCACAAGTCTTGGATTCAGATTATCTGATGGGGTTGATGAATATTGGTGGGACGGTGGCAATTGGGTGGTGAATACAACCGATTGGAATACAGAGGTTGAAGTTGCTGGCAACATCTCAAATTTTCCAGCAATTGCCAAAAAATTACAAGTCATCGTCAATCTCAAGACAACAAACAAATACGTCACGCCATATCTCCGTGACATCAAGGTTTTATATTCATCAAATATCGAATTCAAAGAGGATTTGTTGTATAGAACATTGATACCACTTTTGAGGGATAATGTCAGGCCAATTGCTGATTATCCAATTGAGTTGACATCGGATACAGACACGTTGGATTTGGCAAATGATTTTCCTCTTGAAACTCCATACAATATAGTTGGGATTGACAGCGCTTATAATCACACAGACGATCCCAATCATAACACAGACATCTACCAATCATATGATCCGGGCACAAATGTTGTGACTTTGTCACAAGTTGTGTCGGCAGGAAAAGTTGTTTGGCTCCGTTTTTACTGGGAGCCTGAAGTTGCTGTGACAACGAGTCGTGATTACACAGAAATCCAAAAGGTCCCATCGCTTGTGCTAGATGACGTCAATCTTGTAAACGCAACAGAATATGGCCCAGATGACTATGTGGTGAACAAGAGCACTGGTGAGGCTGTAATTGTTCCAGCACCCATCAGAGGCGATCTGGAAATAATGGCCAACTTGATTACAGACAAAGGCGTTGACCAAACGCGCCTTGCTGATGAAATGAAGCGCTTTTTTGCTAACAATCCCCTAATAACTTCAACAGGGTTGGATGAGGAATACAGGCTTTGGCTTCTTGATGAATACGACATGAGAACCAGTGCCAATCTGGGGGATTTGCACACAGGCAGACTTCGCTTCAGCATTGTGGGCGCGTTATTCTATATGCGTGATTCAATTGACACATATGCTGTAAAGGAATTCAAGTCAACAAATGACTCTAATCTTGTGATCAGGAGGTCATAAAATGGCACAGCGACGGTTTGGACCCGTGCGTGGAGCCGGTGTCAGCATCACCGAGTTGGAAGGCGACAAACCCATTGAGCCGGGTGCGCTTGGCTGGGCCGCATATGGCGGCATTTTGGAAAAGGGCAACGTGGGTGAGCTGATTCAGTGTTCCAGCAAATCACAATTCATCAAAAAGTGCGGCAGCTATATCGAGGACAGCCTGCTGCCTGACGCTTGTATCGACTTTTTTGATGAGGCGGCAGGCAGGGGTGGGCTTTTCCTCGTGCGTGTGACAGATGGCGAGGAAGTGCAAGCAGAAAAAACGTTGTATTGTCGCAAGCTGGTGCGCACGGCCATGGGCAAACTCAAGGCCAAGAACGGCGGCAGATGGGGTGGCAAGGCCCAGAAGCTCACCGATGACGTGACCGGAGGTGGCGATATTACCAACACCACCATTGACACCGGCAAGACCATGCTGGTGGATGAATGGAAGGGTGGCTATGTCGAGTTGGCAGAGGTGTCCAACAAGCAATACCCCATCATCAGCAACGATGCAACCGGGGTGGTCACCGTCGCAGCCGATCAGACCATGAAGGATGACTGGACAGCCGGTGGTGGCGGTGATTTGCGCTATTATCTGGTGCTGGAGAATGAGGGCAAGCAGCTGTCCTATGAGATCAGGGATGGCGAGGAAAAGCCCACTGAGGAATTTGGCTTGTTCATCTACGTTGATGATGAGTTGGTTCTTCAGTATCCCAACCTTCACACCAATCCCACCCACGCCAGATACTGGGTCAACAAAATCAACAACGACGGGAACAACGATGAAGTGGAAGCTGAAGACCTGTGGGTTGGTGCCCATGCGGCTGACGTCAGGCCTGCCAACTACTGGGGTGAGATTTCATCGGTCACTGAGACCGTGCTCACCGCTGTCATCCATGAGTTCATCCATTCGGTCGGTGACGCAGACGCAACGGTGGCATTGGGTACAACGACCGATGACATGGTGGCTCAGGTCATCACCATCGTCATGTCGGATGCCAGTGCATTCAATGCCACCAGCGATGTGTTCGGAGCGCTGGGCAGCGGCACTGAAGGTGCGGCATTCACACCCAACAACAAGTGGACACCTCCATTCACTATCACCAACGGTGCCACCGTTTTGGAAGCGGGTGACACCATGGTGCTCACCTACAAGCCGTTTGTGGCGGATGAGCTGATCGATGGATACCTGTATCCCGACAAGCCCAATGCCACCAGGGAAAAATACCGCATCACTGACAACGACCATGAGACCATCACAGTGGCGGCTGGCAGCGACCTGACGGCCAGCGGTGCGCCTGCCGATGAGTTCATGGTTGTTGCACCGCTGGACATGGCAGGCGGGAAGGATGGCAACAACGTGGTGGATGCAGACTACACGCAGCAGGTGTGGGACACATCCAACAGCCCGTTCAACCGCATCTTTGGCAAGAACATGGGCCTGATCAAGTGTGCCACCCCTGGCATCACTTCCACGGCTGTCCAGAAGGCGGGTGCCGCCTATGCTGAGGCCAAAAACCATCAGTACAGGTATGAGGTGCCCAGCAACAAGGTCACCGAGCAGGAAGTTGATGAGTATATCAACGACACCCTGGGACGCAACGACTTTGCCGTTGTGTCATTCCCCAGCTATGCCTACGTGGCTGACCCGGAGGCCAGCACCGAAGGCAAGTTGAAGCTGGTGTCTTGCACCGGTATGGTGCATGGTGAAGAGGCCAAGACTGCCAATGATTACACCGGATATCACAAGGCAGAGGCGGGTGTTGAGAACATCCTGTCCAAGATTCTGGAATTGCCGACCGGTGATGCAATTCTGGATGAGGAATACCTCAATCCGCTGGGCATCAACGTCATCAAGAAGTCCAAGGGCAATTTCATCCTCTGGGGTGACAGGACGCTGTGGGTGGACCCGGCATGGAAATTCAAGCATCAGCGTGAGCAGATGAGCTATTATGAGCATGTGCTCCAGGAGAATTTTGACTGGATCGTTTTCCAGCTCAACAACAGCAACACCCAGAAAAAGGCCATCACATCCTTCAAGGTGTTCTTCCTGCCGGAATGGAGGAAAGGTGCATTGGACCTTGACAAGAAGTTTGAGGATGCGGCCATCATCAAGATCGACAGCGAGATCAACACGGCTGTCACCAAGGCAACCGGTGACATGTGGGCGCAGCTCAGACTGGCGCTTGCTGACACCGTGGAGCGCTTCAACATCATGATCGGCAAGGCGGGCATCTTTGAAAGTGTAGGATAACGCAAAACAAGAAAACGCAAGGGAAACATAAACCTTCATCAATAGTGAGGTGAGGAAATGGCAGTCACATTGAAAAGACTCGTGGGCAATGCGGGCGCTGGGCTGGATGAATCCCATGGAACAGACAACCTGTATGACGTCCTGAAGGGGTTGGTGGACTTCCAGGCTGATGTGGTGACGCAGTTCAATCAACTCAAGGCCGATCACGATTCCAGCACCACGCCGTCAACCGCAACCGACTTAGCGGTGGAAGTCACCGCTGAAGAGTAGCAAACGACGGACCCAAGGCCCATTGATTGGTGCCTTTATCCGTGGAGGTAAGACATGAAAAGCGTACTTCAGCCTGATCACATCCCGGTCAACAAATATGAACTGTTGGTGCTGGGATTGCCATCGCTGATGTTCACAGAAATCAGCGGCATCGAGGAAGAATTGCAGGTTGTTGAACTACCAGATCGGACGGTTGCCAGCGGTGGCAACACCGGGCCGGTGGAGTTCACGGCTATGTTGCCGATGCACCATCTTGCGGAGCAGGCCGCAATGGAGCTTTGGTACAGCGAGTCACAGGATGACGTCAGCCCCTTGTACAAGAAGGCTGCAACGCTGATCCACAAGTCCATCAGCGGTCAGGTGCTGCGCACCTATTCGTTGGTCAACATCTTCCCGTCCAAGCGTGGTTTGCCGGACTTGGAGATGGCCAATGAAGGTGAGATGGCGCAGGTGGAGTGGACATTCAGGGCGGATGACATCCTGCCCATCTAACCAACCCACAACCCCAGCGGTTGGGCCTAACAAGGCGATCACGCCGATTGGAGGTGAACCGTGGCAGTAAAACCCAAAATCCGTTACAGCACGGTCACGCTGGCAGAGCTTGGACCGCAGTTGCCCATTGGCATAGAATCAAATGGCCAAATAGGTAAGCAACTGTCTGAATTGCCGTGGAAGATGAAGCACGAAAAGGAATTGGGTGCGATGCGTGCCAAGAATCAGGGCATCAGCGTTGCCCAATTCACAAGCATGGTGCTGGCAACCCTGTACAAACGGATGGGACCACACGACTTTGAACCGATGGACTTCAACGCCAGGCGGATTCACATCAGCCAAGCATTCATGGCAGATGTCTACTATGCATATGTCTGGTTACGTCGGCAATCCATTGGTAATGTCTGCGACATGAAATTGCGCTGCCCCAATTGCACAAATCAGTTTGACTTTGCGGCTGATTTGAATACAGTTGAAGTGCGCGTGCCTCAGCCGGTTGAGCCTGTGAAGGATGACAAACAACCAGTTGGCCTGCCAAACATGAATTGGACATACAAACTCCAAGACCCGTTTGAGCTTCGCAACAAAACGGTGACTGAGTTGCTTCTGGGGCCAGCTAGATGGTATGCCATGGAAGCAGTGAAGGGCCAGATGAACACCGGTGAGGCCAAGTATGCCATCATCAATGGCAGCATCCACAAGGTCGGTGGGCACGATCAACAGTTGGTACTTGCCGACCATGAACTGGATGAGATGAGCAAGAGGGATCTGGAGCAGATCACGGCTGAGATTGATGCCAATGCTCTGGGCCCAGACATGTCCATCAAGGATGTGTGCCCCAGATGCAACAGGGATTTTGAGTTGCCAATAGATTGGGGTTTTGACAGTTTTTTCGGCATTTCTTCCCGGTAACACCGCTTGACACGTTGCGGGAAGAAATGTTTTTGATGACATATTTCATCCCTGGGATGAGTTACGGGGATGTTGAGCACATGCTTCATGAGGACCGTCGTTGGTATCTGAAAAGACTTATGAAGCAATTGAAGGATGAAGCAAAGGCTATGAAGGGCAAGAAAAAAGGCGTGCCCTTGAAAAAGCCTGGTGGAAGAAAAAGGGGTGGGCGCAAGAGGTAGGTGGCCATGCATAGATTAGGACTTGGAGGTGTGCTGACTTTTGATCACACCCAAGCCGTGAGAGGCATGGGGAGGGTGCAGCAGGGCTTTATGAAGATGAGCCAGTCCAGCAATTCATTCATCGCTGCGACTGGGCGTGTTGGCATGGCCGTGACTCGCATGGCCACCAGAATCAGAACAGCAATGCGGGGGATGGGCGCAGCATTTGGCCAAATTGGCGCAGGGTTGCGCACATTGAGTTTTTCGATGATGCCTGTTGCCTTGGGGATAGGTAAGGCAGTGGGCAAGGCAGCAGACTTTGAGCAACAGATGTCCAATGTTGCTTCCATCTACAGAGTCAACAAGGATGCAATTGAACCGCTGATTGACAGAGCAAAGCAATTGGGTGTTGAATCAGTGTTCACGGCAAAGCAGGCCGGTGATGCCATGGAGATGATGGCCAGAGCCGGTGCTGATCAAGAACAAGTGCTGTCAGGCATCGGTGGTGTCTTGAATATGGCAGCAGCTGAAGGCATGGAATTGGGCGATGCATCCAAGATCGTTGCCAATACCATCAAAGCGCTGGGCCATGAGTGGGGCGATGCCAGCCACATCGCAGATGTATTTGCACTGGTGTCAACCAAAACCAATACCACAATTTCTGAATTGGGCAACAGCTTCAGGATGGGCGCTGCTGCTGCCAGCCAGTTGGGTCTGAAGATTGACCAAGCAGGCGCGGCCATGTCCACTATCGCAGATGCAGGACTTCAAGGCACATTGGCCGGCACAACCTTCACCGCCATGATGACCAAACTTGCCAAGCCTTCAGGGAAGGCGACCAAGTTGATGAAGAAATGGCGGATTGAAATGCACGATGACAGCGGTGAGCTTCGCAACATCGGTGAGTTGGTTGCCGACTTCAGGAAACACATTGATGCCTTGCCAACCAGGATGCAGAGGTTGAATGCTGCGCAAGAGTTGTTTGGCAAGCGGGGTGCGCGTGCATACAATGCTTTGGCCAAGGCCGGTGTCGAAGGCTACAACAAGCTGCTGGATGCTGCTGAGAAAGCATCCGAGGGTGAAGGTGTAGCAGCTGACATGGCAAAGAGGCGGCTGGACAACTTCAGAGGCGCAATGGTTCTGTTTTCTGCATCAGTGGAGCAGGCCAGCATCGAAGTGTTTGGAGAGATGCTTGGACCAATGCAGAAAACCGTCAGAGAAATGACCGGTGGATTGAACAGCGTGTTGTTTGCCGTCCAAGACCTGAAGAAAGCCAGGAAGGAAGGCTTGACCGTTGAGGAAAAAGCCCAACAGATAATGGGCGAATATGGCGAGACAACAGTTGCAGTCGCCATGGGTTTCATGGATGCCATCGAGTCGCTGAAGGCTGGTTGGAAAAGTCTGGTTCAGACGGTCAAGGACGCAGGAAGATGGATTGCTGAGAAATTTGGCAACGAGGGTGTGAGGAATATCGTTGCCATGATCATCAAGATTGGTTCACTTGCGGCGGCATTTGTTCCGGTCATGTTTGCCGTAGGGTTGCTTGGTTGGGCAATCAAAGGTGGATTGTTCCCAATCATCAAGGGGTTGGGCCTGTTGTTCAAACTCGCCATGGGGCCGGTTGGGTTGATTGTGTTGGCCATCATCGGCATCCTCATGGCATTGAAGCGAGAAAATGAGAGCTTGTTTGATACCGTCAAGCGAGTGTGGGAGGGATTCAAGCAAGTCATCACAAATGTGTGGGAAAATGCCCTCAAGCCGTTCATCGAGGGATTCTGGAAAGGGTTCAAGAATGCAGTTGAGGTGGTTGGTGAAATCTTCATGGGATTGTGGAACATCATCGATGCCATCTTTGGGTGGATATGGGAAGGCTCAGATGATACAGCATCCGGCACCAAGTCAATTTGGGGTGAGTGGGGTGAAACATTGGGGTTGATCCTCGGTGGTGTGCTTTCTGCCATATCGGAAGTCATCAAACTGATTGGTGAGGCGCTGTTGATGCTCCGCAACGCTATTCATGATGCTCTGGCCTTCCTGGGAATAGTTGAAGAGCGCAGAGAGAAAAAGATTGCCACATTCAGTCTTACCAGGTGGGAGGATTATGGCCTGGAAATCATGGAAGCACCTGAGATGCGGCACCTTGTGTATTCTGGTGGAGCGTTGGTTGAAGGCATCACCAAAGGCCAAAAGAAACAGATTGCAGCGGCACTGGCACCACACCAAGAAGCGTTGGTGAAGTGGGTGGACACACTTGAGGCTGGGAGTGTGAAGGAAAGGCAGTGGAATGAGATCCTGAGTATGATCAATGCAGCCAAGAGGGAACAGGAAGCAGCCAAGCGCACCAAGAAAGCAGCGGCAGTCACAGCCGGCATCAGAATTGACGACAAACGCACGACCAACGTCAAGAGCACCCTGTGCGTTGATGGTCGAGAGGTTGGCACGGCATTGCAGCGCCACCAGGCGGAAATCAACGAACGCACAGCAGCCAAGACCACGCCATGGGTGCCCAGGACTGCGTGTGAATATGGTGCTGTGCCAACCACCCATGAGTCATTGGCATAGGAGTGATACATGGCTTGGTCGAATTTGAACAAATGGTGGCTTGCCAATGACGAGATTGGTGAGGAAATTGAAGGACAATTTCCAGCAGAAGATGTGAATCACGACATCAGCGCCACATACGCAGAATCCACGGCATTGAGTCGTCAAAATGCAATCCTTCACTTTGTTCATGGCAACAGTGAAACAGTATCATTCAGAGGATTGTTTTTTGCAGATGGTTCTACCGAGAATGTGTACAAAATCTTTGCAATGCTGAGAAGTTGGGCCAAGGTCAACCCGGACCTGGGTAGGCCACCAGTGTTGCAATTTTGGGTAGGTGATGCACATCTTGCGCTGCGCCAGTGTGTCATCGAAGGTATCAGCAACATTGAATATGGTGAGCCACGCAGCGATGGAAGTCTGCGTTCAGTGAGCTTCAGCATCCGTCTCAGAGAATATGTGGCGTGGTCGTTGGACGTTGAAAACAAGCCACCTCCAGAGACCAGATACCACACAGCACGCAGCCGTGACTACTATGAGATGTTGACCTTGCGGGAATATGGTGACGCGGATGTAGGGGACATCATACGCAAGCGCCATCCAGACAAGCCCAATATCCGGGTTGCAGATGTCATCAAGCTGCCTTCTACGGCAGCGCTACGCAAGGAGACAGTGGAACAAACGTCCATTGCGTTGAAGACAGCCTACAGACGGGCGGTGTCTCCGCAACGGACGTTGAGATTGCAGGTGTTTGATGCAAGGAACAGATCATACACATCGCATATCGTCTTGGAGCATTGATGGCAGAAGCACCAGACAACCTTGCTCCATTCTTTGTATTGGAGGTGGAGAATCAAGAGATCCAAGCCAACGTCACAGACTTTGTCCAAACTCTGGAGTATGAGAGTTCAGACGGCATGGCGGACATGGCAAAAGTGACATTCTCAAACCCGGATTTTATCTTGTCAACAACCAAGCTATTCCAGCCATACAACGAAATGTCCATCTGGATTGGCTGGGGAGCCAAGCTGCCCACATACATTGGCAGAGTCATTTTGGCCAGGCCAAGGATCTTGTTCCCACCGGGTGGAATGCCGACGTTGGAAGTCAAGGGGTACAGCAAGGATTGGGTGATGATGCGCACTGATCCTGCTGACAAGAAGCGCAGGGAGGAAGCAGCTGAAAAGGCACAAGGTTCTGGCAAGAAGGATTTGGCCAAAGCCATCAAGAAAATCAACTATGGAGATGCATCAGTCAGCGATGTGGTTGAGCAAATAGGGTTGGAAAACTTCATGCGCGTTGATGATGTCGATTCAGTTGATTTGCCTGAAATTGAGAATCTTGACAGGCCAGCCGATTTGTCAGATTATGATTTCATCAAATGTCTGTCAAATTTGACCGGATATTTGTTTTGGGTTGATTCAGACAAGCAGGGTCATTGGCAATTGCACTTCAAGGACCCGAACAAGCCGTTGGCACTTGAGCAAGAAAAGGTGTACACATTCAAATACAACGCTGGGGTTGCCACATCCTTGTTCTCATTTGAGCCTGAAATGTTGTTTCAGGACAAATACACAGAGATCAAGATCCAGGCATATGGCAACAGGAGTTCAGGCAAATATGGACAGTTGATGGAAGCGCAACTGTTTGTTGATGAAGACACCGGCCAGGATTCAATCCTGTTTGAAGGAACAGCCAAGGACAAGATCAAAACAGATCTGAAGAGTGCAGAGACAGTCCAATTGTTCATCGGGGAGTATTCATTCAAATTCATGGCAGGCACACACATCAACACGCCTGAAAAGCTCAAGGCATGGGCTGAATCATGGTTCAGGCGCAACAAAGAGAATTTCATCATTGCCAGGGGTAGAACAGTTGGAATTGAGAATTTGATGGCGAGGCAGGAACACTATATTGAAGGGCTTGGCCGTCCATGGGATGGCAAATACTACATGGACAGGGTGCGCCATGTCCTTGGGGGCAACGGATATCAGTGCGATTGGCACGGAAGGAAGGCACTTTCATAATGCCATCGTTGAGTGAAAAATTCATTGCCAAAGTTGTGGATAATCAAGATCCAGAACAACGTGGCAGAATCAAGGTCATTTGTCCAGACTTTCTGGGCAGCGATGAAACACCAATTTCATCGTGGATTGAGCCTGTGCATCATTGGGGATGGTTCACAATCCCTGATGTTGATGAGATGGTGGAGATTGAGATTGTGATGGCTTCCACCACAGATGAACACAGAGGGCAATCACGAATTTGGGATCCAGACATCAGGTGGAGGGGAAGGCGATTTTGGGGTGAGATTGATGAGGGGGATGAGGCAACCAGACCGGCACCCAGACCCATCCCAGAGGATTTCAAGACCAATTATGGCAAAAGGCGTGGCCTCATCACGCCTGCTGGCCATGTGTTATTGTTTGATGATACCGAAGGTGATGAAAGTGTGCGGTTGAGTTGGGCACAACCGACTGGCGAGGATTCTGTTGACTATGCCTTTGTCGCATTTGACAAAGATGGGTCGATTGTGCTGGCAAACAAGAAAGGCTCCACCATTTACATGGATGCCAAGAATGGGGCTGTGAGCATCATTGATGAACATGGTAACACCCATTCAACCGATGCTGAAGGCACCAAGGTAATTGACAAATTTGGAAATATGATCACCATGGCTGATGGCGTGATCAATATTCTCAGCCAAGGTGGTGTGAACATATCTGCGGCCAACAACGTGGATGTAACGTGTGACAAAGCAAACATCAATGCGGCATCAGAAGTCAATCTGGGAGATGGAGCGGACACACCTGTGTTGAGAGGGAATGACACCAAGAGTGAGTATGATGCACACATACACCCGACTGGCACGGGACCAAGCGGGACAACAACGCCATTGTCACCGGCAACATTGAGCACCAAGGTGAACACAGAGTGAGGCGGGATGAATGAGCAAGTGCACACTTCCACCTTTGCCACCCCTGGCATTGCCAATACCAATCCCAGGGATACCACCGATCCCGGCATTGCCAAGTCTGCCAGAGTTGCCGCTGATGTTGCCGGGGATGCCCTTGCCTCCGTTGCCTCCGTTGAGCCTGCCCATACCTATCCCTGGCATCCCACCGATCCCGGCACTACCGGCATTGCCCGCACTCCCCGTGATGCTTCCCGGCATGCCGCTGCCTCCGTTGCCGCCATTATCGTTGCCAATCCCAATTCCGGACATCCTGCCAATTCCGGCATTGCCTGCTTTGCCGTTGATGTTCCTGTGCCCGTTGGATTGAGGTGTTGAATGAGAATTGAAGCGCAATTGGCTACCAATTTACAGGCACTGGTTTTGTATGACAATGAGCCAGATGCAATTGATGCTTGGGCAGGTGCATTTGCCGAATATTTCAAGAATGCTGTGACTGGCATGGTGTTGAATGTACCAATCCTGGCTGATGCTATTGATGGACTGGCCAAGCCTGCTATGGTTGGTGGGATGGTGGGTTTGTCAACGTTGGGTGCACAAGCAATCCAGAACGGGATTTCATTGTTTTGGGCACAAATGATTGCATCACCTCCGTTGTTCTTTCCAGCAGCAACATTGATTGTGATGGCACCAGGCGTCACAGGCATAGAAGCAGCACTTCAACCAATATTTGATTTGAACAAAAATGAAGAAGCAGACAAGAATACAGCGATGCAGAGGATTGCGCAAGTGATTCATGCGCAGAATGCCGGGGGAACAGCTACATTCCCAGGTGTTCCAAATCCTATTGTTGAGACAATTTTGTAGCGGATGATGTTTTGAGCTATACTATGGGACCAATATGGCAACAGGTTTGAAGATACCCGTTGGTGTTGATGCAAGTGGCGGCACTGCCATGGTGTCCGGTGAAGCCAATGATGACAAAACGATCTATGCCGCTTTGTCGGATTGTGAAAATGAGCATGCGTACCAACAGGATTTGGGGCTTGGCAACTTCATGGTATTTTGGAACAACAATTCAAAAGTCAAAGCCAAAATCCTGCGAAAACTCATAACAATCTTTGGCATTTTTGAGGCTGACAAACGATACAGACTCAAAGAAGAAAGCATCCAATGGAGCAAATCTGAAGGCGATTTGGTACTGGAGTTTGAGTACATCAACTTGGAGACTGAAGAAGTCAAGTCATTCCAGCGAGTATACAGCCAGACCACAGGTGCTGAAGAGATTTAGGAGATGACCAGTGGCAACCACAATTGACATACCAGATTTTGACTTCAGCGGATTCTACTATGGGCAAATCCTGGACAAGTTGATTGACTACAAGCGCAGGAATGTGCCTGAACACACCGATGAAAGTTCATACGATCCGTTGATGCAAATGATCAGGATGATGGCGCTGGTTGGCCATCTCAACAATACGTTGATTGACCTGATTGCCAATGAGTCTACTCTGCCCACCGCCAAACTGGCGGAGTCTGTGCGCAACAAGCTGCGGCTGATTGCATACGAGATGAGCCCAGCATCACCTGCACAGGCCGATGTCATCTTTGAATTGTCCAAAGTATTCAATGCCTCATACGAGATCATCCCAGAGAGGGCGCAAGTTGCCACCAAGCGTCAGGGTGATGTGGCGGCTGTGTACTTTGAGAGATTGGCAGCAATCACCATCCAACGCACAGATCAACTTGGACACGTCATTGCCAAGGAAGGCTCCACATACACAGACTTCACGACGGAGGCCAACAGCCAAGCCACACCAGCTGATGACTTCACACCATGGGCAACCCCTGTGGCTGGTGACATGTTGTACTTTGGACACCCGCACATCATGTGGAACAAGTTGGGCCTTTGGTTCACGACGGTTGCTGCAAATATCACGGGTGCTTGGGAATACTACGATGGCAATTGGCAAAGAACAGCACCGACAGAGGTGCAACTGTATGGCGGTGGTGGCCAATTGCTCTTTGATCTTACTAGCCTGCTGGGATCCACCAACCGGGCGGGTTTGACAGTCCGTGTCCACTACAACGAGACTGGCGCATATGAAGAATTGACCAGCCTTTGGGATGGTTCCAAAAACTATGTCATAACCAGTGGATTGTTGGGTCAGACCAGCCCCAAATACAACGTGGGGGGAGGTTCACCGACATCAAATGCACAGGAATATTACTCTGTTGGTTCGGCATGGGTTGAAATCCCTGACCTCACGGATGGAACATCGCAATTGACTGCCGATGGCGATGTGGAATTCACATTGCCACAGACATTGACCGAGAATTGGCGCAAGACCACGGTTGATGGCAATTTGGCATATTGGATCAGGTATCGCATCGTTGAAGTGGCTGGGCCAACTGCACCTGTGCTTCAATATGGCAGAATTGACCAAGGCAAGCAATACGTCATTGCCCAGACAATTCAAGGACGGACATTCGAGGAAAATCCACTTGGTTCATCTGATGGAACGGCCAGCCAAGAGTTTGAAGCTGCCAAGGAATATCACATCAACAACAGCGATGAGTTGGCCGTTGAAGATGAGGCGTGGACAAGGGTGGACAATTTCTTGTCAAGTAAATCCACTGACAAGCATTACAGGGTGGAACTGGGCGAGAATGACAGAGCATCCTACATCTTTGGTGATGGCGTGACAGGCAGGATTCCACCAGTTGGAGTCGGGAATGTTGCTGTGTTGTATCGGTATGGTGGCGAGAATGATGGCAACGTTGGCTCCAACACAATCGTCAGCGACAAAACTGGTTTGACATATGTCAACAAGCTGTACAATCCCAGACCGGCATCAGGTTGGGAACAGGCACAGGGCGCAACTGAGGAAAGCCTGGAACAAGCCAAGATTGCTGGGCCTGCTTCGCTGAGAACTATACAAGTTGCACTGGGACCTAATGATGTTGAGCAATTGGCACAGGAATTTGAGGATGATGATGGTTCAAGCCCATATAGCAGAGCCAAGGCCATCGAGGAAGGATTTGGACCAAAGACCATCGAATTGGTTGTTGTGGCAAAAGGCGGTGCGCCTGCCAGCAGCGAGCAATTGGATGATCTGAATGAATATTTCAACGGGAATCCATACACACATCCGCCTATCATCAAACACGTGGTGGCTAATCAAGAAGTCACAGCGGTGAATTACACGCCAAAAATCATTGACATCGAGGCCACTGTGTATGGGGATGTGACGCAAGAAGTCATAGAAAACAGACTTCAGCAAATACTGCAAGCAGAAGCGTTGAAGGATGATGGCGTGTCATGGGAGTGGGAATTTGGCGGGGAGGTGCCTATGTCACGTATCAACCATGAAATCTTTGAAGCCAGTGATAACATTACAAGAGTGGATCTCACAACGCCTGCAAGTGATACTCCGTTGCAAACAAGGGAATTGCCTGTTTTGGGAACAGTCGTTTTGACGATTGTCGAGCCGTAGGAGAGTGTACAATGGCATACAAAGGAAATCATTACACAGTAGCATCCGCACAGCACCTGCTTGAGACAATCAAGGACTTCTTGGTTGCGTGCGGATGGTCAACCATCGGGCCAAGTGCTGATTTGGCAGCGAGACAAGCCCAGGATGATGAGCATGCACACATCTTGGGCTGGTTCTTGCACAGCGATGGGGAGGATGGCCAACAGGACATCCACATGCACATGAGCACCAACAAAGGTCACCAAACCCGTACCATTGGGTGTGATTTTACATACCTGAATGGTGATCATCTTGATGTCGGTGCAACATCCTTTGCTGTCGATGATGCCAGCCTATTTGTTGATGGCGGCATCATCAAAATCGGCAATGAGTTGATTGCAATCGGTGTTGTGGACACAGGCGGTGACAACCTGAATGGTTGCACCAGAGGGTATGGTGGCACCACACCGGAAGCACACTATGATGATGATGTTGTGCTGGAACTGACGTGGGGCGGCCAAGATGCTAATGAGGACACATGCGCCAGACCTTGCATCGAGTTGTTTGCTTTCCGTGATCTGGACAATGAACTCGCAGCAAGTGACGCTGCTTCAACGTTGGGTGATGACGCATCGGTTGGGAATATCTCTGGCCTAGATGGTTATGAGGAAGACAAATTCAACTATCATGCGCTCATCAAAGTGGCACAAGTGGGCCATGCCGATGAAGGCAAGATGCGTTGGATCAACAACTCAACGAATGGTGGTGCCTACAGCTATCAGAAATTCAAGACGCCTCCGGGTTCAGTCAACTCAGGCGATGTGCACGTGCTATCTGGTGGATTTTTTCCACCCGCAACCCGTCGTGCACCTACGCCTGGGACTAATCACTCATTGTTCTTTGGCATCCCGTACAATTTCCCTGGAACTTTCTCCACGCCTTGCAACGTGTGGTTGTACGGCAACAAGGATGGATTCCTGATTGTGTATCTGCGTGGTTCCACATACTATGGATACTATTGGGGAAATTACATCCCCATTTCCAGCCCACTTACAACCAACATCAAGGTCGGCAATGATGCATCAGCTGGTGCATATTCCATCGTTGTGGATGATCCGTATCAATTCACCGATGGGGCTGTATATCGGCTGGTTGGCCAAAGTGTCCAAGACTGGATTGACAACTATGATCGCAGCGCTGACACGTTCATGGGAGCATCCCCGAATGACTGGGATGACCTTGATCCAGAGGAACTGAACACAGAATTGATCAAGGTTGCACCGGGAGGCGTGAACCTGGGTACTGGAGAAATCACACTCACAGATCCGCTCATCTACTCATACAAGGCTGGTGCAGTTGTCGGGGAAGATCCCAGGCCATTCTGTAGGCCAACGGTAGGAGATGCGCAAAACACAGCCTTTGCATTCCAATTCAGGCCGGTGGACAATTCCAATACTAGCGGTGATCAACCTACCACTTGCACACCATTCAGGGCTGTGCCTTACGCTGAAAGCAGAATCACCAATCCCACGCACCGCCAGCATGGCAGATGCTATGTCAATGTTTCATCCGGCAATCCGTGGGATATGTACAATGCCCAGGGTGAATCATACTATGGAAATGGTTGTTGGACCAGGCTTGTTCCTTGTCGGCATGATTACATTCTGGATGAGAATTGGAACCGTGTCAATCAGCAGTTGCCGCTGGTTCCATTCATGGTTGAAGCAGGATATGAAAGCGGTGGCAGCGATGCATACACCGGTGGACTTTACAACAGTTGGCATCGCGCTTGGGGTGTGATTCCGCTGATTCGTCGTATGTGGACTTCATTGGGTGCGGCGCAAGAAGACACCGTGAAGGCCATATGGAATGGCAAGTATGAAACCTTCAGGGTATTCAGCATCACATACGCCAATTGGTGTGCAGTTGGCCCTGAGCTTTGGCCGTAGCAAAGGGGTGACAAATTGTCGCTGGGTTTTCTTCCAGGCAGATGGTGGTGGGAATTCAACGGATCAGATGCTGCATTGCGTTTGTTAGGCACAGATGCTGACGCAGCATTGTTTGATCCACAATCCAACAACAATGATTTCACCATTGCCGGAAGATTCATGCCTGATTCAGACAGCGGTGATGAAAGCATCATGTGCAAGTGGGATGTAAGTCCAAATAAGTGCTGGATGGTAAGGCGGCAAAATCAAGACTTGCATTTATTGGTGAGTGACGATGGCAGCAACACAACCCAGCTTGCTTTGACAAGTGCTCTAAATGCTGATGAAGACATTGTGTTTTGTGGCAGATATGAATATGACTCTGCTGGCGCTGTCAACGACATGTGGTTGGATGCCACAGGACAGTCGGAGGTATCCACAGCAGTTGCACGTGGGCCGGTGAATTCAACCACCAGCGCTGATGTGCAAATTGCTGATTGTGATGCAGGCACCGGCAAGCTCACAGGCCGTGAGTATTGGTTGGCATTCTATAACAGGAAGTTGACCGATGCAGAAAAGGATGGCCTGTTGGATGGAACTATCAAACCGCAGCAGTTGCTTGAGCCTGGTGATTTTTACATTGATTTCCACGCAGAAGTGGGGGCAACGCTTGATTCTGATTTCCCTGTTGTCAGTCCCGTTGAATTCACTGTTGAAGGAACGCCTGTGCAGGGCGGTGTGTCGTGGTACACCGGGCCGCATCGCATGCATTTCAAGCCATCAGAGAGACACCGGTGGCGATTTGATGGATCTGGTGATGCGCTGAGACTCGCTGGTTCAAGTGCCGGTTTGTTTGATCCGCAATCCAATGCCAATGATTTTACCGTTGCTGGTGTTATCAGTCCTTCTGTTGCGTCTGGCGACAAAGGTGTTTTTTGCAAACGCAATCAGAGCAACGCCAGTTGGTGGCTTTATATGAACAGCGGTTATCTGCGATTGAGGGTGTCGCAAAGTGGTTCACCAGGCTCATATTCGGATGTTTGGGCAAATATTAGCACTGGCAATCGCAGATTTGTTGGCAGGTACAAATATTCAGGCTCACCTGGAACCAGCAGCGATTTGTGGCTTGACACAGAATCATGGTATGGGCAATTTGAAAGAACGCGTGATTACAACGGAAGTGCATATGGGCCCATATATTCGTCATCTGGAATTGACGTTCAGATTGGCGATTTTGATGATTCAGCAGATCGTTGGTTCAACGGACTTTTCTATTGGTTGGCATATTGGAACAGAAAGTTGACCGATGTTGAAACAGAAATGCTTGTGAATGGCAGCGTGGAGCCCAGGGACTTGAACCCTGATTATTATGAAGAATTCAATGACACACCGGATGGCACGCAATCATCTGAAATCCCTGATTCTCCATCGTTGGATTTCACAGTGGAAGGCAACCCAACGCTTGAAGACCTTGGCACGTGGCCAGATCCCAAACCAACTGTGACATCAATGGACGAATACTTGGATGACCTCATTGCCGTCTCAGATCATCGCAGGGGTGAACCACCGCTGGCAGACCCGGATGATGATTACTGGCACATCGAGGAAGCAAGCGGCACAGATGGTGATGGTCTGGCGTTGACAGATGCTGATGGAGGGGATGAGTTTGCGCAAAGCAGCGTACCATTCTCATGGTGTGCTTTGATCAGATTCCCAAATGGTGTAAATGGATACAGACACCTTTGCTGTAAATGGGACAATACCGGGCCAGCATACTGTTTTGATTGCCAAATAGTGGGTGTGAATGGGGCATTCAGACCAATCATTTGGACACCCACAGAAAATGGATTTTACATCACCAATATGTTCCCGGCATGGAACACGCCGAATGATTCGGTGTATTTGTGCTGTCATACGTGGGAACCAAATGTGTCACGTGGGTATGTGTGCCGGCCATCTGGCGAGGGGGCAACTGGCACAGGCAGCATAGCCAGCGGAGCGCCACAGGCAACAACGGCAGCACTTGGCATAGGTGCTTCAGTAGTTGGCGGTGGCATTGACATTGGTGACATCTTCTGGTGGGCGTGGTGGAATGGAACGCCTGTCAAGGATCAAGCATTCTTTGAGGCGCTGTACAATAAAGAAATAGATCCGGTTGATACCAACCCAAAGGCATATGTCGATTTCCATAAAAGGGTGGTTATTGGCGGGAAGTATCTATCAGAGATTGGCAACTTCAATTTTGACGTGTTGAACACGCCTGTGCATTATGGCGCTGGAAATCCTACGGTGGGACCGATAAGCAAAGGCATTGAATGGCCAGCATTGCATGCACACGCGGCAACTTATGTGCCAATTGATCGTCCAAGACCTACAGCCCAATACAAGGGTTTGGTTAGGCACCAACCAGGGGACACAGAACGCAAGGATGGTGGAGCAATACTCATGCCGGGTGATGCTGGATACTTGGCAACCTTACATGGTGCCGGGGTGTTCAATCCGATTGACAGACCAAGATCCACAGCCCAGCACAAGGGCTTGGTTGCAATAGCAAGATACAAGAGGAAGAAAGCATGACGGACAGAGGGCCAGTTGGAGGTTTTGAGTTTGAGTCTGGTGGTCAATATGGTAGGCCACAGATAGTACAGGCTCAAGCCATCGACGGCACCACTGTGCGTGTTCAGTTTGACCAAAAAATGAAGCACACCAATCCAGCAGACGGAGATGATGTGCTCAACCCCAGCAACTATGCCTTTGTGGTCACCGGAGGTGTACCGGTTGCTGCTAGCAGTGTTGCGTTGCACCAATCCATACCGACGTTTGTGGACATCACGCTCAACAATGAGATGACATCCGGGTCATCCATCCAACTTACAGTGTCCAACGTCATTTCTGCTTTGGGTCAAATCATCGATCCATCATACGACACATACACATTCACAGGCTTTGGCTACAAACCACAGGTCCAGGATGCGACTGCGATTGATGGCGTGATCATCGAAATGACATTCAACGAGGCAATGAGCACGACCGGATTGACTACACCTAGCAATTACACAATATTGACAGGCGTGAATCCGCCACTCACAGTTATTTCTGTGGACATCATATCATCCACCGTGGTGCGTGTGTGGATAGATACTCCAATGGTGGTTGGTGGCAATTACACCATAGTGGTTGCCAACGTTACTGATTTGTCTGACAACCCCATTGATGATCCGCCAAATGACAGGGATGATTTTGTTGGAGTCGATGTCCAAACGAAATTGGACAGCGCTGAACCGGTGTCAGACACGAAAATCAGATTGAATTTCAGCAAACCGATGCTCAACAACGCTGAATTGCGGGACATATCAAATTACATCTTGACACCTGTGGACCCTGAGACCGCACCATTGTATTTTTCACAGATACTCATCCCAGGCGACACATATCCAGAATATGTGGAAATCCCTTGTTCAGAAATGACCAACGGAAAAACATACAATTGCGAAGTGTCAATCACCCTTGAAGATCGATGGGGGAATCATATTAGCCCATCGTTCAATGATGATGATTTCACGGGGCAAGGCACACCACCGGTCATTTCAAGAGTTGTTTCAACGGGTGAGAATCGGGCTGTGGTGTATTTCAATGAGGACATGAGAGACAACGCAGACATCAGGAACCCAGCAAATTATGCATTTGACCAAGGGTTGGCTGTGTTGAGCGTTTTGGATGTGAGTGGTGAGAGAGTGGAGTTGGTAACCAGTGACCAGACGCCTGGCGTGATGTACACGCTTCAGGTGACGCCATAGGAATCTGTGATGGCGATAAGTGATGTTGCATACAATCCGCTGGCAGGTGTGGCAACTGGCTACATGCTAGGCTACGTTGAGCCACCAGAATCTGCCGAGGAATTGCAGCTGGAGATGTATGACTTCATCATCTGGCCTATACGCGAAAAGGACCAGATTGAAGGCAAGCTGTTCCTGAAGCGGTTTTTGGAAGGTCCGCAGCAAGAATGGCGTGACACACAAGCACGCATTTTTGCTATCAAGGATTTGTGGTCTGTCACAAAATGTCCTGATGAATTCTTGAAGTATCTGAAGAACATAGTGGGATGGACAGCAGAGCTTGAACACATCACAAAAGAGTTGGATGATGCCACGTTGAGAAGGCTCATCAGCGCCAGTGTCCCACTTTGGAAAACCAGGAGCACCAGAGACTCAATTGCCAATGTATTGAGTTTGGTCACCGGGGAGAGGTTGCGTGTCTGGAATTGGTTTGACTTCAGGTGGGTGCTGGATGAGACTGAATTCAGCGAGGAACATCAGGGGCGTGATCCGTGGATCATCGACTTGCCAGGTTCAGGTGAAGAATATTGGATGAATGTGCGCATCGTTGATCCTGGGACATTCCAGCGACAATTGGTCAAGGATGTGCTCAATCTGATGCGTCCAACTGGTGAGAGGTTTGAAATCACATACTTGGACTTCTTGGATTTGTTCAAGGTTGACGGGGATGCCAGCCAGTGGGACATCCTCTTGGGAGGCAATGCGCCGACAGTCACCGGAGGTATGGCAAGATTTACAGATGACACATCAGATGAAGGCGCTATTGTGAATGTGGAAGGCTCTGACGATTGGGAAAATTATGTGGTCAGCGCTAGATTGCGTGGAAGTAAATCAACATTTGGCCTTGTTGGTTATGGCATAGCATTGTATGTTGACGTTGATGCCTTGGATGGATTTGGTGTATTGCTGAG
>Ga0180438_10001852_pt1 | contig 36352 bp, 37 predicted proteins | sample SS_ome_12_FD_132455 | JGI IMG/M metagenome (GOLD analysis project Ga0180438, IMG submission 132455) | Hypersaline lake sediment archaeal communities from the Salton Sea, California, USA - SS_3_D_2 metaG | ecosystem: Environmental > Aquatic > Non-marine Saline and Alkaline > Hypersaline >... | reverse complement strand
ATTTCATGAGGAATTTGCCAATGACTGGTATTTTAACGGTCCGGAAATGGAAGAAACCGAGGTGCCGGCCGGCACGTATAATATTCGTGTTTATAGTACTGACAATCAGGGCAAATATGTTTTAGTGGTCGGGAAGATTGAAGCCTTTCCTTTGGATGAGGCGATAAAAACTATTTTAACTCTACCCGAATTAAAAAAAGATTTTTTTAATAAATCTCCTCTGACTGCGTATTTTAATTTAATTGGTTTGTTTATGTTGATTATCTTTGTGGCAGGGCTGATAGTTATTGCGCTTCTTTACCTAATAATTAAAAAATTATTCTTTTAAAAATAATTATTAATATTAAGAATATTATGTTATCAAATATTCCAACCGACTTAGATAAGTTGAATAAGGAAGATATCGACCGTGAGATTTTGCGGGTTGGCATTATTGCCGAGCTTGACGCAGTTAATCTGTACGAACAGATGGCAGCCAAGGCTCAGGACGAGGGTATTAAGAAAATTCTTCTTGATATTGCCAAAGAAGAAAAAACCCATGTGGGTGAATTCCAGCATCTGCTTTTGCAAAGAGATGATGAGCAGGTAAGGGAGCTTGAAGAGGGGAAGAAGGAGGTTGAGGAAGAATTAGCTGAATAATATGACAGAAATTTATACATTGCCGGATCTTCCCTACGGCTATAAAGATCTTGAGCCGCATATTTCCGAGGAACAGCTCAAGATTCATCATCAAAAGCATCACCTCGGCTACGTGAAAGGCGCTAACGCAACTTTTGCCAAGCTTGAAGAAGCCAGGCAAAGTGGCGCAGACATCGATATGAAGTCAACGCTTAAAGAGTTGTCATTCCATATTGGCGGTTATATTTTGCATGATATTTTTTGGCAGGGTGTGTCGCCAAGTGGCGGGGGAGAGCCGGGTGGGGAGTTGGCTGAAAAAATTAAGCAGGACTTTGGCGGTTATGAAAATTTCAGAAATGAATTTACCAAAGCCGCGTCATCAGTTGAAGGTTCGGGCTGGGCAGTGCTTGGTTTTTGCAAAAAAGTAGATAGGCTCGCCGTTATGCAGATTGAAAAGCACAATGTTAATGTTTTTCCGCTTTGGAAGATATTAATGTGCGTTGACGTCTGGGAGCACGCTTATTATCTTGATTATAAGAATGAACGGGGTAAATTTATTGAAGCATTTTGGAATCTGGTGAACTGGTCATACGTTGGTGAGCGGTTTGATAAATACAGTGCCTAAACTTGGCAACCGGACTAAAATGGATTAAAATGGGAGGGCTGATTAATTTCAGCCTTCTTTAATATATGAAGCCAACCGATCAAATAAAATCAAAACTTGATATCGTAGATTTAGTAAGTGAATATCTTCAGCTCAAACCAGCCGGATCTGGTAGTTTTAAGGCGTGCTGCCCGTTTCATCAGGAAAAGACGCCTTCTTTTTTTGTGTCCAAATCAAAGCAGATCTGGCACTGTTTTGGCTGTGGTGCCGGTGGCGACCAGTTTGAGTTTGTGCAAAAAATGGAAGGTATGGAATTTCCCGAAGCTTTGGAGCTCTTGGCTGGCAAAGCCGGGGTTGAGATTCCCAGGTTTGACCGCGAGCAGTCAAGCGTTCGTCAGAAGTTGATTGAGATCAATGTTTTAGCAGCAAAATTCTATCATAAAGTTTTACTGGAGTCACAGGCAGCTGAAACAGCTCGTGGGTATATTGAAAAAAGAAAATTAACCCCGGACGTGGTTGATGAGTTTATTTTAGGCTATGCCCCGGATAAATGGGAAGTGCTTTTAGAGTTTTTAAAAAAGAAGGGGCACACAGAGGAAGAAATTAATCAGGCCGGGTTAGTAGTGAGTAAAGAGCGCGGCACTGGTTATTATGATCGTTTTCGCAACCGCTTAATGTTTCCAATTCAGAATCTGCAAGGCAAGGTAGTTGGTTTTACGGCACGGCTTTTAGATCCAGAAGCAAAAGAAGCCAAGTACGTAAACACGCCGCAAACAAAAATTTATAACAAGAGTGAAATTTTGTACGGTCTGGATAAGGCCAAGCGCGCAATCCAGGAAGAAGACTTGGCCGTAGTGGTAGAAGGTAATATGGATGTGATTACTTCACACAAGGCCGGGGTACGCAACGTAATTGCGTCATCCGGTACCGCACTGACAGAGGGGCAGGTAAATTTAATAAAAAGATATTCAGATAATATTGCCTTTTGTTTTGATACTGACTCTGCAGGGAAGGTTGCGATGAAGCGCGGTATCGATATTACTCTCGCAAACGATATGAATGTAAGCGTAATACCAATCAATAGGTTTACAAAAGATCTTAAGGGACAGCTATTCAAAGATCCTGACGAGCTGATTAATTCAGCGGATGGTCCAGAGCGATGGAGAGAGTTGATCAAAAAACGAGTCGGTGTTATGCATTATTATTTTGGAGACGCGTTTTTACGATTAAAGGATACGGCCGAGAGTAAAAAAGAAATTTCGAAAGAATTGCTAGGTGAGATATCGAAGCTATCTAATAAAGTTGAACAAACGCACTGGCTGCAGGAGCTGGCAAAGTTGATTGACGTGAATGAGCAGGTTTTGCGTGAATCAATGCCTCAGCCAAAGGGTGGGGTGAAATCGTCCCAGCCCAAGCCCGTTTCAGATAAGCAGCCAAGCGGGCCAACGCAGGAGGTGCAGGCCTGGTCCAAACTAATATCAATACTGATTAACCGGCCGGAATTGATTGAATCAGTCAAACAAAGCTTTCATCCCGAGTATATTAAAGATGAAAGTTATCAACAGCTTTACAAAAGTTTAATTCTGTTTTATAATGAGGCGCGTCAATCCGAAGCAGCTGATCAAGAAAATTCGGCAAGAATTTACGCAGATTTAGTTCAATTTTTATCAAAACAGGGGATTACAGAAAACGGGGTCGAGCTTTTCCATGTTTTGGCCCTGGCCGGCGAGCGAGACTGGCGTGATATGGAAACCGGACACCTTAAACAAGAACTTTTAAAAATTTCTAACTTTTCCGAATCATTATTTAAAAAGTCTGAAAAAGCAAAACTGACCAAAGAGATGAGGGAAGCCGAAGCCCGGGGCGATAAAGCACGGGTTGAGGAGATTATGAAAAAGTTTCAACAATTTGAATAAAATTTTTTAAACATTATTCTTCAAGTCTATCTGTGCGCCACATGTGGGCACGGACGGTCAACAATTTAAATGCCTCCGAGAAAAAGAACGACAACGAAGACAAAGAAAACAACTGCTAGAAAAACTAGCAGCACCAAAGTCAAAAAGGCCGCCAAGAAGGCCAAAAAGAAAGCTCCAAAAAAAGCGGGAGCAAAAAAGGCAAAAAAGCCTACAACTCGTGCCAAGGCTAAACCTGCCTACCGGCAGGCAGGCCAAAAGGCCAAGGCTAAAAAGGCAGTCAAAAAGCCAGCCAAAAAGAAGGTTGCAAAAAAGGCTGTCAAAAAGGTTACCAAAGCAAAGAAAAAGGTAAAGCGGGCGCCGCGTGCTCCAAAGGCGGAAATGCCAAGTGAGGAAAAGCTCGACGACCTACTCAAGAAAGGGCAGGGTCGTGGTTTTATTACTGAAACTGAAATGCTTTATGTGTTTCCCGAGGTTGAAGACTACTTAAGGGGCTATGAAGACTTTTTAGATCGTTTGGACGCGCACGGTATTCAGGTTTTAGAAATGAAAGAAGGCATGCTGGGCAAGGACGCGGAAAGAAAAGAAGCCTTGGCAAAAATCAGGATTAGTGAAGAAGAGCGTCGAGTTGATATTCCTGACCTTTCCCAGGATTCAATTCAGATGTATTTGCGTGAGATTGGTAAGATTCCGCTTTTAACAGCTGAAGAAGAAGTGGCTTTGGCCAAACGAAAAGAAAGGGGAGATAAGGAAGCTGAGAAAAAATTAATTGAAGCCAACCTGCGTCTGGTGGTTTCAATTGCCAAGAAGTTTGTCGGTAAGAGTTTGTCGCTTTTAGACCTTATTCAGGAAGGCAATATTGGTTTGTTCCGCGCTGTAAAAAAGTTTGAATACAGAAAGGGGTATAAATTTTCAACTTATGCTACCTGGTGGATTCGTCAGGCAATTACCCGTGCTTTGGCTGATCAATCGCGCACCATCAGAATTCCGGTGCACATGGTTGAGACAATTAATCGGTTTCAGCAGGTTGAGCGCCAATTGATTCAGGATCTGGGCCGCGAACCATTACCTGAGGAAATTTCCGCTGAAATGGGTGAAGACCTGGACCGCGTTCGCCATATTATGAAAATTTCCCAGGACACTGTCTCACTTGAAACCTCGGTAGGTGAAGATGAAGAAGATTCAACTTTGGAAGACTTTATCGAAGATGTTAAAAACGTTACCCCGGATCGGTCAGCCGCACTTCAGTTGTTGCGCGATTATGTTAAAGACGTTATTAAAGATCTTTCACCAAGAGAACAGAAGATTTTAGAAATGCGTTTTGGTCTGGAAGACGGTGTGGCTCACACTTTGGAAGAGGTTGGTCGAGAGTTTGACGTAACGCGTGAGCGTATTCGCCAGATTGAGGCTAAAGCCCTGGAGAAGATAAAGGGCAGTATCGGTATTGAGAAGTTACGTGATTATTAAAAAATGGCCCCATACGCGGGGCCATTTTTTGTTTGACAGCCATATTGATATCTGATGAAATAAATTAAATAGCACATTACATAGAAGGGAGGAAGAAGATGAGGGACTTTAAGACATTGACTTGGGATATTTTGCCTTGTTGGTACGAGCTTTCCTGGGATGCTGAGCACGTGGGAATTATTCTGCGGGTGCATCAGGATTTCATCAATACAGTTAAGCCAATACCCAGCGATGCCCGGATCTTTGAAGGGTATGAAGAGGTATTCGGCTTTACTGATTTCCAGACCGGCTTTGATAAGGATTTTGGGTTTGACAACAGCTTTCTCAGACTCGGTGAGAAAGACGGATTTGTGGAATTCTTCATTAAGATACCGGCAATTAAATTCATCACGGCCGAGACCTGCGACGACTGCAATGGTTCTGGCCATGACGAGTTTAGGGATGGTAAGTGCTTTCACTGCAACGGAACCGGCAAGGTTGTAAGATATCGTTACCAAGAAGCGCAGAAGATATCAGCAACCTTTTCAGTGTTTTTCATGCTTGCCCGAGGTACTAAGCACGAAACGTCGGCCAAGATCCCTCAGTTAATGACCGTGGTTACATCTACCCGGCCAGGAATGCACGGTGGTGCCATGGGCGGTGAATTCAGCATACCCCTGACAAAGTGGCTTTGTTCAGTCGGAAGTGCCGGGGGCCAGGTTGAAATTCTGGCAGTATCAGAAGCAATGGCACGAGCTTGGGATCATATGTACGAGCTCGGTGAGTTAGACAGATATTACACTCGAGCCTGGGTGGCGGATGAATACGGCTGGCTCAACACCCAATGCCCGGGTAATGCCACTGGCTTAGCCGCGGAGTGGAATTCTGGCCACGACGTTAAGGAGGGCAAGGGTTATCGGTTCAGCGGTCATAATGTTGATACTGCTGGTCAGCAGCTTACGCTTCTCGCCGGCCTGGCCGCCTTGCACGACCTTGCCAGAGAGGCGATCGATCTTGAGATCTAATCCCGCTTTGCGGGATTTTTTTAAATAAAAAATCACCCGCTTGGGTGATTTTGTTTTATATCTTTCGGCTGTCGTAAGCCCAGTGCAGCAGAGCCTGTCTTTGTTTGCGTCGGCAGTTCAGATCGCGCGGTTGGCAGTTCTTTTTTACGGCGCCGGCGTGGCGGCGAAAGGCTTTCCATCTTTTGATCTGTCGACGGTCTTCTTCAGGAATTCTTCGGCCCATGTAGTAGCGGCAGTACCATTGAAACCAGCCCCGGGGGTCGTCTTTGTAAATCCAGCCTTTTTTCTTCCAGTACCAGAGCGGTTTGCTTGCGTTAACGCCGAAATAATTTATTTTTGGATCATGGAATTTGGGATTGAGTTTGGCCTTTTTATACCATGACGCAGAAAATTCTTTTTTGCAGTCGTTCATATATTTACCACCAAAAACGCCAATTTCTAGCATTTGTTTCGGGGTTAGCTCGGGTTTGAATTCTGGATAAAAATTTTTACCCTCAGGTTCAGTTAGCTCATAGCGATAATTTTTTTGCATTCTATCATTAACAATAACTGTTTTTTTCTTTTTGCGAGGCATATATAATCTGTGCTTTAATCATCGCTTGCTTTTTGAAGAGTGTGCCAGATGCAAATAAAAAGTAATTTTGGTAAACATGTCCAGAATTAAATATAGTGTTGCGGTAATATAATTACTAATTATGTCCAAGCCTTCTGGGGAAAATACAAAAATAATCGGAAAGACGGCCCAGCCAAACGAGATGTAGTATAGCACCATTTTTTTAAGTTTGTTCGGCTTGCTTTTTTCAAATAGAAGATAAAGCTGCATTCCAAAAAATATAGAGCCTAGTCCGAATATAATCCATTTTGATGGGCTTGCTGTAACAGCCGCTAATGCTCCGGAGAGCATTACCAAGCTATTGAGGACAAGGACAGGCAATACATTTTCTTTTTTTACTTTTAATATCTTGGTAATCGTCAGCATTAGCAGAGCACAGCTGGCAATATAGAATATCCAGCGGGTAAAATATATTGGATGACCTGATTGAGTAAAGCCAACAATGGTGCCGTCCAGCAATAGGGCGTAAGTGAGAGAGGTAATTGAACTTACTAAAAATGCCATGGAAAAATATTCACTACGTTTTCGGTTAATCAAAAACCAGAAACTAAATATTAACATGGCAATTAATCCGGTTAAAAATATTTGGGATTCGTTAGGTATGAGCATAAATAATTGTTATTTATATCAACTAATTATCGCACGATGATTTATTTTGAACAAGTTATTAGCGTAGGGTCAGCCACATTATAATTGTTGCCGTTACTGCGATCAATAGTACGATCAGGCCGATAATCATAAGCTTTTTGTTAAAACTCATTTTTTCTGTACCGGGCAAATCCGGGCCGGATGGTACGCCGGGATCATACGGTGTTTGGTTTTCTTCGTCCATAAAATTTCATTTTAATTTTTATTCATTATCTCATATAAATATTACAAAAACAACCCCAGATATTATGAGGTTGTTTTGGCTCCGGGGGCGGGACTCGAACCCGCGACCAATTGGTTAACAGCCAACTGCTCTACCACTGAGCTACCCCGGAATGCTTAATTTATAGCCACATTATATATGAAAAATTACTTTTTGGCAAGACCCAGGGTTCTGTAACGCATTGAAGACTGACTTGTATGATTATGCAGAGACTATTTAGCAAAAGGTCGATCTAATAAACCATAAGTTATTTAGCATTATGCATAAATTTCTTTTGAGCCTCTTGGTTGCCGCATTCGTATTTAGCTTGGTAAGCGTAGGCGTTGTTTCGGCAGAAGAGACTTCGGATAACGCGAATCCGCCGGCCTGGGGTCAGCATATCAAGAATTGGTTTAAGCAAAGAAAGGGTCCGGAGAATTGTCCAATACAAACCGATGAGGAAATCGCCGCGCGCAAACAGCAAAGGCTGGAACATGGTGCCGAAATGCTCGGCCTAAGTGCTGAGGAGCTAAAAGCCAAGCTCGAGAGCGGCATGACCATGAAAGAAATTGGTGAAGAGTCGGGGATTACTAAAGAAGACTTTCAAGCCAAAATTAAGGAGCAGGCCAAACTCAGGATGACCGAGCGCTTAAACCAGCTTGTTGCTGATGGTGAAATTACACAGGAACAGGCTGACAAACGTCTTGAGCAAATGCAAAAGCGGATGGAGAATCCAGGTAATCATTGGGGTAAACGTCCGGGAAAAGGCCTTAAGGGTTTCTTTAAAGGTGAGAAACCGGAACCATCAGTTCAATAATTGATAAAATGTAGAGACATAAAAAGAACCCCATTTACGGGGTTCTTTTTTTACGAATTGATCTCTGATTAAAATTGTCTCGGAGGTCGATTCTTTTTCTGTTCCCGGTGACAGTCGCGGCAAAGCAACTGATCAAGCCGGTTTGGATCTGGTTCAAAAGGGAGCTCGGTAATATCGGCATCACATTTTGAACACTTCCAATTGCCCTGGAACATTTGTCTCGGGGCGAATCCTTGATTGTCCATTTGTTTGACTTATTGTTTTGCTATAAAACCTCAAAGACAACTAAACGTTATACGTATGATGAATATAAACAAAACTGTTAATTATGGCTATAGTTTACCATAAAATCCGGATTTTGTCAAGGCTTTACATTTTGGGTTAATTTGCTACAATAGCCATACATATTTTGAAATTTTTAAACTAAAAATACGTTTAAAATATTAAGAGAGAGGCTAATAATTAAGAAACACATATGCTGAATAAGGTTATCTTTATTGTTACAATCGCGGCACTGGCAGTTGTTGGGGTTAATCCAGCAGCGGCAGGTGAGTGCTGTGGTTGTGATCCGATTTACGACCGTAATGAAAACGGTCTGGTGGAAATTTCCGCCTACGTACGTGATTTTCCCTGCATGGAAAATTCAAATATTTTAACCACAGTAACCAAGGGCAGCGTAATAAATATTATTGCTGAGACCGACGGTTGGTACAAGGTTAAGCTGTCCGACGGAACAGTCGGGTGGGTCGGGGCACGTTTAATGTCAAAGACCACCGCTGCGGTGACTACCACTCAAAAAACCCAGACTCAGACTCAGACTCAGACAAAGACCGGTGAAACCGCATATACCTTACGTCGTTTGGCCGGCTATATTTTCCTGCAGGTGGAAAAGAACGGTGAAGCGTATTATTATCACCCGGTTGAATACCGGCGGTACTATCTTGGCCGACCGGCAGACGCCTTTCAGGTGATGAGAAAGTTGAGCTTGGGCGCTAAACATGATTTTATTGCCAACACTACTTATTTTCCGGATCATGTGGTTGGCAGAATCTTGTTGGATGTGGAAAAAAATGGTGAGGCATATTACATTTATCCAAAAGACAGGAAGAAATATTATCTGGGCCGACCGGATGATGCCTTTCGGATTATGAGAGAACTAGGGTTAGGTATTAGTAATGTCAATCTGAATTTGGTTGATACGGGCACAATATATTAATTTGATACGTTCGGGGATTGGAAAACCAAAACACCCTGCCATAATAGTAGGGTGTTTTGTAATTATGAATTTAAACCAGTGCTTGGGGTTAGGATATTCTGGATGAGTGCTTTGACAGGCGCTATTTGTCCTGGTAGTATGGAAATAAGCTTTTTTCGAAGGAGGATACATGGCCGAAAAAGCAAGTGGATCTACTCGTTCGTTCCCTCCGAAGTTTAGGCATCGACGACCTTCGTTGTTGCGCTACATTCGGCAGTCGATCATGCCGGCGTTGCGAGACCGTCGATTGCAACCGAGTATATTACTGGCAAGGGTGAGGCGATAGTACTTTACTAGGAGGAAGGATGGGAGAGCCAGATGATGATAAGGGTGTTGGTTCGGAAAAAGAAACGATGGAGGAATATAATGATCGGATGAGCCAGGCACTGAGAAAGTCAGTTCCCAAGGGTAACGGAAAGGCAGTGCTGGGTACGGTCTATTACCTGGGCCTTGAACGAACGCCCAATGGCGGCATCCGTATCGTGTGGAAGGAGAGAAAGCTCGGAGCCCTGTGAGTGGGGCTCTTTTTTATTATTAAAAATCAGGTACAATATAGATATATGAAAGTAACTTTTTACGGAGCGGCAAGTGAAGTTACTGGATCATGCTTTTTGGTGGAGACGGCTGAGCATCATAAGTTTTTAGTTGAATGCGGCATGTTTCAGGGGGAGCGTTATTCTGATGAACGCAACCACGAGCGCTTTGCTTTTGACCCGACTGAGATTGACTGGTTAATTTTGACCCATTCCCATCTTGATCACACCGGCCGGACACCAAAGCTGGTGCGTGAAGGATTTCGCGGACCAATCTATTCAACCGCGCCGACCTGTCGCTTGAATCAAATTATGTGGCGTGACTCTGTTCATATTATGGAGAATAATTTGAAGAGATACGGCCATGAAATGCTTTATAATGAAATTGATGTTGACCGGGCAGTAAATCTTTTTAATTGTGTTGATTATAGAAGGATTATTGAGCCGGTTGAGGGAGTGTTTATTGAATTTTTTGATGCCGGCCATATTTTTGGTTCAGCTTTTGTCAGGGTAAAGGCTGATGGCAAAACCCTGATATTTTCCGGGGACATTGGCAGTGATGATGTGCCGATTATTAAAGACACTTTGCCACGGCCGCAGTGTGATTATTTGTTTCTTGAATCAACTTATGGCGACCGCATGCATGATTCAGCTAAGGGGAGGTCCAAGCGTTTTCAAGAAATTCTTTCCAAAACAGTAAAGCGCAAGGGCGTGTTAATGATTCCTGCTTTTTCCATTGAGCGGTCGCAAGAGCTTTTGTATGAGCTCAATGACATGGTGGAAAATAAAAAAATTCCACCGGTGCCGATATTTTTGGATAGCCCCTTGGCAATCAGGTCGCTTGAGGTTTATCGTGACTATTTACAATATTATGATTTCGAGGCCTTGGGCTTGACCAAGGAAGGTGATGATATTTTTGATTTCCCAAATCTTCACGAGACTCTGGAGTCGGAAAAGTCAAAACAGATTAATGATATTAAACCGCCCAAGGTAATTATTGCCGGCAGCGGCATGATGACCGGCGGACGCATAAAATTTCATTTGGAAAGATATTTGTCGGATAAAAAGAATACGCTCTTAATTGTCGCATACCAGGCAACCGGCACTTTGGGAAGAAGGATTAAAGAGGGCGCTAAGACAGTAGATATCCACCGTCATTCGGTTGAAGTAAATGCCGAAGTGATTAGCATCAGTGCCTATTCTGGTCATGGTGATCAGGAAAAATTAATGCGCTGGACCAAGGAAAGCGACACATTACCTAAAAAAATTATCTGTATTCATGGTGAGGAAAATTCATCAAAAGCTTTGGCAGCAAGGCTGCGCGATGAGTTGGGAGTTGAGGCAGTTGTGCCGATGTACAGTCAAACAATTGAGCTCTAGGGCTTGAAAAATTTTAAAAATTGTGATAACATCCTAGAGATAGCCCCCTTAGTAAGCCCAAGAGGGGGTGAGTTTGGGTATTTGGGCCATTTATGAAGTTTAAGCTTAAATCACAATACAAGCCTTCGGGTGATCAGCCTGAGGCAATTAAAAAGTTAGTGTCCGGCATTAACCGGGGTTTGCGTTCTCAAACCTTGTTAGGCGTGACTGGTTCGGGCAAGACCTTTACCATGGCTAACGTGATTGCCAAGGTAAACAAGCCGACACTGGTGATTGCGCATAATAAAACCCTGGCCGCTCAGTTGTGCAATGAATATCGTGAATTTTTTCCAGACAATGCGGTGGAGTATTTTGTTTCTTATTATGATTATTACCAGCCAGAAGCATACATGCCTAAGACAGATGTATATATTGAAAAAGAAGCTGACATTAATGATGAGATTGACCGATTGCGTCATGCCGCCACTCAGGCGCTTTTAACACGTAAAGACGTAATTATTGTGGCATCAGTCTCTTGTATCTATGGACTGGGTGCGTCCAAGACATATGAGGACGTGATGATAAATTTTGAAAAGGGTTTAGAATTTAGGAGAAATGATTTAATGCGCCGTCTGATCGATCTCCAATTTGTACGCACTAATGCCGATGTTAAACGCGGTCAGTTCAGGGTCAGGGGTACGATTTTTGAAATCATGCCCATGAATATGGAGATAATATTCAGGATTGAAATAATTAAAGACAAAGTTAAAAATATTTGGGTTTTGGATCCGGTTACTAGAAAAGTACGCGAGGAATTGAATTATGCCTATGTATTTCCAGCCAAGCATTTTATTACCCTGGGTGAGGAAAAGCAGGAGGCAATCAAAGCAATTAGAAAAGAACTAAAACAGCGTTTAAAATATTTCATGGACAAAAAGATGCTTTTGGAAGCTGAGCGCTTGGAACGGCGTACCAAATACGATTTAGAAATGATCCGCAACATTGGTTATTGCTCAGGTATTGAGAACTATTCACGACATCTTTCCGGTCGTAAGGCTGGTGAACCGCCTGAGACATTGATGGATTATTTTCCAAAAGACTTTTTACTTATTATCGATGAGTCGCACGTGACCGTGCCACAGCTTAATGGTATGTATAACGGTGACCGGTCAAGGAAAAATACCCTGATTGAACATGGTTTTCGATTGCCAAGTGCGGCTGATAACCGGCCGTTAAAATTTCCAGAGTTTGAAAATAAGATTAAAAAAGCTGTTTTTACAACCGCCACACCCGGTCCGTATGAGAAAAAAGTTTCTAAGCAAACCGTGGAGCAGATTATTCGCCCGACCGGGTTGGTTGATCCAGAAATCATTGTCCGCAAGGTTACGGAAACATCAAAATCTAAAAGCCAGGTGGATGATTTGATTATTGAAGTAGAAAAACGCGCCAAGCTCAATGAAAGAATTTTGGTGACAACCTTGACTAAGAAAATGGCGGAGGATCTTTCGGAATATTTAATTGAACAAGGCGTGAAGGCAAAATATTTGCATTCTGGAATTGATACTTTGGAGCGCATCAGGATATTGACAGACTTTCGTAAAGGCAAGTTTGATTGTCTGGTCGGGGTTAATCTTTTGCGCGAAGGCCTTGATTTGCCAGAGGTTACTTTGGTGGCGATTTTGGATGCTGATAAAGAGGGATTTTTGCGCTCGGAAACATCACTAATTCAAACAATCGGCCGCGCGGCCCGCAACGTGCGCGGTCAGGTAATACTTTATGCTGATGAACTGACCGGTTCATTGCGGCGGGCCATTAATGAAACCAACCGTCGTCGTAAGAAACAGATGTCATATAATAAAAAGCATAAGATTACGCCGCAGACAATTAAAAAACAAGTTAAAGATATTACTAAGGTTTTGGGTATTGAAGAAAAAGATATTAAAAAGATTTTAAAACTTGAAACAATGCCGGATACACGTAATCTTGATGAAGTCATTTCGCAAAAAGAACAGCAGATGAAAGAAGCGGCCAGCGAGCTCCAGTTTGAACTGGCGGCAATTCTGCGTGACGAAATAAAAATTTTAAAAAAGCAATTAAATAAAAAAGCATGAAAAGATTTTTTTACAGCCTATTTAAAATTTCATTAATTATTATTGTACTTATTGCTTTCGTTGCCGGGGGAATTATGGTTACGGTCAGAAATGAATTTCAGGAAAAGGTGTACCCGAGCGTTAATAATTTGCCTGAGGATTCGACCATGGTGGTCTTGGGCGCGAGCGTGTATCGCGACCGTACGCCAAGCGATGCGCTTGAAGACCGGCTGGACATGGCGGTGCGGGCTTACCGCGCTAATAAGGTTAAGCGGATAATTTTGAGCGGTGATGACGGCCGCTGGGCTCAGGAAGAAGTGCAGACAATGCTTAATTATATGTATAACCGAGACGTGCCGGACAGCATTATTATTGTGGACGGCAATAATGCCCGTACTTTTGACAGCTGTTATCGTCTTAAGAACGAGTTAAGGCAAAACGATGTCGTTTTAGTTACTCAGAGTTTTCATATGCCCCGGGCGTTGTATCTTTGCAATAAAATGGGGCTGGATGCATGGGGCTTGGAATCTGATTTAAGAATGTATAAGGATATTGTCTGGTTTACGGTCCGTGACTGGATGGCCAGCCTTTTGGCATGGTGGGATATTTATAATCAGAGACTGCCAAGCTATCTTCAGGCAGAGGTTATAAATTATTAATTATGAAAGAAAAGATAATAATCAAGGGAGCGCGTGAACATAACCTCAAGAGCATTGATTTAGAGATGCCGCGCAATAAAATGATTGTGTTTACCGGCGTGTCGGGTTCGGGCAAGTCGAGCCTGGCTTTTGATACGATTTTTGCCGAAGGCCAGCGTCGCTACGTTGAATCACTTTCAGCATACGCGCGTCAGTTCTTAGGACAGATGCAAAAGCCGGACGTCGATGAGATTGACGGGCTTTCACCCGCGATTTCAATTGACCAAAAAGCGCACAGCGCTAATCCGCGGAGTACGGTGGCAACAATAACCGAGGTTTATGATTATTTGCGCGTGTTGTATGCTCGAATCGGAGTGCCACATTGTCCGGTTTGCAAAAGAGAGATTCAGAGAATGACGGTTGAAGAAATGGTCGACGTGGTTTTAAAAAAGGCGCGTAATATTTATAAGAGTAAGAAGAATAAACTGGAAGAGACTTATATTTTGGCACCAGCGGTGCGCGGTCGAAAAGGGGAGTATTACCAAATGCTTTATGACTGGTATAACAGCGGGTTCTTGTTCGTACGCATTGACGGCAAGATGCGTAAGCTTTCTACCAGGATTGTTCTGGATAAAAATAAAAAGCACACCATTGAATTGGTGACTGACATTATTCCTAAAGAGGATCTTTTAAATAATACCAAAGAAAATCGTCAACGATTGGCTGAATCAATTGAAGTTGCTTTGGAATATGGCAATGATCTGACCACAATAATTTTTGGCGACAAGTCGGAAAAATCATTGTCATCAAAGTTTAGTTGTCCGGATGATGGTTTTAGTTTTCCAGAGATTGAACCGCGCTTGTTCTCATTTAATAGTCCGTACGGCGCCTGTCCGACCTGCCATGGCATTGGTACAGAATATCTCTATTCAGAAGATACGTGTTCGGATTGTCGGGGCAAGCGTTTAAGAAAAGAAGCATTACATGTTTTAATCGGTGAAAAAAATATTGTTGATATAGCAAGCATGGATGTTGAGACAGCGACTAATTTTTATTTAAATTTAAAATTGAGTACCCGTGAAAAAGAGATTGCCGGTGCGGCTATGAAAGAGATTCTTGATCGTTTGCAATTCATGGTTGACGTGGGAGTAGAGTATCTTACGCTCGACCGAAAGGCTGGGACTTTGTCAGGCGGTGAAGCGCAGCGGATTCGTTTGGCATCACAAGTTGGGTCGCGTCTGGTTGGCGCTTTGTACGTTTTGGATGAGCCAACAATTGGCCTGCATCAGCGCGACAACGCAAAATTGATTGAGACTTTGGTGAATCTACGTGATATCGGCAATACCATTGTTGTGGTCGAACATGATGAAGCAACCATCCGGGCGGCCGATTATATGGTTGATTTTGGACCAGGCGCGGGCAAGCGCGGCGGTGAAATTGTTTGCCGCGGTTCAATTCCGAGAATTTTTACAAACAAGGAATCTACAACTTGCGCATATTTACGCGGTGATAAAAAAATTAGTGTGCCAAAAAAACGCCGTAAAATCGGGCGAGACGCACTTAAAATTATTGGTGCTAAAGAGCACAATCTGAGAGGAGTTAATGTCGATGTGCCGCTTCGTCGTTTTGTCTGTGTAACCGGTGTATCTGGTTCGGGTAAGTCAAGCTTAATGTATGACGTGGCTTATAAATATATGGCCAACCGTTTAAATGGCGCTGGTTACCGCTTGGGTAAATTTAAAGAAATTAAAGGCACGGAGTATCTTGATAAAGCAGTTTTAATTGACCAGTCGCCAATCGGCCGGACGCCGCGTTCTAATCCGGCGACCTATACTGGTACGTTTACGCATATTCGTGATTTGTTTAGCGCCACGCCTGAGGCAAAGTTCCGCAATTATCGGCCGGGTCGGTTTAGTTTTAATGTACCGGGCGGTCGCTGTGAGCATTGTGAAGGTCACGGATATATTGCAATTGAGATGCATTTCTTACCCACGGTTTATGTAACCTGCGAAGTTTGCAAGGGCCGCCGGTTTGACCGTGAGACCCTGGAAGTAAAATGGAAAGATAAGAATATTGCCGAGGTTCTGGATATGGAAGTAGGGGAGGCCTATGAATTTTTTAAAGATATTCCACCAATTGCTGATCGTCTCAAAGTGTTGAAAGAAGTTGGACTTGGTTATATTGAATTGGGTCAGCCAGCGACCACACTTTCGGGCGGAGAAGCCCAGCGTGTTAAATTGGCTAATGAACTGTCAAAACGGCCGACTGGACGGACATTCTATCTTTTGGATGAGCCTACCACGGGCCTTCATTACGAAGATGTGAAAAAGCTTTTAGAAGTTTTGCATCGCTTAGTAGATCGCGGTAACTCAGTTTGTGTGATTGAACATAATCTTGATGTAATTAAAACCGCCGACTATATTATTGACCTTGGTCCGGAAGGCGGTGATAAAGGCGGTCAAATAATTGCCAAAGGCACGCCCGAGGCGATTTGCATGAACAAAAAATCATTTACCGGCGATTATCTAAAGAAGGTTTTATAAAAAAAGAGCCCCGATTGGGGCTATGGTTCGTCAGTGACCGGCTTGAGCAGATGTGAGCTCTGAATCCGGTGGTAGTGATGTTGGTGCGGTCGTTTGTTGCGGCCGCCGAGGACTTCGCGGGCGAGGCTGATGCGCTCACTGCCGTTTTGCCTCATTGCGTAGCCGCACGCCATGACCTGATTGAGGTAGCGGATGATCAGGCGCGTACCCGGCTTGGGAGGATTGTGCTCCAGGCTGACGGCTTCGCCTTGATCCAGCCGAACGAAGTCACGCGTCTGACTGGTTCGGTATGTGGTAGGATTGAGCACTTTGGGACGATCCGCGGGCTGGAGAACGATTCGGTCAGAATTGGCGTCCTCGACAAAGCCGATGGCATGGCGTCCGCTGTTGAGTTCGAGTTCCACGACCTTCCCACCCAACCCCTGCAGTTCGTTCAGTCTCTGGGGTGTCATTGCCTCACCTCTTGGGTGGTTCGGTTAATAATAAAGAGCAAGTTTCTGTTTTCAACATATAATGAAAATTCTTTTTTGTCAAGTTATGGCAATTCCAAAAACAATAAATATCAAAAATAATAAGTTACCCAATCAACCGGGTGTTTATTTAATGCGCGACAAACGCGGTGAAATTATCTACGTGGGTAAGGCGACATCGTTAAAAAAACGGGTGTCTTCATATTTTACAAAAGCTCATGACGATAAAACTGCCAGTCTGGTGCAGGAGATTAAAAAAGTTGATTATGAGGTTACTCCGTCGGTTCTTGAAGCATTGATTTTGGAAGCCAACCTGATTAAAAAATATTTACCAAAGTATAATATCCGGGAAAAAGATGATAAAAGTTTTCTATATTTGGTAATTACTAAAGAAGATTTTCCACGGCCGCTCTTAATTAGAGGATTGGAGCTCAAAAGACAGGGTAAAAAGAAATATAAAGCAATCTTTGGTCCCTATCTTTCGGCTCGTTCATTGCGTGCGGCCATGGACTTAGTCAGAAAGATGATTCCTTACTCAACCTGTGAATCCGGACAGAAGCGCGCCTGTTTTAATTATCAGATTAGTAAATGTCCGGGCGTGTGTATTGATGCCATATCAAAAACCGACTACGCGAAAATAATTCGCAATTTAATTTTATTTTTTCAGGGCAAAAAGACACAGGTCGTTAAAAATTTAAAAAAACAGATGAAAGAGCTTTCCGAAAAACAAAAGTATGAGCAAGCCGCCAAGATACGTAATCAAATCAAAGCACTGGAGCATGTTCATGACATTGCGTTATTAAAACGTGAAGAACCAACCCCGGGGGTTGGTCTGGCTGGTGAAAGGTTTATTAATATCTTCGGCCGGATTGAGGGATATGATATTTCAAATATTGGCGGCAAGTTTGCGGTAGGTAGTATGGTGGTTTTTGAAGATGGTGAACCAGCCAAATCAGAATACAGAAAGTTTAAAATTAAATGGATCAAAGGCGCTAATGACGTTGCTATGTTGAAAGAGATATTGGTCAGGCGGTTTAAAAACAAATGGCCGCATCCAGAAATTATTTTGATTGACGGTGGCAAGGGCCAGGTCAACGCTAGTCTTGAGGTTTTGAAAAGATTTAAGCTGGATATTCCAGTGGTCGGTATTGCCAAGGGTGTGACGCGCAAAAAAGATGAATTTATCTATGACCGCAAAGATGCTGAGTTAAAGCGGGTGGTAAAGCAGTATGAAGAGACATTAATACGAGTTAGAGATGAGGCGCATCGTTTTGCTGTAAAATATCATCGTGAATTGCGAGGCAAGTTGAGATAAACGATTTTTATAAATAGGTGCGGGTTTCCATATTCGCGCTTATTTTTTTTATCCACATTTAATGTGGTAGATAATGGTTTTTAGGGGGTTGACAAGGGTTGCCTTGTGGGGAAAAATGGGGTATAATGTATCTAGAAGGGGAGAATATGGTGAGATGTGGGGATAACTTAGGCTGAATGTGGATAACTCCCTATAATATTTTTAGCTATATTTATGTTCATCGGTGAATTTAACCACAATGTAGATGAAAAGGGCAGATTAGCCATTCCTGTGAAGTTTAGGGGCGATTTAGCCAAAGGCGCAGTCGTGACCAGGGGATTGGATAACTGTCTTTTTGTGTATGCAATGGATGAATGGCAGAAATTAGCAACAAAACTATCAAATTTACCCATTTCTCAGGCAAAAGCAAGGGCCTTTGCCCGCCTGATGCTGGCCGGAGCAATGGATGTTATCCCAGACAAGCAGGGCAGGATTAATTTACCCGAATATCTCAGAAGGTATGCCGGCCTGAAAAAAGAAGTCGTAGTGGCTGGCCTATATAACCGTTTGGAAATTTGGGATTCTGCCACTTGGGATGAATATTCAAAAGATACTGAGCAAGCTTCTTCAGATATTTCCGAGAAGCTGGCTGAGCTCGGTGTTTAATCCCGGGTCCTTAGCAAAAGGGACTGGGGATTAACCTTAAAAGGAGGTGGACCTTGGCAACGGTAGTCAAAATACCAACCCAAGGCTTTGTGATTATCTGGGTGACCACAACGTTCTGCGGAAATGCCTATAACCGTCGCGGCACTGACATTTACCTGATTTCGTGCGCTCCTTGCGAGCTGGCTGAGGCCAGGGACATATATCCGCACAATCAGACGGTCTTTGCCAACGATGAGAAGGAGGCATGGCAGATCTTTAGTGAGATCACCGAGAGGTTGCACAAGCCGAGCAAGCGTATGCAGCCTACCCAATACTGCCAGGTGGCCATGAACGCCGCCTGAGCAAGAATGCCGACATCTACTTTTCTCGAGAGAAGAGCCCTTCTTCTCTCCCCACCTGTCACATGAACGAACAACATCACGAACCAGTATTACTGGAGGAAACAATAAAATATCTTGATCCAAAAAAGGATGAGAATTTCATTGATGGGACAGTTGGGGATGGCGGACACGCATCCGCAATTTTAAAGCTCAGTGAACCGAGGGGGAAATTAATTGGTTTTGACCGCGATGAACGCGCTTTGCGGCGAGCCCAGCATAATCTTTCGAAGTTTGGTGAACGAATTAAATTAATTAATGATAACTTTAAAAATTTAGACCAATATGTTACCGCATCTTTCAAGACTAGCGGAATCATTCTGGATCTTGGTTTTTCCCTTATACAGATCAAAGATCCTAAAAGAGGCTTTAGCTTTCGTGAGAACGGACCGTTAGACATGCGCTACGATCTGCGGCAAAAAGATGACGCGGCCCAGATCGTAAACACTTATACTGAAGACGAGCTTTATGAAATTATTTGGCAATACGGTGAAGAGCGATATGCGCGTCAGATTGCCAAAGAAATCGTAAAAGCCAGAAAGAAAAGCCCGATTGCCATCACCTTAGAGCTGGTGAACGTAATTGCTAAGGCCGTGCCAAAAAGATACCTTCATTCACGAATCCATTTTGCCACTCGTACTTTTCAGGCTCTGCGCATTGCCACAAATGAAGAACTGACCGGGCTTGAAGAAGCTTTGCCCAAAGCAATTAAGGTTTTGAAAAAAGGAGGCCGGCTGGCAGTGATTTCATTCCATTCTTTAGAAGACAGAATTGTAAAAAAATATTTTAAACATTTAGAAACCGAGGGGGTTGCTAAATTATTAACTAAAAAACCAATTAAGCCGAGCGCTGATGAAATAATACAAAACCCAAGATCGCGGAGCGCCAAATTGCGTGTCTGCGAAAAAATATAGAGGTCTGCAATCATTCTATAGAAAAAAACAAAAATAAAAGAATTATGTCTCCATTTCAAAAGTTTACTAAAGTAAAACACGAGTTTAAGCACACTAATCAGTATCGTTCCTTGCTTAAACCCGAGCTGTTGAATATTGTTGTAATCGTTTTGATTTTGGTTATGGGGACAATGTATTTGGTGCAGGTGAATCGCGCCACCACCAAGGGTTATCAAATTCGTGATTTGGAAAAAAGAATTAATAAAATTGAGGAAAGCAATCAAAAAGCGCAGTTGGAAATTGCTGAACTGCAGTCACTCGACAGTATTGAGCAGAGAATGGAAAAATTAGGCATGGTGCCGGTTGACCGGATTCATTACGTTAAGATTCCGGGCACGTCAGTGGCAGTTAAGTAAATATTTATAAAATTTTAAGCGGGTTTAATACCCGCTTTTATAATTCTCGACAAAATCAAAGTTTTGTTTTAAAATGCTCACATGTTTAAGAAGAATAAAAACAATATAAGAATTGGTGAGCTTGAGACACCCCATGGCATAATTAAGACGCCGTTTTTTATGCCAATCGCTACCAAGGGCGCGGTTAAGACAATATCAACGCGTGATCTTGAAAGTCTTGGTGCGCAGATTTTGCTGTCCAATACTTATCATCTGATGTTACGGCCGGGCGAGGAGTTGATCAAGCAGGCCGGTGGTTTGCACAAATTTATGAATTGGAACAAGCCGATTTTAACTGACAGCGGCGGTTATCAGGTTTTTAGTTTGTGCAAGATGCGTGAACTTGATTCAGAAGGTGTTGCGTTTCAATCGCCAATTGACGGCGCTAAGCATTTACTGACCCCGGAGCGGGCAATTCAGATTCAACTAGACCTGGGTTCTGATATTGTGATGGTTTTAGATGAATGCACGCCCTATCCATGCGAAAAAGATTATGCTGAAAAATCTTTGGAGCTGACGACTGATTGGGCAAAACGATGTAAAAAATATTTTGATGAAAATAATGACAAGGGTACAAATCCCAGGGCAAAGCTTTTTGGTATTGTGCAGGGCTCAGTTTATCCGGATTTGCGTAAGAAATCTTTGGAACAGTTGCTTGAGATTGGATTTGACGGTTACGCAGTGGGCGGATTCTCGGTGGGTGAGCCGCGGGAGAAAACATACGAGATCCTAAAGGATTTGATGCCTTTGATGCCTGATGATAAGCCAAGATACTTTATGGGTGCGGGTCAGCCAGAAGAAATTGTTCAATATGTAAAACTTGGTTTTGATATGTTTGACTGCGTTTTGCCAACCAGAAATGCCCGGCATGGTACATTGTACGTTTGGGCAGGGGATGACCTTGATAAAGATTTTTATAAAAAAATAATTATTACCAATGAACAGTATAGAGAAGACTTTGAACCGATTGATTCTAATTGCACATGCGAAGCATGTCAGAACTATTCAAAAGCTTATCTGCGGCATCTGTTTATGGCTGAAGAGCCATTAGCTCATCGTTTAGCCACCCTGCATAATCTCAGATTCTACCTAGACTTAATGGCAAAACTTAGGAAATAAAAAAGACTCCGCAAGGCGGAGTTTTTTGAAAGAAGCAGCCGGTCGTCTATTGGCCGTAACCCCAGAGATGCCAGTTCTCGTCGCTGTCGTAGTTGGGCTTGACACGGTTGATGTGCGCTGAGATGAGAGCGACGATCAGCCAGCTGACGAAGGCGGCGGCCGGGATCACCCAGAGAAAGGAAGCGCTGACGCCGCAGGCGATCATGATAACCACACCGATTATCGAAATGGCCGCGATGAAGCCGAGAATGTGCTCAGCCAGGCGCCAGGCTTTCTGCTGCTTGGTCGGGTCAGGGGGTTGGATATCTTTTTTAATTTTCTTGGTCTCCATTTGGACCCCTCCGTATTGAAAAGAGCTGTTTGTTAACCTAATTTAACCGTATCACAGAATTAGCTCCTTATCAAATATGTTTACTTATCGAATAAGTGGTAGTTTTAATTTTAGCAAAATTTTGGTAAAATATACCTATTATGAGAACTTCTAACAGCGTGGTTTTAATTAAGGCGGTTTTGTGGGATTTAATCGGAAATCTAGTTTATTTTCCTGTCTGGTGGTACACCCGCGGCTTAAAAAAAGTGGGGGGTTTTTTGTTTGACTTTGTGACCGGCATGGAGATGCGGCTGGCCTGGCGGGTCTGGGTGGCCAATATTTTTAAACCAATGTATGCGGTGGCAGATATTCCCGGTCGGCTGATCAGTTTTTTCATGCGCATTTTTATGATAATTACGCGTGGTTTTGCGCTATTGTTTATTATATTGATTTCTTTGATTGCAATTGCAGCCTATTTATTATGGCTGCCTTTTTTAGTTGTTATGGTTTTGGTTCAGTTAGGAACACTTATAATTTAATATGGAACAGCCAAAGCAAAATCCAGTCAGTATTTGCAGCCGATGCCAGGGCACGGGAATTGAAGAGCGTCATCCGTGCACACTATGTTTGGGCAAGGGCATTGGAATGAACACGCCATTAGGATTTTTGTATTGGGAAAAAGAAATTGACAGCTTTGCCATAGTGTTTAGGAAATGGCGCAAGGCATTTAATAATATTGTGAACATGGCCTTGCTTGCATTAGGTGTTTTGAGTGCGGTTGGTTTGGTATGGAATTTTTACCAGCTTGGCTGGCTGCCCATGGCCAAACTTGCGACCTGGACACAGCCCAATGTGTATGTTTTTGGTTTTTGGATTGGTTTGATATTTATTACATTTGTGATATATCGGGTGACTCTGGAAGGTGAATATTTAAAAAAGATACCACGCCGTAAGTATGATCAAGAACCAATTGATATTAATAGTTTATTACCACTTGATTGGGAACAAATCAGCCAAATGAGGGATCTGAACGTGATTGATGTCAGCCGTTCATATAATCTCTCAGCCCTTATCGCGCTTGAGCAGGCATATGAATTGGCTGGGCAGTTTAAAAATCCTGAGGTCACTGCGACGCATTTGTTTGCCAGTTTAATGTCAACTACTCAGGTGGGTTTAGTATTTGCCAGGCTGGGTATTGATAAACAAAAAATGAATGAGAGTTTGGGCGGCATGTTGGCAAAACTTCCTAAGTTGGAAAATGCACCAGTGCTTTGGTCTAATCAAATCAAGGGTGTGATGCTCAGCTCATATCTGGACGCGTATAATCATCGCCATCGCTTGGTCGGCCCGATTGAGCTATTTATTGAAACCGTTAAGTCTGATGACAGATTGCAGGAATTGCTGTTTGGCTTGGATGTTGACATGACCAAGCTTAATAATGTGGTTTCCTGGATCAGGATTCAGGAGGTGTTGGCCGAACAGTGGCAGGAGTTTAAAGCCGCTGCCCGACTAAAACCGCGCGGTGCCATGAACCGGGCCATGACAGCAATTGCCACGCCAATGCTTGATCGTTTTAGCACTGATTTAACAATGATGGCCACTTATGGCTATTTAAGTCCGTGTATTAATCGGGCGTCAGAGATTAATCAGTTACTTAGAATTATTGAAGGTGGCCAGCAAAGCGCGATTTTAGTGGGTGAGTCTGGTGTGGGTAAGCAGGCAATAATTGAGGGTTTGGCTCAGCGTATGGTGCAGGAAGAAGTGCCAGAGATTTTGCAAGATAAAAGATTGGTTAGTTTAAGTACGGCTCAGCTGGTATCCGGCGCAACCGCCAGTGAAGCTGAAGAACGATTATTGCAGGTCTTAACCGAAGTCGGTGTTTCAAAAAACATTATTTTGGTTGTGCCTAATATTGATAAAATGGTTGGCATTACTGCTGGAACTGAAGAAAGTATTGATCTTTCCGAAGTTTTTGCCAATGAACTTGGCCGGGGTTATTTTATTTCTATTGCTACGGCAAGGCCGGTTGATTATACCCGGGCAGTTGAAAACCGGACTTTGGGCCATCGCATGCAAAAGGTTGATGTTCCAGAGATGGATGAGGAAACTGCGATTCGGGTACTTGAGGCAAAAGCCGGGCCAATTGAATTTCAAAACAAAGTTTTCTTTACTTACGATGCAATTGATAAAGCAGTGCGTTTGACGAATAAGTTAATTCCAGAAAGATTTTTGCCTGACAAAGCAATTGAGATTGCTAAAGAAGCTGCTTTAGAAACAAGGAATACAAAAGGTGAAAAGGCATTAGTAACTGGTGAGGACATGGCCAAGATTATTACGGAAAAGACCAGTGTACCGGTCACGGCCGTGACTGAGGATGAAAGTGAAAAACTGCTCAAATTAGAGGATGAGATACATAAGAGGGTAATTGGGCAGGATGAGGCAGTAAAAGCGGTCTCAGCCGCCCTGAGGCGTGCCAGAGCCGAGCTCAGGGAGCAAAAGAGGCCAATTGCCAACTTTTTGTTCTTGGGGCCGACTGGCGTGGGTAAGACTGAGCTTTCCAAGACCGTGGCAGAAGTCTATTTTGGCAGTGAAGAAAATATGGTGCGCATGGATATGTCTGAATATCAGGACAAAGCCAGTATTTATCGTCTGATTGGTGCGCCCGGTGATAAACAGGGCGGCATTCTTACTGAGATGGTGCGTAAAAAACCCTTTACCATTGTTCTACTTGATGAGATTGAAAAAGCCCATCCTGACATTTTGAATGTGTTTTTACAAGTTATGGATGATGGCCGCTTGACAGATAACACCGGCCGGACAGTTGATTTTACAAACGCAATTATTATTGCCACCTCAAACGCTGGCACTGACTTTGTTCAGGATGAGATAAAGAAAGGGACACCGCTTGCTGATATTCAAACTACATTGGTTCAGGAAAAATTAAAACCATTTTTCAGGCCAGAGTTTTTAAATCGTTTTGACGGCGTGATTGTGTTCAAGCCATTAACTCAGGATGAGGTGCTACAGATTGCCTGGCTCCAGCTTTCCAAGCTCCAGGCGACAATGGAAGAAAAGGGAATACATCTTAAGATTACTGATGAAGCGGCAGAAGAGCTGGCCAAAGAAGGTTTTGATCCATTATTTGGCGCACGGCCTTTAAAACGTGTAATTACTGAAAAAGTAAATGACGCTTTGGCAAATTTTATGCTCAAGGGTAAAATCGGCCGACGAGATGTGGTGTATCTCGAACCCGGTGGTAAGATACGGGTTGAAAAAGCAGAGGAATTATAAAGATCTCCCAAAAGGGAGATCTTTTGACATATTAATATTATGTGATAAGCTGAAACTGGAGCCATTTTCAATAAAAGGAGGAAAGTGCAATGAAGAAAGTTTGGAACGCATTCAAGACCATGCTTTGGCTCTTGTTCATATCGTTTTTCTTTCTGGTGTCCTTTTTCGGCATCATGGCCGGAATCACGATTGGGCTGAAGGAGTTTTTTTTCTTTCCTGAGGCCAGCGTGTACATCACGACTATGCTGTTCGGCATGATCTGGTTGTCGCAGGCCCTGAGTTTCCTGGACAAGGGAAATTCGCTCAAGGACCTTTGGGAGGAAATCATCCATCCTAAGCCCAAGGACGTTGATAAGTTGATCCATATTGACTACGTCAACTACGGCAGTGATTTCTAGGTGGTCGGTATGAAGTTCAAACAGAAAATCACCTGGCTTACGGTGGTGAAGATTCTGGTGCTTTTCTTGACCACCTCCTTCTTTGTCAGCCTGACATTGATCGGTTCGATCGAGCAGGGGCAAAGCATAATCGCGTGCTGGTTTGCGGCCGTTGCTTACCTTGCGGTTTGCTTGGCGGCCATTGCCGCGCGGTTGGGAGATTTTGACAATGATCTCCATACGGGCGATTTATGGTACAATCGTCCGAGCGCTTCAAGGAGCCAGCTCTTTTTTGACCCTGACCCATAGCACTCAACCCTGCCTGGCAGGGTTTTTTTATTTATGGTAAATTATTACTATGTATTATATATTTGCTTTTATTGTTTCTTTGCTTTTGACGGCTATTTTAACGCCTCTTATTAAGAGGCTTGCTTTAAAATATAAGATTATTGACGAGCCAGGTAAAGAAGAGCGCAAAATCCATAAAAAGCCAACCCCGCTTTTGGGCGGTGTGGCAATATTTATTGTCGTGGTGCTGGTGATTGCCGTGCTCTGGTTTAGTACTGATTTAATATCTTCAGGTGCGATAAAATCAAAGCACCTTATTGGCGTATTGGCTGGTTTATTGTTTCTACTGATTGGCGGCGTCCTTGATGATAGATATGTTCTTAAACCCTGGCAGCAGTTTATTTGGCCGGTTCTATCTGCTTTAAGTTTGATTGCGGCCGGCATTGGCATTGATCAGATTACAAATCCTTTTGGCGATACGATTGCCTTGAATCAATGGGAATGGATTTTGTTTTGGTGGAATGGCCTGGCTTACAAGCTAACCCTACCGTCGGATCTCTTTACATTAGTATGGATTCTCGGCATGATCTATACAACTAAGTTCTTGGACGGGTTAGATGGGCTGGCCGTTGGCATAACCGGTATTGGCGCGTTTATGATATTTTTTCTGGCTTTGTATACTAAGTTTTTTCAGCCGGACGTAGCCATGTTGGCAGTTGTGGTGGCTGGAGTGATGGCCGGTTTCTTGATATTTAATTTTCATCCTGCCAAGATATTCTTGGGTGAGTCTGGCAGTACAATCTGCGGATTCTTATTAGGCGCCTTGGCTATAATTTCAGGCGGCAAGATCGCCACAGCTTTGCTGGTCATGGGTATTCCGGTTCTTGATGTGCTTTGGGTGATACTGCGCCGCATCTTTATTGAAAAGAAGTCGCCATTTAAAGGCGACCGCAAGCATCTTCATTTCCGCATGCTGGACTTGGGTTTAAACCAGCGTCAGGCAGTATTATTCTTGTATTTGATTGCTGCACTCTTTGGTACAGCAACTCTGTTTTTGCAGAGTAAGTATAAGATATTGACTTTAGGTATTTTGGGTGTCGTAATGGTGATAATGGCGATTATCTTGGTCAAGTCATATAAAGAAGAATCTACTTCTTGACGGTTTTAGGTCAATGTGGTAGTATATTCTCATCTTAGAGCCCCTAAACATTTATAAATATGATTGCAGTAATCAAAACTGGTGGAAAACAATACAAGGTAAAGAATGGCGATAAAATCAAAGTAGAAAAAATGGACGAAAAAGAAGGCAAAACTATTAAATTAAAAGACATACTCTTAATTGCCGATGACAAAGGTAAGGAAGTCAAGGTGGGTACGCCAACTGTCAAAGGTGCGACAGTGGAAGCAAAAGTTCTTGAACACGGCAAAGCTAAAAAGGTAAGAGTTATCAAATATAAACCAAAGGTAAGATACAGAAAAGAATACGGACATCGTCAACCCTTTACCGAGTTAGAGATATTATCCATCAAAATATAAGTGCGGGTTTTGCGCCTGAGGCGCATCTGCCTCTGGCACGACCATACCCGCACACAGGCATCCCCATAATCGGGGATGTTTTTAATTATAAGCCGCGGTTTCCATACCGCGGCTACTTTAAATATAATGTAAATATAAAAAAAGCCCTTGCGGGCTAGGCTTCAGAAAGTGTTCTGAAGAGGAACTGTACTACAAAGATGATGATGGCGGCGATCAGGCCGGCCTGCAAGCTGTAGTACAGAAAGTTGGGGTCTCCTTGTGGCGAGTTTGTGACGATGTGACGGGTGATCATCGCCGGGGTTGCCACAAAGCTGACGACTGCAAATATGAGCAGTCCGCTGAACAGAGAGAGTGAAATGAACTTACCGACTTCAATTATTACGCCCTTCACGTCCGGCCTCCTTTTCCTACTTATATTTCCCTTCGTCCCTTGATTGCGTCGGTTAAGGTTATTTCATCGGCGTATTCAAGTTCTGAGCCAACCGGCAAACCGCGGGCCAAGCGAGTTAGCTTGATTTGGTATTTTTGCAGAATTTTGGAAATATGTAAAGTGGTGGTTTCGCCCTGGATGTCCGGGTTAAAAGCAAGAATAATTTCTTTAATCTTTGAATTATCTTTTAAACGTTTATCAAGTTTTTTAAAATTAAGCTCTTCCGGTGTGATTCCTTCGATGGGGTTGATTAATCCGCCCAAAACAAAGTAGAGGCCGTTGTATTCACCAGTGTTTTCAATGGACTGGACATCGCGCGGCTCGGCAACTATGCAGAGTAGGGAAGAGTCGCGTTTTTTGTCAGAGCAGATTTCGCATGGTTCGCGCAGGGTGTAGGTCTGGCACTCCGGGCATATCTTAATCTTATCGTGGAGTTCCTGCAAGGCGCGGCTAAATTGCTCTAGTTCATGCTTGGGCCGGTTAAGGAGATGGTAAACAAACCGAAGTGATGTCTTCGGTCCAATGCCGGGTAAGCGGTTAAACCAGGCAATCAGATTGTGCATTGGTTCTGGTAAATTGTTCATAGAAATTAAAACAGTATCTGGACACAATATAATTTTACCAGATACTGAAAATTTTTACATTCCTGGAAGGTCCATGCCTCCGGGCACGCCGTATTCTTTAAGTTTCTCAGCCATTAAATTATGAACTTTTTCCACAGCGTCATTAAATGCTTCGGCTAAAGCCATTTGCAGGCTCTCGCGTTGGCTGACGAGCTCCGGATCAATATTCACTTCAAGGACCTTTTGATTGCCATCCATAAGAACTTTTACTTTTCCCATGGCGGCCAGGCCTTCAACCTCTTCATTGGCAAGTATTTCCTTGAGCTGACCGGCCTGTGATTTGAGGTCTTTAAGAAATTTCAATTTTTCAAACATACAAGTGTCTACGAATTACGAATTTTTACGAATATACAAATTTTTGCATAAACAGATAAGTATTTAAAATCGTATTCGTATATTCGTAATTATTTGTAATTCGTATGCCGTTAGAAGGGTATTTCTGGTTTTTGTGGTTGTTCTGTTGCTGGGGCAGCTGGCTCAGCCGCTGGTTCAACAACCTGTGAATCGGTTCTTTCCTGAATCCGGGTCGGCGGTGGTTCAGAACCACGGTCAAGCACTTTGAAGCTGGCGCGTTGTTCATCAAAAAATGCTTTGACCGTACCGGTCGGGCCGTTGCGGTGCTTGGCCACAATCAGCTCGGCAATATGGCGCTCTTCCGGGGCAATATCTTCAAGTTTATAACCTCGATCAGCGCTTTTTCTGTAAATAAACATAACAACGTCGGCGTCTTGCTCAATTGAACCGGATTCGCGTAAGTGAGCAAGTTTTGGAATAGCTGGTTTTGTCATTTCAACCGCACGTGAAAGCTGTGACAGGGCAATGACCGGGATATTCAGTTCACGGGCAATTGCTTTTAAGGCACGGGTAATTTCTGCAACTTCCTGTACACGGTTATCACTTCTGGTTCTTGATTCCATGAGTTGGAGGTAGTCAACAATAATTAGTCCTAGGTCATGTTCAATCTGCAGACGGCGGGCCTTGGTGCGTATTTCCATAATATTGGCCGTGGCTGAATCGTCAATAAAAATCGGTGCTTCGGATAAGATACCAAGAGCATGGCCTATCTTTGGAAAGTCATCTTCGCCTTCGCGGTCAGAAAGCCGGCCGGTTCTCATTTTCCAGAGATCGACCCCGGCTTCTGAACAGATTAATCTATCAACTAATTGCTCTTTTGACATTTCCAAACTAAAGATGCCGGTTGGGATTTTTTGTTTGGTAGCTACATGGCGTGCAATATCTAAAGCTAAACTGGTCTTTCCCACACTTGGCCGGGCAGCAATCACTACTAAGTCGGATTTTTGCAGGCCGGCCAGGAGATTATCAAGCTGCTGAAAGCCGGTTGGAATGCCGCGGAGCTTGCCTTTTTCCCGGTGCAGTTCATCAATGCGTTCAAATGCGTCTGACAGGACTTCCTTGATTGGTACAAAGGCTTGTTTAAGAAATTTTTGGGAAACGCCAAATAGTTTTTGTTCGGCCTTGTCTAAAAGTTTTTCAATGTCTTCTGATTCATCAAAGCCAATTGATGCAATCTCTGAAGCCGCGTTAATCAAACGGCGCAAGGTGGCTTTCTTTTGAATAATTTGTGCGTAATGCATCACGTGCCCGGCCGTGGGCACGGTGTTTGAGAGTTCCATTAAATAACTACGGCCGCCAATTACTTCGAGGTGGCTTTTCTCTTCCAAGCGGTTGCCCAGACTCAGAATATCGATTGGTTCGCGTTTTGAATAAAGATCAACCATGGTTTGAAAAATCTTGCCATGAGCATCTTTGTAAAAATCATCTGCTCGCACCAGATCGGCAATACGAATCATAGCATCCTTATCAAGCATAAGGGCGCCTAAAAGCGACATTTCTGCCTCCAGATTTTGCGGAGGAACTTTGTTTAAAATATTGTCTTCAGCCATAGAGCATTCTAGTTCTTTTATCTTAGTATAATGATTCAGATTTTGCAAGGCTAAAATCTTGGCTAATTTTACACATTTTATCAACTGGGTAACCACTCTTCAGAACTTGGCTAATTAATGGTATAATATGGCCATGAAACGCAAAAAACAGGCAATAATCAAGGCTTTTGCCACAATGATCGGCATGATAATAGGAGTGGGCATGTTTGGTGTGCCGTACGCGCTTTCAAAGTCCGGTTTTTTAGTCGGGCTTTTGTATTTAATTGGGCTCGGGTTAATAATGCTGATTTTGCACCATTTTTATACTGACGTGGTTTTAAATACCAAAGAAAAGCACCGTTATATTGGTTATGCCAAGCAATACTTGGGTAAATGGGGCAGGCGAGTGGCTTATGTTTCTTCTTTGTTCGGAATTACCGGCGGATTGATTGCATACTTCATTGTTGGTGGAGAATTTTTATATGCTTTGCTTGGTCCGGTGTTTGGTGGTGAAGTTTTTAATTATCAAGTAATATTTTTTGTTTTTCTTGCGTTCGCTGTATTAGTCGGCTTGCGTCTTATTTCAACAATAGAAATAGGCATGACAATATTTTTGCTATTAGTGATGGCAATAATATTTAGTTATGGCATTCCAAAAGTTAATCTTTTAAATCTTACAACATTTAACCATGCTCATATTTTTCTGCCGTATGGTGTAATTTTGTTTGCGATCGGTGGTATGAATGCTATTCCGGAAATCAGGGATGTACTTAGGGGCTATGGCCGTGATATGAGAATGGTGGTTACATGGAGTTCAATAGTTCCCTTGGCGTTGATAATAATTTTCGCTTTTGTGGTGGTTGGCGTGACTGGTGCGAATACATCCGAAGAGGCAATTCTTGGTTTAGCTGGTGTTTGGGGTGATTGGATGATTTATATTGGTGCTTTATTTGGATTTTTGGCAATCAGTACTAGTGCCTTAGTGTTGATGACTAATCTTAAAGAGTCACTGATGTATGACCTAAAGATTGACGAATACTTTTCATGGTTCGTTGTTGCCTTAGTACCGTTTTTAATATTCTTGGCCGGTGCCCAGGATTTTATTGGCGTGATTGGGTTTACCGGTGCAATCTTTGGCGGAACCAACGGAATTTTGATGTCACTTATGTATTTAAAACTGCGTAAAAAGAAAAAGCCACTTCATCCAATTTTAAAGTGGCCGCGCTTTGTTCCGTATTTAGTAATGCTGGTGTTCGGTCTCGGAATTGTTTACGAAGTAATTTATCAATTACTTACTTAGTTTAACAACATTTTCCAAAAGCATGGCAATGGTCATTGGACCGACGCCGCCAGGCACGGGTGTAATAAACCCGTTTTTTTGTTTGGTTGATTCAAAGTCAATGTCACCGACGACATGTTCATTAATTTGATTGGTGCCGCAGTCAATCGCTACGGCATTGTCTTTAAACCAGTCACCGAGAATAAACTGCGGTTTGCCAATGGCCGATACAACAATGTCGGCTTTTTTAATTTTAGAATCGATTTTATCAAAAGGCGTGAGCAAGGTTTCGCACTTGACACCCCTGGCTTCTAAAAGAGAGCTGAGTGGTTTGGAAAAGGTATCAGTGTTGGCAATTATTAAACAATTTTTATCTTTGAATTTAATGTCGGTTGATTCAATCAAGGTAATTACACCGGAATGAATCGGAGAAATTATGTGTGGTTTGCCGTCGAGCAATGCTTTTATATTTTCCGGATGAAATCCGTCAATATCTTTTTTCGGGTCAATGGTCTGGATTACCTTGTCGCGGTCAAATTGATATGGCAGGGGAAGTTGGACCAAAATACCGTGAATGTCATCACGTTCATTCAAGGTTTTAATGCGTTCAATAATTTTTTCCTGCGGTTCAGTATAAAAATATAAATATTTTTCAAAATGAATACCAGCCTCAACACATGCCTTTTCTTTTTTGCTCACATAAAGATGACTGGCCGGATCAGCGCCAACTAGAATAACTGCCAAACCCGGTCGGGTATCAAGAGTCTGGATATCTTTTTTAACTTTTTCACGAATTTGCTTAGCCAATGCTTTGCCGTCAATAATTTGCATAAGCTAATATTTTATTTTACACATTTTGAGAAAGTTTCTCATGATTATTTCACCGGTTGGGCCGGAAACTTCGGGGTGCGACTGGAACCCGTATATTTTTCTTTTTTTGTGTTTCATTACTTCGATCGGGCAGACCTCGGAATGGGCAAGTATTTTAAAGTCTTTGGGCTGGCGGTAGAGATGGTTAGCATGTTTTTCCCGCAAGTATACTTTTTTACCAAGACCTTTGAATATCGGGTCGCGTGGCTTATCAATAATCACGCCCTGTATTTTATTTTGTTTGCGGGGGAGCTTTTTAATCATGCCGCCGAAAGCCACGCCGATAACTTCATGGCCCATGCAAAAGCCGATAATCGGGACTTTAAAATTTATCAAGGCGACAAAATCATTGGTAATGCTTTTGCTGTATAGTCCGAGGGAACCGCCGGATAAAATTACGCCGGATGCTTTTTTAAATTTTTTCAGGTCAATCCGCTGCCCGGCTTTTACTATTTTAAAATCAATCTTTTTCTTTTTTAAAGATTTTTCAAATTTTTTAATAAATTTACTTTTATTGTCGATGATTAGCAGCATATTATTGACAGGCAGGCTGTTTAATGATAAGGATAAATAAGGGCAGATCATTTAAACACGGAGGTGTTTCATGTTAAGGGCAGTTGTTTTTTCAATAATTATTGGGGCAATCGTTGGAGTGATCACCAAGTATATCTCAATGTTTCTTCTCGTGTGGGCAAACGCCAAGTTTCCTCTTGACATGGTGATTGACTGGACGAGCTATGCGATAGCGATTGTCATCAGCATATCAGTGGCTGGGAAGGCCTATGACGTCTTTACCTCCAAAGAGGAGGAAAATGACGACGATGACGATGAAGAAGATTAGCCGCTCAGCCGTAAATCGGAAATCTTGAAGTCAATTCTTTGACTTCTTTTTTTATTTTTTCAAGTTCTGAATCATTATCATGATTGGCGAGCGCTTGATCAATCCATTTGGCGATTTGTTTCATTTCTTCTTCTTTCATGCCGCGGGTTGTAATGGCCGGGGTGCCGATACGGATGCCGGAAGGGTCCATGGGTGAGCGGGTGTCATCCGGGATCATGTTTTTATTTACAGTAATGCCGGCTTTGTCCAAAGCCTGTTCAGCCTGTTTGCCAGAGATTCCTTTTGGTGTTACATCAAGGAGGAGTAAGTGATTGTCAGTTTGTTCAAAACAGATTTTAATATCTGTTTTTTTAATTTCCTTCTCAAGAACTTTGGCGTTTTTCATTACTTGCTTAATATACTCCTTGAATTCAGGTTGAAGTGCCTCGCCAAATGCTACCGCTTTTGCCGCAATATTGTTTTCATGAGGGCCGCCCTGAAGGCCAGGGAACACAGCTTTATCAATTTTCTTAGCAACGTCACTGTCCTTACACATGATCATGCCGCCGCGTGGACCCCGCAAAGTCTTGTGCGTGGTGGTGGTGACAACGTCAAACAAGGGAACCGGGTTGTTCATTTCACCAGCCGCAATTAACCCGGCAATGTGAGCAATATCTGCCATGGTATAGGCTTCAATTTCCTGAGCAATCTCATAGATTTTTTGGAAATCAATTTCGCGCGAATAAGCGCTGTAGCCAACCAGAATCATTTTTGGTTTGAACTCCATGGCCATGTCATGAATGTTTTCATAGTCAAGCAAGCCATTTTCAGAGGTGCGGTATCTTTTAAAATTAAATATTTTTGACATGAAGGTTACTGGATGCCCATGGGTTAAATGCCCGCCGTGTGAAAGATCCATGCCCAAGATTGTGTCACCGGGCTCAAGCAAGCCAAAATAAACTGCCATGTTGGCAGGTGCACCAGAGTGGGGTTGTACATTAATATAGTTCGCACCAAATAATTGTTTGGCTCGTTCAATCGCTAAATTTTCGATCTCATCAATATTTTCACAACCACCGTAGTAGCGTTTGCCTGGATATCCTTCAGCATATTTGTTTGTGGCAATTGAACCAAGGGCTTCAAGAACAGCTAGGGAAACATAGTTTTCCGAGGGGATCATTTCCAAGCCTTCTTGCTGTCGGGCAAGTTCCTGATTTAGAAATTTCAATAGTTCAGGGTCGCTTTTTTTAAGATTTTGCATATAATGGTGGTAATACCTTAACAACAACGATAAGCCATATCAAAAAGTTCACTAGGGCAATGGTCGAACCAACATGATCGTCGCGTAAATAATATCTAATGGTCATAAATATTTGCGCCACTAACGGGGCCACAAAAATAATTGTATATACTATATTCTTGAATATTCTCATAGAGGCTGAATATATAAATAATTACGAATAACTAAAAATCAGCTATTTAATAAGTGTACACAAAAATGCGCATTAATTAAATAGCTGATTATTGGTTTTCAAGCGAGATGTGAATCATGGTTAAATCTTAGCAAATATATGAATATTTTGCAAAAGAAAAACCGGCTGGTCAGAATCAGTGAACCGAGGGGGGTTACCAATTATTAACTAGCCGATTTATTGGTAAAGCCGACCGAAGTCGGTACTCTCAAGAATACAACCATATAAAAGTGCTGTCAACCCCTAAAATTAGCTAAAATTTGTATAAAATGTTGACTTACTGTGGAAAAAGTGTTAATTTTAAAGACCTGAAGAACTTTTTAAACACAAAAATTGGCTAAATATAGAGGAGGAAACCATGTGTGGCGTAGCCGGCATTTGTCTACACCCCCAAGGAAAAGAGATCATTCTTCGTATGGCAAACGCACTTCGTCACCGTGGACAGTCGGCGACCGGAGTTGCGTGCTATAACGTCAAGGGAGGCGTTATCAGAATTGAGAAGGGTCGGGGCGGTGTTGATACTGCCTTTGACGGCACTGACAAGCTGGATGAGATGGATGGTGAGTTCTGGATGGCGCATACCCGTTATCCGACCGCCGGTGCCAATACCAAGGCTAACCAGCAGCCGCAATGGTCCGGTTTTGGTTCGGGCCGTTTCGTGGTGGCAGCCAACGGCGACTTCAACCAGCAGGCCCAGCGTGAATTTTTGGCGAGTCAGGACATCACCATGGATACTGATAATGACGCCGAAGTGCTTGCGGCGACTCTGGGTTACCACGTGGTCAACCGGGGTCACAATATGGTCGAAGCGATTCAGCACACCATGGAGCATGTGCCGGGTGCGTTTTCGACCATGGCCATGTTCGGCAACAAGCGGTATCCGTACTTCTACGCCTTCCGCGACCCGAACGGCATCCGGCCATTGATCTACGCCAAGATCACAGACTTCCGGGGCCGCTACCATCTGTTCGCGTCTGAAACCTGTGCCATCTACGCGGCCTACGCGTTCATGCGCAGCCAGCCCAATTCTAACGGACTGGAGATCGAAACCATGCGCTGGGTTGAACCGGGAGAGATCATTGAAGTGGCGGGTGACGGCAGTGTGAAGAGCTTCTTCTATCACAAGGAGCGGTTCAACCGACTTTGTCTGATGGAGATGTTTTATTTCTCACGGCCGGACAGTCTGTACGATCTCAAGAGCCGCATCAGCTTTGATACCCTGCGCAACCGGCTGGGCGCGGCCGCGTACAAGCAGTTCAATATCGATGCTGATCTGGTCGGGCCGGTGCCCCGGAGCGGGAAGCCTTTTTCCATGGGCTATGCCAATGCCAGCGGCATTCACTACCGCGAGTTCATCATCCGCAACCCCGAACTCCATCAGCACGTGCGCAACTTCATTGAACCGGACCGCGAAGCCACGATTACGGAGAAGTACAGAATTATCAATGACATTGTGCGCGGAAAGCGCGTTCTGGTTGGCGATGATTCAGTAATCGAAGGCAAGACGAGCCGCATCCTGGTTCAGGTCTTCAGAAAAATCGGGGTGAAAGAAGTTCAGTTCCTTTCCAGCGCGCCGCCGTGCCAACATCCGTGTT
>Ga0180438_10001847_pt1 | contig 36453 bp, 26 predicted proteins | sample SS_ome_12_FD_132455 | JGI IMG/M metagenome (GOLD analysis project Ga0180438, IMG submission 132455) | Hypersaline lake sediment archaeal communities from the Salton Sea, California, USA - SS_3_D_2 metaG | ecosystem: Environmental > Aquatic > Non-marine Saline and Alkaline > Hypersaline >... | reverse complement strand
TCCTCGATCAGCGCGGCATAGGCCGCCAGGGCCTGCTGCTCCTGGCTCAAGAGCGACTCGAACTGCTCTCGGAGCAAGGCCTCCTCAAGCATCGGCGCTCGCCTCGGAGATCTGACGGGACAGCAGCGTGATCGTCTTGCGGTGGGCCTTGGTGTCGGCCTGGATGGCGTCGAGGATGGCATAGACCTCGGCCCGCTGCTCCGAGTCGAGGCACTCCGAGTGTGCGATTTCGTCCGAGGTGGCCGTCAGGATCGCCGCCAACTGGTCTTCCACGCCTTCCACGGCCCGCACACTTCCCGCGACGCGCCTGTAGGCGCCCGTCATTGCTGAGCCTCCACCCGCCCGGTCCGGATGATGATATGATTCCACGTTCCCCATTATCCCGCGCAACGGTCCCCAACGCAACAAACTAACGCCTCTCGTCGGCAGAAATCATGCCCTTCGGCCCCGCGCTCGGGCGTGGCGTGTCGTCCGTCATGCCGTACGGCTCGCCCGTCTGAAGCCCCGCGTGATTCGTCGGCTTCCGCTCCGCCGTGACCGCCGTCCGGGAATTCAGCTCCCGCCGCACTGCCCGGGACTGGATTCGAACCAGCACGAGGTATTAACCTCACTAGGCCCTCAACCTAGCGCGTCTGCCAATTCCGCCACCCGGGCGAGAATGGTTCGACAAGCGTACGCCGTCCCGCCGCGCCTGTCAAGGGCCTCGCTTGCGGTTCCCGCTTGATTGCCACGGTTGGGACGGGGACTGATCGATGAGGCCGCCACTCACGCGGCAGACACTTGTTAGTGATCTTGTGGGCCGGTATGTTCCGGATGGTGACGCCGGCTCGTTCGCCGCGGCTCGGCGAGCAGTGCGCCGGGCCGGCGGGGAGGCAAGCTATGATGACAAAGCGCATGATCCGAATGGGGGTCTGTCTTGCGTGCGTGCTGGCCGTCACCCTCGCGGCGTCGGCCCAGCCAGCCCGCCGGTCGGGCCGATCCCGCACGCGGAGGAAGATCGACGCGCCGCCGGAGACGCAGAAGGCGATGCAGGAGCTGTGGCGTCGCGGCACGTGCCTGCTCAGCTCGGTGCACAAGCCGGCGGAGAAGGACTCGGCCGTGCCGGGAGATATCGGCACGACGCCCGTGCTGAATCCCCGCCTGCGGACCTGGCGGGGCGAGGTCAATTGCTACGCCGTCGACGGTGGGACCCTCTGGGCCGCCGACGATCAGTGTCTGCTTCGGATCGACGCCGCCACGGCGAAGGTCACTCGCACGTTCGACCGCCGCGACGGTCTGCCCGACGAGGTGATCCAGTCGATCGCCCCGGCCGGCGGGACCGTCTGGCTGGCGACCCGCGCGGGGCTGGCGGGGCTGGACGTGAAGACCGGCCGGATCAGCCTCGTCGTCGAGCAGGCGTTGGAACTGGCCCGGCTGGCGGCGGGGGACGGCGGGGTCTGGCTCGTCAGCGATGCCGGCGCCTGGCGCCTGCCGACCGGCGAGAAGAAGTGGCGGAAGCTGCCCGATCCGCCCCCGCTGGCCGGCCTGAAGCAGATGGCCCGGCGAGGCTTCTGGGCCGTCCGCTGGGCGAGGCGGCTGCGGGTGAACGTCCCGTCGATGTTCGCCCGCGAGGACGGGCTGTACGTGGTGGTCATGAACAAGCTGCTGCGGTGCGGTTCCGCTGCCGGCAAGTGGGAGCAGATCGGCGCCGACGTCTGGCAGGCCGCCTCTGCCGGCAAGGCCGTCTGGGCGATGACGACGAAGGGCGTGCTCCGCTACGAGCCGGCGACGGGCAAGACCGTGCGGCACGAGTCGGGCAAGGGCCCGGCCGCGGGTCGGCCGGCGGCGATGGCCGCGACCGACGAGGCGTTCTTCCTTGCCAGCCAGCCGGATTACGACAAGGACGCGAAGCGGTTCGTCGGCGGGGGCATCAGCCGGCTGGACGTCGCGTCGGGCAAGTGGACGATCATCGAGCAGGTCGACGGGACGGACATCCGCTTTCTCAGCGCCGTGACGGTCGACGGCGCCGAGGCGTGGGCGGCCTGCACGCTGTACGACCGTGTCGTCGAGCAAGGCGCCCACCCGGGGATGGCCCACGTGAAGCGATGGCGGCCTCACGCCAGCGGGATGGGGCTGCTGCACTACCGCGAGGGCAAGTGGACGCTTCGGAAGCGCGAGGGGCTCAAGACGGAGAAACGCTGGGTCCTGGGTCAGAAGGGCACGGGGCAGGCCGATCGGATCGGCCCGGACAGCGCCGAGATGCTCCGCCGCTTCGATGACGGCGTTTGGGGCGCCTACCGCATGGTGCCCGATCGCTACTACGCCGGCTATTACGTCTCGGCCGGCCGGCTGGCCCGGCGGGGCGGAGACGGGCAGTGGCAGGCCGGATTCGGCGTTCGCACGGCCCAGCTCGGCATGGGCGGCGAGCAGCCGAGTATCCTGCTGATCTCCCACTCGCACGGGGCCCGCATCGTCCTGGCCGAGGGGCACCCGATCGTCCTTGGCATCGAGCAGGTTGGCGGGCGGGTGTGGGTGATCAACTCCGCCGGGCTGTTCGCCCGCGACGCGAAGACCGACGAGTTCAGGCCTGTCCACCGCGCCACCCCTCGGCTCTACTGGCGGGCGACGGCGGCGGCGGCCGTCAGCGACGCCATCTGGTTCGGCGGCGACGGCGGGACGGTCAGCCGGCTCGATCGAGCCACCGGCCGGCTGGAGCTGGTGGGCGTCGCGGCGGGCCGAAAGGTCACCGCCATCGTGCCCGGCTCCGGCGGCGTCCTGGTCAAGACCGACAAGGCCAACGTCGTCCTGCCCGTCTCGCTGGCCTCGGCGGCCGAGCTGCCCGACGGGGCCGTGCTCGGCTTCGACGGCAAGAAGTGGACCGGCGGGGCCGGGCAGATCAGCGGCAAGGCGTTGGCCTACGAATGCAAGAGCGTCAGGGGCCGGGGCCGGCGGGCAGACTACCTGGGCAAGGGCAAGGATCGCCTCGGATTCCTGAAGGGCGTGTTCCGGTCGAAGGTGCTTTGCGTCGATGAGGCGGGCGGGCAGGTCTGGCTGAGCGCCTACAGCGGCGTGGCGAGCGTGGCCTTGCCCGGCGCGGCGGGCAAGTGACCCCCGCCGGCCTCCCGCGGCGACCGAGGAAAGGAACGGTGCGTTGACGATCGCTTCGCTATTCAAGGACCCGGCCCGGACACGGATGTTCCTGTGGGCGCTGGGCATCACGGTGGGGGTCTGGCTGGTGGTGTGGGTGCTGTGCCGCCTGCTGTTCCGCGCGTCGAAGGCCCCGGCCCGCGGCTTCCTGCTGCTGCTGGTGACGATCACCGGCGCGACGGTGCTGGCCCTGGAGGTGCTCGGGACGCGCGTGATCGGCACGGAGTACGGCAGCAGCCTGTTCGTCTGGGCGGCGCTGATCACGGTGACGCTGGTGTGCCTGGCGTTCGGCTACGCCGTCGGCGGGCGGCTGGCCGACCGCGTCCCGAAGCCCTGGATGCTCTACCTGCTGGTGATGCTCGCCGGAGGCAGCGTGCTGCTCGTGCCCCTGATGACCGACGTGCTGGGGCCGATGACCGACCTGTTCGGGCTCACCTGGGGCGCGCTGGCCAGCGCGATGGTGCTGTTCTTCCTGCCGCTGACGCTGCTGGCCACCGCCGGGCCCTACGTCATTCGCCTGCGGGCCCGCAGCGTCGAGGGGATGGGCTCGACCAGCGGGGCGGTCTACGCGCTGAGCACCATCGGCAGCGTCGCCGGCGCGCTGGCCGTCAGCCTCTACATGATCCCCCATCTCGGCACGCGGACGAGCCTGCTGATCTGCGCGGGCGTGTTGATCGGCATGGGGGCGTTCGGGCTGGCGCTGCTGTCGCGCGGCTGGGCGGGCGTGCTGGTGCTCCTGGCGTCGGGGGCGTTGTTCATCCCAGACCGTACCCCCACGCTGGAAGGCGAGCTGTACCGCACGGAGAGCGCCTTCGGCCAACTCCGCGTCCTCCAGCGCGACGTGGAGGGGCGGGGGCTGTACCGGATGCTGATGGTCAACGGCATCATGCAGACGGGCATGCCGCTGGACATCGATCTCGTCGGCCCGGCCGACATCCTCCAGACCGACAGCTACCACCTCGAGCTGCTGCCGTACTTCTATCCCGACCTCGGCGCGGGGCGCAGGGGCGTGCTGATCGGGCTGGCGGGGGGGATGTTCCCGCGCGTGATGGAGTTCTACGACGTCGACTGGACGGCCGTCGAGATCGACGTGAAGGTCGCCGAGCTGGCCAAGGCGTACTTCGGCTACCGCGGGGAGATCCGCGACGCCGGCGGCAAGCTCCGCGAGGTGGATCTGTCGCGGTTCCCCGACCGCGCCTCGCCCGTGATGGCCGACCACCTCGCACAGGCCGGAGAAGAGCATGCCGACGAGCACGCCCCGCCCGGGGAGTACCGCGGGCGGGCCGTCATCCAGGACGGGCGACGCTTCCTCGCCGACCTGCCCGCCCCCGTCGACTTTGTCGTTCTCGACGCCTACAACTCCGACGCGATCCCCTTCCACCTGATCACGCGGGAGTTCTTCGAGCTGGTCAAGGGCCGCCTCACGAAGGACGGAATGCTCGCGATCAACTACATCGGCCGGCCGACGGGCGACTTCGTGACCGACTCGCTGTTCCGCACGCTGGGCGAAGTGTTCGGCCGCGACAAGCTGCGGGCCTACCGCACGCGCGCGGAGGCCGACGAGGCCCAGGTGATCATCATCTTCGCGATGCGCGACCGGCGGGAGCTGCTTCCGCTGTGGCGGGACGACACCGGCGGCGGGGCCGACCCGCTCAGCTACGAACTGACGCAGCGCCGCGTCGAGACGGATCGCCCGGCCGGGGCGATCATCACCGACGACCACAACCCCATCGACCTCGCCCGCGCCACCACGGCCCTCCAGTGGCGGCGGCAGGCGATGGCGGCGTTCCGGTGACATGACCATCGCGGCGACGATTGAGATCGTCTTCTTCGACGTCGACGGCACGCTGCTGGACCACGACCCGGCCGTGCGGGCGGGCGTGGAGGTCTTCTGGGCCGAGCACCGTGAGCTGTTCGGCGGGTCCCGGGAGCAGTTCCTCGAGCGCTGGCAGGCGCTGGCGGAGAAGCACGTCCGCCGTTACTTCGACGGCGAGTTGACCTGGCGCGGGCAGCGGCTGGCGCGGATGAGGGAGATGTTCGGCGAGGCGGGCGTTTCGCTGACCGACGCCGAGGCCTACAGACGTTTCACCGTCTACCTCCGCGCCTACGAAGAGGCCTGGCGCCTCTACGACGACGTGCTGCCCTGCCTGGACGCCCTCGCCGCCCTGCCCGGCATGCGGCTCGGCGTCGTCAGCAACGGCGATCCGTCGCAGCAGCGCCGCAAGCTCGACCGCGCCGGCCTGTCCGATCGCCTCCGCCCGGTGGTCATCTCCGGCGATATCGGCATCTCCAAGCCGGACGCGCGAATCTTCGCCGAGGCCTGTCGCCTCGCGAATCTCCCCCCCAGACGCTCCGCCTACGTCGGCGACCTGCTCGAAACCGACGCCATCGCCGCCCGCGACGCCGGCCTGCTCGGCATCTGGCTGGACCGCGCCGCCGAACCGGCCGACCCTCCCCCGAACGTCCGGACGATCCGCTCCCTGACCGAACTACCCGCCCTGCTCGAGCCCCGGCGCGGCAAGGCGTAGCTGCCCAACAGAACCCGCCGCCGGGGTCAGCACGGCTGCCAGGGCGGTCAGTATGGTGATCGAGCGCATCGTGTAGGCCCGTGCCATCTCAAGCGTTTGTGCCGCCCGCCGCTGAACCGGCCCGATCACATGCTGCCTCGGTCCCGGCCGCGCGGGCCTACTCCAGCGGCGGCTTGACGAGTTCGCCGCGGCACTGGGCGTCGACGTTCTCGAACGAGCCGAAGAAGTCGCTGTTGCAGTCCAGCCACAGCGTGATGCGGTGCAGGTCGCGGGGGGGCAGCTTCAGCTTGTTGTGGCCCCTCTCGAGCATCCGGAACAGCTTCGACGCCCGCGCGCCGAACTGGCCCGGGATCGTCCGCGGAGCGGTCCACCCGTCGTAGCCGTAGCCCCGCGCGCCGAAGAAGAACGCATGGTCCTGGAGGTTGACGTACGACGTGTAGTGCTTCGCCCGATGCTTCCGCCAGTCGCCCCGGCGGAGGTCGGGGGCCTTCTTCGGGTTCTTCATGTGGCAGCCGAGACAATGCTTCTCGAGGACAGGCTGGACCAGCCGCGGAAAGCTGAACGGGTTCGATCCGTCGACGTCAGGCGCGATCCGGGACGGCTTGCGACTCAGTGCGGTCGGCATGCGTCCGGGCGAGGCCGGCGCGCGGTGTCGGCGCTCGTGGCAGCCCTGGCACATCAGCGGCTGGCCCGGGTGGGCATACGTCACGGAGCGCATCGACTGGACGGCCAGACCGCGGTCGTCGAGTGCCTGGAAGTACATCATCTTCCCGGCCGGGGCGAGGAAGTAGGCGCTGCCGTCGGCCTCGACGGGCACGGTGCCGAGCACGGCACGTGCGCCCTTCTCGCGCCCGTAGCCGATGAACGGCACGTTGTGGATGGGCGAGGACTTCGGGAGGACCTGCACGACGCGAAGCGCCTTGACGGCCGTGCCCTTCGGCCAGGGAAGCAGTCCGTCGTAGACGTTCATCACCGCCACCGGCACGGTGGCCTGCTCGCGGGGGGCCGGCGGCTTCGGCTTGGGCGCATCGCCGGCGTCCTTGACGGCGGCCGGCGAGGTCCAGCGCGCCGGCGGGGCGGGTCGCGCGAGCTTGGCGAGGACGGGCGGGGCGGGCCTCGGCCGAAGCGGGATCGGGCTGAGAGCGGATATCTTCTCGTCGCGGTACAGCAACTCCTTGTTGCCGAACGCGTCCAGCAGGTAGACGCCGTACCGCCCGCCTCCTCGCCCCCCGTCCGCCGCGGCGTTGTAGACGCAGAGGTAGAAGTCCTCGTCGAGCGGCCAGGGAGAGGCGAAGGCCTGGCTGCCGCCCCGCTCGGCCTCGGGGAAGGCGGTCTCGGGCGTAATCCGCCACAGCGGCGACATGCGGTCGTCGTCCTCGACGTCCGGGTCGATCATGACGAACGAGCCGTAGGCCTGGTTGTGATGGGCGGCGGCCGTCGCGACGTATCGGCTGGACCCCGGGATCGCCCGGACGTCCATCTCCATCAGCGGGGCGGCGCCCTGGTTGGGCTTGAAGTTGCCGTGGACCGCCCTCGCGTCTCGGCCGTCCGGCGTGGTGACCCACGGGTGGTGGGCCTGGTTGAACCCGCGGTCGACGTAGTCCCATCGCGTGTAGACGACCATCCCGTTGTGGTCGACGCTCGGGTGCCACTCGTTGGACTCGTTGAGGCTGACCGTGCGGATGTCCGAGCCGTCGGCGTTCATCGTGTGCAGCGAGAAGATGGGCACCGGCCGGGCGTGGCAGCGGCCGAAGCCGCCCCGACGCTCCGAGATGAACAGCACCCGCCCGTCCGGGAGCCAGCACGGGTCGAAGTCGTTGACCTTCCCGTCGGTCAATTGGCGCAGATGCGTGCCGTCGGTGTTGACGCGGAAGACGTGCCACGTGCTGCGGGGGGACCACCTGAAGCGCGTCGGCTCGGCCTCAGTGTAGGCGAACAGGATCGTCCTGCCGTCGTAGCTGAGGTCCGGCGAAAGGAAGGCCCCCCCCGTGAGCTTCCTGCCCTTGAGCCGCCCGTTCTCGCAGGCGGCGTCGGCGAGGACGTCACGAACGGTCGGGCTCGGCCCGAAGGGATCTTCCAGGATGAACAGACCGCCGCCCGGCACGGCCATGAAGCCGAAATACTGGTCGCACATGTGATTCGCGCGGGCGCGGTGCTTCTTGATGAACAGGGCGCGGTCGAAGCTCAGCAGCGGGTTGCCAAACGCGATCCGCCGCCGCAGCCGGCAGACGGCGTCGTGCAGCTTCCGCCGCGCAGGCCGATCGCCCACGGGGGTCGTGGCGAGTCGGCCCTTCAGGGCCTCGAGCTGCTCTCGCCGCTCGCCCAGACCCGCCGCGCCGAGCCGGCCCGCCAGGTGGTTCAACAAGGCCTCCGCTCGTCGGACGACCACGTCGGCCGGGTCGCGGTCGGTCTTCAGGATCAGCGCCTCCGGCCGATAGGCCGTCGACTCGACACGCCGGAACCACTTCCGCTCTTTCGTGATCTGCCGTCCCAGCTCGTCAAACTGGGCGGCCCATTCGAGCGCGAGGCGGTTGTCGGTCTCCGCGGCCGGGCACGGAACGGCCGGAACCAGCAGAGCAAACGCCGACAACGCCACCGACAAGCAGAGCATCCGCTTCATGACTACGCCGCCTCCCTTGGCAGCCGACAGACTGCTCGCAACGGTTCGGGAACTGCCCACCCATCATAGCCTGGAACCCTCCAAAGACCCAGCCTGCACGGCCCATCTCGGGCAGATCGGTCAGCCCGACCGCCAGGCTGGTCGCCGATTGCCCTCCGCGCACGGCCGCTTCCGTGGTACAATGCCGTTCTGTGTGGGTCCTCGGGAGGAGACCGGCAGGACACAGGTTCCGCTCTCGGATCGGCAATGGTGTGAGGTCATGTCCTCGCGGCTCTACAGGAGGCTCGTTCCCGCTTGGTCGTCACTGGCGGCCGTGGCCGCTCTGTGCGCGGCGGCTGCGCGCGCGGACATCCACGTCGAACCCTATCTCCAGGACCCGCAGACCGACGCGATGAGCGTGCTGTGGTGGACCGACGAGAGCCAGCCCGACAGCCGTGTCACGTTCGGCCGCGGCAGCCTGAACCAATGGGCGCCCGGGTCGAACGAGTACGTTCCGTCGATGGACAAGTACGTCCACGAGGCTCGGCTGACGGGCCTGCTGCCGGAGACGCGCTACGACTACCGCGCCGTCAGCGGACCGCTGGCCAGCGAAGTCTACGGTTTCACCACGGCCGTGCGGCGGTCCAGCAACTTCGCCGTGTCCATCCTCGGCGACGGGCGGACCGACAACGACCAGGTCATCGCCGATCACCGCGCCGTGCTCAGCCGGGCCGCCTTGCTCGGGCCGGACCTCGTCTTCGAAATCGGCGACATGGTCCAGTTCGGCACGGCCACGCACTGGGACGCGCTGTACCGCCGGATCGTGACGGCGACCGATACGAGCGATCCCGGGATCGACCTGGGCAGCCGCGTGCCGTACCACACCGCCGTCGGAAACCACGAGATCTACGACGGCACGCTGAGCGGGGGGCTCCAGACGAGCATGGCGCGGTACAAGGCGTTCGCGTCGAACCCGGCCAACGGCTCGAGCAATCCGGACTGGGAGGAGCGGTACTACTCGATGGAATACGGCTGCGCGACGTTCATCGTGCTGGACACCAACAACACCAGCTCGGACGAGCACGACAACAGCAGGGAGCTTGCCGACGGCACGACGCCGGACTGGGAGCCGGGCAGCGAGCAGTACGACTGGATGATCGAGCAGTTGCGGCGGGCCCGGCGGGCCAGCGCGCTGACGTTCGTGATGATGCACCCGAGCCCGTACAGCCGGGGCTTCCACGGCGATCCGACGGATACGGTCAGTGGGTACCAACTGCGCGTCCTCGAGCCGGTCTTTCGCCAATACGGAGTCGACGCGGTGATCACCTCGCACGACCACACCGTCGAGCACTGCCTGACCGGCCCGCCGGGCTTCGAGGCGGAGATGGACGGCGACGACCCCAACAACCTCCACTGGCTCGTGCAGGGCAACAGCGGGCAGACGGCGCGGCCGGCCTCGCCCGATTGGCGGACGTGGATGGACATCCTCGATAACGACGCCGAGCCGTTCTACAGCACGTGGTTCTACGACTGGGAGGGCGCGGGCGAGCGGAGCTTCCTGCACGTGGAGGTCACGCGGGAGCCGGACAACGCGTGGCGGGCGTCGTTCCGGACCGTGCAGGCCGACGGGGACGTGTTCGATGAATTCTCCATCCTCCGCCCCGACGTGCCGGAGCCGGCCACGGCGGCCCTGCTCGTGACGGGCATGCTGGCCCTGCTGGGTCGGCGAAGGCGACAGGGCGTCGCGTCGCGCCGTGAGACGATCTGCCCCCCGTGAAAGGGCCCATCCCTCCGGGGCGGATGCACCTTCCCCACTTGCTCATTGATTCACGCTCCCGTCGCGGCCATCATGGGGCATCGAATCCCTCTGGAACCCGCCGGTTGTCCCGCATGGACACTTGCCGGCAGCCCACCGGTTCACTGGTGGGTCGACTAACGAGGATGCCCCATGCGCTGGATACTCATCGCGTGCGTGACGATCGGGGTCGGTCTGATGGCTGACGTCTGCGGCGGTGCCGACGCGGCCGCGGGCAAAGGCTTCGGCCCGCCCGCGGGGGGCAAGTGGGTGCTCCTCGAGGCGATGACCGACGAGTTCGAAGGCGGCAAGCTCGACGCGGGCAAGTGGTGGGGCCGCAACCCGACGTGGAAGGGCAGGCAGCCGGCGCTGTTCCGGCCGTCCAACGTCGCCGTCCGCGACGGCAAGCTGCACTTGACGATGCGGTCGGAGAACGTCAGGGACGCGCCGGCCGGCTACCACACGTTCACGTCAGCCGCCGTTCAGAGCAAGGCGACGGTCCGCTACGGGTATTTCGAGATCAAGTGCCGCCCGATGGACTCCCGCGGGTCCAGCGCGTTCTGGTTCTATCGCCAGACGCCGGAGATCTGGACCGAGATCGACATGTTCGAGATCGGCGCGGGCGATCCGAAACGTACGCGGGCCGTCTACACCAACGTTCACGTCTTCCACACGCTGGTGAACGCGAACCGGCACTGGAGTCACTCCAAGGCGTTCGAGGCCCCCTTCCGGCTGGCCGACGGCTACCACGTCTACGCCCTCCAGTGGGACCCGAAGGAGCTGAAGTTCTCCGTCGACGGCAAGGTCGTCCGCACGCGGGCCAACACGCACTGGCACCAGCCGCTGACGCTGAACTTCGACAGCGAGACGATGCCCAAGTGGTTCGGCCTGCCCGACGCGAAGAACCTGCCCTCGACGTTCAGCATCGAGTACGTCCGGTCGTGGAAGCGGCTGGGCGGCCCGGCGGAGAAGCGCCACCGCTCGTGCGAGTTCATTTTCACGAAGAAGGAAGCCGCCGCCGGGCGCGGCAAGGAGAAGACGTATCGCATAGGGACGGCCGGAAAAGGCGAGCTTCGTCTCGCGGCCAGGCATGGCGGCGAGCCGCGCCCGACACGGGTGCACCTGGAGTACGACGAGCCGGCCTTCTTCGCCGCACAGACCGCCGCGCAGGTATCCAAGTCCGTCCCCCTTACCGACGCGGCGGGCAAGCGGCTCGTGCTGCTGTTCACGTGGGAGAAAGTGAAGGACTACAAACGGAACAACGGCTACCGGCCGTACGATCTGGAGATCCCCTCTCCGGCCCTGCCGAAGCGCGATCTGGCGTTCACATACGACCTCCGCGCCGCCGGCGGGACGGCGATCCGGATGACGGTGACCTACTGACCGGGCGCGATTGCAGAATGTAGGGTGTGCAGCTCCGCTGCACACGCGCTGTGCAACGGATGCTTCGCCTCTCGATGCGTGTGCAGCAGAGCTGCACACCTTACCTCCAGCATCCGTGGACTACAATCTGTCGGGCTCACTTGGCCCGAGCGGCACCGTGCCGGGCGGCGAGGGCGTCAACCTGTTGGCGGGGATAGTGGCAGACGCGGTAGAGGGCCTGGCGCCGGCCCGCCTTGCCGCGGTCGGCGTTGCGGAACTCCCAGACCATCTCGCCGTCGGAGGTGACCTCGAACATGCGGCCGGGGTCGGACTCGGCGATCAGCGTGTTGCCGTTCGGCAGCCGCTCGTTCGAGCCTCGGGCCGGTGAGTAGAAGCTCTCGGGCGGGTCGGCCCGGTACTGCCACACGATCTCGCCCGAAATGGGGTCCAGTTCGAGCACGCGGGTGTAGCCACGGACGGTCCTGGATACGTTGTTCCCGTTGTCGTAGACCAGGATATGCCCGTTGGGCAGCATGGTGGGCATATGGGGTCCGAGCAGCTCGCCCGGCCCCCACGCCCAGACGATCTCATCCGTGGCTCGATCGATCACCCAGATCGTGTCGATGTGGCGGCCGCAGATCAGCAGGTTGCCCGCCTTGAATCGCGGATCCCTCCGGGCCGCGGAGCTGTCGGGCAGGACCTCGAGCGTGTTCACGTGGGGCCAATCATTGAAGTGCTCTGAGGGGGGCATGATCAGGTCCACGAACTTCCCGAGCTCGTCGGCGCGCCGTTCGACCTCCCACTGCCAGACCGTCTCGCCTTCAGGTGTCAGCTCGACAAGGATATCGCAGTGGAGCTGCCCCTCGTCGCGCCATGGGTCTTCCATCCGCCGCCGCGAGACGACCAGCGTGTTGCCGCCGGGCAGTCGGGCGAAGTCGTGATGGGCGCGGAGCTCGGCCTTCCACACCAGCCTGCTGTGCCAGTCCAGCTCGAGGATCATCACGTCCTTGATGATCGCGATGAGGTTGCCGTTCGGCTGCATCTCCGCGTAGTGCCACGTCCCGCCCTGGGGATAGGCCCACCGGTGGATCTCTCCGGCGTCGACGTCGATGATGTGCGCCACCTCGGTCTGCCGGCTGGAGTACAATCGATAGGCATCGTCGCACTTCTCGCGTTTGCAGACCGTCACGCCGTCGCGTTGGCTGCTCGATTCCGTCTCGTGCATCGGGTTCTCCATGGCTGCCCGGGGGCTCACGCCCCGGGGTGTCTCCTTCCGCTCCTTCGGGGCTCCGGAGGCGGGTCTCGGCTGGTGGGGCAGGGAAACGGGGACAGGCACCTGCGCTGCGCTTCGGAGCCAGTCCCCCTTTTCCTTCGTGCAATGTGTGCAATCTATGGATTACTTCTTCCGGCCAGTGCCGCCTCCTTGTTGTAGTCTGCGGATCGCGGCGGGACCGAGGGCGCCCCGGCTGCTGACGCGGCTGCCCAAGATTCGGATGTCTCGCAAGCTGCCGCGGAACTGGCGGTCCTTGCCGTGGCGGTGGATTGTGGGGTTGTAGTTTCCGATGGTCAGCGGTCCGCTGTCCGTGCCGGTGGGCCCGCGGTTGTAGGTCGTCGCGCGGTCGAGGGCGGCCGGCGTGTTCTCGTCGCCGAAGTACCATCGGACGTTGTCGCGTGGCCTCGTCGCGTCGTAGGTGACGGCGAAGAAGACCCACTGTCCGACGCGGAGCTTGCCCGGCGAGCTGTCGTTGCGGGCGTGGTCGGGCCATTCGTTGACGCTCAGCCGGAGCCGGCCGTCGGCCAGGTGGACCAGGTCCAGGCCGCTGCGGTTGTAGCGGAGGTTGAACGCGATCCGGTTGCCCCCCATCCCGATCCTGAGGCTCGATGGCTTCGCCCAGCCGAGGATCGTGAATGACCGCAGGCCCTCCAGCGCTTCGAGGGGCTTGCCGCCGACGGTAACCCATTTCCACGGCTCGCCGTCGCCGAGGACGAACGAGCCGTCGGCGCCTCGTGCGATCTTGCCGGTCAGCCGGACGGCCGGGCTGTCGCCGCCGGACGTGCCCACACGGACGATCGGCTCGCCCGATCCGGCCTTGGAGTCGACCGCGACGACGACGCTGGCGGCAGCCGACGCGCCGGCAGGGCCCGAGACGGTCAACGTCGCCGTGTAGACGCCCGGCTTGTCGTACGTGTGCGTCTGCTTCGCCCCGTCGGCCTCTTCGCCGTCGCCGAAGCTCCAGCGGAAGCAGGTCCCGCCGGCTCCGGCGAAGCTCACCTTCAGCGGGGCGACGCCTTCGGTCGGCGTGGCGGTGATCTTGGCTTGGGGCCTCAACGCCTCCCCGGGCGCATACGCGGTGAGCTTCAGCGCGTAGGGCAGCTTGGGCGGCGTGAAGGCGAACATCGGCCCGCGGGCCGTGCCGAGCGGGCGGACGGTCATCTCCCACGTGTCGATCCCGTCGGCCTTGAAAGGCTTGCCGGGCGGCAGGGCGATCGTCGTCGGCCCGCCGTCGAGGAAGTAGACGAGGTACTCCCGCCCCGGGCGAGCGATCGCATAGTTGCCGGGCGAGAGCTTGCGGTCGGGCGTCATCTTCTGAAACGCCTCGGGCGAGATAACCCGTTTGAGGAAGGCGATGCGGGCCGGGCTCTGCCCGTGCAACACGCCGCCCTTGGACCACCACAGAATGTCCTTCGGGTGCTTGTACGTCTCCCCGTGGCCGACGTAGCAGCCGCTGGCCGTGCCCATCCAGAACCGGTGGACCATCTCGCGCGCCGAGATGTTGCCCCAGCCCTGCGGGATATTGCCCTCGTACTTGCACTCGTCGTAGACGACGGGCTTGCCGTACCGGGCGGGCAGGTCGGCGGCGTTGCCGAAGTGCGAGCTCTGGACGCTGGCGTGGGTGACCCACGGCTTGTTGTGGTCGTACCACGTTCGGCAGTTGTGGATGCCCCGCAGGTGCCCGTACGGATCGCGCCGCCGGATGATCTGGAAGAACCGGTCCCAGTCGGACATCCGCTTGCTCGGGATCTTGAGCATCAGGTCGAACTCGTTGGCCAGCGACCACCACACGTTGCGGAACGACGACAGGCGAGCGACGAGGTAGCGGAGGTAGCGATCGTCGGCCCGGCGGGGCATCGACTTGAAGCCCCACCGGTCGTAGGGATGAAAGACGATCAGGTCGGCCTCGATGCCGAGCCGGCTGAGGTCGTCGACGCGTTTCTCGAAATGGCGCCAGAAGGCCGGGTTCGGGCGGGTGAAGTCCCACTTGCGCGGCGGCGTGCCTTCGAACGGGTAGAACTGCGGCTCGTTCTTGTTGTACGAGTAGCTCTTGGGGAACACGCACATGCGCATCTTGTTGAACGGCGCGGATCGCAGCGTCTTCAGCGTCTGCTCTTCCAGCTTGTCGCCCTGGTGGGCCCACGCGTAGCAGGTCGTGCCGATCTGGAAGTACGGTGTGCCGTCGGCGTAAGCGAAGTGGACCTTGTCGCGGACGACGACGGGGCCGTGATTGCCCTTCGACGGCGGGCCGACGGTGAACGAGCCCGTCTTGCCGTCGAGTCCGGGATCGGGCGAGGTCGTGCGGTACGTCCATTTGCCCTCGACGGTGGGCATGCAGCGGACCTTCCACGTCGCGCCGCCGTCGTGGAAGCCCTCGGCCGTGATCTTCGTCTCGCCGCGGCGGAACTCGCACGTCAGCGAGACGTCGGTGAACGGATTGTCGTACTGCTTCGCCTGCCTAAGCGTCAATTCGTAGCGGCCCCAGCGCTCGACGGCTGCTGCCGTTGCCGTGGCGGCGAGGGTGGCGGCGCATGTGACGAGGATTGCGGTGTGTTCTGCCATCATGCCGAGGTTCTCCGTTTGCCGGACGGCTATCTCTTGGCAATGCGAAGTTCGAGGTAGGTGGGCTTGTCCTTCGTGACGTCGATGCGCGTGGTCCAGCCGTCATCGACGGCGCGGTTGGGGATCGTGCGGATGCAGAAGCCGTGGAATCTCGCCTCGCCGGCGGCCAGGCGCTTGATCGCGCGGGTCACGTCGATCCTGTGGTACTTCGCCTCGCCCGGGCCGTCCTGCTTGGGGACGTTGACCGTGCCGACCACGTCGCCGAGGTTCTTGAAATCGTAGCCCTTGCCCTTCTCGAATGCCGCCTTCAGCAGCGTGCAGCCGACCTGCGTGGTGGCCTTCGGGTTCGAGTCGGTCACGGGGAAGCAGAGGTGGGCCGACTTGACGTCCCGCGGGGCGGGCAGGTCCTTGATCTGCCCGCCGACGAGCATGACCCACGCCTCGTACTTCTTCGGGCGCCACTTGATGTAGTTGTTGTCGTAGACCGTCCTGTCGGTCTTGACGACGTGGCTGCACCACAACGGCACTTTGTGCCGCGTCGTGGGCCGCTCGATCCTCTTTGGCGGCTTGGCGATGCCGACCAGGAACGGGTTCGGCAGCGTCTTCAGCTCATCGCCGGGGGCGGTCTTCGGCCCGGCCGCTCCTTCGGGCAGGGGCATCGGCTCGGCGCCGTCAGAGAGCACCTCGCGGCGGAGGAAGAGCATCCGCGGATAGACGGGGTGCTTGCCCTTGGGCGTCGGCACGTCGATCGTGAGCTTTGCCGGCAGGTCATCAGCGGCGAAGACCTTCCGCACGACCGTCGGCGTGGCCGACCATCGCGCGTAGTGGGCCCGGGCCAGTTCGGCACCCCGGTCGGCGATCTCCTCGTACGACCGGTCCCGCGAGCCGAGGAGGTAGGCGTACGTGACGGCCAGCCGGTTGCGGCCGAGCTGCTTCGGGTCGGCCACCGAGACGGTGACCTCGTTGCGCCCGGGCGACAGATACGGCAGCGCGCAGCGGTTGTGCTGAACGATCACCTCAACGCTGAGCGACGTGACCGGCCGCGCGAACGTGAGCTTCAGCAGGCAGTCGTACCTGCCGCCGACGGCGTCGTCGAAGTTGCCCGCCTCCACCTGCTTCCACGTCTTGCCCTCGTCGGTGGAGATCTCGGCCTTGTCGATGCCGGGCGCGGCGTACTTGGCGCGGCTCATGATGTAGGGTGACTGGAGACGGACGGTGATCGAAGCCGGCCGGGCCGCATCGGCCGGGGCGAGCCGGCCGGGCGACCATCTGACGTTCTGCCTGCCCGACAGGCCCGACAGGCAGGCCTCGCTGCCGAGGTCGGGCGCGAATCGCAGATAGCCGCTGGAAAACGTCCTCGCCCCGCGCGGATTGAGGTAGCGATACGGCTCGAGGATCGGGCCGATGGCGGGGCAGTTGCGGTAGTCCTTGTCCCCGCAGGTATGGCCGGGCTTGTACTTGCGCCCGTTCCACCAGTGTGCCTCGTCGACGGGCTTCCACATCAGCTCCAGCGAGCCCCCCGGCGCGAGGTCGACGTCGGTGGTGTAGCCGTCCTCGTTGAACTTCAGCCCCATGTGCCCGAACTTGACGCTGGTGCCCCCGACGCTGGTCTTCTGCACGCCCTGGACGACCCCGGGCGGCTGGTCGCCGCAGACGAAAAACGCCGGCGCGACCCAGTTGGCCTTGTCGTCGATGATCTCGAAGCGGTTGTCCTTGACGTACCACACCCGCCGCGCCTTGTCCTGGACGAAGCGGTCGGTGATCAGGCCGGGGTCGGACTTGATGTCGGCCTGGCTGGCGACCGTCCGCCCGCCAGGGGCGTCCGGGGCCGGCTTCCAGGCGTAGACCTTCAGAAACGTGTCGAAGTAATGCCACCGGCCGTCGTAGCGGCACTCCACGGTGGTGTGTCCCCGCCAGCCGATGTATCGCCAGTCCCACCCGGCCGCCCGCCACAGGGCCGCCAGTACCGTGTGCTGGCCGCCGCAGAGGCTCCACCCATACACGTTGATCATCTTCAGCGCCGCGATGCCCCCCTTCTCGCCCGGGTACTGGCGGTGGTACCAAAGCAGCCGCCCGGCGTTGTAGATGGCAACGGCCTTCTCGTCGTTGGTCCTGCACCCGCGGGTGACCGTCTCGACGATCGACTTCAGCGACGAGCAGTCGGGGGCCTTGTCGGCGAGGATCTTGATTCGGTTCACCGTGCGGGGGGCCCGGTCGGCTGCCCGGGCGGCTGCGACGCCCACGAGGACCAACAACGGCAGCGCCAAACGGCAAGCCGCCGGGGGGATCGTATTCTTGGTCATCATCCCAGTCCTATCTGCGCGGCCTCGGCATTCTCTGAGGTTAAACGGACGCTCCCGCCGTCAGGGGGCGGGCCAGTTCAGGTGCTTGTGGAGGAAATCGAACGTCCCTTTGCCGTGGATCGTGTGCGGGCCGACGAACCACTCGATGGCGCACCGGTCGGCCAGGCCGAGCCGGGCGGCGTAGAGGTGGCGGACCTTCGCGAACTCGTGGGCAACCGTCTCGTCGGGCGCGACGCCGTCGAAGTGTCCGCGTTCGACCATGAACGGCCGGGGCGCGATCAGGGCGGCCATCTCGGCGTAGTTGAACGTGCTGCCGAGGTCGAACTCGAAGATCTCGTACTCGCCGGTCCTGACGTAGCTGTATCGGCTGCGGGAGGAGGCGTTCTTCCAGACCCATTCGTTGAAGTCCGCCGAGCAGATCGACAAGCAGTAGTTGCTCACGAGCGGGGGGATTCGCATGGCGGATTTGCCCCCGTACGACAGGCCGTAGAAGGCGATGCGCCTCCCGTCGACCTGAGGCAGCGTCTTGAGCCAGTCGGTGATCTGCCGGTGCTGCGGGACCATGACGGAGAACAGCGTCTTCTTCAGCGGATTGGCCTTGCGCTGAAGCGTACGGAAGCGGTCGCCGAAGATGTACAGGTTCTGCGGGGCGAACGTGATGAAGCCGCGCTCGGCCAGCTTGGCGGCAAAGGCCTTGTAGGCGGCGTGCTTCTCCTTGCCGATCACGTGCTGCGGCCGGCCCTCCAGTCCGTGCTGGCAGACGACGACCGGGCGCTTCCGGCCGGGCGCGATGGCCTTGGGCATCAGCAGGATGCCGTAGGCGAACACGTCGGGCCAGACGTCGAGGACGACCTCGTAGCCGGTCCACTTGGGCCGATCGTATGCGAGGCGGCTGCGGGGGTTGGCCGGCAGCAGGTCGGCGTCGAAGTGCCCGATGACCTCGTCGCGGAAGAAGCGGCGGTACCACCTGGCGGAGGCGGCGAAGCGTGCGGGGGAGGACGTGTCCAGCTTCTTCATGAACTCTGCGCGGACGTAGCTGCTCTCGGCCAGCAGCCGTTGATTGTGGCGGTCGAGCTCGTCGAGCTGGCGTTTGTGCCGAGCGGCGGGGTCGGCAAGGGGGCGGAGTCTCTCAGGCGCCGCGCCGGGCCCGGCGAGCTTGGCGCCCTTCCGCAGCGCGCCGATCAGCGCCTGAAGCGCACGATCCGTCCCGGCCGGCCCCGTCCCGTCGCCGGAGACGACGAGCTTCATCGTCGGCGCGGGTCTCAGGCCGGCGGCCAGCTTGCGGGCGCGGGCCAACTCCGCGCGGACGGTCCGGAGCTTGGGCGTCACGACGCGCGCGGGCGCGCCGCGCCCGCCGGGAATCGTCGCCTCCGGCGCCCGGGCGGCCTCGACGATCAGGCTGCGCGGCGCGATCATGCTCGCCAGCTCGGCGTCGCCGAACTGCTCCAGCAGGCCGAAGACGTTGCGGTCGAGCGGCTCGTTCCAGATGTTGCGGCGGCTGTCGAAGTAGCCGCTGACGCAGGCGGCGTCGATCCGCCCGTCTGCCGCGGCCGCGTAGAGCGCCAGCAGCCCGCCCTCGCCCCAGCCGATCACCCCGACCGGAACGTTCGCGTCGCGCGAGAACCAGTCCACGCACGCGAGGATCTTCTGCACCTCGTAGCCGATCAGGTGACGCCCCAACTCGAACGCCGACCGGTAGAGATACTCGCGGTTCGTCAGGCCGCGCATCCGCGCCGAGCGGTTGATGATCGCGGGCACGACGACGCGGCAGCCGCTGTCGGCCAGGCGGCGGGCGAAGGGCATCACGTCGGTCGGTCGGCCGACGAGGCCGGCGAGGTGCTCGGGGCTCTGCCTCGCGTCCGGGAGGGCGACGACGGAGGCGAGAGGCGGGCGGCCACGGGGCTCGAGCAGCAGGCCCTCGCCGTGGACGTCGCCGAAGACAGGCCAGCGGACGGCGTAGACGTCGTGGGCCTCGGCCCGGGCGACCGCCTGCGCCTGGCCGACCGGCGAGACGATCTCGGGCGCCTCGAACGCCACCCGCGCGCCGCGCAGGCCCAGAATGTGCGCCAGCCGCTTGCGGTTGGGCTCGATCGACCTGTCGTAGGCCGCCGGGCTCGACGGGTCACGCCTCCAATGCGCGGCGCGGCGCCGGACGGATCGGTCGAGCTGTCGCAGCAGGAACTTGTCGACCCCGTCGACCATCCTCGATGCGATATCGCCGGTCCACGTCAGCGGCTTCGTGCCGGGCAGGGGCGGCCGGTCGGCGGCGTAGGCATAGGCAGTGGCCGCCAGGACAGAAGCAACCGCAACGGCCGTGCAGAGGTGTGCACTGTCCACGATTGGGTCCTTTCCGGTTTGCGCGCGGGCCTTGGACAGGACGGGCATTATCTCAGGCGGAGCCAGGAATCTCACGTGTATCCCAGGCGGGCGGCATCGTCTGTGCGGGAAAGTGGACTGCGAAAAAGGGGACTGCACCCGCAGCGCGGCGGAGGAGACTGTCCCGCTTCTCGCCTCGCGAGGGGGAGCACCGGAAAGGGGGCAGGCACATGCGCTGCGCTTCGGAGCCAGTCCCCTTTCCGTGGCGGCCGCGCAGCAAAAGGGCCGGGGGGCTCTCGCCGCCCGGCCCTTCGCGGGTATGGAGGATAGGGCTACCTGCGCTTGCGGCGCAGCAGCGCCAAGGCGCCAAGCCCGAGCATCGCGAGGGTGGCCGGTTCGGGAATCACGGTGATGATCACGCCATTGGAGACGACCTTCTTCTGAATCTTCGCGTTGGCGCCTACGCCGGTGGCGTTGGCGACGAGGTCGTTGTCGAGTACGAGGGTCAGCTTGGTCCACGGCCCGGGCCCGCCGGTCAGGTCGATGAACGTCTCGGCCGTCCACGTGCCGTCGCCGACCGTGGTGATCGGCACGGCGGGGTCGGGGACCAGTTGGTCCTCCTCCACGGCGAACGGCCCTTCGATCTTGGTCAGGAGCAGCGTTCCGAAGACGTTGACCTCCCCGCCGACGACGATGTGGTAATCGCCCCACTCCTCGATGCCGATGCCGGTGATCATGTCGCCGGGGGCGGCCTCGATGGTCACGAAGAGGCGGTCGGAGGCGTCGGCCGACACGCCGTCCGTGCCGTCGCGGTCGTGGGCCTTGAAGGCGACCGGATGGAAGATGAACCGGTTGCCGGAGACTACGGGCGTACCGAACAGGCCGTGGTCGGACCCGCCGTCGGTGAAGGTGAAACCGTCTCCCGAGCCGTTGGGATCATCCCACTTGACGGGGGCGGCAGAGGCGGTATCGGCGAAGCCTGCAAGCGCAAGGAAGGCGGCCAGGACGGTAAGGGCAGTTGCGGTTCTCATCGTTCCACTCCGGTTTGAAAAGGCGCTCTCTCTTTTTGCCGGCCCGCTCCGCGGCGGCTCAGCCGCGGACAGCAGCGAGACGGACTTGACAGTCGTTACGAACCAAAGCTACTCAATCGCACACGGGCCGGCACCGCACGGCGCAATAAGCCCGTACAAACATCGACACAACTCTCCTCACGCGGGAACTCGGCCGGATCGGCCTGTGGCAGGTGCGATTGAGCACATGCGCCCTTGCCGCAATGCACAGATTGCTCCGTCGCTCCCGGAACGAGCATCTGGAGCGCCCTTTATCGTACCACGAAAGTCGGATTATGCAAGCGCGAATGGCCCGTTTTGATAGAGAAACACGACGCCCATCAGGCGGGGGCGAAAGGCTGGACCCGGGCCGACCACCGGCTTACACTTGGCGCAAACGGAGCCATCCAATGCAGTTGTTGCACGTGCTGGCCATCGCGGTGGGTCTGGGGGCTGACGCGATGAGCGTCTGCGCGGCCGTGGGGGTACGCTGGCATGGCGGGCGGCAGAAATTCCGCCTGGCGTGGCACATGGGGCTGTTCCAGTTCCTGATGCCGATTCTCGGCTGGCTGACGGGCAGCCGGCTGGCGGGCCTGCTGGAAACGGTGGGCACGTACGTGGCGGCCGCGTTGGTCTTCGCCGTGGGGGCGAAGATGATGTACGAGGCGCTGAGGGCCCACCCGGGCGCGGCGGCGGAGGGGGCCCGGCACGCCGTCGAGGGCGGCGGCGACCGGCGGGGCGCCGACCCGACGAAGGGCTGGTCGCTGGTGGTCCTGTCGGTGGCCACAAGCCTCGACGCGCTGGTGGTGGGCTTCTCGCTGGGGCTGAAGGGCACGGCCGAGATCTGGTGGACCAGCGTGACCATCGGGTTGGTGGCCGGCGGGATGGCCCTGGCCGGCGTGGTCATCGGGCAGCGCATCGGCCAAGTGGTCGGCCGGGGTGCCGAGATCGCCGGGGCCGTCGTGCTGATGCTGCTGGCCGTCAGCTTCCTGCTGTGAGAAAGGAGACTGGCTCGATAGCGAATCGCGGGTGTGTGACCTCCTTCTTGCGGGCCACCTCACCCGCTCTGCTCGGCCAGCAGGTTCTCCAGGGCCTTGATCTTCTGCTCGCTCTTGCGCAGTTCGGCGGCCATCACGTCCCGCAGCCCGATCAGCCCGACCAGGACCCCGTCCTCGATGACGGCCATGTGGCGGATGTGCTCGGCGGTGAGCTTCTCGGCGCAGTCGTCGACCGGCTCGCCGAGCGCGCAGCTTCGGACGGGGGAGGACATGACGTCGGCCAGGGCGGTGGCGCCCGGATCCCTGCCGGCGGCGACGACGCGGCGGGACAGGTCGCGTTCGGTGAAGATGCCGACGACCTGCTCGCCGTTCTTGACGATGACCGAGCCGACGTTGGCCTCGGCCATCAGCTTCGCGGCATCCAGGACCGAGCTGTCGAGGGTGGCGATGATGACGTCGGGGCCCTTGATCGTCAGGATCTGTTCGACTGTGGCCATCCGCGTGCTCCTGTTCTCGAGGCGCGCCGCAGCCGCGGCGCCGGCCGGCATGGTCTGCCCGATACCAGAGTTGCCCGACCGGGGCAACGCAATTCCGCCGCCGGTCAGGCCGACGGGGCCTGTTCGTGCTTGGGCGGGACGATGACCTTCAGGTCCAGCTCGGCGAGCTGCCGGTCGTCGACCTCCGCGGGCGCCCCGGTCAGCGGGCACGTGCCTCGCTGGGTCTTGGGAAAGGCGATCACGTCGCGGAGAGATTGCCCGCCGGCGAGCATCATCACGATGCGGTCCAGCCCCAGCGCGATCCCGCCGTGGGGCGGGGCGCCGTACCTCAGGGCGTCCAGCAGGAAGTCGAACTTCTCGTGGGCCTCCTGCTCGGTGATGCCCAGCAGCGCGAAGACCCGCTTCTGAAGCTCGCGCGAGTGGATACGGATCGACCCGCCGCCGAGCTCGACGCCGTTGCAGACGAGGTCGTAGGCCTTGCTGCGGACCGACGCGGGGTCCGACTCCATCCGGCCGAGGTCCTCGAGCTTCGGCGAGGTGAACGGGTGATGCAGGCTGACCCATCGCCCGGCCTCCTCGCTGTACTCGACCAGCGGGAAGTCGACGACCCAGCACCAGGCGAAGGCGTCCTTCTCGTAGAGGCCGAGGTCGGCCCCCAGCTTCTCGCGCAAGGCCCCGAGGGCCCTGTGGACCACGCCCGGCGTGTCGGCGACGAAGAAGAGGATGTCGCCGTCGCCCGCGCCGAGCCGCTCGCAGAGCCGGGCGCGCGCCTCGTCGCCGATGAACTTCGCCACGCCGCCGGCAAACTGCCCGCCTTCGACCTTGCACCAGGCCAGCCCCTTCGCGCCGTAGTCGGCGATGAACGCGGTCAGCCCGTCGATCTCCTTGCGAGTGAACTTCGCCCCGCCGGGCGGGCAGATGGCCTTGACGGCCCCGCCGGAGGCCAGGACGCTGGAGAAGACCTTGAACTCCGATCCGGCGACGATGTCGCAGACGTCGTGAAGGGGCAGGGCGAACCGCAGGTCGGGCGCGTCGGAGCCGTAGACGCCGACGGCCTCGTCGTAGGTCATCACCGGGATCTCGTCGGGGAAGGGGTGTTCGGCGGCCCGGCAGACGGCCCGCATGACCTCGTTGGTCGTGCCCATCACGTCGGCCTCGGTGGCGAAGGACATCTCCACGTCGAGTTGGGTGAACTCCGGCTGCCGGTCCGCCCGCAGGTCCTCGTCGCGGAAGCAGCGGACGATCTGGTAGTAGCGGTCGATCCCGCCGACCATGAGGATCTGCTTGAACAACTGCGGGCTCTGCGGCAGGGCGTAGAAGCACGCCTGCTGGGTCCGCGAGGGGACGAGGAAGTCCCTCGCGCCTTCGGGCGTGGACTTGGTCAGGAACGGCGTCTCGACCTCCACGAAGCCCGCCTCGTCGAGCGTGGACCGCATGGAGCGGCAGATCTGGTGGCGCAGGCGCAGCGCCCGCGTCATCTCCGGGCGCCGGATGTCGATGTATCGGTGGCGGAGGCGCGTCTCCTCGGTCACGTCGGTGAACTCGTCCGGCTCGAAGGGCACGGGGTCCGAGCGGTTCAGCAGGACCAGCGACTTGCCGAGCACCTCGATCTGGCCGGTGGGCAGCTTGGGGTTCTCGCGCTCGGCCCCGCGGGAGCGAACCGTGCCGGCGGCGGCGATGACGTACTCGTTGCGCAGGGCGCGGGCGAGCTTGTAGCGCTCGGCCTGGACGGCGTCGTTCTCGTCGTCGGGCAGATCGAAGACGACCTGCGTGATTCCGTCGCGGTCGCGGACGTCGATGAAGACCACGCCGCCGTGGTCGCGGTAGCTGCGGATCCAGCCGCACAGGCGGACGGACTGTCCGATGTCCTCGGCCCGCAACTGGCCGCAGGTGTGCGTCCTCTTCAGTACTTCGTCGCTGAACGATTCCATGGGCGTCTCTCGCCTTGTGCGTTCGCGTGCCGAGCGGCCGGCGGAACGCTAGTGTCTATCGGCCGTCAGGATCAGTTCGTTTCGTTCATCTCGCCGGGTTTTCGATCCAGCGGCGGTAGCACGGGCCGCACAGGTGGATCGTCAGCCGGCGGTACACCTGGTCCATCAGCTCTCGCTCGGACATGTTCTTCATCTGTTCCAGCAGCCGGTCGATCTCGGCGGCGGGGTTGACCTCGTCGTCCGGCTGTCCGTCGGCTTGCGGCGGGGCCGGGTCGGCGAACGCCTCGATTCGGGCAATGTAGAACTCGCCTCGCCCCGGCGTCAGGACCGCCCCGCAGCGATGACAGAACAGGTTGGCCTTCGCCTCGTCGGTCACGCCAACAGCTTCTCCAAGCGGTCGAGGCCCTTGTCGATCTGTTCGGTGCTGGTGGCAAAGCTGAGGCGGACGCAGCGATCCTCGTTGAACGGCGCGCCCGGGACGAGGGCGACGTTGGCGGCCTCGAGGACGGCCTCGGCGAAGCCGGCCGAATCGGCCACGTCCATCCCGCCGATCGTGCGCCCGTAATGGGCGGACACGTCGGGGAAGCAGTAGAACGCCCCGGTCGGTTCGACGCACTCGACGCCGTCGATGGCGTTGAGCCGCTCGGCGAGGTGGCGGCCCCGCTGCTCGAACTGCTGCCGCATCGCCTCGACGGCCGCCTCGGATTCCGGCGTGACGTAGGCGGCCAGCGCCCCGGCCTCGACGAAGCTGACGGGGTTGGTCGTCTCGTGGCTCATCAGCCTGCCGATGGCGGCGATGGCTTCGGCGGGTCCGGCCGCCCAGCCCACCCGCCAGCCGGTCATCGCGAACGTCTTCGACAGCCCGTTGAACGTGATCGTCCGTTCGGGCAGTCCGTCGGCCAGCGCGGCGAACGAAACGGCCTTCGCCCCGCCGTAGACGAGCTTCTCGTAGATCTCGTCGCTGAAGACGATCAGGTCGGTCTGTAGGACGGCCTCGGCGATGGCGGCCAGCTCTTCCGGCGTGTACGTCACGCCGGTGGGGTTGCAGGGGCTGTTGAGGAGCAGCACTTTGGCCCCGTCGGCGGCGTCGAGGATCTGCTGCGGCGTGACCTTGAAGCCCGCCTCGCGCGTCGCCGGCAGCGCCACCGGCTCGCCTCCCGCCAGCAGAACCTGCTGCGGATAGCTGACCCAGTAAGGCGACGGGATCAGCACCTTCTCGCCCGGGTCGATGACCGCCTGGAACGCCGCGTACAGCGCGTGTTTGGCGCCGATCGTCAACACGATCTGATCGGCCGTGACCGTCAGGCCGTTCTCCCGCGCGAGCTTGTCCGCGACGGCCTGCCTGAGCTTCGCTGCCGTGCGGGGCGTGTACTTCGTGTCGCCCTGTCGGAGGGCGGCTTCGGCGGCGGACTTGATGAACTCGGGCGTGTCGAAATCCGGCTCGCCGGCGCCGAAGTTGACCACGTCGATGCCTTCGCTGTTCATCTGGTTCGCCCGGCGCGTGATGGCAATGGTGGCGCTGGCGGGCACGGAGGAGATCCTCTGCGATAGCGAAAACGGTATTGATGTCGCCATGGTTTGCGCTCCGTCAGGGGGTATGGCGGGCGGCCAAACAGAAAACGGGCGGCCGGTGTGCCGCTCCGGCCGCCCGATGGGACTTATCGGAAGGCCGATAGGTCAGTCGTTATTGTTCCGCTTCGTCGGGATGTAGCCGATCAGATCGAGGAACCGCTTCCCGCCGAGGCGGGGGGTCTGGTTGGCTTCGGCGAGCTTCTTGACCGCCTCGAAGCGGTTGAAGGCCTTCAGCCGCTCTTGGTAGACGTCCCAGGACTCCTGCGGGTCGGTGTCGTCGGGCTTCCTCGGGCGGATCGGCGGGTCGCCGAGGATCACGAAGTCGGTATCGAGCGAGACCTCGTTGATCACGCGCCCGCTATAGCGGCGGACCAGTTCCTTGATCGCCTTCGTGCCGGCGGGCGTGCTCTCGCCGGTGCCGTCCAGGTCAAAGTCGCCCTCGACGACAAAGTTGTAGTTCCGCAGCGCGTCGTAGACGACGTTGGCCACCAGGTCGCCGGCAACGACGGGGTTGTTCTTGTCCTGCTGGATGATGCGGCACTCGCTGACGTTCTCGCTGACGTCGGTGACCTCGATGACCGCCTTGCCCCCGCCGGAGTCGGGGATGCCCGTGTACGGGTAGACCGTCAGCCTCAGGTCCTCCGTTGCGCGGTCCTTCGAGCCGATGTTGACGTAGACCAGGCCCTCGTCGCTCAGCACGCGCAGGACCTTGCCGTCCGGGCGGCGGGCCACCTTGCCGGCGTCCAGCGTCTTGCCGGGCTTGTTCCTCGTCTCCGCGTCGTACTTCCTCTTCCAGACGATCACCTCGCGCTGGAGCTTCTGGATCTGCGAGGCGTGCGAGGCGACCTGCTTGGTCAGCTCGGCCGCCGAGTCGCTGTACTCCTTCTTCGCCTCGGCCAGCTTCGTGTTGTGGGCCGTCTCGAAGTTCTGGAACTTCGTGTCGAGGCTCTCGATCTGCTGGTCTTTCTGGGCGAGCTTGGCGTCGAAGTCGGCCTTCAGGTCCGTCAGGTCCTGCCCGGCCTTCGCCAACTGCTGCTGGAGCTGCTCCTTCTCCTGGGTGATCCGCGTGATATCGGCGTCCTTCTGGCCGAGCCTCTGATGGAAGTCCACCATGTGCTTGAGCAGCCCGCTGCGGACCTGGATATCGAGTTGCTCGTAGGTCTTCTCGATCTCCTGGATGGCCTGGCTGTAGGCGGTGTTGGGCACGCCGGTGGCGGCGTCGGCCAACCCGCCCCGCTGGGCGGTCAGTTGCCCGACGACCGTCTGGGCGACCCGGTTGCCCTTGGTCTGCTCGTAGTTCCGCATCATCTGGCGGATCTCGGCCCGCTTGCGCTCCTGGGTGTTGGCCAGACTCGCGATGAGGGCGGCGCGGGCCTTGCTCGTCTTGTCCGATCCGGTCCACTTGTTGAAGAACAGCACCGCCAGGACCGTCGCCGTGACGAAGAGGATCGCGAAGACGATCGTCAGATAGGGGGGCGTGCGCCGTTGGACTACGCGTGCCATTGCCTCAACTCCTCAATATGGGTATCCGCTCTCGTTGGCCGGCCGGCTCGGAAGGCGATCGGCCCGGTGTGGTTCATCAACGTCTTGGCGGCCGGAACCGGCCCATAAGACCGGCCACCACCGCGCCGCCCGGCAGTATGCCCGAAATCCCGGGCGATCTCAACTGTTATTTTCACACTTCCCCGCCCGGAATGCAATGACGGTCAGCCGCCGATCTTCTGCCGCAGCAGCCGCTGCACCTCGCCGGGCTCCGCGGCGCCCCGGCTGCGCTGCATCACCTGGCCCATCAGGAAACCGAAGGCCTTCTTGTGCTTCTTACCGCCTTCTTGAACCTGGCTTACGGCGTCGGGGTTGGCGGAGATCGCTTCGTCAACCCACGCCTCGATCGCCGCGGTGTCCTTCACGGCAAGCAGCCCGTCGGCCTCGGCGATCTCGTGTGGGGCCCGCCCGTCGGCCACCATCTTGCCGAAGATCTTCGCCGCCGCGGTCGCGTTGACCTGCCCGCCCGACAGCATCTTCGCCAGCGCCGAGAGCTGACCCGGCGTGATGCCGATCTCGCCGATCGCGCACCCCCGCTCGTTGGCGATCGCCGCCCCGCGGCCGAGCAGGAGGTTCGTGCAGCGCTTCGCGTCGGCGCCGTCGGCGACGGCCGCGTCCAGAAGGTCGCCCGTGCCAGACTCCTGCGTCAGGGCGTCGGCCTCCTTGAACGTCAGGGCGTGCTGCTCGATGTACCGCGCCCGCCGCGCCAGCGGCAGCTCGCCGATCGTCGATCCGATCGACTCCCGCCAGGCCTCGTCGACGACGACCGGCACGAGGTCCGGGTCGGGGAAGTAGCGGTAGTCGTGGCTCTCTTCCTTCTCGCGCTGGAAGACGGTCTGCTCGCGGGCATCGTCGTAGCCGCGGTTCTGCTTGCCGAGCTTCTCCATCGAGTAGCCGTCCCGATCGGCGCGCCACTCGTCGTACTGGCGGCGGATCTCGAACTGCACCGTCCGCTCCAGCGCGCGAAAGCTGTTGAGGTTCTTCACCTCGCAGATGGGCGTCTTGTAGGTCCGCCCGCCGCGCTCGATATGCAGGTTGATGTTCGGCTCGAAGCGCATGTGGCCCATCTGCATGTTCGCCTCGCTCGCGCCGAGCCAGCGGACCAGCCGATGCATGCCCCGGGCGTAGGCCATCACCTCCTCGACGCTGTTCATGTCCGGCTCGGAGACGATCTCCAGCAGGGGCACACCGGCGCGGTTGAGGTCCACGCCCGTGTGCGACGGGTTGTCGTGCACGTTCTTGCCCGCGTCCTCCTCGAGGTGGGTGCGGAGAACGCGGATCCTCTTGCTCCCCCCTGCCGGCAGGGGGACCTCGAGACAGCCGCCCGCGCCGAGCGGCAGGTCGTATTGGCTGATCTGGTAGTTCTTCGGCAGGTCGGGGTAGTAGTAGCCCTTCCGGTCCCACTTGGTGAACGCCGCCACCGTGCAGCCCAGCCCGAGGGCCACCTTGATCGAATGCTCGACGGCTTGGCGGTTCATCACCGGCAGCACGCCGGGCATGCCGATGCATACCGGACAGACGTTCGTGTTCGGCGGGTCGGCGAACCGGTTGCGGCAGCGGCAGAACATCTTCGTGGCCGTGGCCAGCTCCACGTGGATCTCCAGCCCGATGACCGCCGTGACCGCATCGCCTCGTTCTGTCTCGACCATGGCTCCGCTCTCCGGACCCGGCCCGCAGCGGGTCACTGCACGACGTTGCCCTGCTGAGTTCCCCCCGCGGCTTCGCGGGGCTCAGCCGTCCGCCTCGAGACCCGCGCCCGAGGCTGACCGTCCTTCAATCAGTCCTCCGTCTCAAACTGGAAGATCGACTTTCCCCCCAGCCCTCCTTGCGTCGGCGCCTGCTGCTGCCGCGTCCCGCCCGCCTGCCGCTCGGCCTCAACGGGCCCGATCGCCTCGTCGATGGCCTGCTCGTTCATTCGCGACAGCGCATCGGCCGCGTCGGCGTCGACGCGCTCGAGCATCCCCAGCGCCTCGGCGGCCTTCTCCGCCGGCGAGCGGTCCGGCCCGGGCGCCCGGGCGGTCTGCCCGAGCACGGCCGCCTCGCCCGGCTTGCGGATCGGCGCGTTCAGTTGCGCGATGTCCACCATCGTCGCGACGTATCCGCAATCGAGGCAGACGGCGGCCTTCATGGGCAGGCTGAGCACCTCCTCCGGCCGCCGGCCCGGGGCGGGGGTCCGCCGGCAGTACAGCAGGGCCTCGGCACCGGCGTAGAGGTCGCGCCCGAAGTCGAACCGCCTGCCGCTACAGAACGGACAGCGGAGCGTCGGCTGGGGCGGTGGGCGTTTCTCGCGCGGCGGCAGCGGCGCCGTCGGCGCGTCCGGCGGGGCAAACTGGAGCTTCCCGCCGCCCGCGGCAAGCTGTGGGGGTGGCGCATCCGAGGGCGAGTCGGCTTCCGGCGGCGCGTCGGTGCTTGATTCCTGCGGCGGATCGGTCATGGTCATTGCTCCGTTCTGGTCGGCACGCGTGCACTGTATCTCAGGCGACGGGGTCTTTCAGGCCCTTACGACGAGGCCATCGCCGGCATCAGACGCATCACGCCGGCGGAGCGTTCGAACATTCTCGCCGCGCGCAGGACGGTCTCTTCCTGAAAGACCGGGCCGATCAACTGCATGCCGATCGGCAGCCCCGACGCGCTGAGACCGGCCGGGATCGATATGCCCGGCAGGCCCGCGAGGTTCACGCTGATCGTGTAGATGTCCGCCAGGTACATCGTCAGCGGGTCGTCGGTCTTCTCGCCCAGCCGGAACGCCGGCGTCGGGGCCACCGGGCACAGCAGCACGTCGCATCGCGCGAAGGCGGCGTCGAAGTCGTTCTTGATCAACCGGCGGACCTTCAGGGCCTTGTCGTAATACGCGTCGTAGTACCCCGCCGACAGCGTGTACGTGCCGAGCATGATCCGCCGGATGACCTCCTCGCCGAACCCCTCGGCCCGGCTGCGGGAGTACATTCGGACGATATCGCCGGCCGGCTCGGACGTGCGATGGCCGTAGTGGACGCCGTCGTACCGGGCGAGGTTGCTGGACGCCTCGGCCATCGCGACGATGTAGTAGCAGGCGACGGCGTAGCTGGACAGGTTGCCCTCCTCGTCGCTGTCGATTCGGCTGTGGGGCAGGGCAACATCGACGATCGTCGCCCCGGCCCGGCGGTAGGCGTCGGCGGCCTGGTGGATCGCCTCGTTGATCTCGTCGTCGAGCGCGTCGGAGTAGAACTCGGCGGGCAGTCCGACGCGGAGGCCGTCGATCGGCTCGTCCAGCGCAACGAGGTAGTCCGGCACGTCGCGGTCCACGCTGGTCGAGTCTCGCCCGTCGTGGCCGGCGATCACGCCGGTCAGCAGGGCCGCGTCGGACACGTCGCGCGTCAGCGGCCCGATCTGGTCGAGGCTCGAGCCGTAGGCGACCAGCCCGTATCGGCTGACGCGCCCGTAGGTGGGTTTGAAGCCGACCACGCCGCAGAAGGCGGCCGGCTGGCGGATCGACCCGCCGGTGTCGCTGCCCAGCGCCGCCGCGCACATCCTGGCCGCGACGGCCGCCGCCGAGCCGCCCGACGACCCGCCGGGAACGCGGTCGGCGTCCCACGGATTCCGCGTCGGACGGAAGCCGCTGTTCTCCGTCGACGAGCCCATCGCGAACTCGTCCATGTTCGTTTTGGCGATCACGATCGCCCCGGCGGCCTCGAGCTTCGCGACGGCCGTGGCCATGTACGGCGCCTCGAAGCCGGCGAGGATCTGAGACGAGCACGTCGTGTGCCCGTAGGTCGTGCACAGGTTGTCCTTGACGGCCACCGGCACGCCGCCCATCGGCCCGAGCGGCTCGCCCGCCGCCCGCCGAGCATCGACGGTCTTCGCCCGCTTGATCGCCCGCTCGGCCAGCACCTCGATGTATGCACAAATCTGCGGCTCCCGCGCCTCGATCGCCGCCAGATACGCCCGCGCCGCCTCCTCCGCCGAGACCTCACCGGCAGCGATCCGGTCGCGAAGCTCCCGAGCTGACAGTTCGGTTACCTCCATCAGTCACCGCCTTCCCGGCGGATCCTCCCGCCCTGCTGTGCCAGGCTGCCGCTCTGCAACATGACGTAGAACTGAAAGAGGAAGTTGGTGAACTCGTACTGACCTCGCCGTCGGGCCACCACTCTCAGCACGTTCATATCCCGCATCTTCCGGATAAAGTTGTCGAAATTGCGTGCCTCCCGCTTGCTCAGCCGAGCCATGGCCTCCGACCGCACGATCGTTCCTGATCTCTCTACCGAGTTGGCAACGAACTGGAGGATCTTCTGGTAGACCGGGCTCCTCAACTCGTCGTATAGGGGGCGCTGAAGGTACTTCCTCCCCACGTTCTGTACCGCGTTGCGCAGACCCGTTGTCGCATCCTGGGCGGAGATGATCTGATCTTCGTCTTCCCAGAACACGGCCTCTCCCAACTCGTGCCAGATCACGGGGAAGCCTCCCGACGCCCGGGCGAGCACAGCGAGGGCTCCCTCTTGCAGCGTGTGGTTGACGGAAGCAAATGCCCGCCGATAGAACCCCGCAGCGACCTCCTCATCCATCAGCGACAACTCCACCGGCTGAAAGACCCGGTCGATGGACGGTTGCTGGGCCTTCAGGTCGTCCATCCGTTCCGGCACGCCGACCAGGATGAGCACCCACGGGAAGCTGCGCATCGGCCCGACGGCCATCTGGTCCACGGTGCTCTTGAGGAATTCGGCGAATCTCGCTTCGCCGGCGATTCCGTTGAGGTCGTCGGCAATCAGCACGATGCCCTTCCGCCCTTCCTCTTCGAAAGACTGGCGGACCTTGGCCAACAGCGGCAGGAAGTTATCGGCGAGGCTCGCCCGCGAGCCGGCGTCTCTCCGGAACTTCACGCCGAACCCGAACAGGTCGACTCCCTCCACATAGCCTTCAAACACTTTCCGTGCCTTGTCGATCAGGCGCTTCTCGGGCAATTGGGACAATAGCGCCTGGTACAGCCTGCGACAGACCTCCCCCAACGTCTCCGATCCGCCCAGCAGCGCGTGAGCCCCGACGAAGCCGAACTCCTTCTCGGCGATCTCCCGCGCCAGCGAGGCCAGCGAGCTCTTGCCGATGCCGCGCTCGCCGGTGACGAAGACGTACTGAGGGCGCCCGGCTGCTGCCTGCCGGATCGCACGCGTCAACAGCTTGACCTGATCGTCGCGCCCCACGAAGAACTCCGGCGCCACCGGTTGACCTGGCGAGAACGGACTGCGTTCCTTGCTCATGGTTGGTCCTTGTGCTGGCGGGATCGCATTACTGGCTGTCTCCGATCACCTTGGGGACCTTGAAGAAGTCGCCGTCTCGGGCGGGGGCGTTGGCGAGGGCGGCGTCGGGGGGCAGGCTGTCGCCCGGCACGTCGTCGGCCAAGACGTTGCGAAGCTCCACCGCGTGGGCCATCGGCTCGACGTCGGACGTGTCGAGCTGCTGGAGCTTGTCGAAGTACTCGAGGATCGCCCCGAGCTGGCGGCTGAGCGTGGCGACCTGCCCGTCGGTCAGCTCGATGCGGCTGAGCCGGCCGATATGGCGGACGAGATCGGCGTCGATGGTCTGGCTCATGCTGTCTCTCCGGCGGCGGCCGGGCACGGCGCCTCGGCGCGCAACGTAACACCCGCTATCATTGGCGAAAGCCCCCCTCGCTGTCAACGCGGGCGGGGCGGCGATTTCGCATCGCCCGCATTGACGGCGGGTTCGGCGCGTGCTATAGTACGCCGGCCGTGGTGGGGCCGTGACCGCGAACAAAGGAAAGGTATGCCTAAAGGCGACGTCATTGAGGTTGAAGCGATCGTGAAGGCGGCGCTTCCGAACGCGATGTTTCGATTGGAGATCCAGGTCGGCGAGAACTCCCACGAGATCATCGGGCACATCTCCGGGAAGATGAGGCGGCACTACATCCGCATCACCCCCGGCGACAAGGTGCTGGTGCAGCTGAGCCCCTACGACCTGACCAAGGGCCGCATCGTCTTCCGCCAGCGCTGAGCCGCCCCCTCCAGCAACACCGGACGGACCGCCCCCAACAGCAGGTCCGTGGCCGCCGGGCTGCGGGCCTTATAGTTTGCGCACGTCGGGGAGGCGTCTTGATCGGTCGGCGGGGGCGGCATAGGCTTTCCGGCAGGGCGGCGCAGTTCCCGTTGCCCGCCTGCTCTGTGAAGGGATGGAGACCATGCGTGGATCGACTCTGTCGGTCGGGGCGATGGCGATCGCGGCCGCTTGTGTCGCTGCGGCCCAGGCAGACCATCGCGTGCCGTTGATGAAGAAAGCCCCGAGGATCGACGGGCGTCTCGCCCCGGCGGAGTGGACGGCCTGTGCGGGCTTCGACGGCTTCGGAGGCGACGGAGGCCAATTGGCCCGGCGGCGGGTCCGCGGGTACGTGGGCGCGACGCGGACGCACATCTACGTGGCGATTGTCAGCCGCCTGCCCGACGAGGGGCAGCTCGTCGCGAAGATCGACCGCGACAGCCTCAAGGCCGTCTTCGACGATGCGCTGGAGGTCTTCGTCAATCCCACACCGGACCGGACCGCACAGGTCGAGTATCAGATGCTGACCAACTCCCGCGGCTTCGGTGGCTACAACATCCACACGGTCGGCGGGGCCGACGAATCGCCCGCCTGGCGCGGCGGGTGGAAGCAGGCCAGCGGCTTCCACGACGGCTGGTGGCACTTCGAGTGCGAGATCCCCATCGCGAGCATGCCCGCCGCGGGCAAGGGCCGAGCCGCCACCGACGGGGCCTGGAAGATCAACCTCTGCCGCGACTGGAAGAGCCCCTGGCAGTGGTCGTCGCTGGCCGCGGCGAAGGGGGGATATGCGTTCACGGGCGTGCGGTTCGTCTTCGCACCCGACGCCCCGGCCGTGCAGTACCGCGCCGAGTCCGACCCGTTCCTCGCCAACTTCCGCGGCGTGCTGACGCTGCACAACCTGTCGGCCGAGCCGATGACGCTCAAGGCGGCGGTGACGCTCGACCGCAACCGCATGCCCGCGATCCGAGCGGGCGAGACGTTCACGCTCGCGCCGGGGCAGACGCGGCAGGTCGTCCTGCCCGTGCCAACCGACGAGGCGACGACGCGCTTCGGCCTGCACGTGCGGGTTGCGTCGTCCGACGGGAAGCGGACGTTCCATGAACGCAAAGTCACCTGGCCGAAGGGCAAGCCGTACCGCTACGTCTCAGGCAAGCCGAAGGACCCCGAGCCCGTCCAGTTCCGCTTCGCGTACTATCCGTACCGCAACCGGATGCGCGTGCTGGCCGACGTCAACGGCCTGCCGGCGGGCGCGAAGCTGACGAAGCTGACGGCCGAGGTCCGCGAGCGCCTGTCGCGCAAGGCCGTCGCCCGCGAGGCGTTCGACGTGGCCGCCTTCCGCGACGGGCGGCAGGAGATCGCCTTCTCTCTGCCCCCGCTGGAGGGCCTCTACGAGATCGCCCTGATCGCCGAGGGCAAGGCTGTCCCTGCCGAGCCGATCGTCAAGGCGTTCGAGCGGAAGGTCTTCCCCTGGGAGCGCGCGCCGATCGGCCGAAGCACGAAGGTCTACCCGCCGTTCACGCCCATCGAGCTGGACGGCAAGGACAAGCTGCTGAAAACCGTCCTCCGCGAGCACAAGCTCAACGACGTCGGGCTGTGGGATCAGGTGACGGCGGCCTCGGCCCACACGGACGTCGCCAAACCGATCCTCTCGGCGCCCATGCGCTACGTGGCGAACTACGACGGCAAGTCCGTGGCCCTGTCGGCCAAGCCGTTGAAGGTCGTCGCGTCCCAGCCGCACGAGGTGGTGACGCGGGCGGAGTTCTCGCTGGGCCCCCTTGCCCTCTCGGCCAAGACGACGTGGGACTATGACGGGACGGCGAAGGTCGAGCTGATGCTCCCTCCAACCGGTGGGAAGGAGATCCGCGAGTTGACGCTGGAGATCCCCTTCTCGGCGGAGGCGGCCACGCACATCCACGCCAACGCCGACCGGATCCGCGCGCCGGTCGCCCAGCGGATCCCGGCCGGGGAGGGGGTCGTCTGGGACGCCTCCAAGGTCGCCACCGACGAGATGACGCGGAACTTCTGCCCCTACGTCTACGTCGGCGACGCCGTCCGCGGCCTCTGCTGGTTCGCCGACAACGACCTGGGCTGGAGTTGGGACCCGACCAAGCCGAACGTCACGCTCGTCCGCAATGGCGAGACGGTGACGCTCCGCGTCCACCTGGTCAACAGGCCCCTCGTCAGCGACCGGTCGCGGAAGATCACGTTCGGCCTGCTGGCGGCACCGGTCAAGCCGCGCCTCTCACCGGACGGCCGGCACTGGTGGCGGTATCGCTACCTTCGCGACGACTACACGCTGCTGGGCACGGACATCAACTGGCTGGCGCGCGGCAATTGCGGGTCGGTCTACCCGGCCGGCAAGGACATGTACCTGTGGGAGATGATCGCCCGCGGCAACCGCGAGAAGCTCGCTCCAGCGCAGATCCGGACGGTCATCGACCACAGCCGGGCGTACTTCAAGGACTATCCGCACCGCGTGGCGAGCTGGGAGGCCCACGTCAATCACAACCTGCGCAGCCGCTACGGCAAGAAGATGGTCTTCTACTACAACCGCGCGAGCTGCCAGCTCTTCGAGGAGTTCGAGACGTTCAAGGACGAGTGGTGCCTGACCGACCTGCGGTCGATCCCGAAGGGGCCCGGGATCGGCGAGATCAAGATCGTCCCGTCGGCCTCCTACATCGATCACGCCCTCTACTGGTACGCCCGATCGTTCGAGGTCGGCGGCAATCGCGGGGTTTATTGGGACAACTTCTTCATCGCCCCGTCCTACAACACGGCCATGACCGACGCCTGGCGGCGGCCCGACGGCGCGATCGCCCCGGCCGCGGGGATCTGGGCGCTGAGAGAGCTGGCCAGACGAACGTTCGTCATGATGAACGAGCGCGGCATGCTGCCGATCACCTTCCCGCACATGACCAGCTTCAACCCGCTGCCGATGATGTCCTTCTGCACCGTCCAGTACGACTGGGAGTGGAAGTA
>Ga0180438_10001846_pt1 | contig 36458 bp, 29 predicted proteins | sample SS_ome_12_FD_132455 | JGI IMG/M metagenome (GOLD analysis project Ga0180438, IMG submission 132455) | Hypersaline lake sediment archaeal communities from the Salton Sea, California, USA - SS_3_D_2 metaG | ecosystem: Environmental > Aquatic > Non-marine Saline and Alkaline > Hypersaline >... | reverse complement strand
GTATCCCCCAAACCCTGACCTCCATAAAGACCAGTCTTGACTTTCATAAATACTCCATTACTTCGTTTTGTACCGCTTTATTTTTGCTCGAAAGAGAAAATAACTCAAGATAACTTATACAAGGAATATGGCGGAAATTATATCAATAATTATCACTAACTCTTACGGATGAGCAATCACCAATAATGTGGGAGCACGATCGAGAACTGTTTGAAGCGCTCGTTTGAGGTTTTGCGGATCCAATGCCCCAAAGGTCTCATCCAGGATCGTTAATTCAGCCTGCTGCAGCAAGGTGCGGGCGATATAGACACGGCTGCGTTCACCATGTGACAGCTGCCAGCCATTTTCTCCCAACATCTGCTGCAGCCCAGAAGGCATTTTTTCAAGCACTTCATCAAGCCCCAGTTCGCGACAAATGATCTCTGCAAGCTCCAAATCTGCCGGTTGGGGAGGCCAGCGCCTGCCCATCAAAAGATTAAAGGCAAATGTTTCAGAAAATATATAATTCTCTTGAAATTGAGGCGCCATCACCACTTTTCGACGCCATTCTTGTGAACCCATTATCTGGCGATCGACTCCATTTAGCAGCAGCGAACCCGTCTCCGGGCTCCTTAATCCTGTTAGAAGTGCAGCTAAAGTTGTTTTGCCGCTTCCTGATGAACCTTCCAGTAGAATCCTTTCTCCACTTCTAATGTTCATACTGCAATCCGTCAGTACAGGTTTAGAGTCTGGGTTGTAGCGGAAATTTAACTCTCTGGCCAGCAAAAGTGGGTAGTTCGCATCACCTTGCTCCCCTTCCTGAAAAAATGAATCGTATCCTCTAAAATTCCCACTGTGTGAAATATAGTCCAGAGATTGTATTTCGGCTGGTCGTTCTGCTGCTTTAAATAAGGGTGATACCTGCCGCCAGGCGATGAGTAAACTGATAAAACTTTGCGAACCCGCCACAAGCTTGGACAGCGCTTGAGTAGCATAGAGGATTCCACCTAAACTTACCACCATTTCTTGCGGAGTAGCCGTGTTGGTAATAAATGGAAAGATAATACCGAGCATACCCAAGATCATCCATCCGCGTACGCTGAGTGAATTTAACTGGATGCTCATTTGATCAAATCTTTCCGATTGCTTCAAGTAAATATCGATTGCAAGATCTTCATTTCCATGCCATCGTTTTGGATGCTCTTGAGCCAGGCGTGTGCGGTGACCAACCATATTCTCAACCAGGTCGTTGGTCATGTCCTGGTATACATTTGTCCATTCATTTGCAATGCGGAAATTCCGGTACAGCATAAGGAGTATTACCAAAACCCAAATCACCAGAAGCGAAGCATGTAGAATCCCTCCAACTCCTTTTGCCAGGATTAACACCGCGAAAAAAAGTTCGAGGATTGACATAAGCGATAAAAAACCGCCGTTTAGGAACAACATTTCAACAGCTTCAGATTCCATCACTCTGCCTAAAAATTGCCCGCGCCCTTGGTGGCGGATTTCTTCAGGTTCCAGGTTCAAAGTCCCAAACAGCAGACGCTGCTTGAACAGAACACCTGCCCTTTGGGATATTTCATTCTGTGCATCACTGACGATTACTGACAATGGAATAGTAGAAAACAACAGTATCACCCATGCGAGAATCCACCCCCAATCGTAATGACCCATAAATATCCCCCTGCCTATCACAATCCAGGCTGAAATTGAAAGCAGAATCTGGATAAAATACAAACCGAACATGGTAATTAGCGGGCGTATTAAACCTGCCGTCCTTATTTGACCCCATAGGTTAGCGCCAGGCGGCTGGCGCAGCAACCAGCCAGCTTCAATTCTCACATTGGCGAGCTGCTCTCGTAAAATTGCCCTACGAGCACGAGGTAAACGTTCTGCAGGTACTTGAGCTTCCTCAAGCAATATATCCAGACCTCTTTCGTATGCTGCTTCATATGGCCGACAAACTAGGTTTCGGATAGATTCGAATTTATATCTGCGCTTTTTTAAATCGGTTGTCATTATTTTTACCCGCTTTTTCCCACCTTTGACAAGCGCTAACAATTGAGGTCGGTCTACCTCCCACGATCCAGGTAACCGCAGAATCGCTGGTCCTGCTGCATGGATCAATTTTTCAATATCCTGGTAATCGGCTTCGATTATTTCTGCTTCCAGATTAATATTCGCTGCAGCCACATCCATCCATATGGCGACATCCTGAATATTAACTTCCTTCCTATCAAATTCAGGTTGGGGGAGATCGATTGGATTTGACAAAAGGCTGCTGCTTTTTGCCAGGTTATCAAGTAATTCACCAAGGCGCGACAGCGGCCAGGCAATCATATCCAATTGAGATTCAGATATTTCCATCGGGAAAAAATTTTTACATATCGGAATATGTCGAAGAATCAATCAACTCGCTGATAATAATTCTAGGTTTGGTCAGTGTATCACTGGCGAGTTTTAAAATATCCTTTACCTGTTCTAAGGAATTTTTGATCTCAATTCCAACCCTAATATTTGTCTTCACTCTCATCTTATTAATTCTCCAGTGTGTAATTCGCAATTATAATGCTAACATATTGGGACATATTAGGTAAGCGTAGATTGTTTGATTTTCAATTCCCTTCAATTTAGGACATTTGACTTATTTTTTAGCAGGGGAATACCCGGCCATTAGCCATAAAATAATTCATACTATAATATTCAAAGATACAATTCTATTCGCACCAGATCATCTGGATTGGTTTTATTGTAAAAAATGTGCTTGGAGAAAAAAATTGTCCCTTCCATTTTCTCGATCAATTCGTTCGCTAAATATCGACAGTTACCAGGCATCCCGGATAGGGATGGCGTTAGGAATTTTAATAATGATTTCGCTGCTGCTGTGGTTTTTTCTGGTGAAAGTGACCATTTATGAATTTAGCACCGAACTAAACTTCACAGAAGAAGGACTTGTCACAGCCAGTTTCCCCAAAGAGGATTTAAAGAAAATTGCAGCCGGCCAACCGGCGATTATCCAAGTCGATCTCGGTCCAAACCAACCCGATGTCACATTGACGGGGATAGTGGTAGGAACAGACTCCAACCAGGGAACGGCTGAATTAGTCATTTTATCTGAAGAGATAACTCAAATCCCTCTTGATCAAGATATTTCCGGACAGGTTCAGATCGAGGTGGAATACGTTACCCCGGCTATGCTCGTTCGAAGAGCATCAGGAATGTATGTAAACAACTCTCAATTCCCGGTCAGCCCACAAGAAATCGAAGCGGGGAGTGGATGACCGCCAACGATTCCAAGAAATCCAACCAGCGGTTTTTCTCGCACGAAGTCGTCCAGACCTCCGCAATGGACTGCGGTCCAGCCGCGTTGAAATCCATTCTGGAAGGATTTGGGATCCCCGTAAGCTACGGTCGACTGCGTGAAGCTTGCCAGACGGATGTTGACGGCACTTCGATTGATACGATTGAAGATATCGCGCTACAATTGGGCTTGGAGGCAGAACAAATTATGCTGCCGGTTGACCATTTATTCCTACAAGAAGCTGAAGCGCTTCCGGCGATTGTAGTTGTTCGCCTCCCAAACGGATTAACCCATTTTGTTGTCGTTTGGAATAAATTTGGAAAGTTTATCCAGGTAATGGATCCATCCACTGGTAGACGATGGCCAACACTGGAACGCTTTTTAAATGAAGTCTATACTCACTCATACGAAGTTGATGCAGGGGACTGGCGTGATTGGGCTGGAACAGAGGGCTTTCTTGCCCCGCTTCGCCGCCGCTTATCCGACCTTGAAATCAACGAAAAAAGAATTGATGCACTCATTAGCTCTGCGGTCATGGATCAAAGTTGGAAGTCATTGGGAACTTTAGATGCCGCTACCAGGATGGTTACAGAGATCGTGCGCTCAAAAGGCATCCAACCCGGTCAAGAAGCTGGCCGGATAATCAATCATTTCTATGAAAAAAATTTGGGTGATCATTACCCAGAAATTGAAGAAGAAATTCTAGAGGAACCGGAAAGCACTTCTAATAACAAAAATATTCAAATACCATCAGTTTACTGGTCGGTCATTCCGGCGCAATCACAAACCGATGAAATCAACTTCAACTCGGCCAAAGGGCGGTTAATACTGCGTGGGGCAGTATTGATCCGCATTCTAGGGACTCATGATGAGAAGGAAATAATATCCGAAGATGCATTAAGCGGCGGAATCCCAAAACCTTTACCTCCCGATCTGGAGGCTGCCCTCAAAGAACCGGTATACAAACCAGAAAGGGAAATTTGGAAACAATTAAGAAAGGATGGTTTGCTGACACCAGCAATTTTACTGGTTGCTGTCTTAATGGCTACATTCGCAGTGTTACTGGAAGCGTTTTTATTACAGGGTGTAGTGCAAATAGGGGAGGGATTAGGAATCGTCAGCCAGAGAATCTGGGCTGCAATCACATTAATGTTATTCATCATAACGCCGTTAATTTTGGAATATCCAATAAATTCTGCCCTATGGCGTATGGGACGCCGCCTCGAAACACGATTGCGGATATTATTATTGGAAAAAATTCCAAAACTGGGTGATAAATATTTCCGCAGCCGGCTAACATCGGACATGACGCAGCGAGCTCACGATTTACGCCAACTACGGTCACTCCCTAACCTGGCCTTCAATTTGTTACGTACTGGCTTTCAACTTCTATTAACCATGATCGGTGTAATCTGGTTAGATCCTATCAGTGCTCCATTGGCGATCGCAGGAACAGTCTTCTTTATGGTATTGTCCTTTCTATCTCGACCAGTATTGGAAGAACAGGACCGGAGATTACGAACCCAAATTGGCGCTCTCAGCCGCTTTTACCTGGATGCGCTTCTCGGGTTGGTGCCCATAAAGACGCATGCTGCGGAACGCGCTTTCCGGCGTGAACACGAAACACACATGTTTGAGTGGGTCCGTTCAGGCCGCGATTACTTTAACCTATCGATCACTTTCCAATCAGTAGGAACAATACTTTACACACTTTTTTCTGTCGGGATCATTGTCAACTATATCGCCAAAGGAGGCCAATCCAGCGAAATCCTGCTTCTCTTTTACTGGACGCTATCATTACCAACCTTAGGTCAATCGCTGGTGTTACAAATCCAGCAATATCCAATGCACCGCAATCGTGTACTGAGACTGCTCGAACCATTAGCTGCACCTGACGAAGAAGATACCTGGTTTACGGATAAGACATTCGAAATTAAGAATGACCAAAACACCCTACCGCACGAAAAACCCGCCAGTGTATCAATGGAACATGTCTGGGTATATGCAGGCGGGAATGTCATCTTGAAAGATATCAATTTACTGGTAAATGAAGGAGAACACATTGCGATTGTAGGTCCCTCGGGCGCCGGGAAATCAAGCCTGGTTGGTCTACTGCTTGGATGGCACAGACCTGGAAAAGGGATCATCAAGGTGGATGGGGAAATTCTTAATGGTGAAAGGATTCAATCACTGAGGCGAGAAACGACGTGGGTCGATCCAGCGGTACAACTTTGGAACCGCTCCTTATACGAAAATATCCGGTATGGTATGGAAGATTTAGATGGAACTACAATCGGGAAGGTTTTACAATCCGCCGATTTGTACGGGGTTATCGATTTACTGCCGGAAGGGATGAAGACAAACCTAGGGGAGGGCGGCGGCTTAGTTTCCGGTGGTGAAGGTCAACGGGTGCGCTTAGGACGTGCACTGTACCGCCAGGGAATCCGTTTAGCCATTCTCGATGAACCATTTCGCGGCCTTGATCGAAAACAGCGTAGCCAACTTCTTTCCCGGGCTCAGGAACACTGGAAAAATGCAACTATGATTTTCATTTCTCATGATATCAGTGAAACCTCCAACTTTGATCGCGTGCTTGTGATCGAAGATGGTCAAATTATGGAGGACGGTCAACCTCAGGTATTATCCCAAGATAAGAATTCTCACTACAGTTTATTAGTTGAATCTGACAAAGAAGTCCGACAAAGCTTCTGGGAAAAACCTGTATGGAGAAAAATGGTGCTCGAAGGCGGTATTTTAAAGTCCAGAAATAAGAACAAATAATCTAATCTGCTGTTAATCACTGGGAGGTATAATCTGCAACCGTTCAAATTATGTATCAAATTACAGAAATAATCAATGCATTTACAGATGAATATCAAAAATAATATCCTGACAATATTAACTTTGCTTCTTGCGGCGTTTTTTGTGAGCTGCGGCAGTGGTGAAACACCCCTTTCACAGGACTCAATACCGCAAAATGAAGTTTTGGTGATTGAGCACACTCCTGCTTCGGAAGAAGCTTATTCAAACGCTAAAAATTCGGATTACATTACAACTGAACCAGCGGTTCAAGAAATTGAAAGTCCCCCTGCAACAAATGCAGCGGACCTTGTCGTTCCCGAAGCACCCGCCGGGGAAGCTTTAGATGGCGCTTCAGATACGCAGCCCACCCCAGAGGCTTCATCTGAAACACAAATAATTGATCCGGCTGATCTGCCTCCTATTCAACCCGAAGTGGGATTTTCAGCGCCGGATTTCTCCCTTACTACATTAAAGGGGGATACAGTTTCTTTATCCAGCTTGCGGGGAAAAAATGTGGTGATTAACTATTGGGTGACCTGGTGTGTTCCATGTATGGATGAACTTGTTGCTTTGGAGAATTTACACCGCGTTTACCAGGGTTCGGATTTTGAACTGCTCACAGTCAATGGGATAGAGCAGGATAATTTACTTGAAGTAACACAAACTGTGCAGGACCGAGGTTTGACATATCCTGTTCTGCTCGATGAAGGTGAGAATTTCTGGAAATCCTACCAGGTATTGTTCTTACCGACATCATTCTTCATCGATGAGAATGGAATAATCCGCAGTATTTTATTTGGCGGTGATTCTGAGGCGGATTTCAAATCAAGAATTGAACAATTGATTTCAGATCAATTATAGACTCAATTATTCAAAAACACCGGTATCAACAAACGGGTGCCCATCACAGCGAATAAAGATCTTCAAGCCAAGGATTTTTCGTAATGTGAAGGGCACTTTTCGGCTGGGACTGAATAACACCATTTTTCGATCCATGAATGGACGCAATGGGAAATCCTGATCGCTACCAAAACATCCAGGACGCGGAAGTAATCCAGAACGTCCTGTTAGCGCTGGCTCAAGCTGTTGACCTTGATCAGGCTTTGGAGATTATCCTTGTAAATTTGCGGAATGTGCTGGATTATGACCGCGCAGGTTTGTTTTTATTAGATGAGAATTTACGTTTCATCCTGGAGAGGGAAACAAAGTCAGGGGAAAAACAATACACCTCTGCACGAGGATCGGATGACCCAATCATTGCACAACTTGAAAACGAAAAACGCCCGTTAGTTTTTCCGGATGTACAGGAAGATAAACGGTTTATTAATTGGAAGGAGATGGGTTCAATTCGCAGTTGGATCGGCGCTCCACTACTGATCAGCGGTAGATTAATTGGATTTTTATCAATCGGTTCACTCAAAAGTGGAATCTACCATGTGAAGGACGCAAAGATGATCCAAACCTTTACCAACCAGATTGCAGCATTACTGGAAAGAGTTTGGATGCATGAGCAGTACGACCGCCGTACAGAAGAACTGGAAGTCATATCCGCATTCAGTATCGCGTTGGGTCAGGCTGACGGTACTGAAATCATCTTGTCAGCAATCTTCAACCAGATTTCAAAATTGTTTGGTCCGCAAGAATGTTCGATACTATTTCCTAATGAAAAGGAGAATGTATTAACGATCAATTTCAGCATGGATTCCTCCCTAATCGGGATGAGCCATACTGAGGACGCGGATATTCTCTGGGAAGTTTTTTTAACCGGTCAAAGCGAAGTATTGCATGATCCGGATCAATCAATTAATAGCAGCAGCTCTCCCACTATCAGAAGTCTGTGTGCAGGTAAACAAACCATTATTGCTGTTCCATTAAAATCAGCCGGCATAACTTCGGGGGTTCTATTCTCGGGTTTTTCACAAAAACGAATTTTTTCACGCACGGATACCAGCCTTTTCAGCAGCATCGCAGAGATTGCTGGTAATGCATTGGAAAGAGTGCTTATACTTGAAAAATTGGAAAACAAAATTCAAACCCGAACGAATCATTTATCGGCGCTTTACGAGATCAATGCATTCGCCAGTGAACAACTCGAACTTGAGGGTATCCTTAAGAAAACCTTACAACAAATAATCAATACACTTGACTGCGCTGCTGGAGTAATATATCTTAATAATGCTTCCACCAGCGAAATGGAATTAGTGAGCCAGTACAATATGCCAGCATTGATTTCACCATCAGTCAAAAGCATTAGCTTTGATGAATATCCATGGAAGCACAATACGATAGAAAACAAACCGCTTATCTTCCGATCCGCGAATGATCTGGATTCATTCTCTGGGCTGATCGTAAAGTTTAATTTGCCAGATGCACAGCAGTTAATAATGGCACCCATAAAAACCAAGATGGAAACCCACGGTTTTTTGCTTGGTTTCAGTAATTCAACCGTTGAATACAATCCTGAGCAAATGACACTGCTTGACACTGTCGCCGGCCAATTAGGGATATTTGTTGACCGAGCGCGCCTAATTTCAAAAGCAGAACATACAGCCGTTCTTGAGGAACGGGGAAGATTAGCGCGCGAACTACATGATTCGGTTACCCAATTAATATACAGCCAATTGTTATTCGCCGGAGCTGGAAAAAGAGTATTGAACCAGGAAGATATTCAACTTGCAGAACAATACTTGAATCGGATTGAAAATCAAGCACAGCAAGCCTTGAAAGAAATGCGGCTGCTGGTATTTGAATTAGGACCGACGGATCACCTGGAACAGGGGATAAGAATTGCGCTCACTAATCGGTTGGAAGCGGTCGAGAAGAGGTCAGGGATCGAAACCCAATTATTCATTGACAAAAATCTCGATCTGGATGATCGTATTGAATTGGAACTTTATCGTATTGCCCAGGAAGCATTAAACAACACTATTAAGCATTCTAACTCAAAATCAGTGGTCCTATCTTTACATAAAAAAGGTGAAATCATAACCCTCGAAATTAAGGATGATGGTTGCGGTTTCGACAATTCAAACCGGGGATATAATGGAGGACTTGGAATCAGAAGCATGAGCGAACGTGCAAAAGTTATAGGAGGAATACTATCTATTGACAGCCAACCCGGGAGAGGTACCCGTGTTAGGATTACGGTGGGAGGATAAGTGTGGGAGTAAATATTAGAGTTCTTATCGCCGAAGATCATACAGTTGTCCGTGATGGCATTATCGCGCTACTGAGTTCCGAAGATAATATTCAGGTGATCGGAGCGGCAGCTGATGGCGTTGAAGCAGTGCGCCTGGCAAAAGAACTCGATCCGGATGTTATCCTGCTCGATCTGGTCATGCCCCGTATGGATGGAATTCAGGCAATTGGAGAAATTAAGAAAGGTAACCCGGAAGCAAGAATTCTGGTTTTAACAAGCTATGCTGAAAATCACCAGATTTATTCAGCAATCAAATCCGGGGCAATGGGATACTTATTGAAGGACTCATCCTCAGATGAATTAATTAAAGCAATCCGTGATACGAATAATAATATCCCGGTACTGCAGCCTGAAATTGCCCATAAATTGATGAAGGACATACAGAATTCTGGGAAATTGGGTAACTCGAAAAGCAGATTGACAACAAGAGAAATTGAAATTTTATCCCATGTCGCTTTAGGAAAAACGAACCAGGAAATAGCCGATGAATTGGTACTGAGTGAAAGAACGGTTCGGACCCATATAACAAACATTCTTGCAAAATTGCAGCTCACTAACAGGACTCAGGCTGCGCTTTATGCTTTACGTGAAGGCATTGCACATATCCAGTACACCAGAGATGATTGAAGACAATTCAAATCAGGAAATCTCTTTTTTGATGGATAGCTATTATTCATACAGGAAATTATTTCGTTAATTTTGGTAATTTTATTCACAACTTGAAGGTGACATCCCACCAATGAATTCTTAAGGAATCCATCTAGACTTATTGAACCAACAATACATCAAAACAGGTAAAATAATGGATACTATCAAGATTATATAAGTTTTAGAAATATAAAAAGAAAGTAAACTAACCTGATATCTTGATCCAATTTTACGTGCGCGACTTACATTCTAAATAATCGTATATCTAGACAAGAAGTACTGCTCCATAGTTGAGGAACGTGCTCTCTTGTCTGAATGATAATGATGGAGGAGCATGGACATGTCAAAACGAGTAGCAATCATGACAGGCGGTGGAGATGTACCCGGTATAAATATGTGTCTCAAAAGCCTTGTATACCGCATTATTGATCTTGGTTTCATTCCAATTGGTGTGCGTAAAGGTTGGGAGGGATTTATTAACTATAATCCCCACGACCCTACAACATTCAGCGATCATTTTATTGAATTAACAAAGAACATGGTACGTCCAATCGACCGCACTCCGGGTTCTTATTTACACTCCTCTAGGATTGAACCCCGTGAAATGCCCTCTAAAAATGCACCCTTATTCTTGCATGAGAAGGATTTAGATACTCTTGATCTGACGGATCATATTATTGATGTGGTAAATCGTCTTGAATTACGTGCTCTGATTGTCATTGGGGATGATGACATGCTGCATTATGCCGCTCACTTGAGTGAAAAAGGCGTTCCTATCATCGCTATACCGAAAACGATCCACAACAATATCCGTGGCACCGATTACACGCTTGGTTTCAGTACAGGTCTGGCCCGCGGAGTATCCTTCATCCACGAACTGCGCGCTCTGGCTGGATCGCGCGAGCAGCTTTTCATAATTGAAACATTTGCGGCAAAATCAGGATACAGCACCCTTTTAATGGCGTTACTGGCAGGCACCGATAGGGTAATTGTCCCAGAAGTACCCTACAACCCCGAAAGATTAGCCAGTTTGATCATTCAGGACAAGCATGAGAACCCCGCCAATTATGCAGTTTTGGTAGTCTGTGATGGATCAAAATTAGAGGAAGACTCCCGGACTAAATACGGTCAGTTCTTGCTAGCTCAGGGTCCATCCGGAAGCGGTATGGAAGTCGCGCATCTGATGGAACATATTACCGGTGCAGAGGTATTCCTCCAGCCGCTGACATACTTATTGAGGACTGGTTTCCCGGACGGGCAGGATCTGCTTGGAGCTGCCAACTTTGCCTTTCTTGCATCACGTCTGGTTTACGAAGGTAAATACGGACGTATGACAGCCTTTATCCAGGAAAAAATGTGGACAGATGTTGATTTGAACCTTGCCGTTGAGGGCGTAAAAACCATTGATGTCGAGAATGCATATGATAGTGAAAATTATAGACCAAAATTATCCCTGATTTGGTCGATCAGCAATACATAAGTGAATAGTGACAGGTTGGAGTTCGAAAAATGAGCACTGAAAATCATTCGAAAATACCAAATCCAAACGGCAACGGCCGGATTGTGGACATCAATGATATCGTGAAAACATTTCCTGTTGGAGACAACGAAGTAACTGTATTAAAGGGTCTCTCTTTAGACATTCAGAAAGGGGAATTCATTTCCATTGTTGGCCCATCAGGTAACGGTAAATCGACATTATTAAATATGATCACCGGAATTGATCGCCCAACTGAGGGTGAGGTAATTGTTACGGGACGAGAAATTCATAATATGACGGAAAACCAGCTGGCAGCCTGGCGGGGGGAACATGTCGGGATTGTGTTTCAGTTTTTCCAAATGCTGCCTGCATTAAGTCTGCTCCAGAATATTATCCTGCCCATGGATTTCGCAAAGAAGTATTCACAGCGGGAGCGGCGCGAACGCGCCATGGCTTTGCTGGACAGCGTTGGTCTAGCAGATCAAGCCAACAAACTGCCCAGTATGGTTTCCGGCGGTCAGCAGCAGCGCGCTGCGGTTGCCCGCGCGCTTGCTAATGATCCCTCTTTGCTGGTGGCGGACGAACCCACCGGCAACCTGGATACCAGGTCAGCAAATGACATTTTTGACCTCTTTATCGATCTTGTCGTCCAAGGGAAAACAATGATTATGGTTACCCACAACAAAGAATTGGCAAGGCGTGTGCCGCGCGTTGTGGAGATCATCGACGGCAAGATCGCCCGAGATGAATATGTGGGCGGAGCGGATTGGACCGGATACTAGCCAGGGGAATACACGGAAATAACTAGCAATGGGTGTCCTTAAATATAAGATTTTTCGAGACCTCTGGGATAACAAAGGCCGGACGCTTCAGGTCATTTTGATCATCGGGATCGGAGCTGCAGCTATCGGGATGATCCTGGGAACACGAAATCTGGTGATTCCAATGATGGAGGAAGGATGGAAACAGGTAGCTGCTCCATCGATGTTTTATTTCACCTTTCCAGGCATCGACGAAGATGAACTTGAAGTATTAAAGAGAATTGATGGTATCGCAGAAATCGACGCAATGAATACCGCGACGATTGAATGGCGCACGGATCCTCGTGAAGAATGGCGGACTGGGGGATTGAATGCTCGTTTAGATTACTCCGACCAAAAATTAAATAAATTAGACTTAGTTGAAGGTGATTGGCCATCTGATGAAATAATGCTTGTAGGTCAAGATGCAGAGGATTTTTACGGGATTCCGCTTCATGGAACAATATTCATGCGTGTTGATGACAAAGATTATGAAGTCGAATTAGATGGGATGATCTACAACTCATTCACACAACCAGCCTATTTTGGTGGGACCGCTCAATTTTATGCATCCATAGAATACTATGAAAAACTGGTTGGTAATCGAGATTTCAACCAACTGTATATCAGGGATACTAACGAAGTCTATGATGAAGAATTCACTACAGTAGTCGCCGACCGTGTTCAGGACAAATTAGAGCAGCAGGGTAAACAAGCCGGTCGTCTATTAACTGATCCGAATAAACATTTCTTCCAGGATCAGATGGACGGGGTTTTCTTCTTATTGGGTGTTTTAGGTGCATTGGCATTAATTCTAGGATTATTGCTCGTATACAATACGATTAACTCGGTAATTTCTCAACAAACCGACCAGATTGGAGTAATGAAAGCGGTTGGCGCCAGGACCGGGCAGATACTTCGGCTTTATCTGATGATGGTATTCGTTTATGGTTTCTTATCATTAATGATCGCCCTGCCGCTGGGAATTTTCGGTGCATGGGCGATTACGAGCTGGTTAATAAGCAGTTTCGGCGCAGATCCTGGAGCTTTCACAATTTCAAGAATCAGCGTGATCGTTATGATCGCCATCTCAATGGTGTCACCTTTGCTGGCTGCATTGATCCCAATCTTTGCCGGAGCTAGAATAACTGTACGCGAAGCGATCAGCACCTACGGTCTGACCACCGATACTGGTTTACTCGAACGCATGCTCAATAAAGCAAAAAGGTTATCCCGCCTGGTTATCCTCACCATCAGCAACACCTTCCGCCAGAAAAGAAGGGTTTTTCTGCTCGAAATCGCGCTAGTGATCAGCGGTTTGATGTTCATGATGGTCATCAGTGTGCGCGATTCAGTCGAATACACCATCAGGGATGTCATGTTCTCAATCCTCAACGCAGACATTACTATGGCTTTTGAGGATGCCCATCGAATATCTTATCTGGAAGAGATAACGCTTTCCCATCCTGAAGTAGAAAGCGTTGAATTGTGGGGTTTTGGCGGTGGGAGTGTCCGGCTGGCCGGGACGGAAGAATCCGAAGATGATGAAGAAATCTCCCTATTTGGAGTCCCGCTCCCAACACAGGTTTACGGGTACCAGTTGAGAGCTGGACGCTGGCTGGATCCCGATGATGAGTATGCGATCGTATTAAACCAGAAACATGCCGAGGATATAGGCGTCGGCGTGGGTGATTGGGTTACTGTGCAATTCGAAGAAAAGAATGAACGCGATTATCTGGTTGTAGGTTTAGTCTTCGATCCGATCCTGGGTACAGTAGCAAATGTTCCCAGAGAACCTTTATTACGGGACACAGGAAACGTAGGAAAATCCAGCGTGGTTTGGATACAAACCCACAAAAAAGACAAGCAAAACACTATTGCGATCGCCAAAGACCTGCGCGATTATTATGAACGGCATAATATTGATGTAAGTCCGCAGCGCGGAATTTTTGGCGGAATGGGCGGCGATGCGACCGCTGAGACAGTAGATACACTGATTAACCAGTTCAATTTCCTTGTGGTTCTGCTAGCAATCATGGCAGTATTAATCGGCGCAGTCGGCAGCATTGCGTTGAGTGGCGCGCTTTCATTAAGCGTATTAGAGCGACGGCGGGAAATTGGCGTGATGCGCGCTATAGGCGCATCATCCTGGACGATTTTCCGGCTTTTTATCGGAGAAGGTTTAATCCTTGGTTGGTTAAGCTGGCTGATCGCACTACCACTGAGTATTCCAGCCGGAAGAATTATGGTTAGCGCGATCGGATCGGCCTTTGAGCTTGATATTGTTTATAACCAAACTCTTACGGGAGCGCTCATGTGGTTAGGTATAATTACAGTTCTGTCAATTATTGCCAGCTGGCTCCCAGCTCGCGGTGCCACAAAAATCAGCGTACGCGAAAGCCTTGCATACCAGTAATCAACCATAAATCTAAGACAATTGGTCTTATCAAAATTAGGAGTAACTTGAAATGAATTCAAAATTATTTATTCTTCTGATTATCATAAGCTTCTTAGCAGCGGCTTGTGATTCAATACAACCACCGGGAAGCGAAGCCGAACCAACCCAAATTCCGGTTGTGGTTTCTGAGACAGAAATTGTCGCTGAAGGGCGTATCGTACCCAAAGATGAAGTCGATCTTTCATTTTTTACCAGCGGCCAAATCGAAGAAGTCTTCGTGGAAGAAGGTGATTTAGTGAAAAAGGATGATATCCTGGCTCGACTCGGAAACCGGGAAGAACTTGAAGCAGCCATCGCTAATTCAGAAGCTGAACTTCTATCCGCTCAGCAAGCCCTGGATGCGTTGTTTGACAATAACGAACTTGCAAAAACTGAAGCGTTGATCGCGGTAACCAACGCCAACCGGGCATTGCGAGATGCACAGTACCAATTGGACAACTTCACAATTCCACAGAACCAGGCTGAGTATGAAACTTTCGAAGCTGTCACCATCATGAAAGAACGGCTGGATAAAGCACGTGAAGCATTCGAACCTTATAAATACCGGCCCAGCAGTAACGATATCAGACAGGACCGGAAAGACGATCTGGAAGAAGCCCAAAGTGATTATGACTCAGCCATTAAAAGGTTGGAATATGAGACTGCTTTGAATGAAGCCCAGAACAGTTGGGACGAAGCTCATAAAGATCTTGAAATCCTGCAGGAAGGACCTGATCCAGATGATATTGAAGCAGCCGAGGCTAGGATAAAAGCTGTCCAGGCATCTCTAAAATCCGGCGAAGCTGCCTTCGATCACCTCGAATTGGTAGCCACCATCGATGGCACTATTGTTGATGAGGAATTAATTATCGGACAGGATGTGACTCCTGGACAGCCTGTAGTGAAAATCGTCGATTTTTCTGAGATGTATGCTGAAACGGATGACCTGACCGAGCTCGAGGTTGTGGATGTTTCTCTTGGACAAGCTGTCACAATTGAGCCGGATGCTATTCCAGGATTAGTATTAGATGGAACAGTCGAAAAAATCAGTGATATATTCGAAGAGAAACGCGGTGATGTGACTTATACGACAAAAATATTAATCGATGAGATCGATCCTCGCTTGAGGTGGGGGATGACAGTCTTGATTACATTTTTAGAAGAATAGTCAAACCTGAAAAGCTGGCGAAAACGCCAGCTTTTCAGGTTTGGTATTCGCTTTAATCAATTATTGAAAGACTGAATATGAGTTTTAAGAATACCCGGAGGGATGTGATGATTATGATAACGAAAATTATTCGGTTATTGAGTATTGATCCGGACCTAGTATTTCATAAATAAAATTACCACCAATATATCTGTCCAATAATCCCAATAAGTCATTCAAAGCACCCTCAACCTGTGGCAAACAACCTGCATACTGCGCTTCAAGTGTAAATATCGCATCGCTGGTATATATTTGGGTTGCGCTCTCCTGACTCTGACGCCAGCACCAACGCCTGGCGATGACCAGCCCGTTGGCATCCACGAAGATTACTTCTCCTGATTCCGGTGAAATCACCTCTTTTTCACCCAGCGGCGTATATTTCTCTGAACCATCTGCAAATCGAACCGTTACATCACCAGATAATGCTCGTGTATCGAAAGAAGCGGCTGCAATTGCATATCGGATACTGACCAGATTACAGATATCCACTACAGAATTGATACTTGGAATATCCCCCTTTTTTGTAAGCCTTCTTAAAAGCGCTTCAGGAGCACAACGATATTTGGTTGGGTTCACTCCAAATTCTCGAAACGCGCCTCTCCATGCAGCCAGGGCTTCAATTTCTGAAAGCGGCTTGTTACCGATGCGATTAGCCGTATTCTCCTGTTCTTGAATATACGCTTCACGCAGCTCAACGCTTGTTTGAGAATTTTTCATGCCTCTCGCGATAATAACTCCAGCTCTCATGTGCGGAAACCGTTTGACAACCTGTGGGTGATATCGGAATGAACTCATTCTGACTCCAGAAACAAAATTAAGGTATGTCTAAGTACATAAATTCCTTACCTACTTTGATGCCGCATTGGAGTCAGGCATCATCCTGATCCTGACCTGCACGCCATCCCTTACGAACACGATTTCCTCAAATATAAATCTTTCACCACTTCGTGAAATAGCAGATTCAATATTATCTTCGATCTGTTCTTCAATAAATGAGGTCAACTCGTCATTAATTGATATTCCAGGAAAATCAATTTTTTTGATTTCTGCAGCCACAGCACCTTTCTCTATCCATAAATCCAGATCAAAATATCCAGGATAATAGTTGGATTGACCATCGATGAACTCACCATTTACTTGAAAGATTTCATCGCGTATATCCAGCCTGTTTATGGATAAACTCAGGTTTTCATCTGGGAATTGAAAAACCGGGTCACCAAACAGGAAATTTAAATTCGATTCGCTGATATTCATCGTCATCAACTTGCTGGACGATAAGCATGCTGTGGATAGCAGAATAAATATAATGGGTAACAGAGTAAGCTTGAACTTTGAGCTTTTTTTCAAAATTGTTAATCCATACCAGGTAATACAAATTGAAGGAAATTTTTTACGATTACTGCCTATTGTACACTTAATTATCCCAGTGTCCCGAATTAACCCTCACACGAAGTTCGTGTTCTTAATATACTCAAAAGATAAAATAAACTTAAGCGCGGCTGTGCGAGAACTGGTAAAATTTATCGGTAATTTCTTAACATGTTTCCCGTTAAGCAGTGAAAAATTTAAATCCTTTTCATCCAAGTTAAAGTCTACTTCAGGAAAATTTCAATCCATGAAAAATGTTCCACTATCTGAATACCTCGAATTTATGAAAGAAACCGCATATTTAGCAGGACGTTTGACCTTAGGGTACTTCAATACAAACATATCCATCGATTACAAAGCGGATGATACACCCGTCACAATTGCAGATCGAAAAGCTGAGCAATTGATACGCGCCAGGATCGAAAATTCCTATCCAGGCCATTCCATCATTGGAGAGGAATTTGGTGAAATTGAAAATGAATCCGCGGAATTTCGCTGGTTTATTGATCCCATCGACGGCACGAAATCTTTCATTAACGGCGTCCCACTTTATAGTGTGTTGATCGGGCTTGAAATCGCCGGTGTTGTTCAGGCCGGCGTGGCGTACTTTCCAGCACTGGATGAGATGCTTGCCGCCGGGACCTCCCTGGGATGCTGGTGGAATGGACGCAGAACATTAGTATCCCGGGTAGATTCCATCGAAAGAGCTACCGCTGTTTTTTCGACGCCGTCTACTTTCGATGAATACAACCGGGGTGAGGAGTGGAAACAAGTCAAGCGTAAGACATATTTCCAGGCTGGCTGGGGAGATGCCTATGGGTATCTTCTGGTCGCCACAGGCAGGGTGGAACTCATGCTGGATCCGATTATAAATGTTTGGGATTGCGCTCCTTTTCCTCCTATTCTAAGTGAAGCAGGCGGTTATTTTGGCGATTGGCAGGGAAAAAACACCATATACGGCAAAGAAGCCATGGCAACCACAAGAACGCTTTTACCAGCTGTATTGGATATCACAAGTCGAAAATAATGATTTACTGCACCAGTGATTTTCTTATTAAGGTTAATAACTCAGAGAGAAACGCGCCTCGCATATCTGTAAACCAGGTTCAGCGCCTGGCTTGATGATTAATTCCAAATTTTCAGCCTCAGGGTCGACATCAAACGCCAGCGTTGTAGACCAGGAACCTCCTGGATCAATCCGGTCTTGACTGAGATTCACTGGATTTTCAATATATAAATAACCTGTGGCTGCTTTATCAGGACTGTAAACAACATCTCCGTCTTGAGTGGAGGCGCCCAAAAAATAATCTTCATCCCAAATTTGGACGGATTGGTTCAACTTATTAATGATTTCAAGATCCAGGATCAGGTATTCTCCCTGTGCGTGATGTTCGAACATATCCGCCGCGAAATAAGGTGCCTGTGGTACTTTGAGAATGAGCGGACCGCAATCAAACGGTTCTCCGATCGAACCCAGATCTCCACTCTCCAATAAATCCGTCGATTCCGGAGTTGGATCATCTTCGAATTCCTGCTCTTGTATGGTCGGTATATAAATATCTTCAGAAGTTAAATTATGGTGGTTTTTTAAAGCATTATAGATGTAATTCTGCCAGAGTGCGATCATGTCCTGCATGCTGTAATCGTGTGACGAGAATGTTTGGAAAATTACACGCCCACCCATACAAACCGCTAACGTACCATGGTCATCTTTCCAAAGCCCGTTGGTGCCTGCCAGTAATAGCGCATCACTATCTTCAGCGCTATTTGGTGGATTTAACTGTATTAAATCCCCGATATCACCTCTCCAAAGAGGAAGCGCCTCCCTGAGTTTATTATTCATCTGGTTTGGTTCGTTTAATATCTCATGATCTGGTTGCAACCAAAAAACGGAACGTAAATCTGGATCATACCAGTCAGCCTGGAATTTTATACCGCAATCATCCAAAAGGGGTTTTATCTTACCAAGAGGAGCATCATCAATGTCCCAAAACTCAATAATTGTGGAAGTCCCTCGCTTAACCTTTTCATGTATATATTCAAAATATTCACCCCCGAAACTCCGGCGCGCTTCAGCTGCAGCAATAATTAAATCCCAGTCCTCGTTTAATAACAACTGGTTCTTGAACCATCCGGTTGCGCTTCCAACATCTAAATAGAAATAGCCCGCTTCATCCAGAGCTTCTTTTGCGTACCTGATTTCACGTGAGCCGGACATATTTTCAAAAATTAAGATTTTGGAAGCCTTTATCCTGCGCTCAGTTTCTTTTTTGTTCCGGTTATTTACATTTAGCGTCTCACCAGTTGTTTGCGATTCCGCTTGTATTGTTGGGTTGGGAGTTTCAGTAAGCTCCTTTTGTTGTGCAGGAAGCGCTGTGGGAGTTTTTGTATTCGATTGAATTTCCCGAGAAGTTAGAGTAAATGAAGCGCTAGTTTCCACAATTTGGGTTTGCTGCTGCTTGAGAGAATCAACTGTCCCCTGTAAAGATCGTTCAACTGAAGAATTAAGTGTGCATGCACTGATGATGAATATCACCATACTGATAACCAGAATAAAATTAATACAAATATTTCGTGAAACCAGAAATTTTACAAAAATTTTGACACCTTTTACTGCGCTTGTATGTATGTTTATTGCACCCATCTAAGTATAAAAGGTACCCTTACATCCGTCAATTTAAATCAAAATCCTGAAATAGTAATAGGCAAGAGGTAAGAATTTTTCTTTAGTACTCGTCTTTAACCTTGACGAGAATAAAACAGACATTCTCTCCTCCTCCGACAATGAGCAGCCTACTTTGTAAGCTGCTCATTGTATTTTAATTCTAAACGTTAAAATAAAAACCGACCCCCTGACTCGATTCATTACTATATAAATTATTAAAGATTGCCTAGCTATACTTCCCCAAAACAAGACAGGCGTTTTGTCCACCCAGTCCGAACGAATTGGATATCAACGTATTGACTTTCTTTGAAATCGGTTCATTTGGCACATAGTTAAGATCACACTCAGGATCGGGATTCTCATAATTGATCGTAGCTGGGATGATATCATTCTCTATGGTCAGAGCGCAGGCAACCGCTTCTAAAGCCCCGGCTGCACCCATTGCATGCCCGATCATTGATTTTGTCGAAGATACGGGAATGTCATATGCGCTTTCGTTAAAAACATTTTTAATTGCCAATGTCTCCGTGGGATCATTTATTCGGGTAGACGTGCCGTGGGCATTAATATAATCCACATCCGCCGGTTTAATACCTGCATTTTCTAGTGCCCAACTCATCGCCCGGCTGGCTCCCGTGCCATCCGGCTTGAGAGCAGCCAGGTGGTATGCATCCGATGAAGAAGCATGTCCTAACACCTCTGCATAAATATGCGCGCCTCGCGCTTCAGCATGCCCCAATTCCTCCAACACTAACATTGCTGCCCCTTCGGATAATACGAATCCTTCCCGATCCGCATCAAACGGCCGCGAAGCTTTCTCTGGCTTCTCATTGAAATTAAACGGCACCGCTTTCATGACAGAAAACGTTCCTATCACCAATTCCAAAACCAGAGCCTCGGACCCTCCGGCGATAACAATATCCGCGGCGCCGCGCTTGATCATCTCAGCGCCTTCACCAATCGCCAGTGTTCCAGCCGCGCAGGCTGTCGCAGTCGTGTTGTTTGGACCTAAGCACTGGAACTCTTTGGCAATCTGGAAAGCCGGGATATTAGGGATGCCGCTGGGAACCTGGAATGGATTCATACGGTTGTATCCCGACTCCTTTAAAACGTCATTTGCATATATTATATTTTCGATTCCTGCTACTCCCGTTCCAACCATCACTCCCACTCGTTCGGGAACCTTCATAATCAACGGTAATAGAGCATCCTGGATTGCCTGGTGCGCAGCTCCAACTGCTAGCAGAACCGAGCGCGGTAGCCTGCGAATGCTTTTCCGATCCAAATATTTCCCAGGATCGAAATCTTTAATTTCGCCCGCGATCCGGCAAGGTAAATCACTGGCATCAAATCTGGTTATGCGGCCAATCCCTGATTTACCTTTCACAAGACCATCCCAAAATTCGGATACAGAATTCCCCAGTGAATTGATTGTTCCTAATCCAGTAATTACGACACGTGGAGCTCGCATTGTGTACCTCTCATATTACCCAAGTCGGATTTTTCGCACAGGTTTATTATAACTATGTTTAAATAACTGCCAAGAGATAATAACATAATAAGATAATCTCATAAATTGCTTCCTTTGCGCTATAATCCAAAGAGGCACATCATTTTTATCAAATTAAAACGAATTCCGATGACACAAAAATATCCATTTAAGAACCTTGTTTTTAAGGGAGGCGGGGTAAAAGCTTTTGCATACCATGGAACCGTCGAAGTGCTTGAGCAGTACGATATTCTGAACCAAATCGAACGTGTGGCTGGTACATCTGCAGGTGCAATTATGGCTGCCCTTCTGAGTTTCAGGTTGAGTGCTGAAAAGACGATCGAATTATTCAACACGATCGATTATTCACGGATAACTTCCTCTTCACAAAGTGAAGAAATATTTCAAAACGCTCCAAAATCAAGCTCATTTCTATCTGGATTCGAGAGGGTGCTGGGAGGCGTTGATGCCCTGCGACGCTTTGTTAATCAATACGGCATCCGTTCATCCAAGATTTTCTATAATTGGCTGCAGGAATTAATCGCTTCGAACTGTGATGGGAATGGGGATGCTACATTTTTGGAATTTCGAGAAAGGGGTTTCAGGGATTTATATATCGTTGCGGCAAATCTTTCAAAAAAAAGGGAAACCATATTTTCCACTACTGATACGCCGCATGTATCGGTAGCGGATGCGATCCTGATGTCCAGCTCTCTGCCCTTGTTCTTTGAAGCGCCCCAATTTGATGGCTATTCATTGGGTCAAGGTGATTATTATATTGACGGCGGTGTCCTGGCGAATTTTCCCATCCACCTCTTTGATCATCAAGACTATCAAAGTACCAGCCAATACTACCGCCACGGGATAAATTGGGAAACGATTGGCTGCAGATTATATACCCCTGAAGACTGTCCGCAAGAAGACGACTCGATCGGCAATTTACTGAAGTTTCTAGAGAACCTATTTGATATGTATGCTACAGGTCAGGAAATCGCTATCGAAGAAAGCCGGGTAAACCAGATGCGTACCATCAATATCAGCAACTGTTGTGTATCGACAACCGATTTTTTCATTCAACCCAACCAAAATGATCTGAAATACCTGGAACTGGTTCAATCGGGAAGAAAGGCTGCGATCGAGTATCTACGCGATTACAGCCTGCCGGTTGATAGGTTTTATAATTTGAAATCCAATATCAAGGAAGTAATAAATAAAATAAACTTGCAGCAGAAATAGGAGGACACAAATTAATGTTCTCCGTATTGTCCTTGTTTGATGAATGTCATTCTGTCCACAGATAACTAAAGGAAATAACTATCATCATATAGACCATGAACATCGAAATTAACAAAGACGCATTAGAAAAAGAACTGTTTTTTTCAGGGGAGCGCTTCTCAGTCACATATAAATTGCAGGGTGATAAAGACGCCGCGTATGAGTTAGCAAAGTATATATGCAATGAAGAGACGGTTGAATTCCCACAGGAACTTATCTCTGATAAAACCATTCTTGAGAATATCATCGGCAGGATCGAATCCTTCAAACCGGCTGGGGAAAATGAATACCAGGCCGTTATCAGTTACGCGATTGAAATTACCGGATTTGAATTAACCCAATTTTTGACGGTTATCTTCGGAAACATCAGTTTAAAACCTGGCATACTGGTCGAACGCTTCGATGTTCCTGCTGCGATGCTTAAATATTTTAAAGGTCCTCGCTTTGGTCAGCAGGGTTGGCGTGATCTCTTAGATGTGCATGACCGCGCGATTCTTTGTACGGCTATCAAACCCATGGGAATGAGTCCAGAAGAACTAGCTGATATGACCTATAAGTTTGCATCAGGTGGTATAGATATTATTAAAGACGATCACGGGCTATCCAACCAATCTTTCTGCCCTTATGAAGAACGGGTGAAACGCTGCGTGGAAGCCATTGAACGCGCAAACGCAGAAACAGGCGGACGAAGCATTTACGTGCCTAACGTAACCGCTTCTTCTGAAGAAGTTTACCAGCGGGCTGAATTTGCAGCCAGGAATGGCGCTGGCGGGATCATGATCTGCCCAGCAGTAACCGGTTTCAGCGCTATGCAGCATCTGTCAATCGACGATAAGATAAATCTTCCCATCATGAGCCACCCCACTTTTTCCGGGTCGAACCTGATCAGCGATCGACATGGTTTCTCATACTACTGTCTTATGGGACAGATGCAGCGCCTGGCTGGCGCGGATGCCAGCATCCATGCCAGTTATCTGGGACGCTTTGCGTTCACTAAAAATCAGTGTAGGCAGGTCAATGCAGGCTGCAGCGATCCATTGGGACAACTGAAACCCATTTTTCCAACCCCGGGCGGCGGAATGAGTATCGATACCACCTCACAGCTTCACGATTTTTACGGCATCGATGTCATCTTCCTTGTCGGAGGCGGTTTACATGAACGCAGCCCGGACCTGGTTGAAAACGCACGCTATTTCCTGCGAATGGTAAAAGAAAGCTGAAGAAATTATAGGTCTTTTTTGCCCCTCAATCTTTTGCTTCGTTCGCCGGTTTTAATTCTTGCTCAAGATGATAGGCAAGTATAAAGGTGAAGCTTTTCCCCAGCGAACGATTCGATCAGCTTTAGTGATTCCAGCCGCGTCGATGAAGTTACCGCCAATATAGACATCCGAACCGGACACCGCGAGAGCGAAGACATTATCGTTCAACCCGGGAAAGAGAGCATGCCAGGTTAAACCATCCCAGCGAGCGACCTTGTCAGCATGGGGATTCCCGCCTGCATCGGTGAAGTAGCCACCTGCATAAACATCCGATCCGGACACAGCAATTGCGTAAACCCAACTATCCAGTCCAGAGCCGAGCGCATGCCAGGATGAACCGTCCCAACGAGCGATACGGTCGGCTTTTTCGATGCCACCCGCGTCACTAAATTTGCCGCCTACGAAGACATCCGTACCTGATACGGCAATAGATTGGACAGCAAGGTTAAGACCAGAGCCGAGAGCGTGCCATGCCGAACCATCCCAGCGGGCGATATAGTCGGCACCGGGTTTTCCACCACCATTTTTAAAACTTCCACCCACATAGACATCAGTTCCAAATACTGTAATGGCAAAGACTTCAGCGTCTACACCAAGGCCCAATGCATTCCAGGATGAACCATCCCAACGAGCAATGTAATCGGCATTTGCGATTCCGCCTGCATTTTCAAATTTACCACCGACATACACATCTGATCCAGACACTGCGATGTCCCAGACTCCATCGCTTAAACCATTTCCAAGCGCATGCCAATTAGCCCCGTCCCAGCGAGCGATATTGTCGGCGTTTAAAACACCGCCGGCGTCGTGGAAAGTGCCTCCCACATAGATGTTCGATCCGGACACCGCGACACCGCTGACGTTTTTATCCAGACCTGGACCAAGAGCGTGCCAGGCTGTACCATCCCATCGGGCGACCTTATGTGCATTGCTCATAAATCCACCGGCGCTTACGAACGCTCCACCTGCGTAGACATCAGTTCCGGATATAGCGATATCGTAGACACCTCCGTTAAGTCCAGGGTCCAGTGCATACCAGGTTTTCACACCAGTTGAAGGTGCTGCAGGGTAATTCAATTCCTGGAACACAGTAGCGCCGTCAGAAGCATATTCCATGCGCCACCCACCTGGATTAAGAATACCAGAAAAACCCGAGGAAAGGTCCAGTGAACCATCTGCTTTGATAAAATTGGCCAGCATATCCCGGTCGCTTTGGATATTCAAACTCGCCACCATTTCTTGCTCATCTCTTGAATTTTGGTTACTCAGCAAATTTGACGGTCTCGAAGCCAGCAACAAAAGCATCAAACACAAATATGCCAATGTCATATTTGATCTTCTGGTTTTCATTTTATCCTCCTCCATGACCTTAAACCCAAAAACCAATCAATTTCAAAACAAAGGATATACCTACTGACATTCTCCTGAGAGATGAGTGATAACATTGGTGGCTTTCGCGCTTCAGCCACATGGATGAAGTTATCCCCACCGGTTCTCATAGGATAGATATAACAATTTTTCTGAGTCTATATTATATAAATTTATAATCCTTGTCAATAAAGTAGAAAATTTCACAATCATAAATAGATTTTTGGATTCTCTAAATGATTTTCCAGAATTTATTAGGGAAATTCTATAAGTAAATCTCAATTCTCAATACTTGATTGCAGAATTATGTGGAGGAAATAGATATAATTACCTGACATTCACCCGGAGTAACCATAAAATTCCTAAAACTCCAATTAGATCTTGAACCTCCAACAATCCAATCGAATATCGTAAGCCAGAGGAGAATCCAATGCAGAATCCATCCAACAACTCGTCGCAATTGGAAGGAGAAGTCTACTTTCCTTCAACAAATGCGACTCTGAATGCATATGTACAGGATTATCAATCCATTTATGAGCAATCCGTTGCAGACTCTGAAAAATTCTGGGGAGAACGGGCTGAGTAACTGGAATGGTATCAAAAATGGGATACAGTTCTGGACAATAGCAATCCTCCATTTTTCAAATGGTTTGTAGGAGGCGAGACGAATATCGTCCACAATGCGCTGGATCGGCACTTGAAAACCCATCGAAAAAAATAAAATTGCGTTGATCTGGGAAGGCGAACCCGGTGAAAAACGTACTTTCTCCGATTTTTCTTTGAATCGCAAAGTCTGCAAGTTTTCAAACCTGCTGCGCAGTATGGGCATTAAGAAAGGAGACATCGTGACAATTTATTTACAACGCATCCCTGAACAGATTTTCGCCATGTTGGCTTGCGCAAAGGTCGGAGCCATTCACAGTGTGGTGTATGGCGGCTTCAGCGTCGAAGCCCTGGCTGAACGCATTCAGGATGCCAAGAGTCGTCTATTGATGACTTCTGATGGTGGTTAGCTGCGGGGAAAAGTTATTGGCTTGAATGCAATCGCTGATGAAGCGATTGCACGCCAGGCAACCATTGAAAACGTGATCGTGGTTAAACGCACAGAACAGGAGATATACATGGAAGCTGGGCGGGATTACTGGTACCACGACTTGATGAGCCTGCCAGTCGCCACCAGTTCAAACTCCCCTACCGAAAAAGCGACGCAGAAGATCCTCTTTTCATCTTGTTCACTCCCGGTACGACTGGACAACTGAAGGGAATATTACACACCCACGGCAATTATTCTGTGTACACATACATAACATTAAAGCATGTTTTTGATATTGAAGGCGAGGACCGCTGGTGGTGCGCGGCTGACCCGGGGTGGATCACCGGACACAGCTATATCCTCTATGCTCCCCTGATCCTTGGGTCTACTTCTTTTATTTACGCAGGCGCAGCTAACCACACGTATCCCAAGCGCTGGTGTTGGTCCCTTTCAGCACCTTCAGATTGTTGACAGCCTCAAACGCTCACAAATGTGCCGTTTCTTAAATCCTGGAATGCCTGCTGGATTTCCGCCTCGGTGTTCATCACAAATGGGCCGTACGGAACGATGGGTTCACGATGCTTGGCGCCTGCGATCAAAATGAATCGGACGGCCGTATCTGGAGGAGTCGATACTCTCAAATGGTCTCCATTATTAAATTCAACCATGCGCACTGCTTCGACGGATTGACCTTGCCCTTCTTCGTCCAAACCGAATAATCCTGCGCCTTCAAACACATATGCCACAGTTGTGTGCCCATCCGGAATAGGTTGAATGAACTCCGCGCGGCTTTCGAGTTCAATGTCCAGATAAACAGGATCCGCGGCGATCTCAGTAACCGGACCTGCTACACCATCAAATTCACCTGCCACAATGCGCACAGTTGTTTTGTACTTCTGAACGGTTGGGATCGACTCAGCCGTGACTTCCTGGTAGCGCGGCTGGCTCATTTTCAATGCAGATGGCAGGTTGACCCACAACTGAAAGCCGTAAACATTACCCTGAGGACCCCTGCGCGGCATCTCTTCGTGCATGATTCCGCTGCCGGAGGTCATCCACTGCACATCACCAGCCCCGATTAAACCAGAATTCCCGAGGCTGTCACGGTGATGCACTGACCCCTCCAGCATATAGGTAACAGTTTCAATCCCGCGGTGCGGGTGCATTGGGAAGCCAACCAGGGGACCTTCGATGGGATTGTTAAAAGCAAAGTGATCGAATAGTAAAAACGGGTCAAAAAGGTTTTCCCTGCTGGGTGCGATTGAGCGCCGTAGTAATACGCCTGCACCCTCGATGACCTGCTGGGGGTTAATGATTTTGGAAACGGTGCGATTTTTATACAATACAGCTCCAGTTGTGATATTTTTTATCGTTTACCAATGTTTCTTTACTTGTGGAAAAGAAGATGGAGTTAAAATTACGCAACAACTTTCTTTTTCAGGTAAATCATACCTTATTTATATTAATTTAATATAAAAAAAACGAGCAGCAATCTTTACACAGAACTTACAGATTGGGATATTTCTTTGAATTTTTCATCAAGGACAGCCTGCATTTCATCAGCCGCTGGATCGGAAGGATAGCGGTTCACAAGTTCATCAGGGTCGTTTGCCAAATTGTAAAGTTCGTATTGGTCCATATAATCCCGGTAGCCGTGATAATAAATCAGTTTGTATTGGTCCCGTATCATCGTTAATGTCGCTTCTTGTAAGGGTCCCCGGGTGGAATTTGTTTGAGCTTCCAGCGCCCAGATTATCCTTCCATTATTCTTATCACGCACCTGTGAGGCTCCCTCCAAACCCGGAAGTACCCGGCCGTTGATCGCCTCAGGAATAGGTTCGCCTGCAATTTGCAGCAGGCTTGGATGCAGATCAAGATTGCTGGTGAACGTTTTGATATCTTTCCGTTCGCGCTGACCTGGAGCCGAGATCACTAATGGAACCCGCAGCAGCGGCTCAAATAACATCGGAGTTGTATGCCCGCGGTGGCCTCTTTCAAAGGACTCGCCGTGGTCTGAGGTCAGGATCAGGTAACTGTTGTCAAGCAGATCCCTATTCTCCAAATCTTCCAATAATCTCCCGAATTCGAAATCCAGGTTGGCGATAAACTCATCGTAAGTCTGCCGTTTGTTAGGATAATTCGCACGCGGACCATCACCCAATGGGTGCCTTTTCTTGGGTGGTGGACTCCAGCCATCATTGAATGTATTGTAGAAACGGTCATCCGGTCGATAAGGATAATGTGGGGGCAGCAGGTGGATATAAGAGAAAAAAGGCGAAGGCAGCTCACCCAACAGTGATATTACCCCATCTACAACCTCATCGAGCGTAAAATGTACATAACTGCCCGGTAGGCTGGGCATTCCAATAGGATACATCGCGCTCAAATCCCTGGAAGTAAACCGGTATCGCAGCAAATAACTGAAATCGTAAAGCATAGACGCGAACAGTGAACCGCGCGGCGCTTCACGCTTTATCAAGAACTGGTCGTAGCTCTTTAAACCTGAGATAGCTTCTTCACTCGGAAAATGATTATAGAACATCTTCCCCAGGAAATTATAGCTGTCGCTTGCCTGGTGGCGGTCCAGGTATTCCTCGAACTGGTACAACAGCATATCGGCATTTACATTGTGGGTGTAGGCAGCGTTGTAATATTTCTTTCCCAATAGGCGGAAAATGTTGTATCGACCCGCTTCTGGCGCGATAAGACCTCGCAGGGTATATGCCCGGTGTTCCCAGGGGTAAGTGCTGGTAAATAGTGAGGCTGTGCTGGGGGTGGTGAAATTTGCTGCGCTGTGATGGTTGTGGTATACCGTGGCTCGACTGGCAAAGCGTTCGAAGTTGGGGCTCGTCTGGCGCGGGTAGTCATAAAGCGAAAGATGCAAAGCCGACAGCGCATCAAATATCAATATGATGATATTGGGAAGCCTTCCAGACTGGTTGTCCGCTGCTATTCCCACACCTGCTGCTGGTCCAATACGTGGGGTTATCGACAGACTGGCCGCTATCTTCAAAAAATCACGCCGGCTGATTGGTTTCTCAGTTTTCATATTCCATGTTTCCGAATATTCGCCAGTAAAAAAAAGTAAACAATAAATGACGTTAAAAGATCAGCTTCAATATAGAAATTACCAGACTAATCATTCCAAGAGGCAGGTAGATATAAGAAAAAACCGTCATTCTTTCTGCAAAAGTGGTAATGATATTGTCCATCTTCTCCGCACGCTTGAAAACGAATGAAAGCAGGGAAAGAAACAAAATCATCCCTCCCAGGAACATCAAGGGTATCACCGCCAGATGAAGGTTCCGAACCAAACGCAGATCACCAAGATGGGGCTGCGCGAGATAAGCCCCCAGACCCAGGAATAATGCCAGAACACTTCCCTGGGCTACAAACTGATCTCTAAAAAACCTGGCTGGTAATATCAGAGCCAGCAGCAGCATTCCGAGAAGAATAAAGACACTTTCGAAAAGCGTAAACGAGAGTATATAAGCAGCCAAATCTAGTATCCGCCAGAGGTTCATATCTCCCATCCAACTGGGCAGCGTCCAGAACATCACATACAGCGTCCAGGTGAAGGTTATGAAAAGGATTATCGAGTAAACCGGGACGATCTCCAGCCTGGTTGGCAACTTTGAAATTAATTGTTGGATCATTATCCTGATTTGATAAATTTATTTAGTAAATTACATCTAGTTTTATGAATCCATTTTTTCAATTCAAAAATTGCAAAACTTTACCATGTATACTTATTATGAAAAAAGCCATTGGTAATCGAACAATATCATAATCTAGACGATTACTACATGATCAAACCAAATGTATTATAAATTCCGTTTCTAACCAATCGATCCGGTTTCTAAAGACAAAACCGGATCGATGTTTACCGATTGTGAGATTGAATAGTTAACCTGCTGTTTTTTTTACAGTAAATGAACTCAACTGATTGCTACTAAAAATTGGAGTATTGCCTACTTCGCGCAGCGGAAACCAATATAATTGCCTCGGAAATTGGGAGATATCCCAGCTCTGCGTGATACGCGCGCATCCTCCCATCCCGCATTAAAACCACCCCCACGCCATACCTTTTCAGTTGCCTCTGGAGGTCCAAGTGGATCGTAGTAGGGAGATTCTACGTAATAATCATACTGGTACCAATCATTTACAAATTCCCACACGTTTCCAGCCATGTCCATCACACCGTACGGAGATTCACCCAATGGATAACTGCCGACTTCGGTCGTATCCATTTCACAAGTACCGAATTTTTCATCGTATTTTATATTGGCTAATTTGCAATCTGAATCATTATTTCCCCAGGGATATCTCTGGGTTGAAAAATTGGGTCCTCTGGCTGCCTTCTCCCATTCCGCTTCCGAGGGTAGTCGCTTATCAAGCCAACTGCAGAAGTCATTTGCATCATTCCAGGAAATATAGATCACTGGATAATTGTCATACAACAGGTTGTCAAAATACGCCACCCGGTTGTAAGAAAAATTTTCTTTGGGTTTGATGCATACTCCTGCTGAAACACAAGCTCTATATTGAAAATTAGTGACTTCATATTTATCGATTGCGTATCCATCAAGGAAAACAGTATGTAATGGAAGTTCATTCCCATTAACCCAGTATTCAGTGCAGTCTATTTCATCGGGATTTTCTAAATCGCAGCCCATTTGGAAAATTCCGGCAGGGATATAAATCAATTCCGTAGAGACATTATCTTTATTAACAACATAGGGCATGTATGTTGTTGTGGCTGCCAAGTTTTCTTTAAACCCAAGATGTTTATTATCCATTGCTGAGCCAAAAATCCCTTCACCAGAATCTACATCCATAAAAGTTGCAAAATCTATTGAGGATGCTTGTAACAGCAGTGATAGCAAGATACATAGAGATATTATTAGTCTGCGCGTCACAGGATACTCCTTCGTTTTTCAACTTATTTTTTGTTCAGTTTATTACCTTTTACTCTCAATGAGTCTATCAAGCCTAAAACCGAAAGTCAATATGTGCATAAGATAAAATGCCGCCCCCCCGCACATTGATATCTTATATAGCCATAAGGAACAAATGTTGCAGGTGGCGGCACAATTTATTTTATCACACGCGAATTAAACAACCTGGAACCACCCGGATTAATCCTGGTTTTCACAAACCCGGGAAAGAAACGCAACTCTTTCTTTTCCTGGTTTTAATAGGTTTGAGTATTCTAGATTAATAAAGGAAAGGAATCAAGCGAGAACTTTGTTGAATATACTGTTCATATCCAGCTAATTTAACTTTCAGCAGATTTTCTTCAAAATTCAGCTTTAATAACAGGTCAAAAAGCAGCGCCAACCAGACACCAAGACGGAATATCGTGAACTCATCAGTAACTAAAGGCAGCGTTACCAGCAGCAGCGCCAGGTACATCGGGTGGCGTACCAGCCGGTAAGGTCCCGAAGTCACCAGTTTGCTCCAGGCTAGAGGGTTGGGGATGATATTAAAATTGCCTATACGCATGCTCAGTATTGCCCATATGCCCAAGCCTAAACCGCTCAGGTAGATGACTAGCAGAGCAGGATTGGATGGGATGAGCGGACCGGTCACCGCCAGTAAACCCATACATAAGAATTGGATGACAACAAAAATAATTGATTTTAAATTTTCAGGTCGTTGCATGTAAAAGATCACAAAATGGAAAGATGGATTTTCAAATAAGAGCCAATACCTTTTACCTTAATATGTAAATCGGTCTTATTCGTTCTGGACAATACATATCCATTAACGATATTTATATCACATCATGGTTTAGGATAAATTATTTTTATAGAATACTTACAAAGGTTTAACTAACCAATTCCCAACAATGAAAAAAGCAGTCAAAATATACATCATTCATAAGGAGCAAGAAATGGGAAATCGACTTGAAAATGCTAAAAATTTGTATCTGGAAGATATCAACGATGGTAACGCTCGCGCGGCATTAACCAAATATTTCGGTGCGTGATACACCCAGCACAGCACTGGGTTAAGAGACGGGGTGGAAGGATTCGTCGAATTTTTCGAAACTTTCTTCATTCGAATCCCATTGCGCGATATTCTAATCGTGCATGGACTTGAACACGGGCAGAATGTATTCTTGCACACCTACCAGTCCCTGAATTAAGCAGAAACGCAATGGGCAACTACTGATTTTCTTGACACAGACGAGGGGGATAAATCATGGAACACTGGGATGCCATTTCCGAATTTATAACTCTCACCCCTTCGGGTCACACCGCCGCGGATGGACCAACCGAGATCAAAGATATGTAGAAACCAGAAACCAACAACCTGCTGGCGCGAAATCTTATCCGAGATTTCCTTATTGCGAGAATCAAAAAATATTGATAACTACATTTCCAGCGAAACTTTCATCCAGCATAGCGCCCTGATCCCGGATGGACTGGACCACTTTTAAACGCTCTTCCTGCCAAGAAACAGACCTTTTATCTATCAAGAAATCGGGCTGCTGGCTGGTCAGCGCAACTTTTTAATCGCATTGGGCAATGCAGAACCTGTCCCGCCTGAAGGCGAGTGGTTGAACAGCAGTAAATTTTATGAATACCTCTTGACGTATCCTCTCGCCTGGGATAGACTCACTCGCATGAAATTCAGCAGCAATATATACAATTCTCGCGCTCGTCGTAGCCTGCATACATGCCGTTCCGCAGGAGAGGCGCGGATTTTTTTGCATTGTCGTTGACCATTTATTAAATCAACCATAATACAAAACATTTGCTGCTTTTACCCTCCTGCCAGGAGGGTTTATTCTTTAATCACAAAGATATATAAACACAAATGGAGGTTATCATGTCTAAACCGAAAATCAACAAAGTTGTACTGGCTTATTCAGGAGGACTAGACACATCCGTAATCGTCCCGTGGCTGATCGAAAATTACGGTTGTGAGGTAGTCTGTTTCACAGCCGACCTGGGCCAGGGAGATGAATTGGAAGGTCTTGAGGAAAAAGCCATCGCCAGCGGCGCCAGCCAGTGCATTATCCGCGACCTTAAAGAAGAATTCGCCAGCGATTACATCTTTCGCGTGGTGAGGGCTGGTGCAATTTACGAGCGCAAGTACCTGCTTGGCACTTCCATGGCGCGCCCGCTGACCGCCAAGCACCAGGTCGAGGTTGCGCATATGGTGGGCGCGGATGCTTTAGCTCACGGCGCAACTGGTAAAGGCAACGACCAGGTTCGTTTTGAACTGACCTATATGGCGCTCGATCCGCGCTTGAAGGTGATCGCCCCCTGGCGTGAATGGGATATCCGCTCCCGTGAAGACGCTATTCAATATGCCCAGAAGCACGACGTTCCAATCGCTACTACCATGAAGTCCATTTACAGCCGCGACGCCAATATGTGGCACCTATCGCACGAGGGAGGCAAGTTGGAAGATCCCTGGCTGGAACCCCCGTCTGACCTGCTGCAGCTCACCTTAACACCCGAAACGGCTCCTGATGATCCGGCTTATGTTGAAATCGAATTTGAAGCCGGTATACCCATCGCTGTGGATGGAGATACGCTCTCCCCTGCCCAGCTTGTGATGCGCCTAAACGAAATCGGGGGAGAAAACGCTATTGGTGTGGTCGACCTGGTCGAAGGGCGATTGGTGGGGATGAAATCACATGGCATTTACGAAACCCCGGGCGGCACCATCCTGATGGCTGCCCATCGAGAACTTGAATCGCTGGTTCTGGACAAAGAGACGATTATGTTCAAGGACATGCTTTCATTAAAATACGCCGATTTGGTTTACAATGGCATGTGGTTCACACCCCTTCACGAAGCCCTGGATTCATTCGTGGACAGCCTGCAGGGACCGGTTACCGGAAATGTAAAGCTGAAACTCTACAAGGGCAATGTTATCCCAGCTGGCCGCAAGAGTCCCTTTAGTCTTTACCGGGAGGATTTCGCCACATTTGGACAGGACGATGTCTACGACCAGTCCGATGCAGAAGGATTCATTCACTTATATGGACTGCCCTTAAAAGTGCGCGCCTTGAATGGACTGCCGACTGCCAGCCTGGATATGCCTAAGCCAGATTATTCACGCTTCAAACGCGATTAATTCAGCCGAGAAAATGTAATGCGAGTTGGCGGTTATTGTTTAGCTTAGTATTACTGTACCAACAATACAAAGGGAGATGCTTATGAAAATGTGGGGCGGCCGCTTTGCAAGCGAAACCGATCCGGAGGCCTGGGACTACAACGCTTCCATCAAGTTTGACCAGCGTTTAGGTTCCCAGGATGTGCGCGGCAGTATCGCCTGGGCAAAAGCGCTCGCGCGTGCTAGTCTGCTGAGCGATGATGAGATGGAAAAAATCATTTCCGGTTTGGGCACAATTCTAGAAGAGATTAGTAGGGAGCGCTTTCAAATCAAAGACAGCGATGAAGACATCCACAGCGCGGTAGAACGCAGGCTGGAAGAATTGATCGGTTCATTGGCGGGAAAGCTGCACACCGGTCGCAGCCGCAACGATCAGGTAGCCACCGACCTGCGGCTGTGGCTGCTGGATGCCTTAAGGCTTTTGAACAAATCCATCCGAGACTTTCAAAAGACACTTATCGAGCGGGCTGAACGCGAAATCGAGATTATCCTGCCGGGGTATACCCACCTGCAGCGCGCCCAGCCGATCTCTCTGGCGCATTGGTGGCTCTCATTTTACTGGCCTCTGCATCGAGACCGCAAACGGTTTGCAGAACTGGTAAAACGGGTTTCGATCCTGCCTTTGGGATCAGCAGCGCTGGCGGGCACTTCCTTTCCGATCGACCGGACACGATTAGCGCGTGACCTGGGTTTTACTGAACCCTGCCAGAACAGCATTGATGGTATCTCCGACCGAGATTTTGTGGCTGAATTTTTATTCAACGCTGCCCTGACCGGAGTACATCTGAGCCGCTTATGCGAGTCGGTCGTTCTCTTTTCAACAACCGAATTCGGCTTCTTTGAACTGGCAGATAACTTCACCACCGGTTCCAGTTTAATGCCCCAAAAGAAAAACCCGGATATCTTTGAACTCGGCCGCGGCAAGGCAGGCAGGCTGCTCGGTAATTTAACCGGGATTTTGACCGTCCTCAAAGGGCTGCCTTCCACTTACGATAAGGATTTGCAGGAAGATAAAATACCCCTGTTCTCCTCGTTCGACACACTGATATCCACCCTGAATATTCTGGGACCGTCTGTCGAAAGTATCCAGGTGCATACTGAAAAAATGCGCAGCGCATTGGACCCCAGCCTGCTTGCCACTGATCTGGCGGATTACCTGGTCTTGAAAGGTGTACCCTTCAGAGAAGCCCATTCCCTGGTCGGCCAGGTAGTTTTAACTGCTGCATTGGAAGAAGTAGGTTTAGACAAACTAGAATTTGAAAAATACCAGGCTGTCAGCAAATACTTTGAGCAAGACATTTATTCGATATTCGACCCAAACAGGAGCATCAATATGCGGGGGTCAACCGGCGGTACAGCTCCCAGGGCTGTGCGTCGCCAAATAATTGCTGCTAAGAAAATGCTGGAAATTTGAAATACTTCGGAAGTAAAAAGAACCACACTCACTTAAATGATTAAATTTCTGTAGATAAAATTCTAAATCAGGTTAAATATAATGACAGCGCTTTTCACGATTTATGAGCTGAGTCTTGAAGGCAGGTGAAATAAAGCGCTGTCGTTATTTAGTGAGATGAAAAATTCTTTCGTTTTTACCCGACACGACTCGTTTATGGGTTCAGGATCGTTATTTATTTATCTCAAATTCACCATATGAATTGGCTCAATTATTCGTTTCCGCCGCTTGAATTTTTATTCTGGTTTTGTTCCGTATTGCTTTCATTACTGTCGTTGTTTTCCTGGTTTTGTTCCTTATTCAGGTCCTGGTCCTTATTTTGTTCCTGGTTCTGATCCTGTTGCTGGTTTAGCTCTTTTTCCTGTTCCTGTTCCTGCTCTTGATTCTGGGATTGTTCCTTCAGCGGTTCTTTATCCATATCTCCGCTGTTGTTCTGGTTCATGTTTTGGTTCTGCTCTTGATTCTGGTACTCATCCTGATTTCTTTCTTGCTCGCGTTCCAGTTCACTTTCAGCTTCTTGATATTCTGAAGGTTCCTGCCCAGAGTTTTGGTTTTG
>Ga0180438_10001845_pt1 | contig 36458 bp, 20 predicted proteins | sample SS_ome_12_FD_132455 | JGI IMG/M metagenome (GOLD analysis project Ga0180438, IMG submission 132455) | Hypersaline lake sediment archaeal communities from the Salton Sea, California, USA - SS_3_D_2 metaG | ecosystem: Environmental > Aquatic > Non-marine Saline and Alkaline > Hypersaline >... | reverse complement strand
TCCGGCTTGCTTTCCAGCGGGCCGTAGGTGACTTGCTGTCGCGCGGCTTGGCCGGCGAGCCGCTCGGCTTCGAGATCGCCGGTGCGGATCAGGGCGCCGGCCTGGTCCAAGAGCATCTTCGCGTAGGCCCGGCGAAACATCTCGGTATTCTCGCGGCGGGCGTCGAGGTCTCGGTAGCGCTCGATGGCCAGTTCGACTTTTTCCGGGGTATCGTCGAGCGGGCCGTAGGTCTGACGCTGGGCCTTGGCCTGCTCGACGAAGCTGGTGGCCCGGCGCACGTCGCCCACGGCCAGGGCCAAACGCGCCTGGCGCAGGAAGTCGCTGCTCCCCGCGGCGCCGGATCGTGTCGTCGTCGCCGGCGGCAACCCGTATCCCTTGGCCAAGACCGACGAGGGGACGTCACTGACGGTAACCGTCCCCGCCGGCTCCGGCACCGGGGTTGCCGACATCGGCCGAAACGGCGCAGCCGACGTGCTGGGGTACTCACGGGCGCGGACCGGGTTGTACGGATCGAAACTCGCCGCACGGGCGACCTGTCCCGGATCGGGCAGCGGCCGAATCCCCGCCACCGCCCCGGGGCGATCGGCGCGGGCTTCGAGGAACGGATCGCTCGGCGTGGGGTGGTCCTTCTTGCCCAAGGAGAAGGGGGAGAAGAGCTGGCTGGGCCGGGGGGTGGTCCCGGCGGCGGCCTGCTTCTTCCGCTCCAGGTCGCGGCGGACCTTCTCGGGCGTGTCGCCCGCGTGCAAAAACCCGTATTCCACGCCCAGCGCCTCGGCCTGCGACACAAGGGTCTCGGCGGCCGCCAGGTCGTTTTCGGCCATGGCGGTTCGAGCCCGGCGGCAGAGGTCCTCCGCTCGGGCACGCGAGTCGGCCTGGGACGCGGCGGATGGATTGATCCCTCCGAGTCCCGCCGCGCAGAGCGCCATTCCCACGCCATCGGTAGCCGGCCCCGCGAGCGCCGCGCTCGAGGAGACCAGGGCCGCGACGGCCATCCAGCCGGCAATGAGTCTTGCGGTCATTTTCAAACCGGTTCTCCTTTCGAGGCTCGTAGCGTTTTCGGTGTGAAACCACCGGGGTCCGCCGGCAGTGCCCCCGCCGGTCGCGCAAGGGGACCCCAAGAGCCTTTCCGCTCCCATAAGCGTTCCTTGTTTCCCGGGCCGGTGCGCATACCGACCGCAGGACGCCCACGACGAGGGGCCAAACGATAAGCTCTTCCCGGATTTCGGTAGAAGGGAGCGGTTAAATACCCAGGCGGCGTATTCCGGTCAAGGCCACTTCTTTGGGATTTGGGCGAAAACCGGAAAATTCTTGCCGCCCGCGGCCCGGGCCGCCCGAAATGCCCCCTGAAAGAACGGGCTGGAGTACGGCCTTCAGGCCGCCGTAAGACAGGCGAAAGCCTGGACTCCAACCCGGGCCCGGCCGGCCGAGCTAGCTCTCGGTGTCCCAACGGAAGCCGGGGGCGCCCTCGAAGCCGTGCTCCCACTCCCCGCCCTCGGGGATCATCTCCATGCCGGGCTCCATCATGCCGGGACCGGGGAAGGCCCTCTCGCGGCCTTCCGGCCTCCCTTCGATGTCGAGCTTCCGTTGATCAAAGGTCTCAGAGTCCTCCAGTTCGTGATGGATGTGGAGGCTCCCGTCGCCGCCCAGCAGCAGCAGGTCGCCCGGGCGCCGGTCGCTGGTCTGCTGCGAGATGCGATCCCCGCCACGGATATCGAGCACGATGGCCCCGGTCAGGTAGTCGACCTGCACGGCCTTCGACATGCCCGACCGCCGGATGACGGGCTGTGGGGGAATTGGCTGTTCCATGAACTCCTCGCCCATGAACCCCTCCTCGCCGGAGCCATGGCGGGGACCGCCCCGCCTCCGGCGCCGGTCGTCGTCATCGTCCCTGGGCCTCGGCTGCGGTCTCTTCTCCTCCTCCACGATCTTCCCGCCCGGGAACTCGTAGCCGGTGAAATCGAGGAGGCCGCCGCGTCGGACGGTCTCGAAATCCTCGTAAACCGTGTCTCCGGACTCGACGACCCACTGCACGATACCGAGGTTGGCCGAGGGCTCGTCGCCCGCGCGGCTCGGGGGCGGGGCCTTCACGGCCAGCAACAGCACCTCGGAATCCAACGGTATTTCCACCACGTCGGTCGGCTCGCTCCACTTCTCCGGCTGGATGTAAGCCAGGTCGCTGAGCCGCGAGTCTTCCAAGTAGCGGGGGTCCATCTTGTAGTTGGGGTTGACCAACCAAAGCTTCACCCGGTACCGGTACTGCTTGCCCGGCTCGACGGTGAAGTCGAAGAACCTAAACAGCAGATGTTCGGGCTCGAGCGGCTCCGTCCTGGTGGTCTCGGGCGTTCGCGTCGGCTGCTCGTGACCGGGAATAGGGGGCATCGCCATCCCCGGCGGCAGCCCCGGGATCTCCGCGCCGCCGGGCACTTCCGGAACGCCGGGGATTTCGGGGACCCCAGGGCCCTCGGCCGCGGGAACGCCCATGTACTCCCCTTCGCCCAGACCCCTCCGCTCCGGGCTCGGCAGCGGGATTTCGTCGGGGTGGGCCACTTCTTCGCCCCAGCTCCCCGAGATCCGCGGAGGCAGCGGGAAGGTCAGACGCGGGTGCAGGTACTTCTGATCGACGACCGCCTCGGCCCTGGCCGCCCCCCTAGCCCTCCACAGCTTGCTGATCGCCACGGCGTGGTTTAGGTCCAGGGGCGCGAAATCGGTCTCGGCCGGCGCTTCGGTCCCCCGGACCTCGGCCCGCTCAACCGCGTACCAGAGGTACTGGGGCACGTCCCGCTCGGGGTTATACTCCACGCGATCCACGAAGTAATCTTCGAAAAGACGTTCCTGCTCCTTCTTGGGGATCAGGGCCGTGAGCACCGCGTAGCGGAACCCCCGCGGACCGCCGCTGTCCTTCACCCCACGCCGCGGAGGAAGATTCATCGCAACGCGGCCTGCCACGGCCCGCAGCTCGCGCGCGTTCAACAGCGGCGGCGTGCCGCGCCGATCCTTCTCGTCGCGAGGTCCGCGATTGAGCTCTTTCCCCCAGCGATACGGTTCAAAAGGGATCGGCCGGCTGTTGTTCTCGGCAATCTCCGAATAGACCCGGTGCTCCACCACCTTGGTATCGAGCTTGCCGCGAGTGCAATGGTCTTCGGCGTTTCGTGCGGCGTTAGTCAGGTCGTCGGGCTCCGTCTCGAAGGTCTCGCGGCCCACGGCCTTGTAGACGATCAGGCCGAAGCAGAGCACGATCGCGCCGAAGACGATCTTCTCGACGTGGTCGAGCAAGAACGTCTTCACGGCCGCTTGGTCCACGCTGATCTTCACCTTCATCGCACCACTCCTGTCTTCCGACGGGCTGCGGTTTACGTGCCCGGCGGCGGGTCTTGCCCTGGTGCTGGCCCGGGCGCTGCTGCGGGCGGCACGGGGGCGGGTCCGGGTCCGGCCGGTCCGCCAGCCGGCGCCGGAATCATCCCCCCGCCCGGCGGTCGAGCCGGGGCAGGTCCTCCACCGACGGGCCCGCCGGCCGCAGGGCCGCCCGCTGGCGCAGGACCCCCGCCCGGGGGCCCGCCGGCAGGGACTCCCGGCGGAGCTGCCGCGGGTCCTGGAGCCGGGACCGCCCCAGCACCACCCGGGAAACCGGCCGGGGCAGCAGCGCCGCCCGGCGGCTCACCCCCGGCGCCGGGAGCCTCACTCGGCACGGCCGGCGCCTCGGTCGGCACGGCCGGCGCCTCGGTCGGCGCGGCCGGCGCCGCCTCGCCCGACGGCTCGGAAGCCGTTCCCGTCGCAAGAGACGTGTGTGCCGGGTTGATATAGATGTAGACAATCCCCTCAATTTCCAAGTTGACGTACTTGCGTTCGTACTCTTCCGGGCCGGGTTGGCCGAGTGTGCGCCGCCCCCCCAGACCGGGTCGCATCCCACCGGGTCCCATCCCGCCGGGATGCGTCTGGTAGGGAGAGGCCCCTCCCATCTCCATTCCAACGCCCCCCTCCCCGCTGGCGGTCTTTTGCCCGGCCTTCAGATCGACGGTTTCGCCCAGCTCGGGATTGATGCGCAGCCGCTTGACTTCGATGGGCATGTTCGAGTTGGCGCAGTACACCAGCAGGGTGGGGATCGACTTCTGCGCGATGTACAAGGACATGTGCATGGGCATCATCTTGAACTGGAGGAAGGGATGGGGGACACTGCCGTCGGCCGCGGCCGCGAGCGGCTCTCCCTTCTTGTTGACGTAGCGGTGGTCTCTCGGGTCGGCCGAGCGCCCGCCGAGGCCCGGACCCATTCCGGGCCCCATCATCTCGCCGCCTTCTCCCATGGGTGCGGCGGGTCCTGCGGCGGGCCCGGCGCCGGCCCCCGGGGCCGCGCCAAACGCGCTCGAGATCTTGAACACCGTGCCGCGGGCCTTCTCCCAAACGGCCACGGCGTCCCGCCCGATCAACAGGGAATCGATCCGGCGTACCGGCGCTTCGAAGCGGCGCGACTCCTCGGCGCCGGCGTTGGTCTGCTCGATCACCCGGAGCAGGGCCTCGTAGACCCAGAGGTCCTCCTGAGCGAGCACCACTTCGAGGGTGGTGGGCCGCCGCTGCCAGCGGAACCGGTCGAGCAGCCTCTCGCGGTCGGCTTCGTCCCACTCGACGATGCCGACCAGCTCCTTGTCGGACGGCGCTGTGCCGAATCCGAACGCGGGGCCGCGCCCGGGTCCCATCTCGCCCTCGAAATGCTCGAACCCCTCGGCACCGCCTTGTGCCACGGGGCGGATGAAGTTGCCCGGTTCGCGGGGTCCCGGTCCCTCGCCGGGCTCCCCTTCTTCCGGCTCCTTCGTGCGCAGGACGCGGATTCTATCGAACAGCGTGGGGAAGTGGCGGTCGATGAAGTACTGGTAGTGGTCGCGATACTCCCCGGCAAGCTCCTCGCCGGGCTTGAGCTTCTTGAAAGCGATCTTGAAGTTCTCGTTAAGCCCCTCGGGCAACTGGTTCTTGGCGCTCTGCTCTTGGTACAGCAATTCCCAGGTCGCAAGAACCAGGTTCTTGAGTTCCACGGTCTTGTCGTTGAACTCCTTGTTGACATCGGCGTTGGGATGGTTGGGATGCTGGGCGATGATGTTGCGCATGTCCTCGAGCAGCTTGTTCAAGGTCGAGGTCCGCGCGACGTACCGCTGGGACAAGTCGTCGGTTGCCAGGAGCCAACTCGCCAGGGCCACGACCAGCACTACGCCGCAAAGCACCCAGAAGTGATACTTCTTGAGCACCGCCAGCACGTTCTTGAGCTTATCCATAACACGTCTCCTCGACGGCGGCCCCGCTGTGGGGGACTGCGCCGCCTACTCAGAGGTCCCTTGCCCGGACTGTTCCCGTTCTCGCTTGAGCTTCTCTTCTCGCTGCGCCTGCCGCTCGCTGGGCGTCGTCTGCGTCCAGCAAAAGTGAACCGTGAAGTCGAACCGGTTCACCACAAGCATCTGTTCGCGTTCGAGGGTCGGGTCGGCCCACGGATCGCGAATCTCGTGCGGGTAGAAGTTCCGGGGGTCGATGAGCACCGGGCAACTGACCCCCAGCTCCTCCATCGAAACCGTTTCCTTGTCCTTATGATCGATGGTGGGGAGGATGACCTTGCCAGTGGCGAGCTTGCGCACGAGGGTCTCTTGCACGTAGGATGCCCCCACGCCCCGGGTGCCGAACTCTCGGAGGTTGTGGTAGTGGTAGCCTTGGATTCTCACGATCCAGCCCGGCCCGCTGGGGCCCTCCGCGGCACCTTCGGTCCCTCCGGCCACACCGCCCGCAGCGGCGCCAGATGCCCCGCCCGGCTGGGCGGCCCCGGGCGCAGCACCGGCGTCAGGGGCGCCTGCGGCCGGCGCCCCTGCGGCCGGCGCCCCTGGCGCCGGCGCTGCTGCTGCGGGGGCTGCGGCCGGAACTCCGCTGGCAGGCGCTTCGGCCGGGGCCCCGCCCGCGGCCGGCGCCGCCTGGTCGGCCTCCGTCTCGACGGGCTGGTACCACCCCGCCCCCGTCACGGCGGCAAACCACGTCGAGAGGTCCTCGACGTACTGCGCGTCGATGTTCGTCACGTGCAGGGTTTCCTGCCGGGCGATCGCCTTGGCGCGCTCGTCCGCCGTCTTGGGGGCCTCCTCGGGCGGTTCGGCGGGCGCGGCCTCCCCGGCGAGCGCCAAGTCATAGGGCGGCAGGCACTGGTTGACCGCCTGCAGCAGCTCCAGCCACAGCAGCCGCCCCTCGACGTTGTCGACCAGGCTGTCGCCGATGGCCTTCCACTTGTCGAACTCCTCCTGGGCCTTCTGGAAACCGGTGACGTATCCGCTGGCCTTGCCCGAGGTCGTGGTGGCCGTCTGCTCGGCCGGCTCCCAAGCCGGCGCGTTGACCGTGCTCAGCCTGAGCGAAGAGGCGGCGAAGCTGATGCTGCAGCCGAGCATCAGCAGGGCCGCGGCCGCCACGGCCCAGGGCTTCTTGCGATTGACCAGCCGCTCGCGCACGATCTCGCCCGGCAGAAGGTTGGTCGTCAGCCCTCCCAGGTCCAGACCCTGCAGGGCCAGCCCGTACGCCACGCCGAACGCCGCAACGTTCTCCTGGAACGAGGGCGCGCCGAGCACCTCCGAGCCGACCAGGCCGCGGAACTCCTCGAGCGGCTCGACGTCGAATCCCAAGCTCTGGGATAGGTAGCGCCGCAAGCCGGGCAGCTTCATGGCGTTGCCCAGGGCCAGCACGTTGCCCAGCTTGGCCGTGCGCTCGATGCTGGTGAAGTAGCCGATCGACCGCTGCAGCTCGGTCAGCAGGTCGTTGAACACCGGGCGCATGGCCTGGAACACCGCCTTGGGGTCCTGGGCGCTGGTGGCGTTGCGCTTCAAGTGCTCGGCCTTGGCGAAAGTGAGCTTCAGCTCTTTGGTCAACGCCTTGGTGAAGTGGTTTCCGCCCAGCGGGATGCTCCGCTGCCAGACGCGGAAGCCATTGGTGATTACCAAGTCCGTGGCGTCGGTGCCCAGGGAGACCATCATGATCGAATCGGGGGGATCTTCCGGGTCGTACTCCTCGGGCGGAGGCAGGTCGGTGAGCCGGTCGAACAGCACGTAGTTGTACAAGGCCAGCGGCGTAAGCTGCACGAAGTCGACGTCGATCCCCGCCTTCTGGAACGGCTCCAAGGTGCGGAACACCGCGTCCCGCTTCATCGCGAACAGCCCGATCTCCGTCTCCAGGGCGAAGCCCTCCTCTTCGGCACCCCCGCCCATGCGCTGGTAGTCCCAGATGACGTCATTGAGGTCGAAGGGGATCTGCTGCCGGGCTTCATAGCGCACGATGTCGGGGATCTTCTTGGCTTCCACCGGCGGAAGCTTGATGAACCGCGCCAGGCCGCTCTGGCCCGAAACCGAAATCGCCACCCGGTCGCCCCGCAAATCGTTCCGCGAAAGGAACTGCTTCAGCGCGTCGGCGATCAGCTCGGCCGGTTCCGCGCCGGGCTGACTGAGAATCTTGGGGTATTCGATGTAGTCGAAGGCGTCGGCCGTGAGCTTGTCCTTATCGGCGTGGGCGCGGCAGCGCAACGCCTTTAGGGCGCACTGTCCCAAGTCGATTCCCCAAACAGCACCGCTTCTGGGCATGGCGCGATTCCCTCCCCGGCAAACAGGAATTGCCAGACAGGCCTGATGATTCTCTGTTCCCGACAGCCCGAAGGGTCGGCGATCGACCCGTCAAGAAATGAGTATATCAGGGCTGCGTCGCTCTCTCCATTGAGTCTACCCGAAACCGGGGCAAATTGTCAATAACAATCCACGCTTTTGAGGGGTAGGGTCGGGCCGGCTCGACGGCCCGGCCCCAAGCAACTATCGTGGAGCGAATTGTCCCCCCGGCCGTTCGTAGGGACCCGATTCATCGGGTCGGTCGGCAAGACCCGGTTTCGTCGGATCCGCCGCCTCGAACGTCGGAGGGGACCGCATGAAATGCGGTCACTACAAACGGGGACCACGTGAATATCGGTCACTACGAACTGAAAGTCGCTTAGTCGAACATGAACCCCAGCCAACTCGTGGTCTTGCTGCCGTGTGCGAGCATCGAGGACTTCTCCCTGGACCGGGAGGGGGCCGACGCCGAGCAGATCCTGGCCGGTTGGTCGGCCCTGTGGCACCCGGCCCTGCTCAGCCGGTCCCAGCGAGTGCCCACCTGGTACTCCGCCGAGGGTCCCCCCCAGGACCCGGCCGGACACTTGGTCGTCATCCCCGACTCCAGTGCCGCTCAGGTGCCCGAGGACTGGCTAGCCGATGCCGAAGCGGCCGGGGCGTGCCTGCTCCGGGACTACGGCCGGCGCGAGGAGCTGATAGCTCGGCTGATCGAGGAGCTGGACGAGCCGCCCCCGTCTTTCGAGGAGGAGTGGGTGGCCGATTTCCTCGCCCTGGGGGTCTGTCATCTATTCGTCGAGCTGCTCACACGGCAGCTCCGCTACATGAGCAATCTCGACGAGGAGTCGTTTCGCCGTGAGAGCGTGGCGGCGGCCGACGCGCTGTGTGCGGGGGACACGGAGGGCGTCCGATCGAAGATCCAGGCCGCTTTCGACCTGCTCAACGAGGCCCGGGAGTACTTCTACCCGGTCCAGGCCCACCTGCTCGACCTGACCCTGGTGGCCCCCACGACGGTGGGCGCGTCGCTGCGCGACGAACTGGCCGGCCCACTGCCGACCAACCTGCTGATCTCCGGGCACACCGTGGCCGAGGCCGCCCGGCGCGAGCCGGCCACGATCGAGGCCATTCGCACGGCCCTGGAAAAGAAGACCGCCACGCTCGTCGGCGGCGAGTTCCGCGAGGTCGAGCTGCCGCTCTTGGACCCCGAGGCGATCCGCCGTGAGCTGCTCCGGGGCTCGGATGCCTACGAGCGCCACCTCGGCCAGCGCCCCGAGACCTTCGGCCGGCGGCGGTTCGGCCTCTCGCCGGTGTTGCCGGGGATCTTACGGGGGTTGGGGGTGTCGAAAGCGATCCACTTCACGCTCGACGACGGCCGCTTTCCCGCGGGGAACCAGAGCCGGGTGCAATGGCAGGGTCTCGGCGGTGCCGTGGTCGAAGCCCTCGCCCGAATCCCCATCGACGTCAGCCGGCCCGAGAACTTCCTGCGCCTCCCCGAGCGTCTGGGCGACTCGATGGACCTCGACCACGTGGCCACGGTGGTGCTGGCCCACTGGCCGGGCCACTCGAGCCCCTGGTACGACGACCTGCGGCGGATCGCCCGCTACACCTCGGTGCTGGGCACGTTCGCCTCGATGGAGACCTACTTCGAGGAGACGCAGTATTCGGGCCAACAGGTCAGCTACACGGCCGATCAGTACCGGGCACCTTATCTCACCCAAGCAGTGGGCGCCGGACGTCCGGACCCCATCTCCCGCTGGGTGAGCTACTACCGGCGCCAAGCGGTTTGGCAGGCCGCCGAGACGCTGCGGATGCTGGCGGCCCTGGTCGGCGGGGCCGGCGAAGAGCGGGTTGTGGCACGGTCTCCCGACCGTGCCACAGCGGGCGACGAAAACGCCTCGACGCTGGACACCATCGACGCACTGCTCGAAGAGCCCGAACGAGGACCGCAGGGCGAAGCGATCGACCGGCGTTTGCAGGCGGCGCTCGACCGGGCTGCGGCCTCGCTTGCCGGCGTGCTGGCCGACGCGGGTGCTGCGCGCCGCACGGGCCGCCTGCTGCTGAACACCCTGGGGGTGACGCGCCGCGTGTGCGTCGAGCTGCCGGCCGGCGGGGAGTTGCCGCCGGTGGGCGGGGCGATCCGCGCGGCCGAGGCAGACGGCCGATCTGCCGCGGCCGTGGCCGACGTGCCGCCGATGGGCTTCGCCTGGATCGGGCCCGGCATGAAGCCACCCGAAGAAGCGGAGCCGCGCAAGGCCCGACGCTCTTGGTTCCGCCGCGCGGCAAAGCCGCCGCCGCCCATGGCCGAGGTCGAGGAGGGCCAGCACGTGTTGCGCAACGAGTTCTTCGAGATCACGTTCGACCCGGCCACGGGGGCGATCCGAGCGGTATCCGACTACGTCTCGCGGCGTCCGCGCCTGGCCCAGCAGCTTGCCCTGCGAATCCCCCGGCCTGGCAGCCAAGACCCCGGCAGCGACGAAAACTACTCGATCATGGCGGCCGACGAAATCGCCGTGACCTCGGCCGGGCCGATCGTCGGCGAGGTGCTCGTCGGCGGGCGCCTGGTCGACCGCGAGGGCAAACGTGTGGCCGGCTTTCGCCAGACCACGCGAACCTACCGCGGCAGCCGGCTGATCGAGCTGGCGATCGAGCTGGACATCGAACGTCAGCCCACCGCCGACCCCTGGCACTCGTACTACGGCTGCCGTTTTGCCTGGAGCGACGAGACGGCCAACGTGTATCGCAGCGTGAGTCTGGCCAACGTGCCGACCGACGCGGCCCAGATCGAGGCCCCGCACTTCGTCGACCTTGCGGCCGGCAAGCTGCGGACCACGTTTCTCACCGGCGGGCTGCCGTACCACCGTCGCTTCGGGCTCTCGAAGCTCGACACGCTGTTGATTGTTCGGGGCGAGACGGCCCGGCGCTTCCAACTGGCCGTTGGCGTGGACCTCCCGCACCCGGTGCCCGCGGCGCTGGAGTTCCTGACGCCCGGGACGGCCGTGGCCGGTGCCGCCCGGCCGCCGATCTCCTCCGGCTGGCTGTTCCACCTCGACAGCCGGCACGCGGCGGCCACGCACTGGGAGCCGCTCGCACAACAGGCCGAAGAAGGGGCCTGTCCCCCTGAAAAGAAGGGGGCTGTCCCCTTTTTCGGCGGCCTCCGCGTCCGCTTACTGGAGACCGACGGGCGCAAGCTCAACCTCGGCCTGCGATGCTTTCGCACTCCGGCCTCGGCCAAAAAGATCAAGCCGGGCGACTCCCCGGACACCGACCTGTCGATCGAGGGCGATCGAGTCACCGTGCCGCTCGACCCACACGAATGGGCGGAAGTCGAGGTCCGATTCGCCGGCGACTAGGGGTTCAGCTCGGAAGAACCGGGGTCGGAGCTTGATTAGTGATTAGCTGCAAGGTGCTAATCACTAATCAAGCTCCGACCCCACCCTGGCTCAACGGCCGCGGACGCGACGGACGCAAAGAGCATTGCGACCGCCGCCACCAGAATCGCGATTCTCTGCCATTTCATGGTCGAACCCTTTCATGTTTGAGCACCGCGAAGAGCCTCTTCGCGGCAAGGTGAACTCCTGTTTCTTCTACTTCCTCCGCCGCCGCCCCCCCACGCCGATCCCCAACCCGGCCAGAAGGGACCAGATCAGCAGCGTGGCCGGCTCGGGGACGTTGTAGTTCGCCGGGCCTAACCTCATGACGTTGGAAATCTGCCAGTCGGCCAGGGCAAGGTTGAAGACGGCCAGGTCGTCCAGCCCGTCGGCGAACTTCTGGTCGGGGTTGAACTGGTTGTTGAGGAAGGTGATGTCCTTGACCGACTGGAAGCCGGCGTCGCCGACCCACACACCGTCGAGATAGAAATCGGTGATGCCGCCGTGGCCCACGGCGGCGAGGTGGTGCCAGCCGGACGCATCGTCGTTGTCCATGACGTAACCGGAGCCGTGGAAGCCGCTGCCGCCGTTGTCGTAGGTGCCGAGTTCGCCGGTGTCCTTGTGGACGAGCACCTGGTGGTCGCCGTCGTAGCCGCGCGCCAGCGTGCGCCAGGTGCCCGTGGCCGGCCAGTTGTAGAGGTCCTCGTACCAGCCGGTGATGGTCCACTCGTCGTGGAGGTCGACGGGCTCGGCCAGGACGATGCGGTCGGCCTGGGCGTTGGTGAAGTGGAGCGCCCCGCCAACCGGGCCGGCGCCCCAGGAGGAGGAGCCCTGGATGTTGCCGGTGTGGCCGTGGCCGGTGGCGTCGGCGGCCTGGCTGCCGGTCGTCTCGTCGAGCTTCCACCAGGCCTCCAGAGCCGGATACGAGGCGGCGGGCAGGCTCGAGGGGGTGGCCGTGCCGTCGTAGAGCGCCTGGATCTGGCTGGGGGCGAGTGGCTCGTCCCACGCGGCGACGTCGTCCACGTAGTCGGCGAAGCGCTGGCCCGCCGCGTAGTTGTTGCCGATGGCGCCGAGGTCGGTGGTGGGCCGGAAGTCGCTGGTGCCCACGTACGCGCCGTCGATGTAGAAGTGGCTCTCGCCGGCGAACGCGACGACCGCGATGTGGTGCCACCCGGCCTGACCCGGCCCGATCGTGGCCATGTCGTAGCCGCACGGGCGGAAGCCGCCGCCAGCCCCGTTGTCGAAGGCGCCCAGTATCGTACCCGAGTTCTGCACGAGAGCGTGATGGTGGTTGTCCTTGCCGCGGAACATGGTGCGCCACTGCCCGGCCGGGAGCAGGTCCTTGTACCAGCCGGCCAGCGTCCAGTCGCCGTCGAGATCGACCACCGGGTTCAGGATCACGCGGTCGTTGCGGTCGGGGAAGGGCGTGGTGAACCGGATCGCGTTGCCGACGTGACCTGTAACCCACGCGCCGGCGCCGACGATAGAGCCGTTGTGGCCGTTCGAGGTCACGTCAGGCACGACGGCCCCGGACGTCTCATCCATCGGCCAGTAGCCCAACAGCCCGGCCTGAGCGGAAGCCCCTCCCAGGGCGAAGGCCAGGGCGCCCAGCAGGGCGGCGCGGAAAACGGCTCGCATGGCATGTCTCCTCGGTATGGTGTCGGTTGTCCGTGGTTCTTAGCGCGTGCCTCTGGTTGCAGCCTAAGGGCGCGGTGACCGAAGCCTGCCGCCCGATCTACCGCTTCCTCCTTCGCCACCCCACGCCGACCGCCAGCCCGGCCAGCAGGGACCAGATCAGGAGCGTGGAGGGTTCGGGCACGTATTCGTAGAAGCGCACTTCGCTTAGGCCGACGTAGTCATTGCCCGGGTTCGAGCCGTAGTAGTCCTGAACCGTGAAGCGGACGTAGCGGGCCGGGACCCGCCCCAAGTCGATCATATCGGCCAAAACGTAGCCGTCCGTGCCGGGGGCCATGGCCAGGCCGAAATGGCCTCCGGAGCCGGGGCCCACGAGAGTCTGGTAACTGGAGTCGTCCAGCGAAACGGCGATGTCGAACTCCTTGACGCCCCGAAGCCGGTAGCTGCCTCCCGCCTCGTTGTAGTTCCAAATCCGCGTGGCCTGCAGCACGTGCACGTCCTGTAGATCGAACGTGATCGTGCGCCCCACGATGTTGCCGATGTCGGCCAGCCACATGTTGCCCGGGTTGCTGTCGGCCCGCTCGTCTGCAAAGCCGCTCATGCCGCTGCCGTCGACCGCCTTCGAGGCCACGCGGTTGCCCGGAAGCCACTCCGACGAGGCCGTGGCCGTCACGCCGGTGATCAGGCTCGGCGTGGTGAAGCGGATCTCCGAGAGGCCGACCGTATTGGAGCTCGGGCCGCCGAAGTTGGTCACCGGGTCGAAGTCGACGTATCGCGCCACGACCGGCGTGGAGAACGTGTAGTCGTCGCCGGCGTAACTGGAGGACCCGGGGGCCTTCGTAAACGGGTAAGGGGTGACGGTGGTGGCCGACCAGCTCACCCCGTCGGCCGACGTCTTGATGGTGGCCGAGCTCACGCCGCGGTTGGTGAAGTTGCCGCTTTCGTTGTAGTTCCACACGTGGAACCCGCTGAGCATCATCGGCGCGCCGAGGTCGTAGCGGATCGAGTCGGTGGTGGTGAAATCGCTCAGCCACATCTGACCGTTCGGCCCAGTGTTGTGCTGGCCCGCCGCGTTGAGTCCGCTACCGTCGATGGTATAGACTGCCTTGCGGTCATGAGGAGCTCCGATCTCGGTCCCCGCCTGGGCAGCCACCGGCCGGATGGAGTCCGACGTGACCAGGCCCGCCTCCGCGACCTGTGGCAAGCCGGTCAACACGAGCAGAAGCAGCACAGCGTAGCATCTCATTTTCGTGACCTCCAACGCCGTCGTTGTGTGAAATGGTGCTTGCAGGGTTTGCGTGCGGCATACGCCTTTGCTTCTCGATTCTCCTCCGCCACGCCGCTCGGCGGGGGACCGGCACCAGATCTTAACTCCTTCACTAATAGCCCGCTCGCACGGCATTCCTGACACCGAATTCCAGGAAAATTCCAAAATAGCCCGATAAGGGGGGCTGTCCCGTCGGTGTGTAACACTCTTCGGGGGGGGGGGGCTCCGGCTTGGGGAGGGGTTCCCGGCAACGGCCCCCCCGGTGGCAGGGCAAGAGGGCGCCGTGTCGGCTACAATGGCGTGGTGGACCGCTGGCTCCGCACGACTCCGTTACGGCCCGATGCGATTTCCGAACACGAACGACTCGCAACGACTCCCCGATGACTGACGACACGGACAGACCGTTCAACCTGATCCTGCTCCCCGGCCTGGGCGCGGATGGGCGGCAGTTCGAGGCGCAGCGGGCCGAGTTTCCCGATCTGGTCGTCCCGCCATGGATAGCTCCCCTGCCGCGCGAATCGTTGCCCGACCACGCCGCGCGCATGGCCGCGACCGTCCCCCACGGGCCGAACGTGGTGTTGGGCGGGTCCTCGTTTGGCGGCATGGTCGCCTACGAGATGGCCCGGCACGTCCGTCCGGCGGCGGTCGTGCTGATCGGGAGCTGCCGGTCGCCGCGGGGCATCCGCCCGGTGTTGCGCCTGCTCCGGCCGATCGTGCCGCTGGTTCCCGCCGCCACGCTGGGCATTGCCAAGTGGCTGGCTCCGGCCGGGGTGCGGGTGTTCAGCCGGCTCGAGCCAGAGCAGCGGAAGCTCTGCGTGGCCATGTTTCGCGACGCCGACCCACGGTTCGTGAAATGGGCTGTCCGGGCGATCCTCCAGTGGCGGCCCGGCCCGGCGCCGGACGATGTCCCGGTGCGCCAGATCCACGGGGCCGGGGACCGCGTGATCCAGGCCGGGCGGGTCCAGGCCGACGTGCTGATCCCCGATGGTGGGCACCTGATCAACATGACTCAAGCTGAGCAGGTCAACCGGTTCCTGCGCCAGGCGGCCGAAGGCGCGAGCTAGCCGAACTGCCCGCGGCGGCATTGTCGGCAGCGGGGTGTGTCGCCACAATGGAGGCCCCGCCGACGGCAGTCGGCGGGCTTTCGGCCACGTATCCCGGAACTCCCAACACTCAACTCGCAACTGCCCACTCCCCACTTCCCGCTCGCCATGATCGTCACCATCGACGGACCCGCCGGCGCCGGAAAGAGCAGCGTGGCCCGGGCCTTGGCCCGGCGGCTTGGGTTCCGATTCCTTGACACGGGGGCGATGTATCGGGCGGTGGCGCTGGCCGGGCTCCGCCGGGGGGTGGACTGGGAGCAGCCCGACTGGCTGGCGCGGGTCGCCCGCGAGGTTGAGCTTCAGGTGCGTGCCGAGCGGATACTGCTGGACGGTGAGGACGTGACCGAGGCGGTCCGCACCTCCGAGGTGACCGCCGTGACCCGATACGCTGCGGACAACGCCCAGGTCCGCGAGCACCTGGTTTCACTCCAGCGCCGGTTCGCGCTCGGGGCCGACGTGGTGACCGAGGGGCGCGATCAGGGGACCGTGGTTTTTCCGGACGCGGAGTGCAAGATCTTCCTGACTGCCAGCCCCGAAGAGCGGGCCAGGCGGCGGCTTAAGGACCTAGAATTGCAGGGCGAGTCGGCCGCGTTCGAGGAGGTCCTGGCCGCGCAACAGCGTCGCGACCGCGAGGACGCGGGCCGGCCGGTCGGAGCCCTGGTGAAGGCCGCCGACGCCGTCGAGGTCGGCACGGACGGCATGAGCTTCGACGAGGTGGTCGGCCGGCTCGTGGAGATTGTCGGGCGGCGGGGTCCTGCGGTTGTGCAATAATCGAGCGAGGACGTGAATCTCAGAATCCGAAATCCGAAACAAATCCCAAATCCGAAGGTCGGAATGTCCGAAACCTGCGTTGCCTGGGGCCGTTGTTCTCCGCCCGGTCGCGCGTTTTCCACTCTTGAGCATTGGGATTTCGGATTTGCCTCGGATTTCGTGCTTCGGATTTCGGATTTCACCCCACGCCCCACTTCCCACTCTCTAGCCCCGCCATGACTCAACGCCCGCTCTGGAACGAACTCTGGTTTCGTTTTCTCCGGTTCGGCGCCCGGATAACGGGGGTGCTGGGCTTCAGCATCCGGCATACGGGGGTGTTGAACGTACCTCGCGAAGGTGGCGTCCTGATCGTCTCCAACCACCAGAGCCACTTCGACCCCCCGCTAATAGGGATGGGGCCGAACCGCCGGATGAACTACGTGGCCCGACAGACCTTGTTCGGTTTCGGGCCGTTCCGCTGGCTGATCAACTCGCTCGACGCGATTCCCATCGACCGCGAGGGGCTGGGGCTGGGGGGCATCAAGGAGTCGATTCGGCGGCTCAGGCGGGGAGAAATGGTGGTCGTGTTCCCCGAGGGGACGCGGACACCCGATGGTGAAGTGCACACGTTCCGCCCCGGCTTCACCGCGCTGGCCGTGCGGGGCAGGGCGGCGATCCTGCCAGTTGCGATCGAGGGGGCGTACGCCGTTTGGCCGAGGCGTCAGCGCCTGCCCAGGCTGGGGCACATCCACGTCCACTACGGTCCACCCATCTTGCCCGATCAGGTGGCCAAGCTCGACGAGCGGGAGCTGCTCGAGGAGGTCGAACGGCGGGTGCGTGCCTGCCACGCGCTATTGCGCCGGCGCCGGGTCTTCTCCGGAAAACGGGGGGCGGGCGGCCTGTCGCAATTGTCGGGCGACGGGGCCCCTGGTATACTACCGGGTTCCCCGGCGGCCCGAGGGAAGCCCCATGCGTAGGGGGGCCGGGCGGTCGGACGGGTCCGTTGTGCGGTTCGTGCGGTCGGGTGGCGCGCCCGTTGCGGTGCGGCGGCGACCGCGGTTCTCCACCAAAATGGCGTCTTGTTTTCATGGTCAATCGAAACCTGATTCGCAGTTTAGACCTGGGCGAGGATGAGTGGCAGCAGGAGCTCTCCGAGGCCCTGGATGGCACCCCCCCCGAGGAGATCGACTGGACCACCGAAGACGTGACGGTCAACCAGATCGTCGACGGTCGGGTCCTGCGGGTGGAAGGGGATTACGTGCTGGTCGACGTGGGTTACAAGAGCGAAGGGATCATCCTGAGCAACGAATGGGAGGACCACGAGCCGCCTCCCGAGCCGGGACAGCAGGTCAAGGTCCTGGTCGAAGACGTCGAGGACGTCTACGGCCTGGTCGACGACTCCCGCGGCATGATCAGCCTCAGCAAGCGGAAGGCCCAGAAGATCGAGGACTGGCGTCGCGTCATGTCGACGGTGGGCGAGGGGGACGTCGTCACTGGGCTCGTTACCCGCAAGATCAAGGGCGGCCTGTTGGTCGACATCGGGGTGCCGGTCTTTCTGCCGGCCAGTCAGGTCGACATCCGCCGCCCGGCCGACATCGGCGACTACATCGGGCGGACCATCCAGTGCTCGGTGCTGAAGATCGACGAGTCGCGGCGGAACATCGTGGTGAGCCGCCGCTCGTTGATCGAGGAGGAGCGGGCCGAAAAGAAGGCTCAGCTCCTGCGCGACCTGGAGATCGGCCAGCGCCGCAAGGGCGTGGTCAAGAACATCGCCGAGTTCGGGGCGTTCGTCGACCTCGGCGGCATCGACGGGCTGCTGCACATCACCGACATGAGCTGGGGACGGATCAACCACCCCTCGGAAATGGTCGCCATCGACCAGGAGATCGAGGTCCAGATCCTGCACATCGACTACGACAAGGAGAAGATCGCCCTGGGCCTGAAGCAGAAGAGCGCCAGCCCGTGGGAGAACGTCGCCGAGAAGTACCCCGTCGGCAGCCAGCACCGCGGCGAGGTCGTCAACGTGATGAGCTACGGGGCCTTCGTCAAGCTCGAGGAGGGGATCGAGGGCCTGGTCCACATCAGCGAGATGTCCTGGACCCGGCGGATCAGCCACCCCAACGAGCTGGTGCAGATCGGCGACGACATTGAGGTGGTCGTGCTGGGGATCAACCGGGAGAAGCAGGAGATCTCGCTGGGCATGAAACAGACCCAGGAGAACCCCTGGGACCGGGTCGCCGAGCGCTATCCGCCCGGCAGCACGGTCCACGGCACCGTGCGCAACCTGACCAACTACGGGGCCTTCATCGAGATCGAGGAGGGGATCGACGGGCTCTTGCACGTCAGCGACATGTCGTGGACCCGCAAGATCAGCCACCCCAACGAAGTCGTCGAGAAGGGCAAGCAGCTCGAATGCCGCGTGCTCTCGGTAGACCAGGACCGCCGGCGGATCGCCCTGGGCTTAAAGCAGCTCGGCGAAGACCCCTGGGAGACCGACATCCCCCGGCGCTACGAGCCCGGCCAGATCGTCAAGGGCCCGGTCACCAAGATCACCAACTTCGGCGTGTTCGTGGGGCTCGAGGACGGGCTGGAGGGCCTGCTGCACATCTCCGAGCTGGCCGATCACAAGGTCGACAACCCCGAGGAGGTCGTCAAGGTCGGCGAGGAAATCGAGGTGAAGATCCTGCGGGTCGATCCGGACGAGCGGAAGATCGGGCTTTCGCGGAAGCGCGTGGAATGGGCCGAAGAGGCCGAAGCCAAGGCCGAGGAAGCGGCCGCCTCCGGCGCGTCGATCCCAGAGGCCGAGCTGAAAGGCGGCGTGGGCCAGAGTAGCGGCCCGTTGATCAAGCCGATCGAGCCCCGGGTCGAGGAGGCGCCCGCCGAAGAGCCACCGGCCGAAGAGTCACCCGCCGAGGAGCCGCCCGCCGAGGAGGGCGAGCCAAAGGCCGACTCCGGGAAATCCACAGAATCCTAACAAGCCGGCGCCGGAGAACCGTCGCAGCCCGATCCACCCGGAACACCCCGGGTAGTCACCCGGGCGAAAACCCCATCCTGTGCCAGTGCGCATCACCCGACCCCGCTGGCCGCCGCCGGCGGGGTCGTTCTTTTCGGCAAGGCCGGAACGTCGCGCATATCCGCCCTACGGTGCCTTGCTTGCGCTAGTTTGCAGAAAGACGGCGGCCCGCGTCGATAGTTCTCACTGGCCAACCCGCACCACGCGCTCAGAGTCTACCCAGCGATGTCGAACGTCACCGAATCCCAGCCCAAGCGACGTCCCCACGAGAGCTCCTCGGTCCAGTCTCCGCTGGAGACCTACCTCCGGGAGATCAACGAGACTGCGCTTCTGTCGCCGGACGAGGAGTACGAGCTGGCCGTGGCCATCGGCAACGGCGACGTCCAGGCCCGCGACCGCATGGTCCGCGCCAATCTGCGTCTGGTGGTCAACATCGCCCGGGGCTACACCGGCAAGGGGCTGGGGCTCCAGGACCTCATCGAGGAGGGGAACCTGGGGCTGTTGCGCGCGGTCGAGGGCTTCGACCCCGCCGTGGGCACCCGCTTCTCGACCTACGCCAGCTACTGGATCAAGCAGTCGATCAAGCGGGCCCTGATCAACACGGCCAAGACGATCCGCATCCCGGCCTACATGGTCGAGCTTCTGTCGAAATGGCGCCGGGCGAGCACACGGCTCTCCGAAGAGCTGGGACGCAACCCCACGCCCGAAGAAATCGCCCGGGTGCTGGGACTGCCCAAAAAAAAGCTGCCCATCATCAAAAAAGCCATCCGCATCTACAACCTCACGCCGCAAACCGACCAGGCCGACGCCGGCTGGTCGCTGGGCGAGATGATCATGGACGAGCGGATGCAGACCCCGGAAGACAGCCTCGTCGAGTTCGACAACCTCACGCACGTGATGAAGCAGCTAAAGGTCATGGACCCGCGCGAGGCGACCGTGCTCAGGATGCGGTTCGGCCTGGAAGACAACGAGCCCCGCACGCTCAAAGAGATCGGCGAGACGCTGGGGCTGACGCGCGAGCGCGTCCGCCAGATCGAGACCGAGGCGCTCAACCGGCTGGCCGAAAGCCTCGAAGGTCCGGCCGAAGTGGAGGAGTAGGCCCGACCTACTTCGCCACGTAATCGATCACCAGCACCTTGTCCAGTTGCGGCTTGAGCAGCTCGACGAACGCCTTGTGCGCCGGGTGCGGCAGGTAGACCGCCCGGCCCGCGTCGTCGTTGAAGGTGACCAGGAAGCAGTGCGTGAAGCCCTGGTTGATCCCCTCAGGGCTGTTGTTCGTGCCCCACTCGAAGTCGACGATCGTGTCGATTTTTTTCGGCAGCGCGGCGAACGCCTGCTCGATCTCGCGGACCTTCTCGGCGGGTGCGTCGTCCTTGAACTTCAGCAAGACCACGTGGCGGAGCTTGCCCCGCGGCCCGTCGGCGGCCTTCTCCGCCGCACGGGCGACCTGCAAGACGAGCGAAAACGCGATGGCGGCGGTCAGTCCCAGTGTAACGGCCCTTCTCATCACTTCGTCCTCCAGTTAAATCGGTTCGGTAGGTCACTTACAATAACACGACTGCGTTAGGCAATCCGTCCTACGGTGTTCCGCAGCGCTAGGATCCATTGTACTTCGGACCGGCCATCGTGACCCAGGGCGCCCGGCCCGATCGTGCCGTCCGTCCCGCCACGACGAAGCGGGGCCGCGCGCCCGCTACTTCCCCCGCCACGCGTCGAACTCGTCGGCCTTGCAGAAGCCGATGTGCCAGGTCTCGCGGTCCAGCACGCCGAGGGTGAACTCCATGCCCGCGCCGTTGAACGTCACGCGCTGCGGCGGCTGGAACTGGAAGCCGAGGTGGTACTCGCCGTCGGGGAACGTAAGCAGGGCGGCGGCGACGGGCAGGTCGCCCCCCGGGCGGGCGTCGTGCTCTTTGCCGCTCGGGTCGACTGCCACGATGCGTGCCCAGCGGGGCTTGCCGCCCGAAGTGCGCCAGTTGCCCGGCAGCGTGAACGTCGCCCGCTCGAACCGCGACCAGTCCCGGTCCATGCGGAACATGATGCTGCGCACGTTGAAGATGGCCTGCCAGCGGCAGCGCTGGCCGCGCTTCTCGGTGCGGCCGTAGGCCTCGGCCACCAGGTTCGCCGGCTGGTTGCCCGGCCAGACGCCGAGCGTCTTCGGCTCGCGCCCGAGCATCTCGACTCGGTCGTCCCCTTCGCCCTCGGAGAGCAGGAACAGCGGCTCGCCCTCGAGACGCACGCGGTCGGCGTCGTCGGCGAGCCGGATCACCGCCCCGTCGGCCATGCGCATCTCGGCCGTGTACGACGAGGTGACCGCGCGGTAGACCGGCGGCTTGGGGAATTGGAACCGCTGCTTAAGCGTCGGGCCGGCGTAGGCCACCAGCGGCTCGGCCCGGCAGCGGATCGGCTCGGCCGCCCCTTCCTCGCGATAGACCACGCGGAAGGGGATCGTCAGCCGGCCCGGCTCGGGATCGAACACGCGGAACTCGACCTCGGCCGCGGCCGTCTGGCGCGGGGCGATGGGGCCGAACTCGGGCGGCGACGGATCGACCGTGACCCCCTCGGGCAGCTCGAACTCGAGCCGGCCCGTCACCGGCTTGTCCAGCGGGTTGCGGATCGAGAAGCTCACCGGCTTCTGGTCCCGGGTCCACACGCGGAGCTGCTTGGGCGAGGGGGTCACTTCCAGCGGGCAGCGGGGCGGGGCTTCGAGCGGCGGGGTGGCCACGGCCGGAAGATGGACCAGCGCCCCGCCCTCCTGGCCCGCCGAGACGCGCTGGCCGTTTACGACCAACGGGCCCCGGGCCCCGGGAATCCGCAGTCCCAGTAAGTCGCCGCGCGCGGTCGCCTGCCCGTCGCGTGCCACCCGGATGTACGCGTAGTCGCGAAACTGCACGCTCGCCTTGCCGTCGCCCAACATATGGGCTGGCCGGTCCGTTTGCGGGCCGAACGACACGGCCGCGTAGTCGGTGAACTGGTCACCATCAACGCGGACCAGCACGGCGTCCTCGGTCTGGGCGAGCTTGGTGACCCCGCGGATCCGGGGGCGCTCGTCCTTCGCGCACGGCTCGTGCGTGGCGACGTATACCGTCTGCGCATGGTCGTCGCGGCGGACCACCAACGACGCCAGCCGGTCGAGGCTCCGCTTGTCCTTGTAGCGCTCGGCCACGAGCTTCTCGTATTCCTTGCCCCAGACCCCGTGGACCACCTGGGTCTCCGGCTCGGCCGCCATGGTGACGCGGACCCGCGCGGTGTGTTCGTACCACTCCGGCCCGTAGTCGCCGCCGCGGCTTTCGGGCTCGTCGCGCTGGATGAACTCGATGGACCACGGCCCGTCGGTCGTCATGGCCTGCTTGTCGTCGATCACCCAGTAACGGCCCATGCCCTGCGGGACCGGGCGGAAGCTGCCCCCCAGCGGCCGGGCCTCGCCCAAGGCGTGCAGCATGTAGTCGTACGTGTGCGGCAGCTCGCTCCGGGCGGCGAACACGTCGAGCAGGTACTCGCCGGTGAGCAGGAGCACCCGGGTCTGCTCGACGCCCTCGAACACCTCGGCCGCGGAGGTGGCCAGGTACTTCACCTGGGGCGAAAACTCGTGGCGGATCGCCGTGGGCTGGGCGTTGGCCGTGTCCTGCTCGTCGACGATCAGCGTGTTGTGCGAGCAGGTGTGCCGCGTCCAGCCGACGGCCGAGCTCTCGTACTGGATGGCGTTGTAGTCGGGATAGAGCAGGCGCCCCGCCCCGTGCAGCATGATCGCGAACTTGTCGCGGTGGTCGTGCCCGTAGCCCTGCGACATGAGCTGGAACACGGCGATCGCCCGGCCGCTCGTCCAGTAATCGGGCGACTCGTCGGAGCGGAGCACGGCCAGGCCGTAGCCGGGCCAGATTTTCGAGGGGGCCGGGGGCAACTCGGCCTTCGGCGGCACGGGACGGCGGTTCCACAGGTCCGGCTGGTAGCCGTCGATCATACGCACGAACGCGGCCGCGCGGGCGTCGCCCGAGGTGTTGTAGGCCGCCACCAGCGCCTTCTCCGCGTTCAAGCCCGCGCCGGCCGGATTGGCCAGGAACAGGTCGCCGCCAGGGCTGGTCGCGCCGTCGCCGTAGGTGGCCACGCGGACCTGGCCCGCCCCGTGGCCGGTCCGCTCGATGGGATAGGCCGTGTCGATGTAGTAGTCAAAAAGCCCCTGCGGGCTGCCGCCGCCGGGCGTGGTCATGGCGAACCAATCGCGCCCGTCGTAGAGCAGCCCGTAGCGCGAGAGGATCGACATGCACCAGAGGTCTTCGTGGGCAATGGGGTAAATGGTGGCCTCGTGCCACGGACCGTTGTCGCGGAGCATGTAGTCGAGCACGCGGAAGTAGCCCCCCAGCCGGGCCCCGTGCGGCTTAGTGCGAAACAGCCCCCACTGGAGCAGCTCCTCGTTTTGCAAGGCCAGCCCGGCCATGGCCACCATGAACGTGGGCTTGAAGACCAGGTTGGGCGTTTGCAGCCAGCGGTCCATCGACTTCATGCGGTATCGGGCAAGGGTTTCGATGCCGCGGGCGAAGAGCTTGCGGTCCTCGTCGCTTAGGCCCCGCCATGCCCAGTCGTAAGCCACGAACGGCTTGTAGTCGAGCCCGTAGTAGACGTCGGCTAGGTGCGGGCTGCCGGCCTTGAAGAACTCGGGGTCGGCCAGACGCTCGGTGTAGTTGCGCACCCCCCAGCTCTCCGGGCCCAGCGTCTTGTCGAGGTACTGTCTCGCCGTCGCGAGGTGCTCGGCGTCGCCCTCCAGCGCGTAGAGAAAAGCGGCCTGGAAGCCGTCGGGCTTCTCCGCTTCGGCCGCCGCCCGGATCCGCTCGTGCTCGGCCTTGGCCCACGCCTGGGTGCGAACCAGGTTCCGGATCCGCTCGCGCTCGGCGGCGGGCATGAAGTAGGGCCGCTCGTGCGACGGGCGGATCGCCGCCGCCTCGCCGGGGGCCTCGCCGGCCGCCGCCCGGGAGAGGTCGACCGTCGCCGCCCCCAACCACGTCGAGAGCCCGAAGCACAGAAGCAGGGTTACCGGCCGGGCCATGACGCACCTCCTTCGCCACGTTCGCGTTCGGTGGAGTGGATATTTCGCGCTAGGATTGACTGTACCGCCGGGCCCGCGCCGGTGCAACACTACGGGGTTGTGCAATCGGCGCGGCGTTGCGATAGAATGGTCCTGCCCTTCGGAGCGCGAAAGGCTTTGTACGACGGCCTTCCAAGGCCGTCGGCGCGGCCTCGATGTCCTCGACGGCCTTGGAAGGCCGTCGTACTATGGCTAAATCCCACCCCGATTCCAGGAGGTCCTGCCATGATCTCGAACCGTAGACGTCTCGCTCCGCGAGACGCGGCTTCATCTCGCGGAGCGAGATGGCTACCGTGCGTGCTGCCGTGGACGCTATCGGCCGTTCTGCTCGTTTGCAGCTCGAGCACCAGACTTTGCGCCGACGCGCCGACCGCGGCCGATTTCCCCGAGTTGACGGCGGCCTATGGCCCGATCGACCGGTTCCTCGCGGGCAGTGCGGCCGTTGTGGGGAAGGACACGCAACCGGGCGCGGCCGGCCCGGGGCAGGCTTGCCGCCCCTTCCCGGCCGAGGCCCCCGTGCTAGCGTTCGAGGAGAACGACCACTTCCTCTGCGCAGTGGGCGACGCGTCGCAGGCACTGGTTGCTGCAACAGAACCGGGCGGCGAAACGGCGGGGCCCACGTTGCTGCGCCGTATCCTCTTCTTGAAGCCATCGGTCTTCGTGGTCGACGACGTGGTTCGGGGGACCGCTTCGGCGGGCTCGTTGCGATGGCGGGCCGAGTGCCGAAGCGAGCCGGAGGTGACGGGCAGCCGGTTTCGCGTCGCCAACGGGGATCAGCAGCTTGTCTGCGAAACACTCTGGCCGGCCGGCGCCGCGCTGCGAAAGACGCCGAAGCCCGACGGAACGCCGGATTCCGCTTTCCTACTCGAGGTGCAGCCCGGCGCCGACGCGAACCCCGTCCGGTGGCTGCACGTGTTCCAAGTGCAACCGGCCGGTGACGGGGCCGCGCCGGCCAAGTCAACTCTGGAGGAGAAAGACGGCCGGCTCGAAGTCACGCTAACCACGCCGGGCCGGGTCTTTCGATTGAGCCTGCCGCCGCCGGGAGCCGGGGCCGGCCGGGTCGAGGTGCAAGACGCCGAGGGGAAGACGCTCGTGCCGCGCCGGCCCCTGCCCGCCGGCGTGCTGCCGCACGGCCCCAAAGGCATGGCCATGATCGAGCGCTGGGACCGGGCCTACCGCGGCGGGCGCAAGCCCGGCTGGGACTCGGGCATCGTCGCCCCGGACTTGAAGCGGGCCGTAGAAGAGGGGGCCGTCCGCCCCTGCCGGACCGTGGTGCTCGGCTGCGGCTCGGGCACCAACGCCGTCTACCTGGCCCAGAAGGGGTTCGACGTTACGGCGATCGACGTCGCGCCCACGGCCCTGGGCATCGCCGAGGCCAAGGCCGAGAAGGCCGGCGTGGAGGTCCGCTGGCTCCTGGCCGACGTTCTGGCCCCGCCGGACCTCGAACCGTTCGAGTTCATTTTCGACCGCGGCTGCTACCACAACGTGCGTTACGTCGACGCGGCCGGGTTCGTCGAATCGATGCGCCGGCTCTCGCGCCCCGGCACCCGGGCCTTGATCCTCTCGCTCAATCGCGACGGGCCGCCGGGCGTGCGCGAAGAGCACATGCGCGGCGACTTCTCCGAGCTCTTCGACTTCGAGTGGCTCCGCGAGTCCGACATCCATACCGGCCGGGACGGCAGCACACGCCGGGCGTCCTGGTCCCTGATGCTGCGGCGCAAGTAAGAAAAGGGGACGCAGCTCTTTTTCGGTAGTTTGGGCAAAATACCTGCGGAGTTTGCCGCGAGTTCGGCTTCCGCGTGAGGTTCGTTTGACTTGTGGCAAGCGAAGCCAGCGGAAGTGCGCCGAGCAGAACGCGGCGTGATTAGGGATCTCGTTCGGCTTACGGCCACGATTCCCGCGTCTCAATCTTACCTAAGCCCCCGGAAAAGAGCTGCGTCCCCTTTTACTTCCTTTTACTTCAAGGCTCTTTAGCCTCTTCCTCAAAGATACAGGGCAGCCGCAACGTGACTATTCTTGCGGCGTCGGAAATTCCGAGTGCGTGGTCGATCTGCCTCTCCAACTCTGAGGTGAACTCCTCGCGAGAAAATGGCAAGTTCGTGCCACCCGCAAGCCACCTGGCACAAAGTGTCCGCCGAACTTCGACCTCAAGACGGCGTACCCGCTGCAGCGCTCGGTGCGCCTGCATAGACCCCGCCGATCCGTTGTAGGCGCGCACCTTCACTAGCACGCCTGCCCCGAACGAGTATTGTATATCCAAATCCTGGGCTTCCTGGTACAATGCGGGAGATGAGAATTGCGCTAAGGTCGCGTTGCCATAGGCTTCCATGCGTGGGCAAAAGAGCAACCCGATCAGCCAATAAGTGCCGGCAGCGATCAGCAGGAGCGCGGCTACAAGCGCGCCAAGACGAACCGCTTTCCCATACGGTCTTGGCTTGTAGTTCATTCTGTAGCTGCCGGGGTTCGAAAAAGGGGACGCAGCTCTTTTCCGGTAGTCTAGGCAAGATACTTCCGCGGCCTGCCCCGCGGGCGGAGCGTGGTTGCGAGACCGAGCCGGGCGGCGGTTTGGGTGACCCACTGCTCGGCGCCGTAGGGGGCTCCGCGGTTGACGCTGCGGCGGATCGCGGCCAGCTCGGCTTCGGTGTGCGGCTCGTTGACCCAGGTTTCCCAATCCCGGGGCATGGGCAACGGCCACTCGGCCAGCAGCCCTCGCAGGGCCGACTCGGCGTGTTGCCGGTGCCAGCAGCTACCCCAGCGCCATTGCGACGCCCGCGCGACGAGGTTGGCGCGCCGGGGGTTCCGCTCGACGTATCGCAGCACGGTATAGAGGTGGTCGTCGTCCTCGATCGGGAAGCTCTTGAATCGGCCCTGGTAGAGGTGGCCCGTTCCAAAGGTGTCGTGGTGGGCGTGCCAGCGCATGGTGTGGGTGTGTGTCAACCAACGGAAGAAGTCGGTGACCTGCTCGTCGTGCTGCGGCCGGACCACGAAGTGCCAGTGGTTCGGCATCAGGCAGAAGGCGAGGATGGGCAGCGACGCCCTGGCGTGGGCCTCCCGCACAACCCCCTCGAACGCCCGGTAGTCGGCGGCCTTCTCGAAGAGCACGAGCCGGGCGACCGCCCGATTCAGCACGTGGTAGGCGAAGCCGGCCGGGGCGCAGCGGGCGGAACGGGGCATGACGGGGACCTCGTTGGGCTGACGGCCACGATGCCCCCGCATTATATCTTACCTAAACCCCCAGAAAAGAGCTGCGTCCCCTTTTTCGTAGACCAGGAGGGTTTCTCCGGGGGGGCCGGCGATCAGCGTGGGGTTGGCCACGGACTGGTCGGCCCGATCGGTCGATGCCGCGACGGTACACGCCGGCTGGGCGAAACGGGGGGCGCCGGGCGCGAGGCGGTTCACCGCGATCACGTGGGCAATGGCGTTGGCGTCGCGCCGCTCGCGCCAGCCGAAGTCGGTGGCCACGACCACCTCCCGGCCGTCGAACGCCGCGGCGGGCCGCCAGAAGGCCACGGCCCCCTTGCCCGGGTTGAGCGTGCCGGTCCCCTCCGGCATCAGCGTCTTGTCGAGCTGCTCGACGGGCAGCCGGTCCGGTTCCTTCGAGTGCGGCTTGGCAAAGGCGTCGGCCGTTTCCAGCTCCCCGTTAAGGCGCACGGCGGCCAGGCGCGGGGCCAGCCCCCATCCCTGGGCATGGTCCATTAACACCACGGTCCAGCCCTGCGGCGTGGCACAGGCGGCCAGCGCGTCGTGGGCACCGCCGGGCAGCTCGACCGGGCCGGCCGTCACCCGGCCCTGCTCGGGATCGAACAAGACCGCGGCCGGCTTGGGCCGGGCACTGCTGGCGAACGGGCGGTCGTGCGTGTAGACCACCAGGCACCGCCGCCCGTCGGACGCCGTCACCGGCAGGTAGCGCGAGACCAGCCGGTCCCACCAGTAGTCGCGGTCGCCCATCCACTGCGGCCCCGGCGGGCGGAACTCGGCGATCTTCTCGGCGTCTTCCGCGTCCAGCGCGATCCCCTGCGGGTCGAGCACCTCGCCGTCGGGCGTGACCCGGGCCGCGAAGACGCCGTAGACCGGATAGCGCCGGGCGTCCATCCACACGACCGTGTAGCGCCCGGCCGCGAACGCCACGCCCGGCCGCGCCTGGTTGCAGCCCTGCGCCGCGACCGGAAAGCCGTCGCGATCCAGCACCTTTCCTTCCGGCGTGACCCGGGCCGCGTAGACGTCGTAGTGCTCGCCGCTGCGGAAGTCCTGCCAGGCCACCAGGAAGTTCGTGCCGTCGAAGGCCACGGCCGGCCACTCCTGCAGGTCGGGCGCGGAACAGACCGCGATGCCCTTCGGGTCGAGCAGCTTGCCGGTGCGGGGTTCGATCCGGGCACAGTAGACGTCGGCCGTGGGGCGGTCGGCCTGGCGCGAGCCCTCGCACCAGGCGATCAGATAAACGCCCTTGCCAAACGCCCCGGCGGGCTGACGCTGCGCCGGCCGGTCGGAACGCGAAGCGCGCGGCGCCGGCTGGTGCGAATTTCCCTTCGGGCCGCTGCGGCGAGCCGGCCCCGTCCCTTTTTCATTCGTCCGCCCGTCGCCGTTCGGCCGTTGGTTGCCGAACGTCACGCGCACGACGAACCCGCCCCAGGCGTAGATGCCCGTCTCGGTGTAGAGCCGGCCGGTGGGGTCGAAGCAGAGCGGCGAGTAGAGGTGCCAGCCGTTCTCCTTGCCATTGGGCAGGAAGGTGCCGTCCTTTTGCAGGTGGGCGACCCGCCCGTCCTTAATGCGGCGGAGGATGCTCTCGTCGCCGCCGCCGGTGAAGATGATGCGGGCGTCGGGCGTGTAGGCGACGAACACGGTGTGGAAGCCGCTTTCGAGCAACGTGGGCCCGTCGAGCCCCGGGGCAAGCTTGCCCACGCCGGCGAACCGCTCGGCCTTGCCCGTCTCGACGTTTACGCGCAGCAGGTCCGGCCCGCCGCCGGGCATCCAGTAGAACCAGCCGTCGGGCGTGACGTGGCTGCCGCCGACGTGCCAGTCGTTGATGCTTTTGCCCACCACGGGGGCCAGCTCGTCGTGGCCGGCCACCAGCGTGGCGCGGCCGTCGCGGATACGGTAGACGCCCGAGTGGGTGGCGAAATAGATCGTGCCGTCCGGCGAGAGTGCGAAGCGCGAGGAGCAGCCGAACTGCATCTCGGTGGCCGGGATCGACTCGCCCGGCTTGGGCATACGGTCGCCGCCGCCGGAGAGCGTGGTGACCTGCCACAGGCCGTCCGCGTCGCGGTAGATCTTGCGTATTCGGCCGGCCACGCCCTCGGCCGCGTAGAGGTTGCCCGCGGCGTCGGCCTTCACGTCGGCGTCCTGGTACGAGCCCACGCCGAAGTCGAAGCGAGCGCGATCGGCCGGGCCGTCGCGATAGCCGCGGATGCCGTCGCCGGCCAGCACGCGGACTGTGCCTTCCCGGATGCGATAGACCTGGCAGTTCTCGGCGTCCAGGGCGTAGGCCGTGCCGCGGGCGTCGACGCACATCGAGACGTGCCAGCTCTTGCACGCCTCGCGTGCCGGCCCGCCCAGCCCCTCGGCGACCTTGGCCCGTTGGAAAGCGAAGTGCTCGCAGCCGCTCACGTTCCCGGCGGCGGGATGCTCGGCCGCCCGGCCCGGTTGCGGCATGCCCGCGCACCAGGCGAGCAGCAGCGCGGGCACGAGGATGTCAAGCCGTTTGGTCTTGAGGCGCATTTTGTGACCTCCGGGGTTGGCTAAGTGTCATTTCTCCCGCTGAAGCTCCACCAGCTCCAGCGTGCTCGCCGGGGGCAGGGGCGGCTGGCGGGGGCGGTCGTGGTGGGGCTCGAGGGTCTCCCAGCGGAGGACGTACTTCGTTTTCGCATCCTCCGCTAGGCCCAGGTCCTCGGCGATATGTACGCCGATCCCGTCGAAGGCGATGGTCGGTTTCATGAGCTCGTGGGGGTATTCGCGAGGGTCGGCCACCTCCCGCTCGACAGGGCGCAGCGTCGCCTCGTCCAGCACGATACGGCCGGAGCCGTAGTCGCGGTGCCGGTAGCGGATGGTGAACAGGCCGGGCCCCAGCCTTTCGAGCGGGCCGAGTTTGATGCCGATAAAGGGCATGGCGCCCCCGCCGCCGAAGGTGATCTTCTTCTCCCACGCGGTGACCGGCCGGCTCTTCCACTGCCCCCCTTCGAACCGCGTCACGTAGACCTGCATGTGGCCGTTCTCGTCCGACTTGTGGTAGGCGATGGTCGGGCGGCCCTGCGAGTCGAACGCCAGGGACTCGCAGCCGTTGATGATCCCGCCGCCGGACGGGATGGGATCGACGCACAGCGCCTCCTGGCCGAGCGTCAACGGGAGCCGGACCGCCGTGCCGCCGGCGGAGTGCCAGTGTTTCAGGTCGCGGCTGCGGGCGTAGGAGAGGTGGTGGTTCGTGGCGCAGTCGGGCGTGTCGCGCCAGACCCAAACCACGTGGTAAAGCCCGTCCGGCCCCTTGGCCGGTCCCCGGGGATAGGCGTTGCGCAGGCCCTCGCCCTCGAAGAGCGGGGTGTCGAGGAACCGGGTCCAGGACCGGGTATCGGCGTGGTAGCGGTTATAGAAGCGCCGGCCGTTGCCGCTCCCGCCCGAGCGGTAGGTGAAGAGCAGGTTCCCCTCCGCGTCGTTTAGGAAACGGGGGTAGGTGCAGCGCTGCTCCTCCTGCCCGGTCATGGGCAGTCGCTCGAAGGTGGCCACGTCGCCCGGCTTCTGCGTGCGGAAGTAGATCAGCGGCACGCAGTGCATGTTGCCCGACAGGTGGAGGTTGCCCGCCGAGTCGACGGCCATCGTGACGTAGTTGTGCGTGTCCCACCCCACGCGGCTGGGCAGCTCGACCTTCTGCCACCCCCGCTCGCCGAGCCGGCGCCGGGCCACGATCATTTGGTGCTTCTCGTTGTAGTAGGCCGTGTACTGGTCCGGCCCGTGCGTGAGCAGGCAGAAGCCGACGGGGAACCACGAGGGCACGGTATCGAGCTGGAGCGTGTCGGTCACGCGATACTCGGCGGCGGCAAGCCCCGCGTTGCAGCCGAGAACGGCGGCCGAGATGATGGCGACGTGCATGGCGCTACGAAGCCGGCAAGTCATGAGGGTCTCCCTTGGTTGGAGTCCAGCCTTTAGGCTGCTTTGAGAGGACAGGCTAAAGCCTGTACTCCAGCGGGTTGTCTTGAGGACAGGCTAAAGCCTGTACTCCACCGATCACTTCACAAGCACCCAGTGCGGGCTCGACCACGCCAGGTGTCCCCGGGCACAGGTCACGTTGCCCGGGTATTGTGCGGACTTCCCCTCCTGGGCCACGCGCCAGTAGTACCAGTGCGTGCCCGGGGGAAGCTGTTCGTCTTGATAGGCGGCGCGGAGTTCTCGGCCGCCGTCTCCGGGGAACGTGCCGATCTCCTTCCCGTCGTGCACCAGCGTGGCCTTCACGATCGGCTTGGTGCCGGCGGCGAACAGGGTGAGCCGTACTTTGCCCTCGGGCGCTTCGACCTCTCGGCCCATGAGCGCGCCGTTGGCCCGGCTGTCCACGACGATCCGGGAGCCGTTCGTGGCGTAGAAGCGGCGGTCCTTGAGCGCGTCGAGGATCGCCTCCGAAGTCAGCTCCTCGGCGTAGATACCGGTCAGCGCCCCGGCCAGTCCCGGGTTGCGGCGGTGGGAATCGCTATTGCCGGCAAAGGCCAACCGAAAGCCCCGGTCGAGCGCCCGGTGGAACGGCGCCGGGTTGGCGAAGTAGAGTCCCCAGGCCGAGGCCACTTCCACGCCGACTTCCGTGGGGTGGTGGTGGGAATCCCAGCGTCCTTGGTGTGGAAATACCACGCCGCCCGCCTCCTGAACCGCCGCGTGGAGCACTTCGATCCGGTTGCCCACCTCGGTGTGGCGAACCAGCGGACCACCCGAGAGCGGGTAGACCACCGTCCGATGGTTCGACCGGGCGTTGCCGGCGAACCAGCGGAAGTCCCAGTTCCGCGGGTCGGAGCGGTCCACGTCCTTGCGGTTCGAGAGGTGCGAGGTCCACTCGTAGCCGGGCAGGGCCAAAAACTCGCCTTCCCGTGTGATACACCGCGAAAAAAACACCCCCAGGGCGTACTCCCCCTCGGTCAACGGGTCGTCGAAGACCTCGTCGTTGTCCGTCAGCGCCACCACGTCGAGCCGGGCACGGTCGCGGGCGTAATGCAACAGCTCGTCCGGCTCGCCGTGGGCGTCGCACGTCAGCCCGCTGTGGTTGTGCAGGTCGGCCCAGTAGAGCCGGAATGTCTTGCCGTCGGCGGTGATTTCGTGCGGCGGCCGCTCTTCGTCGGGCAGCGGCAGCTCGATCGGCCGGTAGCCGGTCCACTCGTCCTGGTGAAACGCCGCCGGGGCCTTCAAGCTGCCGGTGATGAGGTGATACACCCGTCGCTGATCGCGAGGCAGCTCCGAGGCCAGGTGGAAGAACTCGCCGTCCGAGGCCCGGGCGGCGACGGGCAGGCGGTAATCCAGGAGCCCGCTTCTGAGCACGACCGGCTCGCCCCACTTCCCGTTGCGGCACGGGCGGGCGGCCAGGTCGGCCGTGGACAGGGCCGGGTGACGCGAGTGGTGCGTCTTGCGTTCCCACAACAGCCAGAGCCGATCGCCGTCGGCCATCAGCATGGGCACGCGGAGCCGGGCCATGTGTCCCAGCTTCATGGCCGGCTTCGGCTCCATCTTGGCCGTCAGCCCGTGGACGCACGTAGCGGCGACCGTGCTGCCCTCGTCGTCGCGAATTGGCTGCCAGCCGTCGTCCCGCCGCAGGGCCGCGTGGAACGTGTGGACTTGCCCGATGGCCCCCCCGGCGTTGACCACGTCAGCCGACTGGACCCAGGCCACAGCGACCCCCTGATTGCACGCCAGGGCGGCCGGGAGCAGGCAGTTGGCCCCATTGGGAGAAATCCGCTCCTCCGGCCCCGGCTCGGGGAAGAACGCACGGCCGCGGACCGAGTAGTTGCCCTCCTCGTATGAGTCCCAGACGACCCACGCCGATCCGTCCTTCCGCACAGCGATGGCCGGACGAAACGAATCGCACTGGTCCGACGAGACGGGCACCGCTTCGCCCCAGCCGTCGTCGTTAAGGGTCCGGCCGAGGACGCGGAAGCGCCGGTCGCGGTAATCCGACCAAACCACCAGCAAGCGTCCGCGGGGCAACGCCGCGGCGGCGGGCATCAGGGCGTCGCTTTCGTCGTCGGAAAGCACCACCGGCGGTTCCGAACGGTGCTCGCCGATCGGCCGGCCCACGAGCCGCCACCGGCCCTCGATCATCGCCGGCCAGAACACGCAAACGCCGCCGTCGCCGCGGGCAACGATCGCCGGCGGGCCGTGTACGCTCCCCGCCCGGCTCACCCGGTGTACCGGCCCCAGCTTGCCGGGGTACGACACCTTTCGGGCCAGCACTTCGTCGTGGGACGGCTTCATGTACGCGTGCCAGGCGATCCACGCCGTGCCGTCGGGCAACACGGCCAGCGCGGGCTTCGAGTCGTTGCTCGCCGTGTCCGGGTTGACGACGCGGCTCGGCTCGACGGCGGCGGCCGCGAGAACGGCCCCTGTCAGAGAAAGCACAAACGCCGCCCCCACCACGATCCTGGCGCCGGCGCCGAACCACGAAGAGGATCGCAGCAACGAGCGGGTCTTTCTCATGGTTCTTCCGGATCGGGTAGTCTTCGGGGTCTCGGCGTGGCCGCCGCGAGGGCGCGGCGGCTAAGCATGCGCGCGGCAAATACTCGATCATACGCGCAGCAAGCACTCATGCGCCACGCCAAGACTCTACGTCAATTTCCACCCCTCCCGATACTCCTTGCGGATGAACCGATCGGCCTCGGGGCAGTTGGTGGCCTTGAGGTTCTTGGAGTCCCACTGGAGTTTCTGTTTCACCCGGCAGGAGACGATGCCGGCCATGAGGTTTTCGGTCATCTGGCCGCCGTAGTCGAAGTTGCAGGGCGTGGGCGCGCCCGTCTTGGCGCCGACGATCCATTCCTGGTGGTGGCCGATCGAGGGCGGGATGCTTGGCTCGGGCCGCTCGTAGCCCTCGTACTGCTTCTTGGGCAACAGCACGTGCGTGCCGTAGTTCGAGAGCAACTGCCCCTTGTCGCCGATGAAGAGCATCCCCAAAAGACCCCACTTGGCCAGATCGACGTCGGGGGGCGACTCGGGCCGCTTGCCGCCGTCGTACCAGAAGACGCTCACCGGCGGCCGGTCCCCCTTGGCCGGATACTCCCAGCGGATGCTCAGCCACTCGGGATAGACCTCGGGGTAGCCGCCCTTGGGCTCCGAGTCGGCCTCGACCGTGGTGGCGACGCCCAGGTCCAGGGCCCAGCAGCCCAGATCGGTGATGTGCGGGCCCATGCCGCCGATGGTGCCGTTGCCGAAATCCCACCACTTGTCCCACCACAGGCACCCGCCGGTGAAGTAGGTGGGGTGGTAGGGCCGCTCGGGCGCCGGGCCGAGCCACAGGTCCCAGTGCAGGTAGGGCGGCACGGGCGGCGTCTCCTCGGGCCGCTGCCTGGGGCCCAGCGGCACGCGATTGCACCAGTTGTGAACCTCGCGCACGGTGCCGATCGCCCCGGCACGGATCAACTCGACCACGCGGCGGAAGTTGGCCCCCGCGTGGATCTGCGTGCCCTGCTGCGTGGCCACCTTGTCCTTGACTTTGAGGTACTCGCGGCGCACTAGCTGGGCCTCTTCGGGCGTGTGGGCGATCGGCTTTTCGCAGTAGACGTGCAGCTCGCGCCGCAGCGACCAGACGATGACCGGGGCGTGGGTGTGCTCGGTCGTGCTGCACACCACGGCGTCGAGGTCCTTCTGGTCGAGCATCTTGCGCCAGTCGAAGTAGGTCTTGGCCCGGGGGAAGCGCTTGGCGGCCGTGGCCAGCTTGCGCTCGTCCACGTCGCACAGGGCCACGATGTTCTCGCCGGCCACCGAGTTCATGTTGCCGCCGCCGCGCCCGGTCACGCCGACCACGCCGACGTTCAGCTTTTCGTTGGGCGACTCGCCGGCGCGCAGCAGGCCGCTGCCCACCGCCGGCAGCGCCGTGCCGGTCAGGGCGGCCGTCTTGAGGAACCTGCGGCGATGGGTTCGCGCGTTCATCGAGGGGTCTCCTTTGCCTACGAGATTCGTTACAGGGTCCAGCCCTCGCGGTATACCCGATGGAGTTGCTCGTTGGCCGCGGGCAGCGCGGGGATCTTGCCGCTTAGCGTATCGTACTCGAAGGGCTCGCCCACCAGCACGGCGGCGTTGGCCAATTGGATCAGCTCCGTGAGCGGCCCGCCGATCTGGAAGCTGGAGAAGGTCTCGCCCCGGCCCTTGCAGGCATTGACCCACTCGCCGTGATGGCTGCCGGTGCGCGGCAACGTCCGCTCGGGCCCGGTGAAGCCCTCGAATTGCTTCTTGGGCAGTAGCTGGAACCGGGTGTTCCACGGGCAGGAGGAGAAGACCGCCCCCTTCTCGCCGCTTACGAGGTCGCCCCACTTGGTCATCGCTTCGCCGCGCATGGCCGCCTCGCCCGGGTTGCGTCCGCCCGTGTAAATCGTCAGCGTCGCCGGGGGCATTTCACCCCGGGCGGGCAACTTGAACTCGACCTCCATCCAACGCGGGTACCCCTCAACGTCGACTTCCGATGCCTGCGCCTTCACCCCGATCAGCACCTGCGCCGGCCGGGGCTTGGCCGGGTCGGGGTTCCAGAGCAGGTCGAGACGCAACGCGCGGAACGCGAGGTTCGTCGTGTGGCAGCCCATATCGCCCATGCCCCCGCTGCCGAACGCCCGCCAACCACGCCACTTCGCCGGAAGATAGTCCGGATGGTACGGCCGATAGGGCGCCGGCCCGAGCCACAGGTCCCACGACAGATCGGGCGGGACCGGCGGCTCGTCGGTGGGGCGCGTTTTCGGGCCGTCGCCGCCGCCGAACCAGACGTGGGCCTCGCGCACCGTGCCGATCGTGCCCGACCAGGCCATCTCGACCGCGCGGCGCAGTCCCTCCGAGGCCGAGCCCTGGTTGCCCATCTGCGTGACCACCTTGTGCTTGGCGGCCGTCTCGCGCATCACGCGGGCCTCGTACACGGTGCGCGTCAGCGGCTTCTCGCAGTAGACGTGCTTGCCCCGCTTCATGGCGGCCACGGCGGCCACGGCGTGGGTGTGGTCGGGCGTGGCCACGGTGACCGCGTCGATCCCCTTGTCCATCTCGTCGAACATGCGGCGGAAGTCCTTGTACCGCTTGGCCTGCGGGAACTTTTCATGGGCCTTGGCGGCGCGGCTCTCGTGAACGTCGCACAGGGCCACGATGTTCTCGCTGGAAACGCCGTTCAGGTCGGCCCAGCCCATCCCGGCCACGCCGACCGAGGCGACGTTGAGCTTGTCGTTGGCGCCGTAGCCGAAGGCGATGCTGCTCTTGCCCAGCACGAGCAGCCCGGCCCCTCCGAACATCGAGCTTTGCAGCAACGCGCGACGAGTGACCTGGGATCTCATGGTTTGGTCTCCTGGCACATGTTCCGGTTTGGGCGAAAACGCATCTTGCAGGACGGAGTGCCACTCTACGCCGGTAACCGAAATTCAGGTCTTGTGTTTTTGAACTGGCGTGCAGCGGTCACTTGCGATTTCAGTGCAGTGGTGATCTTGGGCACACCTGTGCGTTCACGTTTT